>Ga0207707_10002415_pt1 | contig 16803 bp, 21 predicted proteins | sample KBSC83BmetaG_FD_184336 | JGI IMG/M metagenome (GOLD analysis project Ga0207707, IMG submission 184336) | Corn rhizosphere microbial communities from Kellogg Biological Station, Michigan, USA - KBS C8-3B metaG (SPAdes) (version 2) | ecosystem: Host-associated > Plants > Roots > Rhizosphere ...
CGAGGCCGAATAGCGGCAATAAACCATGAGATCGTCCCAGTCGCGGTAGCGCAGCTTGGTCGCATCCATGGTGAAGGCACGCAGCAGATCGAGGCAATGTTCGGGCCCGACGCCGGTCGCGGCAAGGCTCCCGCGCATGGCGGTCGCGGCCGGCGAATCCACGCCCGAATCGCCCTGCAGCACGGCTCCCATGCGGGCGAGGCGCCGCACCTTCTCCTCAGGCACGAGATCGGGATTGTCGGCAATGTCGTCGGCGGTGCGCGCGAAATTGTAGAAGGCATGCACATGCGGCCTGAGCTCGGCACGGATGAGCCAGGAGCCGACGGGAAAATTCTCGGTGCCGGCATGCTTGCCCGAGGGCGTGTCGAGCGTCCCGCTCACGATTCCAGCCCTGCCTGCATGCGTCCCTTCCAGCTGCCGCCGCGGCCGCGTGCCTGATCGAAGGCCGAGCGCAGCGTCGCCGCGACATAGAACAGCGCGATCAGCGGCAGGGCCGGCGCCCAGCCCGGCGAGCGCCGGTAATAGCGAAGGGTGGGAAGGAAGGCGAGGCTCATTGCCGCCCAGCCGGCGAGGCCGACCCAGCGCGCCTGTCCGGCCGCGAACAGGGCGATCAGCGGCGGCGCCAGATAGACGAGCGCCATGCCGAGGATGCAGCCGAGCAGCATCAGGGGCGAATAGCGAAGCTGAGCGTAGGCGCTGCGGGCGACCATCTGCCAAATGTCGCGGAAACCGCCATAGATGCGCAAGCTCCGCGTCTTGTCGGCGAGGCCGAGCCAGATGGGCCCGTTTCGTTTCAGCGCCTGGCCGAGCGCGCAATCGTCGATCAGCGCGCCGCGCAGGGCCGCCATGCCGCCGACGCGCTCCAGGGCCGCCCGCCGCACCAGCATGCAGCCGCCGGCGGCGGCGCCGAGGCGGCGCTTGGGATCGCTGACCCAGGCGAAGGGGTAGAGCATCATGAAAAAGAAGACGAAGGCCGGGACGAGGGCGCGCTCGGCCCAGCTCTCGCAGCGCAGCCGCACCATCAGCGAGACGAGGTCGTAGCCGCCCCGCTCGGCGCGTGCGACGAGACCAGCGACATTGTCGGGATCATGCTCGATATCGGCATCGCTCAGCAGCAGCCAGCGCGCGTCGGAGGCGGCATCGGGCAGCGCATCGAGGCCGTTCTGCACCGCCCAGAGCTTGCCGGTCCAGCCCGCGGGCAGCGGCTTGGCGGCGATCAGCGTCAGACGGTCGGCCGCGGTCCCGGCCGCGGCGCGCGCCACGGCCTGCGTCGCGTCGCTGCTGTGATCGTCGACCAGGACGAGGCTCAGCCGGCCGGCATAATTCTGCTGCAGCAGCGAGGCGACGGCAAAGCCGACGAGTTCCGCCTCGTCGCGCGCCGGCACGATGGCGGCGACAGGCGGCAGCGCTGCCGGCGCCGCGGGTGCGGGCTCGGGCCGCGTCCGCCAGAAGCCGCCATGCAGCAGCAGAAGATAGGCCCAGACGAGAAGTGCGAGGGCGCCGAGGGCGGTGGCGATCATTTCAAATAGCCGGCTTGGCGAAACCAGGCGATCGCGTCGGCGAGCCCGTCGCGTGCCGGCCGCGCGCGATAGCCCAGCTCCGCGGCGGCCTTGGCCGAGGAGAAATACATCTTCTTTTTCGCCATCTTGAGCCCGTCCAGCGTGGCGAAGGGCTCGCGGCCGGTGAAATAGGCGACGGCCTCGGCGCCGAGCGCGATCGGCCACACGGCGAGTCTCGGGACGGTGATCGTCGGCGGCTTCCTGCCGGTGAGCTCGGCGATGACGCGCAGCATCTCGGCCAGGCTCATATTGTCACCGCCCAGAATATAGCGCTCGCCGATGCGTCCCTTGGCGAAGGCCAGAAGATGGCCGGAAGCGACATCCTCGACATGCACGAGATTGAGGCCGGTATCGATATAGGCGGGCATGCGGCCCGACGCCGCCTCGACGATGATCCGGCCGGTCGGTGTCGGCTTCACGTCGCGCTCGCCGACGGGAGTCGACGGATTGACGATGACCGCCGGCAGTCCGCGCTCGCGCACCATCAGCCGCACCACGCCTTCGGCGCGATATTTCGACTGCTTGTAGGCCCCCACCATCTCGGCGTAGGAGACCGGCGTCGTCTCGTTGGCGTCGCGCCCGTCGCCATATTGGCCGAGCGTGGCCACGCTCGATGTGTAGACGATGCGGCGCAAGCCGGCCGCCAGCGCCGCCTCCATGATGGCGCGCGTGCCCTCGACATTGGCCCGCATCATGGCTTGCGCATCCCGCACCCACAGGCGGTAGTCGGCGGCGACATGGAACAGCGCCTCCATGCCGGCGAGCGCCGCCGCGAGCGAGGCGCCATCCTCCAGGCTGCCGATCACCGGCTCGACCGCGAGCCCTTCGATATTGCGGCGGTCGCTGGTCGGCCGCACCAGCACGCGCACCTGGTGGCCCTCGGCGACGAGCGCGCGCGCCACCGCCGCGCCGACAAAGCCCGTCGCTCCGGTGACCAGAATAGGTTCGCCCATTATCGCTCCTCGATGCGCCCTCCCTCAGATCGAGAGGGCCGGTTCATCGCCAAAATGCTCGCAGCTGCGCGTCGGCGCCATTCCGTAATCCGAGCCTATTCCTCGCCGTGATGGGCACCGAGGTTGTGGCGGTCGAAGGCGATGCTTTTCACCATCGCGAAGACCTCCTGGCCGATCTCGAGGTCCAGCGCATGCCGCGCTCGCCGGGTGATGCGTGCCGTGAGCGGCGTGCCGCCGATGTCGAGCATCAGCTCGACCATCGGCCCTTCGCTCGCGCCGAACGCCACGATGCGTCCCTGCAGCATATTCTGCACGCTGGTTGCGCGCGGCCGCTCGCGGGCGATCGAGACGTCGCGATCGCGCACCCGTATACGCACGCTGCTGCCGACCGCCAGATCGGTCCCGGGGACCGTGAGCATGCCGCCGGCAAAGCGCAGCTCGCTCAGCCCATAAACCGCATCATGGGTCACGACGGTGGCGGTGATCACCGATCCGGCCTCGTAGCGGCCGGTCATCGGCCGCAGGTCGAGCCGGCTCATCATCTCCTCGACCGGCCCGAACGCCGCAATGCGGCCGTCGCTCATCACGGCGACAGTGTCGGCGAGGCGCGCCACCTCCTCGATCGCATGGCTGACATAGACGATGGGCAGCCCGGTCTCGTGCCGCAGCCGCTCGACATAGGGAAGGATCTCGGATTTGCGCTCGGCATCGAGCGCGGCGAGAGGCTCGTCCATCAACAGGAGACGCGGGCTGGCCAGCAGCGCGCGTCCGATGGCGACCCGCTGCTTCTCGCCGCCGGAGAGCGCCCCCGGGCGCCGCGCCAGCAGCGGTCCGATGCCGAGCAGATCGACGACCTCCGCGAGCGTCGGCGCGCCCGGTTCGGGCCGCCGGAACCAGCGTCCATAGAGAAGATTCCGCCGCACGGTGAGGTGCGGGAACAGCCGCGCATCCTGGAACACATAGCCGATGCGCCGCTGCCGCGGCGGCAGGTCGATGGCAGCGGCGCGGTCGAAGAGCACCGTGCCGTCAAGGCTGATCCGGCCGTCATCGGGCTCGAGCAGCCCGGCGAGCGCGTTGACGAGCGAGGTCTTGCCCGAGCCCGAACGGCCGAACAAAGCGGTGATGCCGCTGCCCGCGACGAAGGAGGCGGCGAGCCGGAAGGCGCCGAGCCGGCGTTCGACATTCACCTCGAGCATGGGTAAGGCACGACCATCTTCGAACGCGTCCATCGCAGCCCTGCTGAAGCGCAGCAATAGCCGATTTGCGGCGGCCAAGGCTAGCGGGTGCCGCGGCGCGCCGCCGGGCGAATGCGCGCGCCGCTTTGAGCCAAATTCATCGCTTTTGCGGCCTTGAACTTGGGCAACCGGCCGCCGAGCTTGCGCGTTCCCGGGGGTGAATGGGTAGGGCATTTGGAGACTCGCTATGCATCGGACATTGATCGCCGTCGCCCTGGTGGGAGCCTTTGCTCTTTCCGGCTGCGGCTACAATCGGACTGACCGGGCAGTCACCGGCGCCGGCCTCGGCGCGGCGGGTGGTGCTGCAATCGGCGCGGTCACCGGCGGCAGTCCGCTGGGCGGCGCCGTTATCGGCGGTCTCGCCGGCGGCGCAGCCGGCGCTTTGACCAGCCCGCGTGACGTCAATCTGGGCCGGCCGATCTACCGGTAAGACGAGCGTTGGTATGAGACGAAGCCCGCCGCGGTTTTTCCGCGGCGGGCTTTCTCATGCGCGCGTGCCGGCCGGCCACAGCCAAGCGGCACCGCGCACGCCGCTCGCATCGCCATGCAGCGCCGGCACGAGCCGCGTGCGCGGCGGCTGCGGCGAAAAGACATAGCGCCGCCACAGAAGCGGCACGCGCTCGTAGAGACGCGGAATTTGCGACAGCCCGCCGGCCAGCACGATCACGTCGGGATCGAGGATATTGATCACCGAGGCGAGCGCCCGCGCCAGCCGATCCTCATAGCGCGCGAGCGCCGCCTCGGCCGCGGCCTCGCCGGAAGCGGCCGCGGCGACGATCTCGGGCGGCGTGCAGACGCCGCCGCCGGCAGCGGCGTAATCGCGCGCCAGGCCGGGACCCGACAGGAAGGTCTCGATGCAGCCGCGCTTGCCGCAATAACAGGGATCGCCCGGCAACTCGCCGGCAGCCGGCCAGGGCAGCGGGTTGTGGCCCCATTCGCCGGCGATCGCATTGGGGCCTTCGCGCAGCCGACCATGAAAGGCGAGGCCGCCGCCGACGCCGGTGCCGAGAATCACCCCGAAGGCGAGACCGGCACCCGCGGCGGCGCCGTCGCTCGCTTCCGACTGGACGAGACAGTTCGCATCATTAGCGAGACGCACCGGGCGCCCAAGCCGCGCCGCCATGTCGCGATCGAAGGGCTTGCCGATCAGCACCGTCGTGTTGGCGTTCTTGACGAGGCCGGTCGTCGGATCGACGGCGCCGGGGATGCCGATGCCGACACTGCCGCGCCGGCCGACCGCCTGCTCGGCGCGGGCAATGAGACCCGCGATCGCCTCGACGAGGCGCGCATAGTCGCCGGACGGGCTCGCCACCCGCTCCGACCACAGGCTCTCGCCATCATCGCCGAGCGCGATGCCGGCGATCTTGGTGCCGCCGAGATCGATGCCGATGCGCATCCGCCGAGTAGTTAAGGAAGGAGAGCGGGGGAGGCAAGGCCGGCGTGCTATGCTGCCCGGGCGGGGATCGCGGCGAGGCGGCCGAAAGCCCGGGCGGCGGCGAGCGGGCGGGGATCATGGTCGAAGTGACGATCGAAAGGCCGCGCGCTCATATCGACCGCATTCCCGTGCGCCGGCTGCGGCTGGCGAGCGGTCTCGTGCTGTTCACCTATCTCATCACCCATTTCCTCAACCATGCGCTCGGCAACATCTCGCTGTCGGCGATGATGGCCGGGGCGCAATGGTTCCTCTTCCTGTGGCGCGGGCCGATTGGCACGGGGGCGCTCTACGGTGCGGCGCTCGTCCACCTCGGACTTGGGCTGTGGGCGCTCTATGAGCGGCGGCATTTCTATTGGCGCGGCGCCGAGCTGGCGCAGCTTCTGCTCGGGCTGGCGGTCCCCTTTCTCCTGCTCACCCACCTCGTCGAGACGCGCATTGCCTGGACGCTCTACGGCCACAATGAAGGCTATCCGCTCGAGCTGGGCTCGCTGTGGGTCAACGCGCCGGAGCGCGGCTGGACGCAATCGCTGCTGCTGATCGTCGCCTGGTGCCATGGCTGCATCGGGCTGCATTATTGGCTGCGGCTGAAGCGCTTCTATCGCGCCTGGTCGCCGCTGCTGCTGGCCGCCGCGGTGTTGCTGCCGGCCGTGGCACTGCTCGGCTTCGTGCAAGGCGGCCGCGAGGTCGAGCGGCACCTGGCCGAGCCCGGCTGGGCCGAGGCGATGGACGAGCGCGGCGGGCCCTTCCCCGACGGCGCCATCGACCGGCTCGACGCGGTCGAGGCCGACATGCGCGCCGCCTATCTCGCGCTGCTGGCGCTGGCGCTGGCGGGGCGTGCCGCCCGGACGCTCGTCGAAACGCGCCGCGGCCTCGTGCGGCTGCATTATCCGGATGGGCGCGAGGTGCGCATGCCGCGCGGCATGAGCGTGCTCGACGCCAGCCGATCGGCGCGCATCCCGCACGCCTCGGTGTGCGGCGGCCGCGGCCGCTGCTCGACCTGCCGCATCCGCGTGGTGAGCGGTCTCGAACATCAGCCGCCGCCCAGCGCCGGCGAGCTCGCCGTGCTGCAGCGTGTCGGCGCCGACAAGAGCGTGCGGCTCGCCTGCCAGCTGAAGCCCGTGCATGAGATGACGCTGATCCCGCTGCTGCCGGCCTCGGCCACCGCCGCCGACGGGCGGGCGCAGCCGAGCTGGCGCAGCGGCCAGGAGCGGCCTGTCGCCATCCTGTTCATCGATCTGCGCGGCTCGACGGCACTCGCCGAAGGTCGGCTGCCCTACGACATGGTGTTTCTGGTGAATCGCTATTTCGAGGCGGTCGGCAGCGCCATCGTCGCGTGCGGCGGCATGCCCAACCAGTTCATCGGCGACGGCGTCATGGCGCTGTTCGGCATCGAGGCCGGGCTGGCCGAGGGCTGCCGCCAGGCGCTGGCCGCGGTGCGCGAGATCGCGCGCCGTCTCGAGGCGCTCAACCGCCTGCTCGCGCATGATCTGCGCGAGCCCTTGCGCTTCGGCATCGGGGTGCATGCCGGCACCACCATCATCGGCGAGATGGGCTATGGGCCGCACGCCAGGGTGACGGCAATGGGCGATCCGGTGAATGTCGCGGCGCGGCTCGAGGAGCTCACCAAGCAGTACAAATGCCTGCTGGTGGTATCGGAGACGGTGGGCGAGGCGGCCGGCATCTCACTGGCCGAATTCGACCGCTACGAGATCCAGGTGCGCGGCCGCAGCGGGCCGCTCGCCATTCACACCCTGTCGGATCCCGAGACGCTGCCGCTCTAGCTTGAAAGAGCGGGCAATGTCATCTAGCCGAGATGCTGGCGCGCGATCTCGTGACCGCTCTGATCGATGATGCGAAATTCGTCCGGCTCGTTGCCGCGCGACTGAACGACCGAGGTCGTCGCCTTGGCCCGCGCATAGCGCACCACATCTTCGGGACGGTTGATGTCCGAGCTCTCACGCGCAATCTCGGCACCGCGCTTGAGCCAGACAATTCCGAACATCCTCGATGCCTGCTGATTTGCCCGAGACTCAGCCAAGATCGCCTTCAGAAACCACCCATTCGCGCCCGTCCTCGAGCGCCTTCACGCGGTACTGAAACTGCGAGTCGCGCTCCGGCAGGCCGCGGACGATCTCGTATCGCCCCGGCGGTTGGGAACGGGTGGGACCGCCCCTCAGGGTGACGACTTGCCCAGGCTTGAATTTGTGCATGCGCATGCGGGTCACGGAGCCGAACGAGCTCTTACGCTGCGTTACCCGTTCATGCGGCCGCGAGCTTTGTCGCCGAAGTCTTGCCGCGCTCGTTGGTGATTTCGTAGCTGACCTTCTGGCCTTCCGCGAGCCCGCGCATGCCGGCGCTTTCGACGGCGCTGATATGAACGAACACATCCTTCGAGCCATCATCCGGCTGGATGAAGCCATAGCCCTTTTGGGCGTTGAACCATTTGACGGTGCCTGTGGCCATGCGTGGCCTCCTTGAGCAAACGGGTAGGGCCGCTCGCAATCGAGCGGTACCAGATGGCAGTGGCCGATGGGGATCTTGAAGGCTGCCTACAAGCGGCAAGCAAGACGCCAAAGCACAAACGGCGATCCGTCGCCAGTATGGACTGAATAGATGGATTTGCAAGAGCGAGGATGGCCGGGAATGGCGGGCCGCCGCGCCTTTATGCCCCCTATCCGCAAGACGGAGATTGCAAATCGCCCGTTTCAGCCTATATTCGGCGTCGATCGCCGTTTCTGCTGGTGGCGTCTTTTCTGCCCTAGGCAGACATCAGATACCCAAAGAGCGCTACTGCTTTCTCGCCGCGTGAATGTTTCACGCGGCGAATACTCTCATTTAGACGGGGGCCCCTATGGCCACAGGTACTGTTAAGTGGTTCAACGCCCAAAAGGGCTACGGTTTCATCCAGCCTGACGACGGCTCGAAGGACGTGTTCGTCCATATCAGCGCCGTCGAAAGCGCCGGCATGCGCGGGTTGGCGGAAGGTCAGAAGCTCAGCTTCGAGCTGACCAACGAGCGCGGCAAGACTTCGGCGACCAAGCTCGCCGCTGCGTAAAGACACAGCCTGATGTGCGGAAGGGGCCTTAGGGTCCCTTCCCGTCCAGGAGAACGAGCATGGCATTCAAACCGAACTATCGGATGCAGCGCGCCGAGCGGACTCGGGCCAAGCAAGCCAAGGCGGAAGAAAAGCTGAGGAATCGGCAGGGACGTACCGGCGCAGATCCAGATCCAGAAGAGACGGTTACGGACCCGGAAAGCAAGGAAGCGCCCTAGCTTTTGCGCGCGTTCTGACCAGGGGCAAAGGTTCGCGGCGCCTCCGGCGTGGATCCCATCACGAGAGGCCCCGATAGCATGCGTGTATTCGTCAAGGACAACGACATCAATTCGGCACTTCGCGTGCTGAAGAAGAAGATGCAGCGCGAAGGCACTTTTCGCGAGATGAAGCGCCGCCGCTCCTACGAGAAGCCGTCCGAGCGCCGGGTCCGCGAGAAGGCGGAGGCCGTGCGGCGCTATCGCAAGCTCATCCGCAAGCGTCTGGAGCGGGAAGGCTATTAGCGCCGCAGCGAGCTCGCCTCGCCGCCGGCCATAGAAAGGTCCCCCCAAACCGTGGAAAAACACAAATTTACGCCAGGGCAGATCGTCACCGTCGGGTCTCTCGCCAAGATCCGGGCACCCGCCGGACGCTACGAGATCGTGCGGCCGCTTCCGGCCAATGATTCCGAGCTGCAATACCGCGTGAAGGCGATCGACGGCGGCCAAGAATGGGTACTCCGGGAAGCCGATCTCGGCTGAGGTCCTGCAGTTGCTGTAGGAAGCAGGATCAATTGGGAGGTCAGCCGTGCAAGATCCGATCCGGGCGAAGCTCGCCCGTGCCCGTACCAAGCTCGATGCGGTCGAACGATGGGGTGCCGATCCGGCGCGGTCGGATCGTCAGCGGCGCGTCGCGCGGAATCTGGCGCGGACCTGTCGTGCCGCGATCGAGGCAAGGCAGCAAGCCGTCGATCTCGAGGAGTGCGAGCGGCAGAAGCTCCTCAAGGGCGAGCCCGACTGCCGCAGCATGTTCCTCGGGCCGATCGATCTGGGCGCCAGCTTCGCCTGAAGCCCTGTCCCCGGATTACTGAGGCCGGCCGGCGGCCTTCAAGGCCTGCTCCTTGCGATGCTGCAGCACGGCGGATTTCGGGTGCCGCTGCATCGCCGCTGTCAGCATGGCCAGCGCTTCGAGCGGCTGACCGTCCTCGATCAGAACCTGCGCGAGATTGTTCGGCGCGTCGTCATGATCGGGGTTCAGGAGCAGCGCATCCTGATAATGCCGTATCGCCTGCGGATAGAGCGCGCGACCATGATAATAGGCGCCGAGATTGAAGCAGACGGCGCGCAACAGGTCGCAATCCGCCTTGCCGGAAATGGTCGAACCGGTCGCGAGGTAGCCCGCCAGCGAGCATTCGTAAAGCTCGGCCGCCTCGGGGGTTTGGACCGGCAGCGCCAGCGCTGCTTGCGCAGCACCCCGGCCGAGGCGCAGCAGGGTTCGCACGATCTGCTCGTTTCCGGGAACCGCCTCCATGACCGTGCGCAACAGCGGCAGCGCGGCGAGGAAATCGCCGCCCTCGAGCAGCCTCATCCCTCTATCGTATCCGGCATCGACACCGCCGGCCGGCGGACCGTTCTCGGGCTTCGGTCCCGGCGGGGCGGCACTCATCGGCGCGGGCCAGGTCCGCGTGTCGGCATCTTGAAGCTTTTCGATTTCCTGGCTGCGGGGGCTGCGGAGCGTGGATCGAATTCGGCTATCGGCGATGCCCAGGCGGCGGCCGTGGGCCGGCGCGAAAGCTCGACGGCGCTCGACATCTCTTCATTCGTCCCGCGATCGAAGACCCGGCAATGGATCGAGCAGGCTTCGCGACCGGCATCGATGGCCGATCGCATCTCGCTCCCGATCACTTTCAGCCCGTCGCTGGCTGCGGACAGGGTGATGGCATCCGGGTCGTGGCTCGAGACCTGCCGGAAGGTGCTGTCGATGGCCCCGCCTTCGGTAAAGGAGGCGGGGTCCACGCCCGGACCGAATACGATTTCATAGCGCCTTCCAGTTCTCAGCGTGCCCATGTGCCCTTTTTCCGAGTTGTACCCGGCGGGCATTCAGAGCCCAGCCAAGGTGAGACAGCTTGTGTAGAAGGCGCTGGAGGGGCGATCCCTCCGATATTCCCAACATATAGCAAAGCTTTGCACCGTGCGAAGAAAACCTCGATGAAAGGCCCACATATATTGGGCTGGCCAGGCCCGAAAACCTCAGTCGCACAATTCGGAGAGCATTTCATCGAGTACTCGGATCTCGGCCGAGAAATCGAGGTCGATGCGTGCCTCGCGAATTCGGCTCGCCGCAGCATCGCGCTCGGTCGTGTCGATGACGCTGCGACCCGAGGCGTAGGCGAGTGCGCAACGCGCCATTTCGAGAGCTTGGCCTACACCGGCAGGCGTGAGCTGGAGCCGGGCTTTCGGATTGCCGCCACGCTGCCGCGGCGCGAACGGCAGGACCTTGCATTCAGCGGGGGACATAGCGGAGCTCCCTATAGCGGATGCCGTTGCCGCATCGCTTGCCGGAGCTATGCGAGGTCGCTCTCCTTGAGCACCCACTCGCGACCGTCGACCAGCGCCTTGATGCGGTATTGAGGCTGCGCATCACGCTCCGGCAGATTTCGAAGGATCTCATAGCGACCCGACGGAACGGCGCTGGTCGGACCACCCGCGACCTTCACCACCTCGCCGGCTTTGTAGAGATGCATGCGCACGGTGCGTCCCTTCCAGAAGAGAAAGGGGGCCGGTGGCCCCCTTTTGAGCCTTGATCAGGCGGTTGCCAGCTTGGTCGCAGCCACCTTGCCGCGCTCATTGGTGAGCTCGAAGCTGAGCTTCTGGCCTTCCACCAATCCGCGCATTCCAGCGCTTTCGACGGCGCTGATGTGGACGAATACATCCTTCGAGCCGTCGTCGGGCTGGATGAAACCGAAGCCCTTTTGGGCGTTGAACCATTTCACAGTACCAATGGCCATGCTGGCCTCCGTGCATTTGAAGAAATATCGCCGCTCGACAGGCTCGAGCGGGAGAAAGCGGTTGCGGCCGGTGGGAGATCTTGAAGGCTGCCTGAGGACGGCGAGCAAGACGCCAGAGCAGAAACGGCGATCCCTTCGGATATGGGAAGGCAGGCCCCGGATTGCAACCGGGCTCGCTCTCGCAGGCGAGCGAGGCGGTCCCTTGAGAACGGCCGCGATCAGGCCTGTGCCTCTCCCGCCATCTGCGGCGCCAGCCGCGCGCCTTCCGCCCGCACCGCCTCCAGGAAGATCCGGAGATCGGCGCCGGTGGTGCGGTGGTTGGTGAGGTTGACGCGGATCGCGAGCTTGCCGTCGATGAGCGTGCTCGACGGCACCGCGACGCCGCTTTCCTGCAATGCGACGACGATCGCCTTGTTGAGCGCGTCCAGCTTGGCCTCGGGCAGGCCGCGATGGCGGAAGCAGACGATGTTGAGCGACACGGGCGCCATCAGCTCGAGCTCGCTCGCCCGCGCGATCGCGTGGCCGAGGGCTTCGGCCTGGCGACAGTTCTTGAGGATGGCGGCGCCGAGCTTGTCGCTGCCCTGCTCGCGCAACGTGAACCAGACCTTGAGCGCGCGGAAGCCGCGCGACAGGTCGATGCCATAATCGGCGAACCACGGAGCGCCGGCACCGGCGCCACGCTCGTAGCGCGCGAGATAGGGCGGCTCCGTCGCGAAGGTTGCGCGCATGAGGTCGCCTTCGCGCACCAGCACGCAGGCCGCGTCGTAGGGGACATGCGCCCATTTGTGGAAGTCGAAGGCGAGCGAATCGGCGCGCTCGATCCCGGCGAGCCGGCCCTTCAGCGTCGGCGACAGCATGGCAAGCGCCCCGAAGGCGCCGTCGACATGCAGCCACAGATCCTCCGCCGCGGCGAGATCGGCGAGTGACGCGAGATCGTCGATGGCGCCGGTGTCGACCGTGCCCGCCGTGCCGATGACGAGGAAGGGAACGGCACCGGCGGCGCGATCGGCCAGGATCGCCTGGCGCAGCGCCGTGATGTCGATGCGGAATGTGCGGTCGGTCGGGACGAGGCGCAGCGAGTCGCTGCCGAGGCCGAGCAGCTCGAAAGCCTTGGTGATGCAGCCATGCGCCGAGCGCGCCGCATAGGCCGTGAGGCGGGGGCCGTCGCGCAGCCCGCTGCGTCGCACGGCGGCGCCGAGCCGATCGGTGCGCGCAACGGCGATCGCCAGCAAATTGGCGAAGGAGGTGCCGGTGACCAGCAGCCCGGCGGTCGAATCGGGGAATTGGAACAGCTCGCGGCACCAGCCGATCACCTGGCGCTCGACCAGGATGGGCGCATGCGCGCGTCCGCCGAGATTGGCGTTGATGCCGGCTGCGAGCAGCTCGGCCAACATGCCGGTCGGCGTGCCGCTGCCATGCACCCAGCCGAAGAAGCGCGGATGGGCGTTGCCGGTGGGGAAGGGCAGGATGGTCTCGCGGAAATCGCCATAGAGGGTGGCGAGCGGCGTCCCCTTGGCCGGCAGCGCCGTGCCGAGCCTGGCTCGCGCGCTCGCCGGCACCGGCTGCCAGGCCGGGCGATCGCGCACCGTCTCGAGATGATCGATCATCTCGTCGAGCATCCGGTGGCCGAGGGCGCGGAAGGCCGGCCAATCGCCGGGATCGAGATCGGGCCTGTCCAAATCCTCGGCCGCGAGATCGAGATCCGGTTCGTCGTTCATCGCCGCCTCGCGATTAATTCAATCTTATGCAAATGCTGGTGAGTTGACGCCGTTCCGAAGCTGGCGGGAAGGCGAATCCCCGTGGACGATCTGGCCTTTTTGAATTCCTTGCCGCTGTTCAGCGGCATTCCCGCCGCCGATCTCGGCGCCATCCATCGCATGTGCCGCCCGGGCTGGCACGCGCCCGGGACCGTCATCCTGCGCCAGGACGATCCGAGCGCCGATCTCTACATCATACGCGAAGGCGAGGTCGTTGTGCGCCTGCGCCGCGACGGCGGCGAGCGCGAGGTGGTGCGGCTCGGGCCCGGCTCGGTGTTCGGCGAGATGGCGCTGTTCGACGGCTATCCGCGTTCGGCCAGCGTCCTGGCCGTCACCGAGGTGCTCAGCTTCTGCATAACGCGCGCCGATTTCGCGAGCTTCGCCGAGCGACGCAGCTCGGTGCTGTTCCAGATGTGCAAGGTTTTCAGCCATCGGCTACGCGACACCAACTCGCTGCTGACCCGGCACTGACGGGCGGCCGGCCGCGGGAAACGGCGCTTTTAGGGCCGAATAGTTACAATTTTATCAAATATTAATAGTGCGGCGGTATTCAATCTCCGATGCAGGAGCAGAAAATCATCCGGCGCGGCACCATCGCGACCGTCGCCTTCCTCGGCTTCGTGGCGCTCGGCCTGTTCGACGACAAGCTGCTGGGCGCCATCGGCTCGGAAGCGCTGGCGCGCTCGAAGCAGGCGTTCGTCTATACGGTGCAGATCGGCATCTGGCTGTCGGGCGCCGCCTTCCTCAGCATGGCGATCAATGTCGTGCTGTGGGACCGGCTGGTCGCGCACGCCACCGGCCGGCCGGTGCCGCGGCTGATCAAGGATTTCTTCACCGCGATCATTTTCCTCGTCGCCATCACCGGCATCATCGGTGTGGTATTCGAGCAGTCGGTGGTCGGCATCTGGGCGACCTCGGGCGCCGTCGGGGTGGTGCTCGGTCTCGCACTCAAATCGATGATCTCGGACGTCTTCACGGGGCTCGCGCTCAATGTCGACCGCGCCTTCCATATCGGCGACTGGATCGAGCTGCGCCACCGCGACACGGGCGACCGCGTCTTCGGCAAGGTGCGCGACATCAATTGGCGCACCACCCATATCGAGCTGCAAAACCGCACGATCGCCATACTGCCCAACAGCATGGTGGGCAGCGTCGGCATCACCAACCATTCCGCACCCGATCCGGTCGCGCGCGACGAGCTCGCGGTGACGCTCGATTTCTCGGTGCCGCCCAAGCGCGCCACGCGCGTGCTGCTGGCCGCCGTCAAGGCGGCGTGCGGCGCCGGCATCGTCGAGCAGCCCGAACCGCAGGTCCTGATCAAGGAGGTGTCGGCGCTCGGTACCGTCTATTCGGTGCGCTATTTCCTTCATCTCGACGAGGTGACGCACGCGGCGGCGCGCCATCTGGTGCATCAGTCCGTTCTCAACCATTTGAGCAAGGCGGGGATCACGCCGGCCTATCCCAAGCAGGACCTGTACACGGCGCCGATGCCGGCACGGCATCTCGATTTCCATTCGCAGGCCGACCGCATCACGCTGTTGCGCAATATCGACCTGTTCGGCCAGAGCCTGGCCGAGGACGAGCTGGCGCAGCTCGCGGACTCCATGCGCCAGCGTGCCTACAATGCCGGCGAGGCGCTGATCCGCCAGGGCGAGCGCGATCATTCGATGTTCATCCTCGCCGAAGGGCTGGTCGAGGTGATGGTGGCGATGGACGGACGGCCCGAGCTGCGCGTGGCGCGGCTCGTGCCCGGCGAATGTTTCGGCGAGATGGCGCTGCTCACGGGCGAGCCGCGCTCGGCCACCGTCCTGTCGGCGACCGACGTCGTCGCCTTCGAGGTGACCAAGGCGGACATGACGGCGCTGCTCGCGGCAAGGCCCGAGATCGCCGAGACGGTGAGCGCGCTCATCGCCGATCGCAAGATCGGCACCTCGAAGGCGCTGCAATCGGCCGGCGCGGCCGAGCGGCAGGAGGCGGCGCGCAGCCTCGCCGAAGAAATCCTCCACAGCATCAAGGGTTTCTTCCAGAGCGTCTTCAGCCATGCCGAAGGGCCGCGCATCGTCACGCATTGATCCTAGTGTGCGGGATTTGAAGCTCGCCGCAATTTAGGGTCGGCGTCGGAACGAACCTCAAATCCAAAAAGCACGCTAGGCCGCGAGGATGATGCGGACCTCCTCGGCAAGGCGCTCGCCGGCGATCGGCTTTTCGAGATAGGCATCGGCGCCATGCGCGCGCGCGAGCTCCTCGGTCGCCTCGGCGCCGTAGCCGGTCCAGAGCAGCACGGGGAGCTCGCGCCGGATCGCCTTGACCGCCTGCAGCAGCTGCAGCCCGTTCATCCCGGGCATTCTCTCGTCCGTGATCACGAGATCCCAGGCATATGGCGCCTTCGCCAGCTCGCTGAGGGCCAGGATGGGATTGAGAAAGGCACCGACCTCGTAGCCGAGGCGCTCGAGGCCGATCGCGACGGCATCGCAGAGATCGAGCTCGTCGTCGATCAGCAGGATGCGGGGCTTGCGTGCTTCGGCGAAGCGTGCCGCGTCCGGCACCGGCTCCGGCAGGCAATCGTCGACGGCCTCGAGCAGGGCGGGATAGTTGCTCGGCCTGCGGAATGAGCGACGGCCGCCGAAGGAACGTACCAGCATGGCGATGTTGGACTGGGCGAGGGGCACCAGCTCGGCCGCGAGCGGCCTGGAGAAAACGTAGCCCTGCACCGCGTCGCAGCCGAGGGTGGATAGGATCTCGAGCTGCTCCGACGTCTCGACGCCCTCCATGATGCTGCGCATGCCGAGCTCGCGCGCCAAGGTGACGACCTGCTGCGCGACGATGCGCTTCTTGTCGTCCCCCACGATGTCGTCGACGAACTCCTTGTCGATCTTGAGCGTCGAGGCGGGGATGCTCGAGAGGATCGCCAGGTTGGAATAGAATTTGCCGAAATCGTCGACGGCGATATGGACGCCGAGCGCGGCAATCTCCGCAATGGCGGCCCGCGCCCCGGGATCGGCCATGATGCCTTCCGTGATCTCCACCTCGACCGAGGCGGGGTCGCTCTCCGCCGCCGTCATCTCGGCGGCGAGGAACTCGGGAAAGCGCGGCATCAGGCTGCTCGCGAGCTGCGCCGGCGAGACGTTGATGGCGAGCTTGAGATGCGTGCCTCCGGCGCGCCAGCGGCGCTGGTCGGCGAGGGCGCGATGCACGATCCAGCGCCCGAGCGGCACGATGAGCCCGGTCTCCTCGGCGATGGCGATGAACTCTCCAGGCCCGGCCGCGACCTCGGGATCGTTCCAGCGCAGCAGCGCCTCGACGCCGCGCACCGTGAGATTCTCGAGATCGACCTTGGGCTGATAGACCAGCTCGAAAGCATCGTCCTCGGTGGAGGAGCTGCAGACGGAGCCGGTCGGCATGCCCCAGTCGAGCTCGCCCGGTATGGCCATGCAGGAGAGGGTCTGGCGGAGCGCGTGCTCGACGAAACGCTTGCGGCGCAGGCGCTGCGTGATTTCCGGATGGTAGACATGGCACTTGGCGCCGCCCGCCTTGGCATTGGCTTGCGCGGCGAGCCAGGCGGCGTTCACCAGCTCCTCCCCGCCGGTGCCATGCTCGGGATAGCGCGCGATGCCGATCGTGGCCGGCAGATAGACGAGCTGCCCCTCGACCACGACCGGGCCATGGAACATCTTGAGCAGCGCGTCGGGCAGGAAGGCGTCGGGCAGCACCGAATCCGGCAGCGCCAGCCCGAGCGGCGCCTCGAAGCTGAGGCAGGTGACGATGACGCCGCGTCCCATATGCGCGATCGGCGCGTCAGCGCCGACGATGAGGCGCATGCGCGTCG
>Ga0207707_10002423_pt1 | contig 16786 bp, 16 predicted proteins | sample KBSC83BmetaG_FD_184336 | JGI IMG/M metagenome (GOLD analysis project Ga0207707, IMG submission 184336) | Corn rhizosphere microbial communities from Kellogg Biological Station, Michigan, USA - KBS C8-3B metaG (SPAdes) (version 2) | ecosystem: Host-associated > Plants > Roots > Rhizosphere ...
GCCGTGCCGCAGCATCCACGCGGCGTGCCGCCGCACGACGGCATGCAGCCCGTCCTCGTCGAGCGCGCGCGTCGCGCGCACGGTCGAGAGGATGCCGCCGCCCGCCGCGTGCAGCTCCTCGTAGCTCGCACCGCCCGCGCGCAGCGAGAACTCCTCGACGCGGTCGCCGCCGAACGCGGGATGCGTGTGGCAGTCGACGAGCCCCGGCACGGCGCACAGGCCGGCGCAGGAGACCTCCTCGACGTCGCCGTGGAGCGGCCGCAGGTCGCGCATCCGCCCGACCGCGGCGATCGTGTCGCCGTCGCAGAGGACATACGCGTCCTCGAGGACGTCCACGCGGCCGAGGTCGGCGCCGCGCAGCGGCGCGTGCCCGCCGGCGGGTGTCGCCACCTGCGCGAGGTCGCGCAGCAGGAGCGTCACGGGAGGCTGGAAGCGTCGGCGGCGGGGCTCGGCGCGCGCGGGATCTGCAGCCCGCCCTGCTCGGCGGCCTCGATCGCCTCGGGGTAGCCCGCGTCCACGTGGCGCATCACGCCGGTGCCGGGGTCGGTGGTCAGCACGCGCTGGAGCCGTTCCGCCGCCTCGTCGGTGCCGTCGGCGACGACGACCATGCCGGCGTGGATCGCGTTGCCGATCCCGACGCCGCCGCCGTGGTGCACGCTCACCCACGTCGCGCCCGCGGCGACGTTGACGAGGGCATTGAGGATCGGCCAGTCCGCGATCGCGTCGGAGCCGTCGCGCATCGCCTCCGTCTCGCGATACGGCGAGGCGACCGAGCCCGCGTCCAGGTGGTCGCGCCCGATCACGATCGGCGCCTCGACCGCGCCGCTCCGCACGAGCTCGTTCATCGCGAGGCCCGCCTTCGCGCGGTCGCCGTAGCCGAGCCAACAGATCCGCGCCGGCAGCCCCTGGAAGGCGACCCGCTCGTGAGCGAGCTCGAGCCAGCGCTGCAGGAGCGGATCGTCGGGGAACAGCTCTCGGAGCGCGGCGTCGATCGTCGCGATGTCGGCCGGGTTGCCGGACAGCGCCGCCCAGCGAAACGGCCCGATGCCGCGACAGAACAGCGGCCGGATATAGGCCGGGACGAAGCCCGGATATGAGAAGGCCTCGCCTACGCCACCTTCACGGGCCTCACCTCGCAAGTTGTTGCCATAATCGAAAACATAGGCACCGCGTCGGACGTACTCGAGCAGGCCCTCGACGTGCGCGACGATCGACTCCCGCGCCCGGCGCAGGTACTCGTCCGGATCGGACGAGCGGAGCGCCGCCGCCTCGTCCACGGACATCCCGACCGGGATGTAGCCCGTCAGCGGGTCGTGCGCGGCGGTCTGGTCGGTGATCAGGTCGAACTCCTCCCCGCGCGCGGCGAGTACGGGCACGACCTCCGCCGCGTTGCCGAGCAGGCCGACCGAGAGGGGGCGCCGCTCCGCCGCCGCGCGCCGCACCCGAGCGAGTGCGTCGTCGAGCGAATCCGCAGCCTCGTCGAGATACCGCGTCTCCAGGCGCCGCTCGATCCGCGCGGGATCGACCTCGATGCAGAGGATCGCGGCGCCGGCCATCGTCCCGGCGAGCGGCTGCGCGCCGCCCATCCCGCCGAGACCGGCGGTGAGGATCGTCCGGCCGCGCAGGTCGGGCGAGCCGAAGTGCTTCTCGCCGGCCGCCGCGAACGTCTGGTATGTCCCCTGCAGGATGCCCTGAGAGGCGATGTAGATCCACGAGCCCGCGGTCATCTGCCCGAACATCGTCAGGCCCGCTGCCTCGAGCCGGCGGAACTCCTCCCACGTCGCCCAGCGCGGAACGAGCAGGGAGTTCGCGATCAGGACGCGCGGTGCGCCCTCATGCGTCGTGAAGACGCCGACCGGCTTGCCGGACTGCACGAGCAGCGTCTCGTCCGGGCCCAGCTCGAGCAGGGCGGCGACGATCGCGCGCAGGGCCTCGTGGTTGCGGGCGGCCTTGCCCGAGCCGCCGTAGACGACGAGCTCCTCGGGACGCTCGGCCACCTCGCGGTCGAGGTTGTTCAGCAGCATGCGGAGCGGCGCCTCGGTCGACCACTGCCGCGCGTTCAGCTCCGTCCCGCGCGGCGCCCGCACGCGTGAGAGGTCGCCGACCAGCGCCTCGACGCGCGCTGCGAGCGACGCCGAGCCGACGCTCACGCCCGCTCCCGGAGCCGGCGCCTCCGCTGCCGAATGAGCTCCGTCGAGCCGACGCTCACCGAAGCTCTCCCGCCTCCGTCTCGACGGCCGCGAGCAGCGAGCCGTCGCGGATCGACGTCGCCACCGCCTCGATGTCGCGCGCAAGCGGCCGGTCCTCGCGCAGCCGCGGCGACAGCTCGCGAACGAACGCCCGTGCCGCCCGCACGCCGAGCCCCGGCTCGAGCGGCGCATGGAACTCCACGCCCTGTGCGCCGGCCAGCAGCTCGATCGCGACCGCGCGCTCGCAGTTCGCGAGCACCTGCCACGCCTTCAACCCGGCCGCGTTGCCCATCGACACATGGTCCTCCTGGCCCGCGCTCGTCGGGATCGAGTCGACGGACGCCGGGTGCGCCAGCACCTTGTTCTCGGAGACGAGCGACGCCGCCACGTACTGCGGGATCATGAAGCCGCTGTTCAGGCCGCCGTCCGCCGTGAGGAACGGCGGCAGTCCGTCGGAGAGGTTCGGGTTGACGAGCCGCTCGATGCGCCGCTCGGAGATGTTCGCCAGCTCGGCGGCCGCCATGGCGAGCGCGTCGAGCGCGAACGCGAGCGGCTGTCCGTGGAAGTTTCCGTTCGAGACGAGCGTCTCGTCGTCGACGAGGACGAGCGGGTTGTCCGTCGCGGCGTTCAGCTCGACCGACACCGTGTAGTCCGCGTAGTCGAGCAGGTCGCGCGACGCGCCGTGCACCTGGGGCGCGCAGCGCAGCGAGTATGCGTCCTGCACCTTGTCGCACCAGCGGTGCGCCTCGTTGATCGCCGAGCCCTCGAGCAGCCGCAGCACGTTCGCCGCGGAGTCGATCTGGCCGCGCAGCGGTCGGAGCGCATGGATCTGCGGGAGGAACGACGTGCGCGAGCCCTGCAGCGCCTCGAGCGACATCGCGCAGGCGACGTCCACCGCCCGGGCGAGCCGCCGCGCGCGCACCAGCCCGAGCGCGAGCTGTGCAGCCATGAACTGCGTGCCGTTGATCAGCGACAGCCCTTCCTTCGCCGCGAGCCGCAGCGGCTCGAGGCCGACGCGAGCGACCGCGTCCGCGCCGGAGAGAAGATCGCCCTCGACGAATGCCTCCCCCTCGCCGACGAGCGGGAGCGCGAGGTGCGCGAGCGGCGCGAGGTCACCGGATGCACCGACGGATCCGCGCGACGGGACGTACGGCAGCACGCCGCGCTCGAGCAGCTGGAGGAGCCGCTCCACCGTCTCGATGCGTGCACCCGAGCTGCCCTTGGCGAGCGTGTTCGCGCGCAGCAGCATTGCGGCCCGGACGACCTCGTCGGGATAGGGGTCGCCGACGCCGCACGCGTGCGAGCGGAGCAGCCGCAGCTGCAGCTCCTCGGTCAGCTCCTCGGGGATGGCGGTGTCGACGAAGCGGCCGAAGCCGGTGTTGATCCCGTAGGTGTGCTCGCCCGCGTGCTCGACCAGCGTGCGCGCGGCGCGCATCCGCTCTCGCGACGAATCGGCGAGGGTCGCCGAAGCCCCTTCCACCGCCACTGCCCAGACGTCGGCGACGGTCAGGTCGTCGCCGGTGAGGCCGATCGCCGTCCGGTGGGCCACGGCGCGAGGTTAGCCCAGCAGCCGTAGCTCGAGCAGCCGCGACGCGTCGAACCCGTCGATGCGCAGCGCGGAGCCGGCGGCGGCGGCCGCCGCGCCTGCGGGCATCAGTCCGATCAGCTCGGAGCCTGCCACCTCCACCCCACGCCCACGCGCCTCGCGTTCGACGGCGGCGACGATGTCGTACAGCGCAGCCGCCTCCCAGTCCTCGACGTTCATGCTCACCTGAGCACGTCCCGCGCGAGGCAGCTCGAGCCCGAGTGCGCGCACCCCCGGAAAGCCGCCGCCCCGCTCACGCACGACGGCGGCGATCGCCCGTGCGTCCTCGACCGTCGCCCCGCCCGCGAGGTCGACGTTGAAGGCGATCAGCGGACGCCGCGCGCCGACGATCACGCCGCCCGCGGCGGGATCGAGCCCGGACGGCCCGAAGTCGGGCGCGAGCTCACCCGCGTCGATGCGCTCCTGCAACGCCGCCGGGCCGCCGCGGCGGAAGAACGCCGGGCTGCGCCCCTCGCCCACCTCGCCGTACAGGAAGACGGGGAGGCCGAGCTCGTCGCCGATCCGCTCCGCGACATGAAGCGCGCCGGCGCGCGCGCGCGGCATGTCGCCGGCCCGGAGCGGGACGACCGGCACGACGTCGGCCGCGCCGATGCGCGGGTGCACGCCGTCGTGCTGTCGCAGGTCGATCCGTTCGCGCGCGGCCGCGACGCCCGCGACGAGCGCGTCGACGATTCCGGCGTCGTCGCCGACGAGCGTGAAGACCGAGCGGTTGTGATCCTCGTCGCTGTGCACGTCGAGCAGCTGCGCGTGCGTCCCGAAGGCGCCGCCGACCGCGTCGATGACCGTGCGGTCGCGGCCCTCCGAGATGTTGGGGACGGCTTCGAGCGGGCGCTCAGCGGCGGGCACGGCTGCATTCTTCGCAGATCTGCGCCGGCACGAGGCCGAGACGCATGCCCGCGAAGAACACCTTGCAGCCGACGCAGAGCCCGAGGCCCGCCTCGAAGGAGGCGAAGACGGCGATCACCGCCAGGAGGACGGAGCCGGCGAGATGCGACCCCGCCGCGTACCACGCGAGCGACGCCGCGACCGTGAACGCGGCGCCGACCGCCTGGGCAAAGCGCTTCGGCGGTCCGGGCACGTACCGGTGCGCGACCGGCAGCCGGGGCGTCACGATCTCGGTCGCCAGCCGGCCGAGCGGGGACAGCGTCGGTCCCGTCAGCGCGCGGGCGAGGAAACCGTAGGCGAGCACGGGCAGGAGCCAGCCCTGCTGAAATGCGACCGCGACGACGGCGAGCACGGCGACACCGCCCGCGACGAGGCGCGCCGACGTCTCGTTGACGGGATTCGGAAAGGAGAAGACCGACCGCATGACGACCCGGAAATCAGCGTATCGGTCGGTCTCCTCCCTCCAGCGCGACACGTCGCGCTGCCGCGCCTGTGTCGAGGCCGGCTACCCGCTCGAGTCGCTGCCGGTCCGCGCGCCGTTCCACGGCCAGCGCGCCTATATGTACGGACAGGCGCCCGGGATCGTCGAGGGGGAGCAGCGCCTCCCGTGGCGGGGGCGCGCGGGTCAGACGCTCCGCCGCTGGCTCGAGCTGGACGAGGAGACCTTCTACGCCACCTTTTACTGCGCATCCGTCACGCGCTGCTACCCCGGGCGGGCGCCGAGCGGGCGCGGCGACCGGACGCCGACGCCGCCGGAGCAGGAGCTCTGCCGGTTCTGGCGCGAATGGGAGCTCGAACTGCTGCGGCCCGCCCTGATCGTCACGGTCGGCGGGCTCGCGCTGAAGCAGCTGCTCGGGCGCTCGGACCTCACCGACTGCGTCGGCCGGCGCCTCGAGCTGGACGGCACCCCGGTCGTGCCGCTGCCGCACCCCTCCGGGGCGAGCAGCTGGCCGTTCATCCCGGCGAACCGCGTCAAGCTCGACACGGCGCTCGCGCTCGTCAGGGACGAGCTAACCCAGGCCGCCGCAGGCGGCCGGTCTTCCGGTCGCAGGCCGGCGGCTTATTAGCCGCCGGTCTTTGCAACCCCGAGCTCGATGACGAGCGGCAAATGGTCGGAGCCGGTGGAAGCGCCGACGTGCGAGGAGACGATCACGAGCCCGTGCGAGACGAGGCAGTTGTCGATCGGCACGCGGAGCGGCGCGAACCACGACGGCCAGGTGCCCTCGAGCGGATGGCCGTCGTGCGCGTTGCGCAGGCCGTGCTCGCGAACAGGAGGACGCCGGAGGCGATCGCGAGCCCGACCGCGGTCGAGCGGCCCATCGCCGCGAATGCAAATGTGCCGCCGGCGAAGATCAGACGACCGACGTCGATCGGATCGCGGATCCACCCGTTCCAGTCGCCGAGCAGCAGCTTGCGCACCGCTCGGTCATTCCACGCGCACGCCGCGGCGAACCGGGCCGGCGATAGCCTGATGCCGTGAGTGCTGTCCCGTACCGGCGGACGTTCGTGCGGCTGCTCGGCTTCCTGCGGCCCTACCGCACGGGCCTGATCGTCTCGATCGTCCTCGCCGTCGGCTCGCAGGCGGCGCAGATCGCGCTCGTCTGGGTCACGGGCCGCGACGCCATCGACCAGTCCCTCCTCAAGCACGACACGACCCGGCTCTGGTGGACGGTCGGCATCCTCGTCGGCCTCGGCGTCGCGCGGGCCGTCCTGATGGCCGCGCGCCGCCTGCTCTCCGGGCAGATCGCGCTCGACGTCGAGATGGACATGCGCAGCGGCCTGTACGCCCACCTCGTCCGTCTCTCCTTCGGCTTCTACGACCGTCACCAGACCGGCCAGCTGATGTCCCGCGCGACCGTCGACCTGCAGGGCGTCCGCTTCTTCCTCGGCTACGGCCTGATCTTCTTCTTCCAGAACGGGCTCACGGTCCTGTCGGTGACAGTCGTCCTCTTCTTCTTCCAGTGGGAGCTTGCGTTGATCGTGCTCGGCGTCACGCCGCTGCTCGTCGTATTCGCGTACCGGTACAGCCATGTCGCGCATCCGACGCTGCGCGAGGTTCAGCAGAAGCTCGCGGACGTGGCGACGGTCGCGGAGGAGAACATCGTCGGCGTCCATGTCGTGAAGGCGTTCGCGCAGGAGCCGGCCGAGCAGGCGAAGTTCGTCCACCGCTCCGAGCGCGTCTTCCAGCAGACCCTGCGGGCGAACCGGCAGCGCGCGACGTACGTGCCGTTGATCTCCTTCCTGCCGCTGCTCGCGCAGGCAGCGGTGCTGCTCGTCGGCGCGCGCATGGTCGCGCAGGGGACCCTCTCCCCCGGCCGCTTCGTCGCGTTCAACCTGTACCTGCTGATGCTGGCGCTGCCGCTGCGCGCGCTCGGCATGTGGGTCGGCCAGGCGCAGCGCGCGACGGCGGCCGGGGAGCGGATTTTCGAGGTCGTCGACGAGCCGGAGGAGATCGCGGATGCCCCGGACGCGCCGGAGCTGCCGGCCGGCCCGGGCGAGATCCGCTTCGAGCACGTCTCGTTCGAGTACCTCGACGGACGACCCATCCTCGCCGACGTCGACCTCACGATCGCGCCGGGACGCACGATCGCGCTGATCGGCCACACCGGCGCCGGCAAGACGACGTTGACCTCGCTCATCCCGCGCTTCTACGACGCGACCACCGGACGCGTGCTCGTGGACGGCGCCGACGTGCGCGACGTGCAGCTGACCTCGCTGCGCCGCGCGATCGGCGTCATCTCGCAGGATCCGTTCCTCTTCTCCGCCACCGTTCGCGAGAACATCGCGTTCGGGCGTGGCGACCTGACCGACGAGGAGGTCGTCCGCGCCGCGCGCGCCGCGCAGGCGCACGAGTTCATCGACCGGCTGCCCAAGGGCTACGACACGGTGATCGGCGAGCGCGGCATCACGCTCTCCGGCGGTCAGCGGCAGCGGATCGCCATCGCCCGCGCGCTCGCGGTCGACCCGCGCATCCTCATCCTCGACGACGCGACCGCGTCCGTCGACGCGACGACCGAGGCGCGCATCCGGGCCGGCCTGCGCGAGGCGATGACGAACCGGACGACGGTGATCATCGCGCACCGGCTCTCGACAATCGCGCTCGCGGACGAGATCGTCGTCCTCGACGACGGCCGCATCGCGGCACGCGGCACGCACGACGAGCTGCTGCACACGAGCCCGATCTACCGGGAGATCTACGAGCACGGCCTGCTCGAGCGGCAGTTCGCGGACGCAGTCGAGGCCACGGGCGAGATGGAGGACGTCGCGTAATGCGCGTGCACCAGCCCGGCGGCCACCTGATGCAGGAGCGCGGGGCGGACGTCCAGGACTGGTCGTGGTCGCAGACGCGGCGACGCCTCGGACTGCTCTGGCGTCTCACGAAGCCGTATCGCGCGCGCACGGCGCTCTCCACCCTCTCGCTGCTGACGGCGACGGCGACCGCGCTCGCCCCGCCCTACCTGGCCAAGTACGCGCTCGACGACGCGCTCCACGACCGCGGCGGCGCGCGACTCGTGCTCGTGGTCGTCCTCTTCGTCGCGGCCGGCCTCGCGAACTGGGGGATGACGTACGCGGAGACGTACATGACGGGGTGGGTGGGCGAGCGGATCCTCGCCGACCTGCGCAACCGCCTCTTCGAGCACCTGCAGCGGCTCTCGCTCGGCTTCTACGAGCGCAACCGGGCGGGCGTGATCATCAGCCGGCTGACGAACGACGTGGAGGCGATCGACCAGCTCGTCACGGACGGCGTCACCTCGCTCGTGCAGAACAGCCTGACCCTGATCGGGACGGCGATCATCCTCTTCGTGCTCGACTGGCGGCTCGCGCTCGCCACGTGCGCGGTGCTGCCGCTGATGAGCATCGCCACGGCGATCTTCCGCACGCGCTCGGCACAGGCGTATTCGCAGGTGCGCGACCGGCTCGGCCTCGTCACCGCCACGCTCGCGGAGGACATCGCGGGCATGCGCGTCGTGCAGGCGTTCAACCGCGAGGTCCCGGCCTTCGAGAACTTCCGCGACGTGACCCTGCGCTACCGCGAGGCGAACATGCGCACGGTCGTCCTGAACGGCGTCTACTTCCCCACCGTCGACCTGCTGTCGACCGCGGCGCTCGCGGTCGTCCTCGGGTACGGCGGGCATCTCTACTTCGGCGGGACGCTGTCGCTGGGGACGTTGTTCGCGTTCATGCTCTACGTGAACAACTTCTTCGACCCGGTGCAGCAGCTGTCGCAGCTCTACAACACATTCCTCTCCGCGACGGCGGCGCTGGACAAGATCATGGGCGTGCTCGACGAGGAGCCGCAGGTCGTCGACCGGCCGGGCGCCGAACCTCTGCCGCGGATCGCGGGCCGTGTGCGCTTCGACGGCGTCCGCTTCGCCTACGGAAGCGGCGACGAGGTGCTGCACGGCATCGACCTGGACGTCCCCGCGGGAACGACGGTCGCGCTCGTCGGTCACACCGGCGCCGGCAAGTCGACGATCGCCAAGCTCCTCGCGCGTTTCTACGAGCCGACGCACGGCCGCATCACGATCGACCTGCACGACCTGAACGACGTGACGCAGGAGTCGTTGCGCCGCCAGCTGGGCGTCGTGCCGCAGGAGGGCTTCCTGTTCGCGGGCACCGTTGCGGAGAACATCGCCTTCGGAAAGCCCGACGCCTCGCCGGAGCAGATCGTCCGCGCCGCCCAGACCGTCGGCGCGCACGAGTTCGTGCTGCGCCTCGAGGACGGCTACGAGACGCAGCTCGGCGAGCGGGGCTCGCGGCTCTCGCTCGGCCAGCGGCAGCTCGTCGCCTTCGCGCGGGCGCTGCTCGCCGACCCGCGCGTGCTGATCCTGGACGAGGCGACGTCGTCGGTCGACATCGGCACCGAGCGGCGGATCGAGGAGGCCCTGCGCGTGCTGCTCGCCGACCGCACCGCGTTCATCATCGCGCACCGGCTGTCGACGATCCGCGACGCCGACCTCATCGTCGTGCTCGAGCACGGCCGGGTCGTCGAGCAGGGCTCGCACGAGGAGCTGCTCGCGAAGCGCGGGCTCTACACGTCGCTGTACGGCGACTGGGCCGCCGACGTCGCATGAGCATCTCGGAGGTGCTCGAAGAGGGCTGGGCGCTCTACAAGCGGCTGTTCGGCCGCTCCGCCGTCGTTGCGGGCCTGATCTTCCTCGTGGTCGCGCTCGCCGACGCGCTCGCGTCGACCCGCGCGACCTACGCCACGGCGTTCGTCTCGCTGGCGCTCGCGCTGATCGGCGGGCTGCTCGTGCAGGGCGCGCTCGTGGAGGTCGTCCGCGACATCCACGAGGGCCGGCCGCCCGCACCGGCGACCGAGTACTACCAGCGGACGCGCGGGCGGCTCGGGACGCTGCTCGGGACGGCGATCCTCTACGGGGTCGGCGTCGCGATCGGCTTCGTGCTCCTCGTCGTCCCGGGCCTGATCGCCGTCGCGCGCTGGTCGCTGATCGTCCCGCTCGTGATGATCGAGCGGCTCGGCTGGCGCCCCGCGTTCCGCCGCTCCAACGAGCTCGTCAAGGGCCGAACGGGCCGGGTGCTCGGCCTGATCGTGATCACGAACGTGCTCACCGCGGTCGCGACGCTCGTGCTCCGCACTGCCTTCAGCGCGCTGCCGCTCTTCTGGTCGGGCTGGATCGGCGGGACGGTCGCCGGTGCGCTCGTGGTCCCCTTCGAAGCCTACGTCCTGACCGTCCTCTACTACCGCCTGCGCTCGGCGTAGAGCCTCGCCAGCTCGGCGCGCTGCAGCAGCGTCGGATGATTCTCGAGCAGGACGTAATCCCACGCCGGCGGATCGGGATCGCTCAGCGTCGCGCCGACGAAGTTGGCGAAGAGCCGGCGCGCAGCAGCCGGGTCGTGCGTCGCGCGCAACGCCGACCAGTCCGCCTCCGCCTCCATGCGCCGGGTGACGAGGTTCTGGAGCGGCAGTGCGACGAGCCCGAGCACGACGAGCACGAGCAGCGACAGCGGCACCGCGGCCGGCTCGCGCATGCCGCCGCGCCTGCGCGTCGCGAGCGCGAGCAGGAACGCGCCCGGGAAGGCGAACAGCGCGTACCAGCCGAGCGACTTCCAGATGTGGCCGTGCGCGAGGTGGCCGAGCTCGTGCGCGATCACCACTCGAATCTGACGATGGGTGAACGGCGGCTCGACGATCGGCGACCAGAGGAAGACGCGGCGGCTCGGCCCGAGCCCGGTGGCGAATGCGTTCGGCTCGTCGAACCCGTCGAGGACGCGCACGGGCACGTGCCGGACGTGCTCGACCTGTTCGAGCCGCGCCGTCGCGGCGCGGAGGTCGGAAGAGTCGAGCGCCCGCCCGCCGAGCAGCCACGGCGACACGAACGCGAAGAGCAGCGAGAGCCCGACGAAGCAGGGCGCTGCCGCGATCCACCAGCGCTCGCCCACCCTGCTGCGCGCGAGCCCCATCACGATCGCGAGCGCGACGCAGAGGAAGACGAATTCGACCCCGAGCGCCAGCCAGTTCCCGACCGTCGCATCGAGGTAGCTGCCGCCGAGCTCGTTGTCGCGGCGCCACCAGACGGTGAGCACCGCGAACGGCAGCTGCGCCGCCCAGACGAGCGCGAAGCCGAGCATGCCGAGCAACATCCCCGTCCCGATCGGGCCGGCGGCGGACTCCCGGGTCCAGCGTGTGCCGATGCGCGCGTAGACGCCGAGCGCGACGAGCTGCGCGGCCGTCGACCCGAGCCAGAGGCGGCGCGCCCATGCGCTGTAGCGGTCGGCGCGGCGCAACGTCGCCGGCGAGACGAGCGAGTGCACGTCGACGTGCGGGAGCCCGCCCGACGGCAGGCTCGAGCGCCAGAGGAGCCATCCGGCGATCGCCCACACCGCCGCGGCCGCGACCACGCCGCCGGCCGCGCGGCGGCTCAAGGCTCCGGCTCGTAGCCCTCGAGCGGGCTCGCGTGCGGGTAGCGCTCGGTGACGAGAAACACGTAGGCGTTCAGCTGCGCGCCGTAGCGGAGCGCATACGCGGACAGGTTCCGCAGCCCCCACGGAGCCGAGCCGGTGAGGAGGGCGACAAACCACGTCCAGACCGCGGCCACGAACAGCGCCCAGCCGAGCGCGGTGTCGACGATCCCCGCCGGGACGGCGAGCACGATCCGGAAGCCGGTCTTCCAGCGGTTCTGCCGCTGCGGCTGCGCCGGCAGCACGAGGTCGAGCGGGTAGCGCTCGCCGACGAAGCCCGGGAACGGGTTGGCGGCGAGATAGAGGAACGCGTTCACGTGGAGTGAGTAGCGCACGTACGCGGAGAGGAACCGGTGGAAGACGAGCGGCGGCGTCCCGGCGAAGAGCGTCGCGAACCAGTTGACGATCCCGACGAGGATCGCGGCGATCGTCCAGAGCGCGAGCCAGACGAGATGGGGAATCGCGAGCGGCAGCCGGAAGAAGACGGTGAGCCGCGAGCGCCGCAGATCGTGCGCGTCCCCGACCAGATGCACCTCGTGCGGCGGCGGCGGCTCGAAGTCGCGCAGCATCGCGGTCGGGTCGGAGCTCGGGTAGCGGTCGGTGATCAGCAGGAGGTAGGCGAGCGACTGCCCGCCGTAGCCGACCCCGTATGCCGCCGCGTCCCGCAGGCCGCGCGGCATCCGACCCGTCACGACGGTCGCGAACCAGCCGAGGAAGGCGCAGAAGCCGCTCAGCGCGCCGCCGCCGCTCGAGTAGGAGCGAAGCGCGGCGTTCCCGCGCGCGTTCAGCACCGGGCCGCCCGACCCGCCGAGCACGGAGGAGAGCAGGAGCGCAGGCAGGGCGAGCACGATCCGGATCAGCGTCTTCCAGCGCGGCTGCGCCGCCGGCGCGGGCAACCGCAGGTCGACCTCGTACTCGCCCGTCTCGCCGAGGAAGGGCGGATAGGGGTTGACGACGAGATGGAGGTACGCGCTCAGCTGGACGGTGTAGCGCGTGTAGGCGCAGAGGAAACGGTGCAACGGCCGGGGCGGGCGCCCGGCCACGAGCGTCGCCACCCAGTTGCAGATCGCCACGACGACGACGGCGATCGTCCAGAGCGTCACCCAGATCAGGTGCGGGACGGCGAGGATCAGCCGGAAGAAGACCGTGAGGCGGGTCCGTTCGAGGTCGTCGTCGACCACGAGCCGGACAGGGTGCTCGTCCATCCGCGGGAATCTATGCTCAGGCGATGGCGATCGACAAGGAAACCGCCGACAGGATCGACCAGCCGGTCGCGGAGGAGGCGGAGCGCGAGGCGCGGCTCACCCCTGCCGAGGCGATCGAGCGGATGCGGATCAACGTGCCGGTGCGCGGCAACCGCAAGCTGCGCACGCTCGTCGAGCGCGTCAATTCCGACAAGCAGCTGAAGGCGTGGTGGCACGTCTCGAACGTGAACGCGGTCGCGCGGATGGAGATCAACGACCACTCCTGGGTGCACATCCAGATCGTCACGAACATCGCGCTGAAGCTCCTCCGGCAGCTGACCAAGCACCACGTCGACACCGGGCTCGTGCGCGACTTCGGGCTGACGCAGGACGACGCGGAGGTCGTCGTCACGCTCGCCGCCCTCACCCACTGCATCGGCATGTCGGTGCACCGGCACGGCCACGAGGACTTCTCGCTCTTCCTCGCGGAGCCGAAGCTGCGCGAGCTGCTCGACGGCCTCTACGAGGAGCCGGACCGGACGGTGATCGTCTCCGAGGTGCTGCAGGCGATCATCAGCCACCGCGCCGACGGCCAACCGCTGACGATCGAGGCCGGCCTGATCCGTGTCGCGGACGCACTCGACATGGCGAAGGGCCGCTCGCGGATCCCGTTCGAGCGCGGCCGCGTGTCGATGCACTCGCTCTCCGCGGCGGCGATCGAGGACGTCACGATCTCGGACGGCGAGGAGAAACCGATCCTGATCGAGATCCGGATGAACAACTCCTCCGGGATCTTCCAGGTGGACGGGCTCCTGAAGGCGAAGCTGCGCGGCTCCGGGCTCGAGCCCTACGTCGAGGTGGTCGCGCACATCGACACGGAGACCGAGCAGCGCCTCGTCCGCATGTATCGAGTGGAGTTGTAGCCCGCTACAATTCGGCCCGCCGTTGCGGGATCGTCTAACGGTAGGACGCCTGACTCTGGATCAGGAAGTTGGGGTTCGAATCCCTGTCCCGCAGCCTCTTGACTTGATCGCGCCCGTCGTCGAGGGTTCCTCCCGCGGGGTCCGTCTGCGGATGGAGGTCAACGCCATGAACCGGGATTTCTGGGCCCGCCTGAGTGCGACCGATCGGTGCGTCGCCGTCGGCGCCGCGATCGTCTTCGTCGCCGGCTTCCTCCCGTGGTGGGGGTACAAGGGGCCGCTCGCGCTGTACGGCGCGTCGGTGGCCGGCTGGTCGTCCGGCTTCACGGCGTGGGCGGGAATCATCCTGCTCGTCGCGGCCGGTGCCTTCCACACGGCGCGTGCCCTGGGCGTGAGCGTGCCGGAGCTTCGCTTCGGCCCCGCCGTCGCGGTCGCAGGAGCCGCTGCCGTGGGCCTGCTGCTCGTGATCATCCGCTGGCTGACGCTGCCGCGGGTGCACGAGGGGCTCGCCGGGTCGGTCGGCGCCCGTTTCGGAATCTGGGTGGCGATCGTCGCCGGAGCCGTCGAGCTCGCGGCCGCCGTCTCCGCGTTCCGCAAGTCCGGCGAGCCGGTCCCCTGGGCACAGCCCGACCAGACCTAGCCCGGGAGCCGCGCCGGTGCAGCCGCGCCGGCGCGGCAGCGCTACCTCTCGATGACGTGCTTCGTCTCGAACGACTCGGACGGCGGCGGACCGCTGTCGACCATCGCGTCACCCAGTGCGGCACGCGCGGCCGGCATGAGCTTCGCGTCACGGAAGCGGTTGAAGTGCTCTTCCGACTCCCAGATGCTGACCGCCTGCCACTGCCCTCCGGGCTGTACTCCCGCGGCGTGGTAGATCAAGCCGTCCGGTAGGTCGTCGCCCAGGGTCGCTCCGACCTTCTCGTAGTCGCTCCACGTCGCCTGCGTCGCCTTCTGGATCTGCACCCACGGCATGTCGCGCCCCTTTCACGTCGAGGACCGCCCGATCCTAAGGCCGGTTGGGGGTGGCGCGCTACCCGTTCAGGCGGCGACGGCGTCGCGGAGCCCCGCCGCGGCGACGAGCTCGGGCTTGATCCGGATCGTCGCACGGCTGAACGCGACGACGAGCGTGCGGTCGTGGGTGTACCTCCCGACCACACGGCCCTGCTCGCCCGGCCGCACCTCGGTGCGAGCCTCACGGAGTTGCACTACCTGGCCACAGCTGAACATTCGACGCCTTTCCTCGTGCGGGCAGCTACTCCCGTTGTCGTCACGATCCGGCCGCCGCTCGTCCCTCGAACGGGTGCTTTGTTGACATATGAAGCTGCCTGTCAATTTCGCCCGAGATCGTCTGCACGGCGTGGTGGTCGCGAACTGATGGGCGCGGTGGTTCGAGCGTGCCGGCGTGGGAGAGGGTCGGCGCGCAGGTGCTCGTCACGGCACTCGTGCTCGGCTCGTACGTCGCGGCGGAGTGGCTGAAGGTGCGGCTGCCGCGGCGACGCGGCGAGCACGCCGCGGCCCGCTCGACGGCGCCGGGGCTCGAAACCGTCGCTTAGGCGACACTGGCGGACGATGGACGTCCGCCGCCTCCTCCCGATCGGCCTCGTCGTCACGGCGCTGGTCGTCGTCGCGGGGATCGCGAGCCACGGGCGTCCGCTCTCGACCGGCCAGGGCTCGGGGCCGACCGCAAGCTTCTTCGACTACGTCGCGACGACGTTCTGGATCGTCGCGCTCGTGACGGTCGTCGTCGTGGTCGTCGTTCTCCTGACGAGCGGCAAGCCCGCACGCGGCGCCCCGCGGCGCGGCCGCTGGAACCTCGTCAGCGGCCTCGCGTTGTTCTTCGCCGCCTGCGGAGTCGCCTATCTCCTCTCGACGACGAAGTTCCAGGACCGGCTCCGCAAGCTCGAGCAGCGCACGCACCAGCAACAAGGGCAGCAGCCCGGGACGCTCCCGCACGCGACGGCCTCTCCCGGTGAACGCCGCAACGCGCAGATCCGCTGGGACGAGGTGGCGATCGTGCTCGTCCTCGTCGCCGGCGTCGGCGTCTGGCTCTACGTCCGGCGGGAGAAACGCAAGCCGTTGCGGCCGCTCGCCCTGCGCCGGCGCGCCGCCGTCGCACGGGCACTCGACGACTCGCTCGACGATCTGCGCGACGACCCCGACATCCGCCGCGCGATCATCGCCGCCTACGCACGGATGGAGCGCGCGCTGGCCGGCGCCGGGCTCGCCCGCCGGCCGGCCGAGGCGCCGTACGAGTACCTGACGCGCGCGCTTACGGAGCTCGACGCGGGCGCCGGCGCGGCTGGGCGCCTCACCGATCTGTTCGAGCGGGCAAAGTTCAGCCACCATGAGCCGGCGGAGCGGATGAGGAGCGACGCGATCGATGCGCTCGTCGCAGTCCGGGACGATCTGCAGGCGACGGCGTGATCCAGCGCCGCCAGATCGCGGTCTCCGCGGCCGTCGCGACCGTCGCGTTCGTCGCGCTCGCGGGCGCGCGGCCGATCCGCCTCGAGACGATCGCCGCCGGATACGCGCTGGCACTCGCGGCGATCGCGCTGGCCGCGCTGACGGGCGCAATCCGGGAGTCGCAGCAGCGGAACCAGTCGCGCTTCCAGCAGGAGCTCTCGCGCCAGACGGTGCCGCCGGGCCGCCCCACCGAGCTGATCCGGGTCTCCCGCGACCTGATGCTCGCGAGCACGAGTGCCGGTCACGCGCACGAACGGCTGCGCCCGCTGCTCTACGGGATCGCGGAGGCGCGCTCCCGCCACCCGCGGGAGGCGCTCGGTGAGGAGGCCTGGGAGCTCGTGCGTCCCGACGTGCCCGCGCCGGCCGACCGCAACGGCCCGGGCGTCCCCCTGCGGCGGATCCGCCAGGTCGTCGAGAGCCTGGAGCACCTCTGATGGAGCTCGGCGAGCTCCGCACCCGGGCCGACGCCCTGCTCGACGAGCTCGAGCGGGCCGTCGTCGGCAAGCGCGACGCGCTCGAGCTGATCCTGCTCTCCGTGCTCTGCGACGGGCACGTGCTGCTCGAGGACTACCCCGGGCTCGCGAAGACGCTGATCGCGCGCTCGTTCGCGCAGGC
>Ga0207707_10002429_pt1 | contig 16761 bp, 18 predicted proteins | sample KBSC83BmetaG_FD_184336 | JGI IMG/M metagenome (GOLD analysis project Ga0207707, IMG submission 184336) | Corn rhizosphere microbial communities from Kellogg Biological Station, Michigan, USA - KBS C8-3B metaG (SPAdes) (version 2) | ecosystem: Host-associated > Plants > Roots > Rhizosphere ...
GATTCTCGTCGGCAACAGCGAAAGTATGCAGCGCTTCATGAACCTCTGCGCCGGCGCGCGCCAGTTGCGCCGCCACGGAAAGTTTCTCATCGCCGGCGGCGGCGAAGTCGGACGCAAGGTCGCGGAGCTTCTGAACGACGCCGGCGAAGAAACTTTTCTGATCGACACGCAGCCCGGGGCCGGCGTCGATCTCGTCGGCAACGTGCTCGACACGCAGATATTAAAGCAGGCGGGCGTCGCCGACGTGCAAGCCGTAATCCTGGCGCTGAATACCGATGCGACCACGCTTTTCGCCACGGTGATTTTCAAAGATCTGGCGCCTGATGTGCCGGTGATCGCCCGGGTCAACCGCGCCGAAAATGTCGAGCGCATTTATGCCGCGGGCGCGGACTTCGCATTGTCGATCAGCCAGGTCTCGGGACAACTGCTCGCGTGGCGCCTGCTCGGCAAGGAATCCGTCGCCGTCGATCCCGAGCTGCGCGTGATCAAGGTCTCGACCCGCGGCCTGGAAAAATATCATCCCGGCGGTTCGGAGATTCGCATCAAGACCGGCTGCACGGTGGTCGCCGTCGAGCGCGGCGAAGCGTTATTGGTCGAGTTCGCCGGCGATTTTCGCTTCGAGCCCATGGACGCCGTCTATCTCTGCGGCAGCGCCGAGGCGGCGCAGCGCTACTACGAGATATTTCCGCAGGAGTGATCGATTGCCGAGCTTAGCGTGAGTGCCTCATGCCTGAATTGAAACCACCCCGGCCGCGCATGCATTTCTCGATGCTGCGCGGCTACCGTCTGGCGGACCTGCTCACGCTCGCCAACGGCGCCGCCGGCATCGGCTCGGTTTTCGCGGCGATGAGCTATCTGACCGCGCAGGAGCATTGGCGCATCTATCTGGCGCTGGCGCTCCTGCCGCTGGCATTGATTTTCGACATCGCTGACGGCCGGGTCGCGCGCCGCCAGAAAGATCCTTCCCCGTTCGGCCAGGAGCTGGACTCGCTCGCCGACATCGTCAGCTTCGGCGTCGCTCCCGCAGCGCTCGCCTACTGCCTCGGCATGCGCGGCGCGCTGGACGTCCTCGTGCTGATGTATTTCGTCGTCTGCGGCATCAGCCGGCTGGCGCGCTACAATGTCACCGCTGGCGAGCTCGCCGACGAGGCCGGCAAGGTCAAGTACTTCGAAGGCACGCCGATTCCGTCGAGCTTGATTCTGGTTGCCGTGCTCGCGTCGTGCGTATACTTCGACCGGATCGGCGATCGTCTGCTCTTCGGCGTGATCGCGCTTCCCGGCGTTCACTGGCACCCGTTCTCGCTGCTATTTTTTTTGAACGGCAGCGCCATGATCAGCAAGACGCTGCGCATACCGAAGCTGTGACGCGCGCGGCGGGAGAAGATCCATGAGCAGAAAATTTTTCCAATGCCTCTGCGCCGCCGTTGCGCTGCTCGGCGCCGCGCGCGCAGCGAACGCCGAGGAGAAGGTTCGCGTCGCAATCTCGAACTTCTCCGCGTCCTACATTCCGATGCACATCGCCCAGAAGCGCGGCTTTTACACGGAGGAAGGACTGAGCGTCGAAATTATTCTCATGGCCGGGCTCACCAGCACCCGCGCGCTCATCGGCAACAGCGTCGAGTTCGGTTCGGCGAGCAACCCGACCGCCGCGGTGCAGGGCGCGAAGCTGAAAATCCTAATGGTATTCAACGACAAGCCGCCGGGCGAGTTCATGGCGCAGCCGCGCTTCAAGAGCATGGCTTAATTGCGCGGCAAGCGGGTCGGCGGTTCGACGGTGGGAAGCCTCGATTACGGCTGGCTGAAGGAAGTATTTCCCAAGTTCGGATTGCAGATCGAGAAGGACGTCGACTTCGTGCCGGTGCGCTCGACCAGCTCGCGCTACACGGCGCTTCGCGCCGGCAGCATCGACGCTGCATCGCTCAGCCCGCCGTCAAGTCTCCTGGCGCAGGCGGCGGGATATCCGAGCCTGTTTCGCTTCGCCGATCACCTGGAAGATATTCAAGCATCCATCGTCGCCAGCGACGAGCGGCTGGCGCGCCAGAGCGATCTGTGCGCCGCTTCATGCGCGCCACCGTAAAAGGCCAGCGCGTTTATCTCGCCAACCGTCAGGCCGGCATCAGTGCGATCATGGAATTCGCCCGCCAGCAGGACCGCGACTTGATGGCGCGGGGTTATGACGATCACATGAAGACCACCGCTCTTCTTGAGCGCGCAGAGCCCCCAGAAGTAAAGAACATCGAGGTTTCAAGGCCCGCGGCCGCAGCGGGCGAAACCACGCTCGCCGCAGTGTCCTCAAGGGCTTTGGGGCTACTTGTGAGTTCCATATCGCTCGACCTCCGGTCTCGCGCATCGACTTGGATCGGACGTTATTCTACTCGCCTCCCGCAAGCCTGCAACAGTCGCACTCCGGGACACGATGCAGCCGATTTTTGAATAATCGCATTTGTAGTTCTGAGCCAGCGGGTGTTAGAACCAATTTTGCGTGAGGCGCCTCGTACGCGCGAGGTTGTTTCCATGTCGCTGCAAAATGTTTTTCCTGTTCCCCCGTCCTCGGCGCGGCGCGCTGCGCTCGCGGCGTGCATCGTCGCCGCCGGCATCGCAAACATTTGCAGCGCCGAAACTTTGCGGCTCGGTTTTTCTGGGGCGACTGCTACCCAGCTAGCCGGCGCCATCGCCGTGGAGCAAAAACTTTTCGAGCTTCACGGGGTCAATGTAGAATTCACCCAATCGGCCGGCACGACGATGATCCGCGCACTCGACTCGGGCAGCCTGCAGGTCGCCATCGTTGGCGGCGGCCAGGCGCTTAGCGCATATTTAAAAGGCGTCGAAGTCCGTATAATCAGCGGACTCGTTAACATTATTCCGTTCCAGCTCTGGGCCAAGCCGGAAATTTCCCAGCTCAAAGATCTACGCGGAAAACTAATCGCGAACACGCCGCCAGGGACTTCGCTCAATCTGGCCGCGCACATCTTGCTCATGCGCGCCGGGCTCGACCCATTGCGCGATGTGAAGCTCGTCGCGTTCGGTCGCTTGGGATTGGTCTCGCAGGCACTGTTTACCGGCGTGGTCGATGCGGCGCTTTTGTCTCCGCCCGAGACCATCGAGGCGCGGCGCTCGGGAATGCGCTTGGTGTTGGATCTCGCCACCGCGCGGATTCCCTGTCCGTTCACTTCGGTGGTCACGACCAAAGCCGTACTGGAAAAATCTCCGGTGGCGCTGGACCGATTTCTTCGCGGCATCCTTCACGGCGTCAAAGTTGCGCTGACCAATCCCGATCTGGCAAAGAAAACCATCGGTCGCAACATGCGCCTCAGCGATCCGGAAGCGATCGAAGAAGTTTATCAGCGCGCGATCGGCGGTTACGAGCGTCTGCCGCTGGTGCCCCGGGAAGCAATCGAAACTGTGGTCAAGCTTTCCACCGTACCGCCCGCGCGCAATCCCTTCGGCGTGCTGGACATGAGTTTTCTCGATCGCATCGAAAAGGAAGGCTTCGTCAAGACTCTTTATTCGGCGAAATAGGAAAATTGGAGGAGGTCGTCATGGCAGATATTCGAGGAGTCGGAAAAAAAATCACGTACAGCGAGGACAATCCGATCAGCGCGGAGATCGAGTCGCTGCGGAAAAACCGCGACAATATCAAGCGCCCGCCTAAAGACGACGAGGAGCGTGAGCGCTTGGCCCGCTGGCTGGCGCACCGCGGCCGCGATGAGCTCGAAGTCACTGTCGGCACCGCGTGTTATGCGATGGCGCACTTCGAGATGGATTGTGAATGGCGCTATTTTCTCGCCGAACATGCCGGCACCGAAGCCGGCCACGGCTGGGGTTACATCCGCCAAGCCAATGCCATCGACCCCAGCCGCGATCACTCCAAACCCGATCCGGAGTTCGAGCGGCAGTACGGCTTGACGCCGCGCACCGAGCACCACGAGATCATGAAGCGCGATTTTTTGAGCTACATATTTTCCGGCAATCTCTGGCCCTACGGCCATGTCACGGCGGCGAGCATCCAGAGCATCCAGATCACCACACCGAAATTACTCGACTTCGAAGAACGCGTGGTGCATGCCGAAGAGCGCAGTCATCACGACGCGATTCTACAGAAACTCCACGACTACGTGTGGGAGCAGATCGAGATCTGGGGTGAAGCGCCGATCCGTAAGCGTATTGGAGAGATCGAAACAAAAGCACTCAACAGCCGCCCGCGCACGATTTTCGATCCGCCGCGCCGCGAGTTTTTGCGCAAATATTTCAACGTGCCGATCGAGAACGTGAAGAAATTTCCCGCGTGGCGGGAGTATCTCTATCTCAACGTGCTCGGCTTTCCGCCCGAGCCGGTGCATATCGAGAACTGGCCGGCGGAGATTCCTCAACCCGGATAACCGCGCGCGAGTTTCGTCGAGCGAGTCGGTGGGCTGAGCGATCGCCCTTTCTACAACCCGTAGAAAGCCTGCGAATTGGTCTCCAGGATTTTGCGCGCTTGCGCGTCGCTGATCCGGCCTTCGGCAGCCCAGCTCCGCACCTCGTCAAGCGCGCTCAAGTTGGCGGAGATGTCGGTGTGGCTGTAGTCGGTGCCGATCATGAAGCTGTCTTCAGTGCCGAACTGAAGCAGCGACTCGATGTCATCGATCGGATCGAGAGTGATAAACACGCGGTTGGCGCGAAAAATTTCCGGCTCGAGCTCGTAGAGTCGGGGAAGTCGCGTCTGCTGGCCGCGCAGCGATTGGCGCTTGACCGCACCCAACTGGGAAATCGTGTAGGGAATCCACGATGCGCCCGATTCGATCAGTCCGAAGCGGAGCCTAGGGAATTTTTTCGCCACCCCTGAGCTGACCAGAGCCGTAAACGAGAACATGATCGGAAAGCCGCGGTCCCATTCATGAAATGGCAGCGGATGGCCGGTGTGAATGCACAGGGGAATATCGAGCGCGCTCGCCTCTTCGTACACCGGGAAAAAGTGCGGGTCGGTAATTTTGCGGTCGAGATCGAAGCCGCGTTTGTAGATGCCGCATGCGCCGTGCTCCTTCGCCCAGCGCAGCTCTTCGACGGCCTTGTCGGGATCGAGCAGCGGCAGCACTGCGGCCCAGCGGAGCCGGCCGTGGGTCGACGCGCACTTCTCGGCGATCCAGCGGTTGTAGGTCGTCGTGAGCGCCCATTCCGCTTCGGCATTGTTGGTGTTGTAGCGGATAAAAAATGTCGGAAAGATAACTTGAATGTCCACGCCCATCTTGTTCATGTGCGCGACCCGACCTGCCACGTCCTGGAGCTCGCGAAAAACTCGCGGCGGATGATTGACTTCGTCGCGAATCGCCCGGTTCTGAAGCCTTCCTTCGACTACCCAGGAGCGGCTGGTCGTCGCGTTATAACCGGCGCGCTTGGCGTCCTCCGGCGGCATGGACACGGTTACCGGGATGTACTGCGCGTAGGGCGTGTCTTCCAGTTTCTTCCAGGTCTCTTCACACTCGTCGACGTGAGTATCGGCGTCAATGATCGGCATGGATGCTCTCCTCTTCCCCACTCTAGATGTCAACAAAACCAACAAAAGTTCAAGAGTTCAAAGCGAGCGCAAATTTCCGGCATCATAAAACAGGCATTTGACAGGTGGCAACATCGCAGGCCGCTCTTGGCTTCCAATCTTGATCCGCCGCCTGGTTTGGCGATAAATACTTTCCAGCAACTCAATACTAAGGAAGCGTAAACAGGAATGACCACGACCAACGAACTGCGGATGATGACTTCCGGCGCATTTACCGCAGCGTATCTAGAACTGATCCCGCGCCTCGAGGTTCTGACCGGAAAAAAATTCATCACCGCCGCTACGTCGATCGGCACCGGCGAGACTTCGATTCCGAGCCGGCTCAAGCGCGGTGAAGCCGCCGACGTGGTGATTGTCGCGGACGCAGTTCTGCTTGGTTTCATCGAGGAAGGCCTGGTGAAGCGGGAAAGCTATACGCCGGTAGCGCGCTCGGCCATCGGCATGGGGGTGCGCGCGGGCGCGCCGAAGCCGGACTTGAGCACGGTCGAAGCGCTGAAGCGCACGCTGCTGGCGGCCAAGTCGATCGCCTACTCGGCCAGCGTCAGCGGCGATTATCTCACCAAAGAGCTGGTGCAGCGGTTGGGTATCGCCGATCAGGTGCTCGGCAAAAGCCGGCGTATCGAAGGCGGCGAGCGCGTTGGCGCCGTGGTCGCGCGGGGCGACGCGGAGATCGGTTTTCAGCAGATGAGCGAACTGCTTCCGGTGCCCGGCATCGATCACGTGACACCGCTGCCGGCGGAAGTGCAAAAAATTTCAGTCTTCTCGGCGGGCGTGGCCGCGAGCACCGGCGATGCGGAGGCCGCGCAGGCAGTAATCCAGTTTTTCGCTTCTCCGGAGGCCGCCGGCGCGATCATCAAAAGCGGCCTGGAACCCGCCGGCAATCGCTGAAAGTCTCACTTAGGACTGCGTTCGTGACTTTCGAAAACTTCCATCGGAGCAAATTGAAATGTCGCAAGAGTGTCCTCGCATAAAGTTGGCGAAGTTCATCCTCGCTTGGAGCTTTCTTTTTTACTGGCTGGGCTCCGGATCGTTCGCAGTCGGCGCCGCAGCTTTGGAGACTATCACCATCGGGTTTTCCTCGTTTTCGGGATTCTACGGGCCCCTTTGGATCGCCGCGGAGGAAGGTTTGGGGAAAAAATACGGGCTCGATCTGAAAGCGATTTACGCGGGCAGAATCCGACCCCAGCAATTGCTCGCCAGCGGCGAGACGCCGTTCGTGATCGCCTCGGGAAGCGGCGCCATGACTTCGCACGTGCTCGGGATCAGAGACCAGGTGATCGTCGCGTTGCTCTCAAGCAAGCTCGGTGGCGGCATTTTCGCGAGGACCGAAATCAAAAGACCCGAAGATCTTAAAGGCAAGCTGATCGCCACCGGCCGGCCGGGCGCGCTCAACGATATTCTCGTTCGCTACGTATTGACCCGCAAATGGGGACTCGCGCCCGATCGTGATGTAAAGCTCATGCCGGTCGGTGAGCCGCCGCTGATGATCCAGGCATTAGAGCGTGGCGTGGTCGACGCCACCTCACTGTCAGTGCCGGCGAACTTTGTCGCCAAGAGCAAAGGTTTTGTGGAGCTAGTCAACTACGACGACCTCGGCCTGGCTTATCCGATGCACGCGGTCACCGCGCTTCGGCCGACGATCGAAAACAATCCGCAGTTGGTCGAGAAAGTTTTGCGCGCGCTCATCGAAGGCATCGCCATCTTCAAGACCGACAAAGCCAGAGCGCTGGCCGCCTGGCGCAAATATATGCGCGGTGCCAGCGGCGAGTTTGTCGAAGAAAACTACCAACACACGCGCGCGGCACTGGAAACCGTTCCGTCGCCCTCGCCGCGGGTCATTGCCGGCGCGCTCGAAATGGTCTCGGCGCATTTTCCGCAGGCGAAGCAAACCGATCCCAACCTGATCGTCGATCCATCCTTTGTGCGACGACTCGAACAGAACGGTTGGATTCAGAGCCTATATAAAAAATAATCCGCTTTCGTCCTGTTGAAGCAGCACCTCTCACCCTTGGCTTCGTCTGGCTTTCAACCTGCGCCAACCGGCGGGCGAAAAAGCCCGCTGGCCGGGGTCTTGACCCCGATTGAGGCGGTTTGATAATGGGAGTCCTTGGAAGATATGCGGACATTGGCGCTGTTTTGAGCCCATATGTAAGTAGTAATTCTGGGCATCGCCGTTGCTCTACAGCCATGCTGGGAGCCGGCGTTGATGGCCGCGGAAGTCGTGGCCGAACAGATGGACCGATGGGAGACCAGTTATGCTGAACGGGAATTTCGACATTCTTCATCTTTCCGCGATCGTCGTGATTGTGGTTTTTCTCGCGCTCAGATTTCTAAAAAAGAAAAAGCCGCGCGATTCCTTCGAGTCTTTTCAGGCGACGAGCAACACAAGCAATGCACGCATCTTCGAAAGGCAGCGGGTTGTTCCCGCGACCAAAAAATGCCCCGGCTGCGAGCGGCAACTGCCGCTCGCGGCGATTATGTGTGAAGGCTGCGACTATAATTTCCTCGCGGCTCGACCCGATCGCTTGCATAGCATGCTGCCAGCGCCCGAAGCGTTGTCGGAAGAACCCGTGCAGAGAAAAGTCGCGTCTGCGGTTTGATGCGGCGCGACGCGCGCGCTAAACCAGCCCGTCCAATTTCTTCTTGCTCACTTAAGCGCCTCCGCCCTTTGCAGCGGCCGCGTGTTGGCTCGCTTCCATCCTTGCTTTCATGATACTTTGAACGCCGCTTTGCCGTCCTCGTCCAACCTCGACAGGTTCGCGCGAAGAATCCGGCTCTCGTAACAACAATTGATGGCCATTTCGAATTCCGACTCCATCTGGACGCGGACCTTTCTCCTGCTCTGCGCCGCGCAGTTCTTGGGTTACGCGCAGCATTCAATGCTCAATCCGATCCTGCCGCTTTACGTGACCCGGCTCGGCGGCTCGCCTTTCATCGTCGGCCTGGTGCTCGCCTCGTTCGCAGCCACGAGCGTGATCGTGCGGCCGCTGGTCGGCCATTGGGCCGATCGCTGGAGCGAAGCCGGGGTCATGATCGGCGGCCTGCTGTTTCAAGGCGCGAGCATTTTTATCTGTTTCATTCCCCTGGTCGGTGCAACGATGCTGGCCAACGGCCTGCGCGGCATCGGCTGGGGCGGGCTCAACACCGGCGGATATTCGCTGCTGGCGCGAATCGCGCCGGCGGCGCGGCGCGGCGCGGCCTCCGGTCTTTACAGCGGCGTGCAAAGCGCTTCATCGATCTTGTTCCCGGCCTTTGCCTTGTGGCTGCTTCACACTGAATTCGGCGGCTTCGGCGCCGTCTTCGTGATCACGGCGGTTTTCTCCTGGACCGCCGCGGCCCTCAGCGCCGTTATGGCGCGCTACGCGCCGGCGAACGCTGCTCGCCACGCAGTCGAGACGACATCGACGCAATGGTGGCGCGAGATCTTTCATTTCATCGAGCCGGAAATTCTCCTGCCGTCCATGATGCTTTTGTGGCTCAACCTGTCGCTGCCGTCGATCACCAATTTTAGCGTGCTCTACGCCCGCGAGCTGGGCATCGTTTATTTCGGTCTTTTTTTTATTGTAGTCGGCGTCACCAGCCTGCTCGCCCGGCCGTTGCTTGGCCGCCTGTCGGACAAAATCGGCCGCGACCTGTCCGTGGCCGTCGGCTTCGGCCTGCAGCTCCTGAGTCTGCTGGTAATCACGACGGTAACGAATCTCTTGGGCATGATCGGCTGCGGCGTCCTCTACATGCTCGGCAACGCCATCGGCAGCTCCACCACCCTCGCCCTCGCCGTAGAACGCGCTCATCCACAGCGCCGCGGCAAGCAGATGGCAACTTTCTCGATCGCCTACCCGCTGAGCTACGGCGTGGGCTCGCTCCTCACCGGCAGCGCGGTGGAATTCGCCGGCTACACGGGCATGTTTTTTATTTTGAGCGCGGTGCAGGCGGCGGGGCTGATCTTTGTGCTCCTGAACGCGGCCAAACTCCGCGCCGGGGTCGACGAGCACGCCCGCGCCGATGCCTGAAAGCCAAGCCGCATCGATCTGGAACCGCGCTTTCGCGCTCCTTTACCTCGCCGAGTTCCTCGGCTACGCGCAGCACTTCGTTTTGCAGCCGACTTTTCCGCTTTACATCACTTCCCTCGGCGGCACGCCTTTTATTGTCGGCCTGGTGATCGCCTCCTTCGGTGTCACCAGCGTGATCTCACGTCCTATCATCGGCTACTGGGCCGATCGTTGGAGTATCACCGGCGTGATGATCTTGGGACTCCTGAAGAAGCCGCCCGCCTCAGCCGGCCCCTACTTCGAGCGCGTGACCTCGTTCACCAAAACTTAGCGCCGGCGGGGCTCGAAGGTGCCCAACTTCGATGACGTAAAGCGCGAGAAACTCGCCGTCTTCGCAGCGCCAAGAACAGCAAACGCCATCTTCAACGAATATGAAAGGGCCGGCGTGACCCACGTGACCTGTATGGTGAATTTCGGTGGCGTGCCAATGGCCGGGGGGGGTGCGCCGGACATTGGAATTGATGTCGCGGGAAGTTTTTCCCAATTTTGCGCCGAGAGAATGATTTCACAAGCAAAATTCCGTATCGACCAAAAACCTTCGCGTGATATCGAAAATCGCGATCGCAACTGGTAAATAATTTATCATGCGCTTGGGGTCATTATTTAGCGTGCTCTTCGTATGCACAGCGATTTTTCATCCCGCTCTATTGAACGCTGCCGAGCCGTCGCCGACGGGTCTTTGGAAAACCGTCGATGACAGCTCTGGCCAACCAAAGGGGTTGGTTCGAATCCGCGAAGTAAACGGGCAATATGAAGGCAAACTGGAAAAAATCTTTCCCAAACCAGGCGAAGATCCGGCACCTCGCTGCGACAAATGTGAAGGCGCGCGGCACAATCAGCCGGTGCTGGGCATGACGATTCTCTGGGGACTCACCCGACAGGGCGATGAATATCAAGGCGGCGAGGCTCTCGATCCTGAGAACGGCAAAATCTATCGCGCCAAGATGAAACTCATCGACGGCGGCGGAAAACTCGAAGTGCGTGGCTTCATCGGCATCTCACTCTTCGGCCGAAGCCAGACTTGGCTGCGTGAAGAATGAGTGGCTTGCGCGAATAGCTACCGGCAAATTCTAATTCGAGGAAATTTCAATGAAAGACGTTCTTTTTGTCGACACGACTCTGCGCGACGGCCAGCAAAGTCTCTGGGCCTACAACATGCGCACAGGGATGATCGAGCCGATCGTCGAGTACATCGACGCCGCCGGCTTCGAGGCGGTCGAGCTGGGCGGCCCGGTGGAGCTGCCGAAATGCATCAAGGAATTGCGCGAGGATCCATGGGAGCGTTATCGGCTGGTGATCCCGAAATTCAAGAAGACGCCGCTCCGGCTCATCCATGGAACGCGCAGCGGTTTCGCGATCTATCCGGAAGCCCTGCACCAACTTTACGACATGTGCATGGCGAGAGCCGGGGTCAGCGAAGTGCGCATTTCCGACTCATGGAACGACCCCGCGGATTGGGCGTGGCGTGTTCGTCAAGCGAAAAACGCCGGGCTGAAGCCGATCATCAATCTGATTTACACGTTTTCGCCGCGCCATACCGACGAATACTTCGCGGAAAAACTGCGCCAGGCTTTCGCGCTGGATGTGTACCGGGTCATTTTCAAGGATCCGGGCGGTCTCCTGACGCCCGAGCGGACCAAGACCGTGGTGCCCGCCGTGCTCAAAGCCGCCGGCGGCCAGACTGTAGAATTGCATACTCACTGCACCACGGGGCTCGGCACTTTGTGCTGTCTCGAAGCGATCAAGGCCGGCATGACCCACATCAATGCGGCGATCCCGCCGCTTGCCGACGGTTCGTCGAATCCGTCCATCTTCAACGTCGCCATGAATGCGCGTGCTCTGGGCTACAACACTTTGATCGATGAAGCGCCGCTGCGCCGCGTCAGCGAACATTTCACCGCCTGCGCCAGAGAGGAAAATCTGCCGGTCGGGAAAACGCCGGAATATGATTACGCGCAGTACGTGCATCAGATTCCCGGCGGGATGATTTCCAACCTGCGCTACCAGCTTCGCCGGGTCGGCATGGAAAACAAGATCGATCAGACCTTGGAAGAAGCGGCGCAGGTGCGCGCCGACTTCGGCTACCCGATCATGGTCACGCCGCTGTCGCAGTTCGTCGGCAGCCAGGCGGCGATCAACGTCATCGTCGGCGAACGCTACAAACAAGTGACCGATCAAACCATCGAATACGCCACGGGCATCTGGGGCAAAGAAGGCGCTGAATTCATGGACGCCGGCGTGAAGGATAAGATTCTAAACCGGCCGCGCGCCAGGGAAATCGCCGAGCGACCGCATCCGACCGATTCGCTTCAGGACCTGCGGCGCAAATACGGCGGCCCCGGAGTCTCCGACGAGGAAGTGGTCTCGCGCTTTTTCACCAGCAAGGAAGACGTTGAGCGCATGCACGCCGCCGGACCGCCACGGAGTTACAACACCAACGGAAATCCGCTGCGCCATCTTGTCGACGAACTCAGCAAACACAGCGAACGCAGACAGGTTTTTATCCGCAAGCCGGAATTTTCACTTCGACTGGAAAGGCGCCGCTCACTTTAGACATGCACTCCTCGCCATAAGCCAGCAATCCTATTCAATCACGGCGACACAATTGGCCCGAAGCTTCTTTGTATTCCAAATTTGCCAAATACAAAGCGAATACCCGGCGAGAAAGATCATCGGAACGAGAGGCGGCACTTGCGGTCCGATGACCGATGACAAGATGGGAAAGACTCCAGTGAAAATCAACAATGATGGAACAAACCAGGGAATCGAGCCATCGCACATCTTCAAAATTAGAGCGGACGGAACAATCATCAGCGTTAGATCGTGCGCATAGAGATGCGGTGTAAGAAGCATCATGGCCACGAAGTTTCCCACCCACAAAGTGGCAGTGCTCCTTTCTTCATCAGGAGCACTCGCGTTGAGCCACATGGTTGAGGCCGCTATTGGAATGACCAAGGCCACCCAAGCATATCGCGCGTACGAAAACGACGTGTAGTATTGCACCAATGCTCTTAGGTTATGCATGTATTGCGGATAACTGCCGAAGCCGCTTTCTGTCGTTCCATAGAATCTCAATAGCTGCAAGTAACTCGTGATCCCAGGAATTCCTACGATCCATATCGAAATCAAACCGAGAATGACTAAGACGAGGCATGAAATAAAGAGCGCCTTCCAAAGTTTTTTGAACACGATCACGATAAATGGAACGAGAAGGAGCTGAGGTTTAAAAAAAACGCCGGCGGCCCAAAGCCCGGCGGCGAACTGTTTCTTATTGAGCACAGCGAACATGAAAGCAGTGACACAGGACAACACCACAACCGACGTCTGTCCGCCTAGCACAACACTATGGACGCCGAAATTGCAAAACGTGCTCAATAGCAGCCATTTCCATTGATCTTGCTTCAAACCAAGGTAGCGAACCAAAAATAGGAGAACAAACGACAGCAGCCCCACATTCACCAGAGTCATCACTGCGAAAGCTCCACTGAACGGGAGCCACGCGAGAGGCATCAACAGGAGAGCCGTGAAAGGCGGATATGCGAATGGTTGAGTCGCGTCTTCAATTCGCGGATCAACCGATTTCTGAATAGCCAACTGCGCTGAGTAGTCATATAGTGCGGAGGGGTTCTCCCATACGAGTTTAGCCCCAGCGTAAAATTGAGGGAAATCTGCTACACAGTCATTGCATGGCGGGTGCCCATAGTTAAAAATGCTCCACCAGTGTCGAACTGTCAGCGTCGATAGCGCGAGACCAAGTCCCAACGCAATCGCCTTCAATCGATTATTCCATTGTGCTGATCGCCACATACCGTCTTTGTGCGTCAAAGATTATCCATTATATCAGAAGTGAGTGAGATACGTGTGGTCATTTTGGCTTCCGCGAAAGTCATGGATATTCGGTGAGCGATCAGTTAAGAAGGTAAATCCATGGCACGCGTACCGCTAATCGAAGAAACCCAGCATCCGGAGCTCGCCGACGCTATCACCAAAATCAAAGGCGCGCGTGGCGGGCGGCTCATCAATATTTATCGTTTGATGCTCCACAGCCCGGCGCTGGCGAACGCGTGGTTCGAATTGAACCAGGCCGTGCGCTACGGGACGGAGATCGACGGGCAGAGCCGCGAGCTGGCCGTGATTCGCGTGGCGATTTTGAACGATGTCGAATACGTTCAACGCGCGCACGGACCGGCCTACGCATTGAAAGAAGGTTTGACGCCGGAGCAAGTCGCCGCCATCGCGGACTGGCGGTCCTCGCACTTGTTCAGCCCGGCGCAGCGCGCGCTCTTCGCTTACACCGATGCCATGACCCGCGAAATCGACGTGCCGGACGCGGTCTTTGCGGAAACGCGAAAGCACTTCAACGAACGGCAAATGGTCGAACTCAGCATGCTCGTCGGCGCTTACAACATGCTCACGCGATTCCTTAAAGCGCTAAAAGTCGATCCGGAGCCGTAAAAAATTCAAAGTTTTACCGACAAGATCAGGAACTTTGAACCTTGACTGATCCCCTGCCGTGAAATTCGTCGTCGAAAACGATAGCTTTCTGCGTCTGATCCAGGTTGTTCTCGATCCAAACGCCCCGCGCGAGCGTTTCGAAGCCTTCGCGCACTTCTGCAAGCATGACACGCCGGATTTTCTCGGCTGGTGCGAAAAAATTCGCGCTCAGGCGAAAAATATTTTTCCGACTGATGTTCGATTGGTCGACGATCAAGTCGAGTTGCAAGCGAATCTCGCCGGAGCCGCCGCTGCGGTGGTCGAAGAGCTGACGATCGGTCTCGAGGAAGTCGCGGCGGCCAACCACTCGCTCAAATTCGTGCAGAAATACGGCTTCACCACGCGCAACATCGACGAAGCCGCGTGCACTCGTGCCGGGATCAATGTGCTTACGATTCGCCGCCGCGCCAATATTTCCACCGCCGAGCAAGCTTTAACCCTCATGCTCGCGCTAGCGCGGCAGATCACGTGCAACGCCAATTTGATCAGCGTCGAACAACTGAAAGCGGTGGGATTCACGCCGACAACCTATGATCGGTCCCACACCCCCAACGGTAACTGGGCGCGCATTCCGAACATGGTCACGCTTTATCAGAAACAGCTCGGCATCGTTGGCCTGGGCGAGATCGGCCGCGAGCTGGCGTTGCGCGCGCTCGCACTCGGCATGCGTCTTGTCTACTCTCAACGCACGCGCCTGCCCGCTGCGGTCGAAGAGTGCTACCAGGCAACTTACTGTTCGTTGGACGAGCTACTTGGTGCTTCGGATTTCGTAAGCCTGCATCTGCCGCGCGGACCGGCAACGCTCAACTTCATCGGCGCTCCACAACTCGCCGTGATCAAGCGGGGCGCCTTTCTAATCAATGTGTCGCAGCCAAATCTGGTCGAGCGCGAAGCCTTGCGCGAAGCGCTCGCTTCAGGACGCTTGGGCGGTTATGGGCTGGATACTTTTTACGAGGAACCGGGCAACGCTAACGACCCGTTGATCCAATTCCCCAACGTCATCGTTACGCCGCACCTCGGCGGCTCGCCGCGCTGGAACTCGCTCGACGACATCGAAGAAGTGATCGTCAGTCTCGGCAGATTACTCGCCTGAATGCAACTTTTAGCCGGCGGTTCCGGCGTGAATGGCGGAGTCGGCGATAGCGGCAACCGCTTTGAGCAAGATTTCGCGCGCGGCTTCGAGCGGCTCACCTCGGGTCGGTGACGGCTGCCCGACGCATCGAAAAACAAATTCCAAATGCGAGTTGTCATCGACCGGCACACGCCAACGCGTCCGGCTTTCTGCGCCCGATGATGGATCGGGAACCGTCACGAGATTCGCCAGGACGAACATCGCTCCCTCGGGCGACGATTCATCGGCCTGGAAGATTCCCTGCAGATAATTTTCGTCTCGTAAAATCTTCGTCGGCTTGCCGATAAGTTCGTAGTCGGGCAGCGGCGGCGGACTCTCCGATCCCATGTACGTGACAATTACACCGTCGACATCCTCGCACGGATAAGCCGGCTGCCCGACCGCCATCCGCTTTTCTCCGGCCTCGACCCAACCGCCGCGTACGATCACCTCGCCACAGTTGTCGAACAGCCAACCATGATACATGCAGCGCAGCCCGTCTTCCTCGACGCGGCCGTAAATCATATCGACACCCTGGTGCGCGCAGTAACGCCCGATCAGCGCCGGCTTTCCGCCATCGCAGCGAAACAGAATCAATTCCTCGCCGAGCAGGGTCACCGGCAGCGGTTTGTCGGCAGTCAGTTCTTCGGACAGCGCCACCGGCTGCCAATAGCGCCGCATCAGCATGCCGCATGGCGTTCCCGGTCCGGTCTCGATCAACAAATGATTTTTTTCTCGAGCAATCATAGCCTTTCGTCGACCTTCGCCGGTCGAATATTGGCGGCATTATTGACTTTTTCGCGGTCCATTGCCAACGACCCGCACTTGCAAAGTACATGAGTATATACGATAATGCGAACATATTTATAGTAGGAAGGCCATGCCAGAAACGCTTCGCCAGTTTAAAGCCAGCATTTTTCAGGCATTGTCGCATCCAACGCGCATTGCCATCGTCGAAGTCCTGCGGAACGGCGAACTCCCGGCCGGAGCGATCATCGAACGATTAGGAATCGAGCAAGCCAACGCTTCGCAGCATCTCTCCATCCTTCGCGCGAAACATATCGTCGGCAGCCGCAAAGAAGGCAACCAGGTTTTCTATTCCGTCCGCGATCCGCTGCTGATCGAAGTCCTCGATATTATGCGGCGATATTTCCAAGCGCACGTGGAAGAAGCCGTGGCCATGCTCAAAGAAATCAATCGATCCGACAAGGAAAGTCCGTGAGTGAGAGCACCATTTTCACGGCGTCAAAGAACTATACTCTACGGCAAAAGCGAGGAAAGGAACATGAAGGCGGATCGAAATTTCAGGCTTATTCTCAACAGGATCTATAATCGTGAAAGCCTGGTTGGCAGTGATCTGCACAATCTCTATTGCAGTTGCATGGATTTTGCTGGCATGGATATACGCCACGCCAATTTCGAAGGTGCTCGTGTAAGCCACGGTGTTTTAGACCGCAGCGATCTTACTAACGCCAATTTCGCAAATACCGATCTGAAAAACGCCAGTTTTCAGCAGGCGAATTTAACCGGCGCTGTCTTTCGCAACGCTGTCGTGAGTGGGGCAAATTTCGCCG
>Ga0207707_10002432_pt1 | contig 16755 bp, 16 predicted proteins | sample KBSC83BmetaG_FD_184336 | JGI IMG/M metagenome (GOLD analysis project Ga0207707, IMG submission 184336) | Corn rhizosphere microbial communities from Kellogg Biological Station, Michigan, USA - KBS C8-3B metaG (SPAdes) (version 2) | ecosystem: Host-associated > Plants > Roots > Rhizosphere ...
TGCACATCGACCTTGACAACGACCGTCTTTCCGGAATGGAGTGCGTTGCGCACGCGATCTTTCGGCACGCCGTACAGGTTGCCGTAGACTTCGGCCGATTCGAGAAATTCGCCCTGCTCGCGGATCGACAGGAACTCTTCGCGCTTCATGAAGAAGTAGTGGACGCCGTCGATTTCGCCCGGGCGGCGTGGGCGGGTGGTGGCGGTGACGGCGAACACGAAGTCGGGATGAGCTAGGCGAAGATGCTCGATGACCGTATCTTTGCCGACACCGGACGGCCCAGAGATGACGATCAGACGTGGCTTCGCTAACGACCGGAGCTCCTCGATGAGCTCATCCGCCTGAGCATTCAGGCCAAGGTCGTCGACCACGGCAATCGCCCCTTCAATCTGAGTCGTTGGCCGCTCATTGGTGCCGGTTGAATCCGCGATGTGGCCGTTCGGCTCGACAATCAATGAATGTCACCCCTCGTCAACTCTGCAACGGTACACTATCGCCGAGACTCGCATCGCACTGCCGCATTTTGGGGGAACCGATCGTGTTTGACACCCTGACGACTTCCGCGCTTGCTGACGAACTTTCACGCCGTCTTATCGGCGGCCACATTCAAAAAGTCCTGCAACTCGACGCTGACTCGATCGGTCTGGAGGTCTACGCCGAGCATCAGCGGCAGTTCCTCGTCGCAAGCGCCAGCGGCCGGCATCCGCGTCTCTATCTCTCATCGGCCCGCCTGAGCGCTGATCCGAGCCGGGTCACCCCATTGCTCCTGCTCCTGAGGAAGTACGCTCGTGGCGGCGAGATCGTGTCGATCCAGCAGCCTCCCCTGGAGCGGATCATCCGACTCAGTATAGCGAAGCGGTTTTTCATGGACAAGAACCGACAACCGGTGGAGGACGTGGAAGACGAGACCGATGAAGGTGAAATCGTCTATGTCGATCTGATCGCGGAGATCATGGGCCGGCGCAGTAACCTCATTCTGGTCGACGAATCGGGGAAGATGCTCGACGCCATTAAGCGCGTCACGCCAGATATGAGCCGCGTCCGGCCGATCCTACCGGGACATCCGTATGTCGCGCCACCACCGCAGACCAAACTCGACCCACGCACCGTCAGTAGCCGGCAGATCGCCGAGCTTGTGGCATCGGATGAACGCGAGCGTGACCTCGCCACCTTGCTGGTCAATCACCTCACCGGATTCAGTCCCCAAATGGCGCGAGAGGCGGTTTTTCGGGCCAGCCACGACATTCAATTCCGTCTCGACACTGGATCTTCACCGGACAACGAGATGGCGCTCAAGCTGGACGTCGCTATCAAGAGCCTGCTCGCGCCGTTGACGAGCGGCGAATGGCAACCAAGCATCTATCGCGAAGACGAACGCGTCGTCGCGTATGGGGCAACCCGACTGGAACAATTCGCCGAAGAGTGCGAGGAAGAGACGCTCGATTCGATCTCGCGGGTGATTGAGCTTGCGGCATCCGAGGAGACCGAGGCGGCGCCGGTGCGCCACGCCCAGCGTCGCGCTCGCCTGGTTGCTGAGATCGGACAGGCGGTCGAACGAGCAGCGACGCGGCTCTACTCGATCGAGCAGGAGCAGGAACGGGCGAAGCAGGTCGAAACCTGGCGGATGCAGGGCGAGGCGATCTATGCGCACATCCACGAAATCACCCGTGGTCAACGTGTGTTGAAGGTCGATGGACGTGAGATCGCGCTCGATCCGACGCTCTCGCCGAGCGAAAACGCGCAGGCGTATTTCGAGCGCTACCGCAAGGCGCAATCGGCGACCGCCAATCTGCCCGAACTGGCCAATGCCGCGCGAACCGAATTGAGCTATCTCCAACAACTTCAAACGCTTGCCGATCTGACCGAGGGAATCGATGCCATCGAAGCGGCGCGCTACGAATGGGAAGAATGGCGACGGCCGGCGCCCGACCAGCGCGGCCGTCGCGGGCCGAAGCGTCCGAAACGACGCCAGCCGATCGCCTACCAGACGCGTCGTGGCGACTTGATCTACACCGGTCAGAACGGCGCTGAAAACGACGCTGTCACCTTCGGTATCGCCGGCCCGGACGACGACTGGCTGCATGCGCGTGGAGTCCCCGGTGGTCACATCATCGTGCGATGGGCGGGCGACGAGGATGAAGCGATCCTCGAACAGGCCGCGTCGCTGGCCGCATGGTACAGCGCCGGCCGCACGTCGACATCGGTCGAAGTCGACGCTACCAAGCGCCGATATGTACGCAAGATCAAGGGAACCGGCCCCGGCATGGTGACTTACCGCCAGGAACGCACGTTGCGCGTCCCACCACGCGGCCCAAACGAGTTAGGGTTGGAGTTGGCGAATAAAAGATGAGCACGAAAGATATGCCTCGTGCTGGGCGACATGGAGACGACGAGCGCCGCCTCATGGGGCGTGCCAGGTTTGATCGATGACGCGCGGCCGATGTGCTCAGGCACGAGGCGTCTACTTCAGCGAATGTTCCGGTCCGACCGCAACGCCTCCGCAACGATCCCCCGCGGCCCGAAAATGCCGCGCAGCGCGGTGAGCGCTCGTCGTCTGGAGCCATCGCCCAGGTCGACTAGGTGAAGAATCTCCTCGGCGAAACTACCGATATCTTGTACTGCCCAGGCAAAGCGAAAATAGGCAAGCGCGAGCGGGTCGATTTCAACCATGCCATATCCGTCGAAGAAGGCGGCCTCCTGCGGTGAACCGGGATCGAATCCACTGAGCGCCGGACCGAGAACGAACATCAGGTCGCGCTCTTGCGGTGCGAAGATCGGCTGATCCCAATCGACGATAGCGACGCGGCCGTCGATGCCGACCATGACGTTCGCCACATGGATATCGGCATGACAGAGGACCAGGTCCCAAGTTCGAGCACACAGCACCGCGCCAAGCTCGTCGCAACGTTGAACGACGCGCCCGACCACGTCCCGTTTGTCGCTCAGAAATGCTGTGAGTTCGCTGGAAATGGCATCTGATGGCGTGACGTCTTCGCCGGCCGCGATCGCCACCGCCGATCCGCGATAGCGTTGGTCCGGACGGAACGCTTCCCGTGGCAGGCTGCGCGCTATTTCGTCTGGTAACGCCGTCTCGTGCACACTGCGCAGGATCGCGCCAAATTCGGTCCACTGAGCGAGCATGAGTCCGGCGTCGAGACCACTCATCCCTGCGACAAACGGATAGAGAATCAGGGCGACATCGTCGACCCTCGCCCAGAGTTCGCCGGACGTTGTCGCCAGCGGTGCGACGACTTGGGGCACACCATGATCACGCAAGTAGTACGGTACGCGGAGGATCTCCGGACGCTCGATCTGGCGCTTCAGTTTGAGGAAATAGACCGCGCCGTCGTTTGCGGTGACGCGGTAGACCCAGGCCCCTGCGTCGTAGCCGAGCGGCAGGAATTCGATCGACGATGGGCCCAGTGCATACCGCTCGCGCAGGCAGTCGCCAAGCGCGTCGTCACGAACACTCGGACGATCTTTCGCTCCCGAAGGCGACCCGCTCATCCGCTAGGCGAAGCGGGCCAGGAGGATACCGAATTCATAGAGCAGGTACATCGGCGCCGCGACCAGGAACATGTTGAACGGGTCGGGCGTCGGGGTGATGATCGCGGCCGCGATCATGATCAGGATAATCGCGTACTTCCGCACGCTTCCCATCATCCGCACCGTCATGATATGCAACTTCGCCAGCAGGTACATGACGATTGGCAGCTCGAAGACTATACCGATCCAGAGAAGCAATGTCATGTAGAACGAGACAACTTCGCTGGCGCGGAAGTTGGCGTCGTACGTTCCGCTGCCAAAGCCGTGGAGGAACTTCAGGCCTCGCGGGATGACGATGAAGAACGCGAAAAGCACGCCGAGCACGAACATTATGAAGACAAACGGAATCGCGCGATAGAGGTAGCGCTTTTCATTGCGGGTCAGCCCGGGCGCCAGGAACCGTACAATCTGATAGACGAGCACCGGCATCGCGATGCCGATCCCGATATAGAGCGCCACCTTCATGGTGGTAACGAACGACTCCGTTGGCGCAAGGACCTGGAGCTTCCCCACTCCGGAGAGGCGCTCGATCAGGTTGAGCATCCGGAAGCTGAAAACCAGCCCAATAACGAATCCAACCGCGACCGCGATGCCTGAATAAACCAGACGATTGCGAAGTTCCAGGAGATGCTCTTGAAGGGTCATCTCCTCAAACGTCTCGGGGCCTGGATCTACCGGTTCCGGGGTGTTCGATCCACGAACGCGGTCGATGATGCTAACCATGATTCCCGTTCTACCCGGCGGCATGCGACGCCGAACATCATCGGCGCCACGCATCCGACGCTGTGCGGCCGCTGAGCCGGTTTATGCGGCTCAACGCCCAGCGCCGCGACTATTTGCCTTCGCCGTGCTCCTGAATAAACTCAAACGCGTCTCCGACAGTGACGATGCTTTCAGCTTGCTCGTCGGAGATCTCGACTCCGAATTCTTCTTCGAGTTGCATGATCAACTCTACCAGGTCAAGCGAATCGGCGTTCAGATCCTGAACGAACTCAGCTTCCATTGTGACCTTGTCCAAATCGACGCCGAGCTGCTCCGATACGACGCTCTGGACACGCTCAAAGACCGAGGACGACACCCTAACCACCTCCTACTAGTCCGTTTCAGATGGACCTTCCCTTATGCCAGCGAATTATGCATGTACACTCGGAAAGCGGCAACATCAGCCGATTCGCGTGCCCGCACCACAGGAGTAAACCAAAGCGCGAACCCGGGCGCACACCCTAATTCCTGTTATCCGCGTGAGGCGATCATACCCTCCGCGATGGTGCCGAGCACACCGTTGACAAAACGGCTCGAATTGTCCCCACCAAACCGCTTTGCGAGTTCGACCGCCTCGTTAATCGCCGCCTTCAGCGGCACGTCCGTCTCGCTCATCAGTTCATAGATGGCGATGCGCAGGATGTTCCGGTCAACGGCCGGCAACTGATCAACTGGAAACGCGGTCGCCGCGTCACCGATCTCACCGTCGATGCGCGCACGCTGACCGACGAATCCGGTCACCAACCGCTCGACATAGCGCCGCACCGGCTGGGCGACCGAAACGTCATCCAGATAACGCGCGAGCACCTCTTCCGGCCGATGCCCGCCGATGTCTGACTCGTACAAGATTTGCAGCGCGATCGTACGCGCCTGGTGTCGTGTGTTGGCAACCGCCATGGATTCCTCGTCTCAGTCGTGTTCGGCGTTAGCCCGCCACTCAGGCAGTTCCAGATTGCGCTTCCCGCAGGTTAGCCGCCCCCACGGCCCCGCCCTGAGGTTTCATCTCATTGTATCGTGCCGTCGCCTGGCAACCGAGCTATTCGGCCGGCACCAGCACACTGTTCTCGCGCGAACGGCTGATAAACTCGCCGACCAAACCAGTATGCACCTGACCGTTGACGAAGGCACTATCGCGAATCAGAAGCTTATAGAAATCGACGGTCGTATTGACGCCGGAGATCATCGTCTCGCTGAGCGCGCGATGCAGGCGGTTGATCGCCTCGTCGCGATCGCTCCCCCAGACGATCAGTTTCGCGAGCAGCGAGTCGTAGTGCGGGGGCACGACATAGCCGGAATAGAGATGCGTATCAATACGCACACCAGGTCCACCCGGCAACACCAGATCCTCGATCTGCCCGCAACTCGGCGCGAAATCGGCGGCCACGTTCTCGGCATTGATGCGCGCTTCGATGGCATGGCCACGCGACCGAACATCCTTCTGGCCGAAGTTCAACTGCTCACCAGAGGCGATCTTCAGCTGCCACTTGATCAGGTCGTAACCGGTAACGAATTCGGTCACTGGATGCTCAACTTGAATACGGGCATTCACTTCGGCGAAATAGAAGTGCTCGTCGCGGTCGACCAGGAACTCGAACGTTCCGGCGCCGGTGTATTCGAGCGCTTTGGCGGCGCGCACGGCTGCTTTCTGTAAACTGTCGCGCAGCTTGCTCGAAATATTTGGCGCCGGGGACTCCTCGATCAGCTTCTGGTAGCGGCGTTGCAGCGAACAGTCACGTTCGCCGAGCGCCAGCACATGTCCATGGCCATCAGCCAGAATCTGCACTTCGATATGGCGTGGCCGATCGAGATAGCGTTCGACATAGACGGCGCCGTTACCAAACGCGGCTTGCGCCTCGGACTGCGCAACCGGGAAGACTTGTAGCAACTCCCGTTCGTCCCAGGCGACGCGCATCCCACGGCCACCACCGCCCGCCACCGCTTTGACCAGGACGGGATAGCCGATTTCCTTGGCGACGTTGCGCGCCGCCTGGACATCGAGCACCGGATCTTCCGAGCCGGGCGTGATCGGGATCTTCGCCTTTTTCATGATCTGCCGGGCAATCGATTTGTTACCCGATTGCGAGAGCACTTCCGGTCGTGGTCCGACGAAGATGAGGTTGCACTCTTCACAGATCTCCGCCAGTGACGAATTCTCGGCCAGAAACCCGTAGCCGGGATGAATCGCATCGCAGCCGGTCACGAGTGCGGCGCTGATAATCGCCGGGATGTTGTTGTAGCTACGCGATGCTGGACCGGGGCCGATGCAAACCGCCTCGTCGGAAAGACGAACCGGCAGCGAGTCGCGGTCGACGTCGGAATAGGCGACGACCGAGCGGACACCCAGTTCATGACAGGCGCGTAAGATTCGCAGGGCGATCTCCCCGCGATTGGCAATGAGCAGCTTTCGTAACACGCTGTGCCTAACTATGTAGCCATGAAAAGACCGCCATCGACGCTCAGCACCTCGCCGGTGATGTAGCCCGCGGCTGGTGACGCCAGAAAGGCGACTGCCTCGGCCACATCGTCGGCCGTGCCGAACGTTCCGGTCGGGATCTGTTCGAGAATACGCTTTTTGAGATCATCCGGCAGCACATCAGTCAGGCGCGTGTCGATGAATCCCGGCGCGACCGCGTTCACCGTGATGCCACGCGAACCGATCTCCTTTGCGAGCGATTTGGTCAGCCCGATAATGCCCGCCTTGGCCGCCGCGTAATTGGCCTGGCCCGGATTGCCGACGAGGCCGACGACCGACGTCATATTGACGATCCGGCCGTAGCGCTGGCGCATCATCGGGCGAATTGCCGCTTTCGAGCAGAGATAGGCGCTCTTCAGGTTCGTCGTGAGAACCGCGTCCCAGTCGTCGTCCTTCATGCGCATGATGAGTGTGTCGCGGGTTATCCCTGCATTGTTGACGAGCACGTCGAGCCGGCCGAACTGGTTGATCGTACCCTCGATCAACTCGCCGACCTGATCGGCATCGGTGACATCCGCTTTCAGCGCGACAGCGACGCCACCCGCTTCGGTGATCTCGGACACGACCTCGTTCGCCAGCTGCTCGTCACCACGATAGTTGACGACGACCTGATAGCCGGCGGCGGCGAGCCGTTTGGCGGTCGCGCGGCCGATGCCGCGTGCGGCGCCGGTCACGATCGCCGATCGCTTGATTTCGCCCTCACCGCTCATCCCCATCGCCTCCCCTCATCGGCGCCAACCAAACCTGTTATCCCGTGCCGCCTTGCCTGTCATCCCGAGCCGCAGCGAGGAATCTCTCATGCGTTCCCCGCAGCACGACGTAAGGGGAACGGAGAGGAGGACCCGCTCGCGGGTGCCCCTCGCTGCGGCTCAGGATGACAAGGGAGTGTCTCAGAACGACATGGGGTGCGCATCGCGCTAGTCATTCAGGAACGCCTCGGCGTGCGCCGTTTCGAGATTGCGGCCGATGCGCGTCGCGAGGCCGCTCAAGACTTTGCCGGGGCCGATCTCGAACAACGACGAGACGCCGTGCTCCATGGCACGCTGAATAACGTCGACCCAACGCACCGACGCCGTGATCTGCGCCGCCAGTTCAGTCCGCAGGTCGTCCGGCTCGCTCAGCAGTCGCGCGTCGACATTGGCGATCAACGGCACCGACGGGCGGTTGAACGGCGTCTCTTCGATCATCGGTTGCAATTCGGCGACGACCGGCGCCATCAATGAGCAGTGGAACGCGACATTCACCGCCAGCGGGACGACGCGACGCGCGCCCGCCTCGCGCGCAAGCTGCGTGGCATGCTCCAACGCCTCACTGCGGCCGCTCAGGGTAATCTGCCCCGGCGCGTTGATATTGGCGATTTCAGATCCGCTCAGCGCCGCGATCTCGCTCAAGACCAGATCATCGAGCCCGAGAACGGCGATCATGCCGCCGAGCCCGTGCTGCTCCATCAGCTCGCCGCGACGTCGCACCAGCCGGGCGCCATCGGCCAGGTCGAGCGCGCCGGAAGCGACCAGCGCCGAATACTCGCCAAGACTGTGACCGGCGACCAGTTGCGGATCGGGCACCTGGCGACGCAGTTTAAGTACTTCGAGATAGGCGATGCTGGTCGCTAGCAGCGCCGGCTGCTGGTTGCGTGTCGCGACGAGTTCTTCGTCCGGGCCGGAAAAGATAATGTCGGAGAGCGCGAAGCCGAGCGCATCATCGACGCGATCGTAGACCTCGCGGGCAATCGGCTCGCTTTCGGCGAGCGCGCGACCCATTCCGACGCGTTGCGATCCCTGTCCAGGAAAGATCCAGGCGGCTGCCGGCATATGCTATTCCCCTCGTCCAATTCCGGTGGCGCCCCAGCGGACAACGTTCGCGGCCCAGGTGAGTCCGGCTCCAAAGCCGACCAGCACGACGTTCATTCCCGGCTGCAAGCGTCCACAGTCGGCCGCTTCGGCAATGCACATCGGGATCGAGGCGGCAGACGTATTGCCGTAGCGGTCGAGATTGACGAAGACCTTTTCGCGCGGCAGTTCGAGCCGTCGTGCCGACGCATCGATGATGCGCAGATTCGCCTGATGCGGGATGAAGAGGTCAATATCCGCCAGCGACAGACCGGCACGATCAATCGCCTCGACGGCCGCTTCGCCCATGACCTTGACGGCGAACTTGAAGACCTCGCTGCCGTTCATTTTCATGTGCGGCAGCGGCACGCTGTCGGCGGCGTCGTTCGGCACTTCGGCCGGACGAATGCCGTCGACATAGAGATGCGGCGCACCACGCCCATCCGAGCCGAGGACCGTCGACAAGACGCCTTCATCGGCATCGCTCGCCTGCAGCACGACCGCTCCCGCGCCGTCGCCGAAGAGAATACACGTGCCGCGGTCGGTGAAATCGATATAGCGCGTCAGCGCGTCAGCGCCGACGACGAGCACCGTCTTATACACTCCGGCACGAACAAACTGGGTTCCGACACTCAGCGCATAGACGAATCCGGCGCAGGCGGCATCGAGATCGAAGGCGCCTGCGCGGGTGATACCGAGTTCGTGCTGCAAGACGGAGGCGGAGGCCGGCATCAATTTATCGGGCGTATCGGTGGCAAGGATCAGCAGCTCGACCTCGGTCGGATCGACGCCGGCGACGTGTAGCGCCTGGCGCGCGGCGCTGGCTGCCATGCTGACGGTTGTATCGGTTGCGGTCGCGAGCCGTCGTTCACGGATTCCGGTGCGCGAGACGATCCATTCGTCCGACGTCTCGACGAACTGTTCAAGATCACGGTTGGTCATAACCCGTTCGGGGATATACATCCCCCAACCGGTGATTGCAGCGTTTCGCACCGATGCTGGCTGTCCCTTTCTGACGGCACGCCGTTCACCCAGGACCGGCAAGCTCGCGAGCTCCGCATCGGAGACCGCGATCACCGCCGCAATGAACGAACCGACGGATTATTCGGCCTGAGGCCGCGTTCGCTTGGCGACTTCGACGACCTGACGGCCCTTGTAGGTACCGCAGTTCGGACAGACGAAGTGAGTCTTCTTTTTCTCGCCACAGGTCGGGCAGGTCATCAGCTGCGGTAATTTCAGGTAATGATGACGACGGCGATTACCCTGGCGTCCTCGGCTTGTCCGTTGCTTCGGCAACGCTCCCATGATCGATCCTCCTTCAAAACAGTGCGTCCATTGCGCCTTTGCTTCAGCTACTGATCGCCTTCGAGCAATTTGCGTAACACCGCCAGGCGTTCGTCGGTGTCATCGGCGTCATCCACATCTTCGGTCACGATGCCGGGGCAATCCTCCCGGCAGAGCGGCTGCATTGGCAGCGACACCACCGCGACCTGGCGAAAGAGTTCATTCAAGTTGAGCTCGTGATTGTTATCAATCACGAAAATATCGCTGTCTTCAGGCAAGGCCAGCGGGTATCCGGTTCGGACATCGATGCTCGGCCGGTATTCACCCTCGATCTCGCCACGAAACGCCTGCATATAGCGATCGAGGCAGCGAACGCACTCCAACTCAACCGACCCGCTGATATCGCCTTCGGCCAGAATACCCGTCTCGATGCGCGTGAGCCGAATATTGGCCGCCACATCGAGAGCTGTCAGCCCGGCATCCAATTCGAACCGGTCCAGATGAACGTCGAGCGAGCGAGCGGCGCCGACCGGTTCTTTCAGCAACTGCGCCACGTTGACGACCGTGTCGTTGGTCAACGTTCTCACATGTAATGACATCTCGCCCCCTGAAGGACGCTCACGCACCCCGCTGGAGCGCGCAAACTACGGAAGTATATGGATTGAACCAAGCCTGGTCAAGCGAGGAAACCCCGACCAGCGCGCGCCGAACTGCACTCTGGCTGCACAATGCACGCAGACATCGCGCCAGCGCCACGGAGTGATATCGACCACTTTACGATTATCCCAGGGATGACAAGCAACATGAACGATCGTCGCTTCTCGATTCGGAGGCTGCATGGAGTTCAACATCGCGTCGCTCAAACGGCTGGCCGAGGTGCCCGGCATCGCTGGGCACGAAGACGCCGTTCGTTCCATCGTTGTCGAGGAGATGCGCCCGCTTGTCAACGACCTGCGCGTCGATGCGCTCGGCAACGTCATCGCCACCAAGTACGGCAGTGGTGGGCTACGTGTCATGCTTGCCGCACATATGGACGAAATCGGCTTCCTCGTGAGCCACATTGACGACGATGGCCGAATTCGCCTGCAACCGGTTGGCGGGTTCGATGCGCGCAACCTGGCGGCTCAACGCGTTCTCGTGCACACACTTTCCGGCGGTTCGCTACGCGGCGTGCTCCATGCGAGCCGCGACCCGCACCCGCCCGGCTATCTTGGTGAGATTCGCGCTGATCGGCTCACCGATCTCTTCGTTGATCTTGGTCTCACTCCTGAAGCGACACGTCAGCGCGTCGCGATCGGCGAGATGGTAACGATGGATCGCACCTTGGAAGAGGTGGGCGATACCGTGGTGAGCAAATCGCTCGACGATCGCGTCTCGCTGTTCATCATGCTCGAAATCTTGCGATCCCTGAGCGAGCACGTGGCCGAAATCGTGATGGTCGCGACGGTGCAGGAGGAGGTCGGGATTCGTGGCGCTACCACCGCAGCGTTCGTTGTCGACCCGGATATCGGCGTCGCGGTCGATATCGCACCGGCCGGTATACCGGGAGGCAATCCGGTCGAACAGATTACCCGGCTCGGGGGTGGCCCCGCTATTACGGTGATGGATGGATCGTTCATTGCCGACTCGAGGCTCGCCCACCGCGTTAGAGCCACCGCGGAGCGGCACCAGATTCCTCACCAGCTTGCGATCCTGCCGTTCGGCGGCACCGACGCCGGAGCAATCCATCTCACGCAGTCGGGCGTGCCGTCCACGACGATCTCGATCCCAACGCGCTACGCGCATACCGTCAATGAGATGGCGCACATCGACGACATCACCAACACGATCATGCTGGTGACGCGTTTTCTCGAATCCGCGCATGAAGCCGACGTCAGCCTCGCGTAAGACAGGCAGAATGAGCCGTGCCGGCCAGGATCGGACATTCGGTTGACAGGCTGGTTACGTTTCCGCCATGCGCGCGTACGGTGACCGGCGCTGGTTGGTACGATTAACCACGGACGATCGATACGGCACGGAGTAGGGACGTGGCGAAGATCCTGCTGGTCGAAGATGAGGCGTCGTTGCAGGCGACGATTGCCTATAACCTCAAGAAGGCAGGGTATGAGATTGCAACGGCGTCCGACGGCGAAACCGCCCTGGCGCTGGCCGAGGAAACGCAGCCCGATCTGATCATCCTCGATGTCATGCTCCCGAAAATGGACGGCTTTGAAGTCTGTCGCAACCTGCGACGCTCGAGCGGGGTGCCGATCATTATTCTGACGGCGCGCGACAGCGAGATTGATCGCGTCGTCGGGCTCGAAATCGGTGCCGATGACTACCTGACCAAGCCGTTCTCAATGCGTGAGCTGATCGCCCGCGTCAAGGCTCTGCTGCGACGACGCGAGTTGACCGAGCAAGACTTCGCCGCCCGCGCTCAGCCGCTTCCCAACGTCATTACGATCGACAGCCTGAGTATTGACGTCGACGCGTATCGGGTTCGGCTCGGCGAACATGAGATCAACCTCAAACCGAAAGAGTTCGAACTCCTGTTACACCTGGTGAACCACCGCGGCATCGTCTGTCCGACGCGGCAACTGCTTGGCGATGTCTGGGGTTACGACTATTATGGCGATAGCCGCACACTTGCCGTTCACATCCACGGATTGCGCGAAAAACTGGAGGTCGAGCCAGGCAGTTCGCGCCTCATCGAAACGGTGCGCGGCGTCGGCTACCGCTTTTCGGGATGAGCCAGAGTCATGCGCGTGCGCTTCAGCAACCGACTCCTGCTTGGATTCATCGCCGTTGTGACGGCGATCTTTTTGTTGCTCGGCCTCGTCACCCTCTCCGCAGTCGATCAGAACCGTCGTTTGATCATCGTCGCACTGGTCGTGGCCGGATTCGCCGTCCTGATCTCCGGACTCGCATTCGTCCGTCTCGCTACGCGTCCGCTCGAAGAGATCGTCGCGATGACGCGCCGTGTCTCGCACGGCGATCTGAGCGCTCGGGCGGACAAAGAGCCGCGCTCGGAGTTCGGCGATGTCGCGGTCGCGTTCAATGAGATGGCCGACGAACTTGAGGCGACGTTCAACGCGATCGAATTGGAACGCAAGCGGCTCGAATCGGTCGTCGAACATCTGGCCGACGGCATCATCATCGTCGACGCCGAGGGGCGTGTTGCGTTGATGAATCTGGCCGCTGAAACGCTGCTCGGAATCAAGCGCATGTCATCGATTGGACGAAGCTACGCCGAGGTACTGCGCGATTACGAATTAGCGGCCGTCGTACGCGAAGGGCAATCGATCCCGCTTGCCGATGCCGCGCCGACCACGACGATCATCGAGATGGGTCTGCCACGGCGTTGGGTACAGGCCTTTTCCTATCCGATCCCCTCCGGTGAGCCGCGTCTCACGCTGGTTGTGCTGCGCGACGTCACCGAACTACGCCGAACCGAAGCGGTGCGCCGCGATTTCGTCGCGAACGTCTCACATGACTTACGCACGCCGATCGCCTCGCTCAAAGCGCTCGTCGAAACGCTGCTCGACGGCGCGCTCGACGATCAGTCCGTCGCCCGCGATTTTCTGTCGCGGATGGAGATCGAAGTCGACGATCTCGTGCGACTCGTCGAACAGCTTCTACAGCTCTCGCGGGTCGAGGCGGGACAGCTCGAGCTGCGCAGGTCACCCGGCGCGGTCGGTGACGTCATCCGGCGTGTAGCGGAACGGATGCAGGCTCAGGCGACACTGAAAGAGGTCGAGATCGTCGTCGACATTCCGCCGGATCTCCCCGACGCCGAGTTTGACGCCGAGCGGATCGAGCAAGTGCTGGTCAACCTGATGCAGAATGCGATCATGTTCAGCCCGCGACGCGGACGCATCACGATGAGCGTGTCATGCGAAGGCAACGAAATCGTGGTCGCCGTCGCGGATCGTGGGCCGGGGCTCGACCCGAGCGATGTCGAGCGCGTCTTCGAGCGCTTCTACAAGGCTGATCGCTCGCGGGCCGCGTCCGGCAGCGGGCTCGGCCTGGCGATCGCCAAACATATGGTTCAGCTGCATGGCGGCCGGATCTGGGTCGAGAACGACTTCGGTCGCGGTGCCACCTTCAAGTTTTCGCTGCCTCGCACAAGGTCGTGACGAAATTCACATTATTAACTGGCGTTAATCAGATCTGACTCGAACGCTAATCTTCGCTCGCTACCCTTTCACTGGACACGATCGATCACCTGTCCGATCTGGTCTTGATGGACTGAATGAACCCGGTCCATGACGAAAGGGAAAAGACTTCATGCAGGAGTCGAACGAGACTCTGCTAATTCGTGATGTTCTGAGCGGCCGATTGTCACGACGGCAGCTATTTCGCAAAGCCGGCATGCTCGGCCTGTCCGTGCCAGCAATTGCCGCGCTACTCGCCGCGTGTGGCGGCGGCAACGATTCGACAACGACAAGCACCAGCAGCACGGCTTCGAGCAGCACGACCGCTCCATCTGGCACCGGCGGCTCCCCAAGCGCAAGCGGTTCTCCGATCAGCACCGGGAACTGGAAACCGCGCGATGTGAAGGTCAATCTGACCGGGTCCGGCTCCAGCTTCGTCGATCCAGCGATGCAGCTCTGGATAGAAAAGTACAAGAAGTTGGCCCCGCATGTCACGATCAACTACCAGTCGGTCGGCTCGGGCCAGGGCAAGAAGGATTTCATCGGGAAGGTAACCGACTTCGCCGGAACCGACGCCTTTATGACCGACGAAGAGTTGAAGCAAGCGCCGGGTAGCCTGCATATTCCAGTCGTGCTCGGCCCGGTCGCGATGACCTACAACCTGAGTGGAGTGAGCAAGCTGCAACTCTCCGGCCCGACGCTGGCGAACATCTTCCTCGGCAAGATTACGTCGTGGAATGACGACGCCATTAAGGCGGACAACCCTGGCGCCAGTTTGCCGGGCGATTCGATCACGGTCGTGCATCGGTCCGACGGTTCCGGTACATCCGCCATCTTCACGAATTATCTGAGTAAGGTGAGCGATGAATGGAAGTCACAGGTCGGCTTCGGTACAGCGGTGCAATGGCCGGTCGGAATCGGCGGTGAAAAGAATCCAGGAGTGGCAGCTGGAGTTCAGCAGACGCCGGGCGCGATCGGTTATGTCGAACTCGCCTACGCCTCAGTGAACAACTTGCCGATCGCCTCGATTAAGAACGCCGCCGGTTCCTATGTCGCGCCCTCGCTGGATTCGACCTCGGCGGCAGCAGCAGGTTTCCTCAACGATCTACCGGACGATCTGCGCGTTTTCATCACCAATCCGCCCAAAGGCGAGACATCGTACCCGATTACCGGATTCTCCTGGGTCCTGCTGCGACCATCGTACGACGACGAGGCGAAAGCTCAGGCGCTCACCGACTTCTGCTACTGGGCGATCACGACCGGTCAGGAGGTATCGAAGACATTGGAATATGCTCCGCTGCCCAATGAAGTACTGGCGATAGAAATCAAGAAACTGGAGCAGGTGCAAGCAGGCGGCGCGGCCGTCTTCCAGGCGCCGATGTAGGACATGGCGGAGGAAAGGCGAAGGCGACCAGTTCGTCGCCTTCGCTCCGATGAGGAGAAGGCGTGAGATGAGCCAAGGAAGGTAGGGCAGGCGCACTCAATGCGAACCGAAATCCAGACGGTTTCACGTCGGAGTCGCCTCGGCCGGCAGTTGCAGCACGGTGATCTGATCTTCTGGATCGTCGCCCTGCTGTTTGCCGTTTTGGTCGTCGTGCTGCTCGCCGCCATCATTGGCGTCACCTGGCACGGCTCGGCAGTTGCGCGGCATGCCTTCGGCTGGCAGTTCCTGACGACGAGTTCCTGGAATCCGGTCAACGGACAGTTTGGCGCGCTGCCAGCGATCTACGGCACGATCGTCTCATCAATCATCGCGCTCCTCTTTGCGGCACCACTCGGCGTCATGATTGCGGTCTTCCTCAATGCGCTCTGTCCCATGAAGCTGCGCATGCCGATCGGCATGATGGTTGAGTTGCTGGCGGCAATCCCCAGCGTTGTCTACGGCATGTGGGGCATCTTCGTCTTCATCCCGTTCTTCCGCAGCTACATCTCGACGCCACTTTCGAAGACCGTCGGCTCGGCGGTGCCACTCTTTGCCGGACCGGTCAACGTCGGACGCGGGATGCTGGTCGCCGGAATCATCCTCGCGATCATGATTCTGCCGACCATCGCGGCGATTTCGCGCGATGTGCTAGCGGTCGTTCCCAACAGCCAGCGCGAAGCGATGCTGGCGCTCGGAGCCACGCGCTGGGAAGTAATCCGACACGCCGAACTGCCATACGCAAGAGCGGGTATTGTCGGCGGCATGATGCTCGGTTTGGGGCGCGCGCTCGGTGAGACGATGGCCGCTACCATGGTGATTGGCAACACGCCGAAGATTCACGCGTCGCTCTTTCAGCCAGCGACCACGGCCGCCTCGCTCATCGCCAGCCAGTTACCGAATGCCAATACCGATTTGCACTCAAGCGCACTCATCTACCTGGCGCTGGTCCTCTTCCTGATCACGCTGGTTGCCAACTCGATCGCACGCGCCCTCGTTTGGCGCGTGTCACGTACCGGATCGGGGGCCTGAGCATGGCGAAAGCGATCGTTGGACGACACTATCGACGACGCGTGCTGGTCAACCGGATTATGCTGGTGCTGACGGTGCTGGCGACGCTCATCTCACTCGTCCCGCTTGTGCTCATCATCCTCTACGTCGCCAAGCAGGGGATCAGCTCGCTGAGCATCGATTTCCTGACGCAGACCTTCCGACCGATCAGTTTCGGTACGACATCGAGCGGTGGCGGCGTGCTGCACGCGATCGTCGGCACGGTCATCATCGTCGGCTTCTCGCTGCTGCTGGCGG
>Ga0207707_10002434_pt1 | contig 16746 bp, 7 predicted proteins | sample KBSC83BmetaG_FD_184336 | JGI IMG/M metagenome (GOLD analysis project Ga0207707, IMG submission 184336) | Corn rhizosphere microbial communities from Kellogg Biological Station, Michigan, USA - KBS C8-3B metaG (SPAdes) (version 2) | ecosystem: Host-associated > Plants > Roots > Rhizosphere ...
CCGCCATCTGCGCGGTTTCGAGGTCGCGGATTTCGCCGACCATGATGATGTCCGGGTCTTGCCGCAACAGCGTACGCACGCCGGTCGCGAAATCGAAATCGATCGCCGGTTGCACCTGCGACTGGTTGAATTCGGGCGACACCATTTCAATCGGATCTTCGACGGTGCACACGTTGAGTTCCGGACGCGCCAGATGCTTCAGCGTCGAATACAAGGTGGTCGTCTTGCCGGAACCGGTGGGGCCCGTCACCAGTACGATGCCGTGCGGGCGTTCGACCATCGCGCGCCAGGTTTCTGCTTCCTCGTCGGAAAAGCCGAGTTGTTTGAACTCCTTCACCACGATGTCGGGATCGAAGATGCGCATCACGATCTTCTCGCCGAACGCGGTTGGCATCGAGGAAATGCGCAGTTCCACTTCACGGCCGCCGGGCGAGCGTGTCTTGATGCGGCCGTCCTGTGGGCGGCGTTTTTCGGCGACATCGAGCCGCGCGAGGATCTTGATGCGTGCCGTCACCGCGGTCATCACCGCCGGCGGCAATTCGAATACCTTGTGCATCACGCCATCGATGCGGAAGCGGATTGCCGCGGCTTCGCGGCGCGGTTCGAGATGGATGTCCGACGCACGTTGCTCGAATGCGTATTGCAACAGCCAGTCCACGATGTGGACCACGTGGCGATCGTCCGCGCCGATCTCGCCTGACTTGCCGAGTTCCAGCAACTGTTCGAAATTGAGAATCGCCGAGCCGTCCATGGAGTCTTGCCCGGCCTCGCGCGCCTTGGCTATGGAGCGCTGCACGCCGTAGAACTCCATCAGATAACGATGGACGTCCAGCGGATTCGCGACCACACGTTTCACTTCGCGCCGCAGCATCTGCGACAGGTCGGCGGCCCAGTGCGCATCGAACGGCTCGGCGCTGGCGAAGGTCACCGCGCCGCGTTCGACCTCGACCGGCAGGATGCGGTGGCGCTGCGCGTAGGCCTGGCTCACGGCCTGCGTCACCGCGGCCGCGTCGATCTTCATCGGGTCGATCTTGAGGTACGGCAGGCCGGCCTTTTCGGCCAGCCACACCGTCAACGATTCCACCGTCAACGGCTTGCCGGGATCGCTGCGGTTCTCGGGTTTCGCAGCCGCGATCACCACCAGCGGATGCAGCTCGATCGCGCCGCGTCCCGCGCGGCTGGTGGCGCGAATGCGCTTGGCGTCTTCGGCGGCCAGCAGTCCGTCGGCGATCAGCGCGGCCAGCACTTCGCCCAGTTCCAGACGACCGCTGCGGCCGATCACCGTGGCCGAATTCGGGTTTGCCGCCATCGCTTGCCCCGTTGCGGAAAAACGAGGCTCGATCCGTGTCGAATGGGCCTCGCAGCTATACTAGCGCGCTTTGCGCTGCGCTCCGGAACTGATGGCAGGACCGACCTTCCAGGACGTGATCCAGACCCTGAACCGCTATTGGGCGGAGCAGGGTTGCGTGCTGCTGCAGCCGCTGGATCTGGAAGTCGGTGCGGGCACGTTTCATCCCGCGACCTTCCTGCGCGCGCTCGGTCCCGATCCGTGGGCCGCAGCGTACGTGCAACCGTGCCGGCGTCCGACCGACGGTCGCTACGGCGAGAATCCCAATCGTCTGCAGCAGTATTACCAGTATCAAGTGGTGCTGAAGCCCAATCCCGATGACGTGGTGGAACGCTACTTCGGTTCGCTGCGCGCGCTTGGCATCGATCCGCTGGTGCACGACTTGCGGCTGGTCGAAGACAACTGGGAATCGCCGACGCTCGGCGCATGGGGACTCGGCTGGGAAGTGTGGTTGAACGGGATGGAAGTCACCCAGTTCACCTACTTCCAGCAGGCCGGCGGTCTGGAATGCAGGCCCGTCACAGCCGAGATCACCTACGGCCTCGAACGCCTCGCGATGTACCTGCAGAATGTCGACAGCGTGTTCGATCTGGTGTGGACGACTGCACCGCACGGCGTGGTCACTTACGGCGACGTGTTCCACCGCAACGAGGTGGAACAGAGCGCGTACAACTTCGAACACGCGGATACGAAGGAACTGTTCCACCGCTTCGATGCCTGCGAAGCCGAAGCCAACAAACTCGTCGCGCTGAACTTGCCGCTGCCGGCGTACGAACAAGTCATGAAAGCCAGCCACGCCTTTAATCTTCTGGATGCGCGTCGCGCGATTTCGGTGACCGAACGCCAGCGCTACATCCTGCGCGTGCGCGCGCTCGCACATGCCGTCGCCAAGACGTGGACCACGCCGCGCGAAGCGCAAGCGGAGACCGCGCATGGCTGAGCGCTCGCTGCTGATCGAGATCGGTTGCGAGGAGTTGCCCATCCACGCGATCGATGATCTCGCGCAAGCGTTCGCGCAAGGCGTTTCCGATGGCTTGTCGAAGCGCGGCGTCGCGGCCGACGTCGAGCACGCGCAGACTTTCGCGACGCCGCGGCGGCTGGCTGTGCTGGTACCGGGTGTGGCTTTCACGCAGCCCGAGCAGCGCAGCGAAAGTTTCGGTCCGTACATCAATATTGCACTGGATGAGCACGGTCAACCCACGAAAGCCTTGCTGGGTTTCGCTGGTAAGGCCGGCATCGCATGGACGCAGCTCGGACGTGTGACCGACGCCAAGGGCGAGCGCTTCGTGCACCGCAGCGTTGTGCCGGGCCGTAGCACCGCGGAACTGGTTCCGGAAATCGTGCGCGAAGCGGCTGCCACGTTGCCGATCCCGAAACCGATGCGCTGGGGCGATCACGATTTCGCGTTCGTGCGGCCGGTGCATTGGCTGGTGATGTTGCATGGCGACCAGGTGATCGACGGCGAACTGTTCGGCTTGAAGAGCGGACGGCAATCGCGCGGACATCGCTTCATGCACCCGGCGCCGGTGCATCTGGTGGACGCCGACGGTTACGTCGAATCGCTGCGCGCGGCGAAGGTGCTGGCCGATCCGGCGGAGCGTCGCCAGCGCATCCGCGATGAAGTCGCGCGCGTCGCGCCCGCGGGGTACACGCCGCACCTCGACGATGCGCTGCTGGACGAGCTCGCCAATCTCAACGAATGGCCGGCCGCAATCGCCTGCACTTTTGAGCGCGATTTCTTGGCGGTGCCGCACGAGGCGCTGGTCACCACCATGCGCGCCAACCAGAAGTTCGTGCCGGTGTTCGATGCCGAAGGCAAGCTCACCGAGCACTTCATCGGCATTGCGAACATCGAATCGAAGGATCCCGCGCAGATCCGCCGCGGATACGAGCGCGTGATCCGCCCGCGCTTCGCCGATGCCAAGCATTTTTTCGACGAGGACATGAAAACGCCGCTGGCGTCGTACCAGCAAGGGTTGCGCGACGTCACTTACCAGCGAGCCCTGGGCAGTTTGTGGGACAAGACCGTGCGCGCGGCGGAGTTGGCCAGCGCGATCGCCGAGCGCCTGTTCGCGCAGGACATCGACGTGGATGCGGCGCAGGTTGCTCACGCCGCGGGGTTGTCGCGCTGCGACCTACTGACCCGCATGGTCGGCGAATTTCCAGAATTGCAGGGCGTGATGGGCCGCCACTACGCGACGGCGCAAGGCGAACCCATTGTGATCGCGAACGCGCTGGATGAGTTCTACCGCCCGCGCAACGCTGGCGACGGTATCGCGGAAGGCGTGCTGGCGCAGTGCGTTGCACTCGCGGACAAGCTGGACACGCTCGCCTGCATTTTTGCCGTGGGCATGAAGCCCACCGGCAACAAGGACCCGTTTGCGCTGCGGCGTGCGGCGCTGGGTTTCGGGCGCACGCTGGTCGAAGGTGGGTTGGATCTGGAAATGGGCGTGTTGCTGAAAGAAGCCGTGGCGCAGGTTCCCGATGCGGTTTTTGCAGCCAAGCCGAAATCGAACGAACCATCCTCCCCGAACGGAAGAGTGGCATCGCATGCGCGACGCGCAGAGATCATGGCTGAACTGCGCGAATTCATCCTCGACCGCCTGCGCGGCTATTACACCGAGCAGGGGTTTACGTCGCAGCAATTCGAAGCCGTGGCCGCGGTGCAGCCGGCCAGTCTGGTCGATTTCGATCGCCGCTTGCGCGCGGTCGCCGCTTTTGCCAAACAGCCCGAGGCCGAAAAGCTCGCCGCGGCCAACAAGCGTGTCGCCAACATCCTGCGCAAGGAGGGCATCGATGCCGCCGCCGCCGCGCAACGCGCATTGGATGCGGAGTTGTTGCGCGAGCCGGCCGAACAAGCCTTGGCGCAGGCGCTGGATGCCGCCCGCAATGACAACGCTGCACGCCTTGAGGGTGATGCGGCGCAGCGTGACTACGGCGGTGCGCTGACGCGCCTCGCGCAGTTGCAGGCGCCGATCGACACGTTCTTCGATGCCGTGATGGTGATGACCGACGATCCCGCTTTGCGCGCCAACCGCATCGCGCTGCTGGCGCGCATCAAGGCGCGCTTCGACGCGATTGCCGAGATCGCATTGTTGTAATGGCGACGCAAGCCGCAAGCCGGGGCTTTGCTTCCGATCCCTTGTGGCAGCAAGCGCAGGCGTGTCTCGTGCGGGGACAGGTCGATGCTGCGCGGCAGGTGTTGGCATCCATGCAGGCGCGACAGCCGGCCGGCGACGTGTACGCGTATCTGCTGGCGGCGCAGATTGCGTGGCGCGAGGATCGTGTTCGCGACGGCACCCGGCACGCGCTGAACGCCGCCGGCGTTGTGCCCGACGAAGCCGAAGCGCTGTGCACGGTGGCCACTGTGCTGATCGAGGCAGGCGAAACCCTCGCGGCGCGGGCGTGCCTCGATCAGCCGACACTGGCCGGGTGCGAAAACCCGCTCCTGTTGATGCGCGCGGCAGGACTGCGCAAGCGGCTGGAACAACACGCCGAAGCACTGGCCTTGCTGGACGAAGCGAAATCGCTCGGGCACGCCACCGCGGCGTTGCGGTTCTGGCGCGGCGAGGCGCTGGTGTTCAACGGGCAGTTGCAGGAGGCCGAAACCGAATTGGCGGCCAGCCTGGCCGAGGCGCCTGCGCACGGCAGCGTCGCGGTTCCGCTGGTGCGCGTGCGCAAGCAAACCGCCGAACATAATCATCTGGATTTGCTCGACCGCAGCGTGCAACACGTTGCACCCGGGTCGCGCGAGCAGGCCGCGCTGGAGTTCGCCCGCTACAAAACGCTGGAAGATCTGGGGCGCGACGACGAGGCTTGGCAGGCGTTGGCGCGCGGCAACGCGTTGATGCATGCACGCTTGCACGACGAGGCTGCGCGACATCATGCGTGGCTGGATCGTTTCCTGTCTGTTTGGTCGAGCGTGGATCGGCAGTCCGTACATGATCGTCCGGGCGGACCGCTGCCCATTTTCATCATCGGCATGGCGCGCTCCGGCACCACCTTGCTCGAGCGAATGCTCGGCAACCACTCGCAGGTCGCCGTGGCGGGCGAGCTGATGGATTTCGGCGCCCAGTTGCACTGGATGGCGGACACCCGGAACGCGCAAAGCGACACGCTGGTGTCGCGCCTGCCGGGCCTCGACTACGCGGAGCTCGGTCGCCGTTATCTCGCGCAAACGCAATGGCGCGCACACGGCAAGACATTCTTCATCGACAAGCAACCGCCCAACTGGGTGCTGGCCGCCGCGATCCATTCGGCGTTGCCGCATGCGCCGATCCTGAACCTCGTGCGCGACCCGATGGATACGTGCTTCTCCAACTGGCGCGCGTATTTCGGTGATGCCTGCGCCTACAGCTACGATCTCGATGCGTTGGCCGCGCACTCCAACGATTACCGGCGCGTCATTGCGTATTGGCATCGGATCATGCCAAGCGCGATCCTGGATGTGCCCTATGCGGAACTTGTAAACGAGCCCGAGGCAACCTTGCGCAAAGTCTTCGCTTTCTGCGGATTGGCGTGGGAGCCGGGCTGCGCGGATCCGGCGCGCAACACGTCACCCAGCGCCACATTGAGCGCGGCGCAGGTGCGCTCGCCGCTGCGGCGCGATACCGGCGGCCAATGGCGGCGTTATGCACCGCAACTCGCGCCGCTCGTATCCGCCTTATCGCTTCCGGGTGTTGAGCCGGCGACGGACCCGCTGACGCAAGAACGCGTCGGCCACGAGGGGCCCCCGGCAGCGTCGCGCGATATTCGTGTCCGGTTGCTGGCCGCGCAGATTGCGTTGAAGGAGGACCGCGTACGCGACGCCACCCGCGAAGCACTTGAAACCGCGGCTGACATGCCCGCCGACCCGACATTGCTGTTGAAGGCGGTCGACGTGCTGCCGCAAGTGGGCGAAGTCGTCGCCGCGCGCCGCTGCATGTCCGATCCTGTCATGGCGCAGACGCGCGACCCGGATCAGTTGTTGCGGCTGGCCCATTACCGTCAGCGCCTGGATGAAAACGCGGAGGCATTGCGGCTGATCGAGCATGCGATCGCGGAAGGTGCGGATGATCCCGGTTGCCGTTTCGATCACGGCGTGCAGCTGTATTTCAACGGCCGCCTCGACGAGGCCGAAATCCGGTTGCAAGCCAGTCTGAGCGCGGAGCCCACCCTGGGTCGCACCGCGCTGGCACTAGCGCGGCTGCGCAAGCGCAGTGCGCAAGACAATCATCTCGACCTGTTCGCCGAGGGGTTGGAGAAGGTGGCCGCCGGCACGCTTGACCATGCGGCACTTTTGTTTGCGCAATACAAGGAACTCGAGGACATCGGGCGCTACGACGAGGCCTGGCAATCACTCGCACGCGGTAATGCGGTGATGCATGCGTGCCAACCTTGGGATGCCGAAGACCAGTCGGGTTATGTCGACAAACTGATGACGGCATGCGATGCCGCTCGCGTAATGCCGCTGGGCGACATCGCGCCAGGCCCGCAACCGATCTTCATCCTCGGCATGCCGCGTTCGGGCACCACCGTGCTGGAACGTATGCTCGGCAATCATTCCGGCGTGGCCCTGGCCGGCGAGCTGACCGATTTCGGCATGCAACTGCATTGGTCCGCGGACACCGCCCACACCCACAGCGATGCATTCATCGCGCGAATTCCCGGCCTCGATCTTGCCGAGACCGGCCGGCGTTATCTGGCGCAGACACGCTGGCACGCCGGGGGCAAGGCTTTCTTCATCGACAAGCAACCCCCCAACTGGATCCTCGCGGGCCTGATCCACGCGGCGCTGCCGGGTGCGCGCATCCTGCATCTGGTGCGCGATCCGATGGACGTGTGCTTCTCGAACTGGCGCACTTTTTTCGGCGACGCCTACCTGTATAGCTACGACCTTGGCGCACTGGCCACGCGCTTCAACGATTACCGACGGGTCATGGCGCACTGGCACGCAGTCATGCCGGGCGCAATTCTGGATGTTCCCTATGCGGAACTCGTAAACGAGCCCGACGCAACCTTGCGCAACGTCTTCGACTTCTGCGGGTTGGAATGGGAGCCCGGCTGCGCGGACCTTTCACGTAATACGGAGTCCAGCGCGACCCTCAGTGCAGCGCAGGTGCGTGGGTCGCTGCGCCGGGATATTTCGGGGCAGTGGAAACATTACGAGGTGCAGTTGTCCGAACTCGCTCGCGCAATCTCCATCAACGCCGGTAACGACGCGCAATACCCATGAACGCGTCCGCCGAACGGCGTTGGAAGCGGGCCATGGATTATCTGCGGCAAGGGCAGGTTGCGGCAGCGCGCGTGCAATTGGAAGCGCTGCGTAGCCTGGCGCCTGGGGACTTACGCACGCACTTGCTTGCCGCGCGAATCGCTTGGCGTGAGGGACACCCGGGAGATGCCGCCCTGCTGGCCACGGATGCGGCACACGCTGCGACGGATGAGCTCGATCTGCTGTGCGAACTGGTCGATACGTTGCTGCTGGTCGGGGAATCCGCTGCAGCCCACAGCTTGCTCGCGCGTCCAATCTGGCAACAAATCGAGTCTGCGGAAAGCCTGCTGCGATATGCCGACTTCCGGCGTCAGCTCGGAGAGCACGCGCAGTCGCTCCTGGCTTTCGACCAATTGATTGCAAAGCGAGTGGATATTGGCGCGTGGCGTTGTTATCGCGGGCAGCAATTGGAGTTTCTTGGCCGTCTTGATGAAGCAGCGCTCGAATATGAGGCTTGTCTCTCGTTGACCCCCGACAATGGGAGTGCGGCCTATTACCTTTCGCGCCTGCATCGGGGGAAGCACAACACCCGGTATCTTGAAATCATCGAGGGCGGGCTGCGACGAGTGCCCTATGGTGGCCGCAAGCACGCCGATTTCGAATTCGCAAAGTACCACTTGCTGGAAGATTCGGGACAGACGGATGCCGCTTGGGATGCATTGGCGACCGCCAATGGGTTGATGCACGCGCACGCGGCGGCAGACGCGGTGCGTGAACAGGAAGGGATGCAACGCTTTTGCGAACAACTGGAAGTCCATTCTCCGCGGATGGCGAACTCCCGAAGTGGTGGTCCGCAACCGATCTTCATCGTCGGCTTGCCGCGCTCGGGTACAACGGTACTCGAGCGCATGCTGGCCAACCATTCGCATATTGCGAGCGCGGGCGAATTGACGGATTTCAGCAGGCAGCTGCTGCGGTTGGGCAACGTTGCGGCGGACTACAGTGCCGCTTTCTTCGCAAAGCAGCTTGCCCTCGATTTCGCTGAGGTGGGCAGCCGTTATCTCGCCCAGGCCGGTTGGCGGGCTGGTGACAGACCGTATTTCGTCGACAAACGACCGCCCAACTACGTGGTCGCAGGTTTGATCCATGCGGCTTTACCCGAAGCAAAGATCCTGCACCTAGTACGCGATCCCATGGACGTCTGTTTCGGGATCTGGCGCGCCCGGTTCGGCATGACTTATTCATGGAGTTATGATTTCGACGCGCTGGCCGCACAGTACGGCTTGTATCGCCGGTTGATGCGGCATTGGCATGAAAAATATCCTGGCGCAATCCTGGACGTCGATTACGCCGAGCTGGTGCAGTATCCGCAGGAGACACTGCGCCAGGTGCTCGGCGTCTGTGGTCTCGAGTGGGAACCGGGGTGCGACGATCTGGGGCGCAACACGACGCCGGTCTCGACCCTGAGCGCGGCGCAGGTGCGCGAACCCGTGCACACCCGGGCGCTCGGGCAATGGCGCCGCTACGCGCGGCAACTTGAACCGCTGCGACAACGATTGGCCGGTTTTAACTGATCGGCTTCGAAAAAGAATCGACCCGCTCAGACATGGGCGAGCCGATTCGCAAGTGAAGCGGTGATCAGGAACCGGGCTGCTGGTGTGGCGGCGTGGCCAGACCGCAGTCTTGCGCCAGATAGTTCGTAATCAGCTTGAGGGTTTCCCGTTGCTGGCTGGGGTACCACGGCATGCTGTGTGGCATGTCTGGAATCCAATGGAACTGCGCAGGAACCCTATCCTTGACTGCTTCGTAAAACGGGTGGGCGTGAATGGCTGGCGGCGTTCGCACATCACGGGTTCCGTCGAACAACAGGATCGGCAAGTGGGCACTTGTCGTGTGCTGCATCGGATCCATTCCCTTGACCGTCCAGCCTTGGATGATTCTCTGAACGCGGTTATCGCTCCAACTGGTACCGAGGCGTGCCAAATCGGCGACGGGCGCGCCTGCGATTGCACACTGGTAGGGCGATGGCGAACGAACGTCGGCGGCGACCGCCGCAAATCCGCCGTAGGAATAGCCGAAGATGGCGATGTCGCCCTTTTTGGTAATGCCCTGCGAAACCAACCAGGCGGCGCCGTCATCAAGGTCGTCGGACATCTTCAGGCCCCACTGCTTGTCCCCGGCAAGCCACAATGCGCGTCCGAGCCCGTCCGAGCCGCGGTATTGCGGGCGAAGTACCGCATAACCTCGCGAGGTAAGCATGGGTACCCACCCTGAAACGTCCCAAACCATGTAGTCGCGGGCCCAAGGACCGCCATGGGGCATGACGATCGCGGGTGCAGGCGCATCACCTTTCTTCCAACCAGCCGGAAGATCCAGAATTGCGGGGATGGTGAGTCCGTCGCGCGCCTTGTAGGAAACCCAGCTTTCCTCGCCGGTCTGCCCCGGCTTGATCCAGGGGCGCTCGCTACCGAGGTTGGCCAGCTGCGATTTATCCAGAAGCAGATGATAGGCGGGAGGTGTGCTGGCGTTCTCGGTGACGAACAATACTTTTGAGAAATCGTCGGTATACCTTGAAATCGTGGCTTGCTGTCCGGGAAAGATCTTCTGGATCGCGGCCTGGATGCCCTTGAGCGTCGGATCGACGAACACCTGTTCGCGGTGCGGCCCGTCGAGGATGAAGCCCACGACTTGGTTGAAATTGCTCGGCCGGGTGCTGAATATCAGGCCACCGATGGAATAATCCTTGTCGGCAACCACGGGCTCGGGATCGAATTTCTGCAGAGTCGCGTCGTAAAGACGCACTTGAGTGTTGTCCGAGAACTGGTCGGTCAGCACGTAGTACTTGCCGGAAGCATCGTCGACACCGATGACGCTGACCTCGTGCCGGTTGGAGAGCTTGGTCGTCAGCGGCGCCTGTATCTCGAACTTGCCGGTCTTGGGGTTCAGGATCAGGAACCTTTGTTCGTAATCGTCGCCGACGGGTTCAATGTCTTTCTTGGCCAGCACCTTGCCATTGCGCGGGTCAAACAGCTCGGGCGTGGTGCGGGTACTTCCGTTGAACAACAGCTCCGCGTTCCCTGTCTTCAGGTTGTAAAGGTAGTAATTGGTCGCCAGGTTGACACCACTTATCCGCCGGATGATGACGTTGTCCGGATCGAGCGGGAGCATGTCGACCAGTGACGCGGTGCCGGCCAATTCCAGGCAAATTTCAGTATCCCTGCTGACCCCGAGAAGGTGCTTGTCGCTTTTGAATGCCTCGTCGAATTTTTTTTGGTCATCTCCGGTCAGGTATGCCTTGGTGACGAAAGTTTCGGTTGCACCCGTGACCTTGCCTTCTCCGCAACCTCCCAGTTGTCCTGTCCATTCCTGCCGCGCGACGGCAAGAATCTTGTCGGCTTTCAGTGCGACCGCCGCGATGAATTTCATGTGTGGCCCGGAAGGGGTAATCACCTTCGGTCCAGCGGATAGGGAATCCGTGTCCCATGTGGCCAAGGCGGTCGCGTCCGGGTTCTTGGGCGACGGGATGAGGCCAACCAGATGCTTGCCGTCCGGACTCATGGTCACCGATTGCAGCGCCGGCAAGCGTGCCAGATCCTCGATCGGGATGGGGCCGCCGGCATGAGCCAAACTGGGCCCCATTGCCGTCGCGAGCGCGCAGCCAAGCAACGCACGATAAAACGTGTGCAGCATGTCTTTATCCTCCTGTAATTGTGCCCCATCGTGCCGTTGCAGCTTGTCGGCAAACAACGCAACAGGCTGCAACGATAGCAGAATGATGATAGTTGGCGAAGGTGGTGGGCGGCTGCTGACTTCGCCTGCGCGTATCCCGGATATGCAGGCTGACGCGGCATTTGTCCCGGCCATTCTGGGGAATGGTCGGCCAAGAGAGTGCCAGCAACGCGTGAGCCGATTTTCGCAGATCAAAAAAAAGGAGGCGACATGGCGTCGCCTCCTCTCAAGACACAAGTCCGCTCTGGCCGTCAGAGCTTATAGTTGACGCGTGCGAAGAACGTGCGCCCGAACCAATCGTACTGTGAGGAGGCGCCCGGCACCATGCCGAAACGGCCTACGCCGAAGTAGCCGGCATTGCCGACACCGGTGGAGATCAGATCCGGTGCCGTGTCGAACACGTTGCGGATGCCGAACAGGGCGCCCCACTTGCCTGCGTCGTAACCCAACGACAGGTCACTGCGGAATTGGTACTTGGCCGTGACGTCACGCACGGCGTTCGGGTACCCGAAGTAGTTGAAGGTATCGCTGAGGCCCGTGTCGCGGGTGGTGCCGACGTAGTGCTCTTGCAGGGTCCAGGTCCAATTGCCGCGCTCCAGGCTCACGTGGGCAAGCCCGACCACCCGAGGACTGCCGATATACCCGACGAAATCCGTCGAGTCGAATCCGCTCGCCGCCGAAGAAGAGAACAGTTGCTGCGTGTTTTCGAGGGTGTAGGTCAACTCCAGATCCGCGCTCAGCTTGCCGAACGAGAGGTCGGTGCTGTAGTTCATCTGCAAGTCGTAACCGCGGGTCCGTTGTTTGTTGATGTTGATGTAGGTGGCGTGGACGTCCGTGATCATGTTCGGGTTTGCCGCCGCGTTCGGTGCGTTGCGGTTGAACAAGCCACAGAAGGAGTTGGGAAATACCGGGGACGAGTAGCAACCGTTGAGAATGTCGCTGGCGCCGAGGGTACCGATCTCGCCGAGGATCTTGTAATCGAAATAGTCCAGCGCCACGCTGAAGTTTCCGAACGTCGGCGTCCACACCGCGCCGATGGACTTCGCTCTCGACGTCTCCGGCTTCAGATAACCATGGCCGCCACCGCTATACACCTGTGCGGACGCACCACCACCTTGATAGTTGACCGGGATCCCCGCTGCCCCGCAATTCGCCTTGATATAGGGATTCGTGCTGTTGTTCCAGTCGATGCACGGGTCGATCGAGGTCTGTGACAAGAACCCGCTCTGGTTGCCCAGATACAGCTCGTACAGACCCGGTGAGCGGTAGGAAGTGCCGATGGTGCCGCGCACGCGCCAAGTGGGTGTGATCTGCCAATTCAAGCCGTATTTCCAGACGTTGGCGGCGCTGCCCACGCTGCCATATTTGAACCGGCGGGCGGACAGGTCGAGAGCCAGCGACTCAATACCGGGCACGCCTTTCAGCACCGGGATGCCAATTTCGCCGAACGCCTCGGTGACATGGTCGGCGCCCTTGGTTTCCTGCGAAGAGCTGTATCCCCACTCGTAGCCAGCGCTGTTGGCCGGGTCGGGCACGTCGTCGAGCTTGTAGTGGCGGTATTCGGCGCCAAACGCGGCGGTGACGGGTCCGGCCGGCAAGTTGAAAAGGTTGCCGGACGCGATGGCGTTGGCAGTGGACTGTTCATAGATCGTGTTGCCCGTGAACTCGCCACCGATCTCCGACACCAGCTGGTTCATGTCCTGCCCGCTCAGGAAGCCCTGCGTGAAGTACTGGTCGATTTGCGGCGAGCCAGGCGCGATGGTGTTGGAGTCATAGGTCAAATCGCCGCTCTTCCGGGCATCGATGCCGAAATGGGTGTAGTTGCCATCGGAACGGCTGTGCGTGGCGTTGACTTGCCACGACCAGCTGGAGTCTCCGAATCCACCGTCCAGGCCGCTCCTCAGGTAGTAGTAGTCGACGGTGACCTGTGTCTGGTCTGGGAACGGCATGATCGGTTCGAAATAATCATTGGCGGCCGTGCTGTACACCACCGGAAAGAACTGCCGAAAGCCACGGGTATCGGTCTGGCGGTGGTCGTACAGGAACTGATTGGTCCAGTTGACGCTGCCGAAGGTGAAATGGCTGCTCGCGTACAGGCTGGAGTTGCGGTTGCGATTGATGACCCATGCCTGGTCGGCAAACGGGTAGTTCAGGACGTCCTCGTAATAGGCGCCGTTGGGGTTGCCGTCGTCATACCGCGGAGTGGGAACCGGGCGGGGGTGGAAGCCCGGGAACGGGCCTATGGTGCTGCCGTCCCTGGAAGGTACGTAACGGAGGCTGGGATCGAAGTAATAGATCATTGTGTCGGCGTACAGATTGTTGCAGCCGGCCAGGTTGGTGCCTTGCAGGATGGAATGATCCGCGCGGTCGATGCGCTTGCCGGCGCCCCACACCAGATCCTGCGGGCACTTGAAGAAGCTGCGTTGACCCTGTTCAAGCGGGAATTGCTCCTGGAATTGCGCCGCGACCACGATGTTGCCTTTCGCGAAGTTCCAGCCGGTGCCGATCGATGCCGTGGTCTGCGAACCACCGCCATGCTGCGGCATGGCCTCGGAGAAGTTCAACTCCAGATGATCCATCTTTTTCTTGGTGATCATGTTGACCACACCGGAAATGGCGTCGGAACCGTAAAGCGAGGACGAACCGTCCTTGACGATTTCGATGCGTTGCAGCAGGACTTCCGGGACGACGTTCAGGTCGAATCCGCTGCCGGTCTGGCCCTGGACACCAGCTGGACCCGGGCGTTGGCCATCGAGCAGGACCAGCGTGCGATTGGGACCCAAGCCGCGCAAATCGATGGTTTGAATACCGGTACCGCCCCCGATCACGAAACCGCTGAACTGGTTGTTGATCTGGGTAGCGGCACCAGCGATGGCGGTCGATTGCAGAATGTTGGCTGTACCGAAGTCCCCTGCCGCCGTCGCCGCCTTGAGGTTGACCACTTGAATCGGAACGATGTTCTGATACTCCGGACGCTTCAGCAGCGAGCCCGTGACGGTCACGGTTTCAAGGGTTTTCTTTTCCTCCGCTGTCTGCTGGGCGGTGGTGTTCGGTTGTGTGGTTGCAGACTGATCTTGCGAAGCAGCTGCAGGGGTATCTTGTGCGTACGCTGTGGCGGCGACGAAAAGGCTGGCACAGATGGCCGAGGCCAAGAGCTTGCGGTTCATCAGGAGTACTCCCCGGTAAGCAAAAACAGGTTCAATGGTGGTGACCGGCGCGCATCTAAGCGTCGACGGAACGGCGGTTGCGATTCATCCCCTGAAATCCAAGGATTTTCGAAATCGGACAGAATCGGGACGCGTTAACGCCACATTCACATTAGCAACAAATTAACAACAGTGCAATACCTTTGAAAGGTACCAGAAAGTTGAGTGCGCCATGCCTCAGGGAAGCTACTGGAGAGCACGCCGAGCCATGTCGCCAGATGATGAACGCTCGCGCACGATGCCTTTCGTCGTACCCCAACCCGCAGTAACATGAAAGTTCTGGCCCGTGAATGCTAGGGATCGTGCCGAGTCACCGTCCGGCGCGGGCCGGCTCCATTTTTCGAGGAACCTCCATGCAAAAGCTTGCTGTTGCGCCGTTGTTTCTTGCCACGTTGGCACTTGCCGGGTGCGGCGCATCCAATTCTTCTGGCGACAATTCATCCGCCTCCAGTGCGACGGCATCGGCAGCCGGCGCGGGCACGCCGGCGCCGGCTGCCACGGCGGTGACCGGCACGGTCAAGCTGCAAGATGCCGCGGCCGAAGTGACGCCGCAGGCAACACTTGAGCTGTCGCTGGTGGATGTCACCCAGCAGCCCGGGGCGACGGTGAACAAGCAGGATTTCAACCCGCCCAAGTTTCCGCAGGCGTTCCACATTCCGTTCTCGGCATCGGCCATCAACGCGAATGACTTGTACGTGCTGCAGGCCACCATGCAGGACAACGGCCGCACCTATACGACCAAGTTGCAGCAACCGGTGCTGACCCGTGGACAACCGGCCAATGTCGATCTGACCCTGGTGGCGGAACCGACGGCCGCCGAGAAGATGCTGGACGATTTCAATCAGGCCAAACGCCAGACCGGCGGCATGACGGTCAAGAGCGGCACCGCCAGCAAGATCGGCGAGTCGCGGAGCTGGCAGGTGTTCAGCGACCTCCACGGTGTCGAGTTCATCATCGAGCAGGTCAATCAGGCCGACAAGGGCTTCACCAAGACCGAGTACGCCTATCGCGATTCGCTGCCGTGGGTGGTCGTGCAGGAGCAGATGCCGAAGGCCGGCGCGCCCGCAAGCTCGACGGTGCAGGCCGGGTGGGGCAACGACGGCGTGCTGGTGTTGAAACAGAAGATCGATGGTGGCAAGACCTCGACGTTGTCCGATCCCGATGCCAAGGCACTGCACGACCAGGCCGAAGCGGAGTTCAAGCGCTTCAGCAAGAAGCACTGAGACTTGGGGTGCTTTGATTTTGCTCGTCATCTCGGAATTACTCGCGCCATCCATGGCGCTCGCACTACGCGCCGCCTTCGGCGTTTGCGTTTGCGATCCTGCAAACGCAGTTCGCTTTCACGGGAATGATTGAAACCAGATTGATCAGGCCTTCCTTCGCTTTTCGGGAAATGAAAAGCCGCACGTCTTGCGACGCGCGGCTTTTTTGTTGCAACGAAGGCTCGGCTCAGAAGCGGAACTTGGCGCCAAGGTTGAGGCTGTCGACGCTCTGGCTGGAATCCGAGAAGCGTCCGTCGTAACCGATCCAGCCGGAAAAACTTGGCGTGAAATCGGCGGCCAACCCCACACCCACGCTGCCCCAGTTCTTGTCGGGCGCGAACCCCGGCAGTGCGAAGGTGCCCGGCATGCTGACCAAGCCTGCGGTAACGTCGCGCGGATCGGCATCGTTGTCGTGGTTCCATGCGACACGCGCGAACGGATGCAAGGTCGCGCCGCCGGTTTGCAGGTTGCCGGTCAGCTGCCAGCCCAGCGTGCCAACCAGGGCGTGGCGATCCTGGTTGCCGAAGGTCATCGCGGTGGCGTCACTCCCATTCTCGCTGTAACCATCGACGTGCGCGTGTTGCCAGGACAGGTCCGCGTACGGGCCCGTGCGCCAGCTGCCGAAGTTGATCCACCAGCCGCCGGTCAGCGCCAGCGCGGTGTGGTAACCCGAAGTCGTGCCGGACTCATAACGCACGGTTGGTCCGATCGGAATGTTGCGATGGAGGTCGCTGTAGCCCAGATGGCCGAAGCTGCCGATCGCGCCGAAGTAGGCCTGGTCCCAGCCCCACATCACATAGCCGCTGGCCAGCAGATCCTGCAGCTTGAAGCCGCCCGCATTGCCGGCGAAGTCGTCCTTCTGTTGACCCGCGGTGAATGCAAGGCCCGCGGTCAGTGCGTCGGACGGATGAACGTCGGCACCGACGCTCAGGGTATTGGCATCGTTGCTGCTCTTGGGCGAATTGACCTGCGCATCCAGACGCTGGCGCGCGTAGTCGTAGCTGGCCC
>Ga0207707_10002436_pt1 | contig 16741 bp, 13 predicted proteins | sample KBSC83BmetaG_FD_184336 | JGI IMG/M metagenome (GOLD analysis project Ga0207707, IMG submission 184336) | Corn rhizosphere microbial communities from Kellogg Biological Station, Michigan, USA - KBS C8-3B metaG (SPAdes) (version 2) | ecosystem: Host-associated > Plants > Roots > Rhizosphere ...
AGCCAGCTTCCGGCAGATCGCGGATCCAATGCCGCCAGCTCCTCCCGTGACAACAGCAGTCATCTCAAACGACCTGCGCACTGTAGCGGCGCACGCGCAGATCCGCCTGCTCCTTGTGGGCGGCAAAATTTTCGATGGCACACAGGCGCGAGCAGTATTCGCCAATCAGCGCGCAGGCTTCATCGGTGAGCACGCGCTGATAGGTACAGGTCTTGATGAACTTGCCCACCCACAAGCCACCCGTGTAGCGCGCGGCTTTCATCGTCGGCAGCGTGTGATTGGTGCCGATCACCTTGTCTCCGTATGCCACGTTGGTGCGATGGCCGAGGAACAGCGCGCCGTAGTTGGTCATGTGGTGGAGGAAATAATCGGGGTCGCGGGTAAGAACCTGCACGTGCTCGGAGGCGATGCGGTCGGCTTCAGCCACCATTTCGTCGAGCGTGTCGCAGAGAATAATCTCGCCGTTATTCTGCCAGGCTTCGCGCGCGATAGCCGCAGTCGGGAGCCAGCCCAATAACTTCTCGATAGCAGCGGGTGTTTCAGCGGCGAGCTTCGCGGACGTTGTGAGCAACACCGCCGGGCTGCCTGGCCCATGCTCCGCCTGCCCAATGAGATCGACGGCGGCCATTTCCGCATCGCAGGAATCGTCGGCGATGATGAGCGTCTCGGTAGGCCCCGCCAGCAGGTCGATGCCGACGCGACCAAATAACTGACGCTTGGCTTCCGCAACGTAAGCGTTGCCCGGCCCGACAATCATATCCACCGGCGCGATGGTCTCCGTGCCCAGCGCCATCGCGGCGACGGCTTGCACGCCTCCAATAGCGTAAATTTCATCCGCCCCGCCCAAGTGCATCGCGGCGACAATCGCGGGATGCGGCGCGCCCTCAAACGGCGGAGCAGCGGCGATGATCCTCTTCACGCCCGCGGCCTTCGCCGTGACCACGCTCATGTGCGCCGACGCTACCATCGGGTAGCGCCCCCCGGGAACATAGCAGCCAACGCTGTTCACCGGAATGTTTTTGTGTCCCAGCACCACGCCCGGAAGGGTCTCGACCTCGACATCCTGCAAAGCCGCGCGTTGAATCAGCGCGAAATTGCGAATCTGCGTCTGCGCAAACTTAATATCATCGACCACCTGACGCGGCAGCGCACGCACGCAATCCTCGATCTCGCTGTCGGAGAGCCGGAACGAAGCCGGCGACCACTTGTCGAATTTCTCAGAGTATTGCCGCATGGCCGACTCGCCGTGCTCCGCGATGTCTGAGAGAATCGCCTCCACCGTGTGGCGCACCTGCGAATCGCTCGCAGCCTTGGTCGCAGCGGACTGCCCGCTCTTCAAATACCGGATCATGATGACTTCTCCTGTGAGCTATTTCTTAGCGGGCGCGGGGAGCGGCGGCGGCAGCGGCGCGGGATTCTCATAGCCACGAGTCCCGTCCTTGCGAATCGGACCAGGGCCAAATCCCAAGTGATCGCGGTCGACGTTGTTCTCGCTGCACGAATATTCGTGAACTTCTTCGTCGGGCTTGCCGGCGATCCAGGTTCGCGAATAAGTGAACGGACGCGTGTAGAACTTCGGGTCCTCGATCAGCGTCTCGACATGGATGTGATCCGCATCCGGCCGCGTCCAGCGCTCGACCACATGCAGCGCGTCGCTATGCGGACTGCCATTCTCATCCGCCCACACCTGCGTGTCCTTGAACCCGACCGAATCGATCACCAGCGTGTTCCCTTCCCAGCGCCCCAACTCCTCGCCGAAGAACGAAGGATCAGGATCTTCAGAGTGCTTGCGCGAAGCGTCAATCGGGATCAAGCGGTAGTAACTGTACCAGTAAAGAAACACCACCTTCTTGGCGCCGTGCACGATTTCGAAAGGCAGCCCGCTAGCGTTGTGGCGCGGAATGCCCCCCAGGATGCACAACGCCTCTGGATCGACCGTCGCCGTGACGTTATGCTTCCAAGCAGCCTCGCCCGCAGGCGTCAGCGGCAATTTCAAACCCGGCAGATCTTTGGCGATGTTGCCGCCCGGGACCATGCCGCGCTGCCCCTTCCAATAGCCGCTGAAATCCGGATGCCCGTCCGCCAAGCGCGGCGCGGGTTTCGACGGCCCGGAAGGCTCCGGCGCCGTCATCTCCTGCCCGAAAACCGGCAAGCACAGCAGCGCCAGCAAAGCCAGCATGCCGCGGGGGGTCGTGTGAAGGACGTCCATGCAGTATTATTCTATAGCTAAGAAGTCAGTCGAGGAGGCGCAGCATGTCGAAATCGAAACAAGCCGGATTGTTCGCGGCAGTAGCTTTGCTAGCCGCAGCCGTGCCGATGTGGGCCCATCACTCATTTGCAGCGGAGTTCGACGGCAACAAGCCCGTGCGCTTGCAAGGCGTCCTTACCAAGATTGAGTGGACCAACCCGCATTCCTATTTCTACATCGACGTCACCGATGACAAAGGCAACGTCGTCAACTGGGGCTGCGAAGGCGGAGGCCCCGGCGCCCTCTCCCGCCGCGGTTTCAAACGCGGCGACATCAAACTCGGCGACAAAATCGTAGTCGACGGCTACCTCGCGAAAGACGGCTCGCACCTAGTCGACGCCCGCCGCGTGACGCTCCCCGACGGCCGCAGAATCGACGGCGGATCCGAAGGGGATGGCGGACCGCAGGGGCGTTAGTCACATCAGAGCGCAGGTGTCCCAACTCTCTAGAGATAAACTGAAGTTGTGCGGGACCCGGACATTAAGATCGTCTTTCAACGAAGGCGGAGAAACTACCGCCGTAATCATTCCCATCGGACTGTGGCGAGAGATCGTTTCCGAGCGCGAAACTACATACCTCCTGAAGTCGGAGACGATGAAGCAGCGGCTGCTTTCTGCAGCACGTCGCCAAGACGGACTTCCTCTTGAAGCTGTCCTGGAGAAGCTGGAAATTTAACTTATGCGCGTTTGTTGCCGCTACCATTACTGACTGGTCGCATCCGGCATACACTGTATTGTTGGCTATCATACTTCCCCGGAGGCAAATTGAAATCTAAAACCGTAATCCTAATTTCATCCTGGCTCACCGCGTCAGCGATCCTATTCGGCCAGTCCCCCTGTATCCCATCCGCGCAGGAGGCCGCTCCAGGTGCTGGCGGACGTGGTCAAGGTCGAGGTCTAGCTGCGCAACCTCCTCCACGAGACTTGACCATCAACGCGATCCCTGGCGTCGTCGCCGCCGGCGGCAAGTGGTCCAAAGTCTGGCAGCAGGCCGGCAACAGCGCCGACGGCATCATCCCCTTGAAAGACGGCAGCGTGCTCGTAGCGCAGGAAGACTACGACACCGTTCTGAAGATCGACAAGGACGGCAAGACCTCGGTGCACGTGGCGAATGCCAAAGGCATCGGCTCGATCTCGATGGACCAGAAAGGCCGCCTCTATGGCGCGCATCGCACCGAGCGTCAAGGATCGACCAAGCCCGACCGCGACGCGATCGTGAACGCCATCACCCTGCTCTCGCCGGAACGCAAAACCATCGCCGACAAGTGGTCCGACGGCTCGACGCTGACGGTGCGCCCCAACGACCTCACCGCCGACAACCAGGGCGGCGCGTATTTCACGTCGGGCTGCCTGTATTACGCAGGCCCGAAAGGCGTCACGGTGGTGGCGGAGAACCTGCGTACCAACGGCATCGTCTTCAGCCCCGACGAGAAGACGCTGTATGTAACCAACGGCGGCTCGCTGGTCGCTTTCGACGTGCAAGGACCCGGCATGCTCACCAACCGCCGCGATTTCGCAACGCTCCCGGCAGGCAGCAATGGCGACGGCACGGTGGTCGATACCGAAGGCCGCCTCTACGTGACGTCCAACCCCGGCCTGCAAGTCTTCGACAAAACCGGAAAGTATCTGGGTGTGATTCCAACCCCACGCGGCGTCATCAGCGTCACCTTCGCCGGCCCTGGCAAGAAGACCCTCTACATCGTCGGCAGCGGCGCGGACGATGAAAACGGCCAGCCCATCCGCCAAGGTCCGCAACAAACCGCCGCGACCATCTACAAACTGCCCGTGCTGGCTCAAGGCCTAAAGGGCCGCGCTAAATAAGGCCGCCGCTTAATCCGTAATCCCTTCCTCGCGAGCCGCCTGCTGCGCCCGCTGATCGTTCGGATACCAGTAGTGCAAATGGCAACTCTCGCAGGCCTTGTCGATCCCGGTAATCGCTTTAAATAACTTGTCCTTGTCCTTTGCGTTCACCGCCTCCATCGCCACTGCCGCCGCGTCCTGCAACCGGCGCGCACGTCGGATGAAAGCCGGCCGATCCGCCGCCACCAGCTTGCGAACCGCCTCCGGCTCATTCTCCACTTGCGGATTCCGCGAATGGTCCTCCGGCCGCGCAATCTCGCGCCCTTCCATCACCAGCAAATTCGGCGCTTCCAGCAGCACGAAGAGATGGTGCCGGACCTCCTCCCATTCCTCATCCGTCTTGGGCGCCTTTTCCCGCACCCCCTTCTCGTCCGCAATTTGCTGCACGGATTCAAATATGAAGTCCCCATTGGGATCCACCATCGAATCCATAATGTCCTTAATAGTCGCGGTTTTCAGCAGTTCCGGAGGCTTCGGCGCGCACCCCATTCCCATCATCACCACCCCTGCCAGGAGCACCCAAAAGTAGATTTTCATGAACGTCTCTCCCGACAATTGTCGCTCATCACGCGCGCAGCCCCAAAATTTTGCGATGGGCGAAACACTATGCATTCCGACAGTTGCCAGCTTTCGGCCAACCACGCTATCATTATTCCCGCGTAACTGAAATTACAGTTCAGCCGACTTTGGGTGGGAGTGTGAGATTACATGAGAGGTAGAGCACTAATTCTTCTGTTGGCCTTACCGGCGCTGCTCGCGCCCGCTTTCGGACAACAGCCAGCGCAGGCGCAAAACCAGCAGGGGCCACGCGGTCTAGGCGGGCGAAACACACCGACCTTCGCGGGACCGCCTCCCGGAATGCAGGCCTTGCCCAACGATTTATTCACGTCTAAGAATTTCTATAAAGATCAGGCCCTGTGGAAGGACCAGCGCTATTTTCGCTGCAACACCCCGCGCCAGTTGACCGATATCTGGACCTCGCACCGCATCGGCGACAAGCCCCCGAACTCAGCCGCGTGGAGCGATTGCGCGGCGGATTATCCACGCGAAAAGATCGTCAGCCCGTACCCTTATAAGACCGCCAAGGAACACTACGAAGCCCTGATGGCCGCCGCGAAGGCCAAAGGCGGACCCACCGTCTACACGAAAGCCACTACGCCAGATTGGGATGGCTACTACACGCGCAACCAGGCAGCCGACCACGGCGCCGAGTGGATCTGGGGCACCGTCAACCAAGTCCCCACCATCCTGTCGCTGCTGACCCCGGAATATCAAAAGCGCATGGTGCAGATGAACTACCACGAGGCCGTCGACAACGCGCCGCAGTGGGAAGCGTCCTTCTGCTATCCGGAAGGTTTCGTGCGCTGGTGGTCGCAAGCCTCGCAAGGTGGAAATTTCCAGCTCACCGTGACGCCTTGGAACGTCCAGTTCCTCTCCGGTATCGCAGCCAACTTCCTGCGCCAGGTTCTGATCGGCAAGCAGCACGTACAGAAAGTGCCACAGTGGTATGGCGAGACCGTGGGCTTCTGGGACGGCACTTCGCTGATCACCTGGACCGCCAACGTGCAAGCCTGGACGCTCTCTCACTCCATGTTCGAATTCAGCGGCAAGATCGAGACGGTGGAAATCTTCAAGCCCGCCCTCGACGCCAGCGGCAAGTTCATCGGACTCGACCACGAGACCGTGTTTTACGATCCCGAAGCCTTCGTCGTGCCTCTGCGCGCTACCTATCGTTACGTCCGCGTGGCCGGGCCTGAAGATCCCACTCACCGCTATACTTACATTGAGTGCCTGAGCAATCTCCGCAACACCAACGGAAGGCCCACTCAGCTCACTAAGGCGGACCCCCGTTACATCGATTATTACGGCCGTCCGTGGGCGCAAAACTGGGAAAAATTTTTTGAAGAGGGTTGGGACAAGCCGCAGAACACGCTGCCCCAGGACGTCCTCGACATATTCAAATAAAAAGGAACAACGACCATGAAAAAATCATTCATCACAATTTGTGCGTTCGCGGGACTCCTCGCATTGCCGCTTTTGGCGCACCACTCCTTCGCCATGTACGATCAGAACAAAACTGTGGTGCTGACCGGCGTCGCTTATCAGTTCGTCGCCCAGGCCAACCACGCCGAGCTGCACTTCTACGTGATCGGACCTGACGGCAAACTGGTCAAGGATAAAGACGGCAAGAATGTCGATTGGGGCGTTGAGATGGCCGGAGCCGCCGCCGTGGCGCAACAAGGCATTACCGCCGCCTCTTTCCCCGCCGGCACCATCTTCAGCGTGAAGATCAATCCTCTGCGCGACGGCAGCAACTTCGGTTCGCGCGTCGGCGCCAGCGCCATCGCCAAGTGCCCGTGGAAGACACCGCCCTCTCCCGGCAAGACCTGCGACACCGTGCAAGGCAGTGAGCTTCTAGGCGCCACCACTTTCTAGTACAGGAAGTTTCATTTTGAATCGCTTTGCCGAGTGGCTGTCGACGACCGCCCCCAGTGTCTACATCCAAAATCACAATGATTGGATCATCCCGCTGATCCAATCCATTCACATTGTGGGGATCGCAGTAGTGCTCGGCTCCGTGCTGATGATCAATCTGCGCATCCTGGGTTGGGCCGGCATGGACCAAACGCTGCGCCAAACCAGCAACCGCTTCGCCCCCTGGGTTACGTCCGCGCTGTACTTGCTGCTGGCCACCGGAATCCTCATGGTGATCGGCGAGCCGGTGCGTGAACTGGTCACCTTTTCGTTTTGGCTAAAGATGTTTTTAGTGGCGCTTAGCACCGTGATCGCAGTCAATTTTCAGCGCAAGCTCCGCGCCGACCGCCAACCCATCAAGTGGCTCGCACTAGCGACCTTCCTGATCTGGGCCTGCATCATTATTCTGGGACGCCTGATCGCCTACGACCACGTGTGGGGCTCGTGGTCGCCCGCGACAAAGGCCTGAAGCTAAGTGAATATCGCAGCATTTCTAAAAGCACTCGAGGCCACCGGCCTGGCCACCAAGATCCGCGATTCGCTTTTCATATTCCCGTTGCTCGAAGCCACCCACGTCATCGGCCTGGCGTTAGTCTTCGGCACCATCGCCATCATCGATCTGCGTTTAATCGGACTAGCGTCGAGCCAGCGCTCCTTCAAGCGCATGTATTCCGACATCCTGAAATGGACCTGGACCGCCTTCGTTCTGACCGGCCTGACTGGCGCGTTGATGTTCATCACCAACGCCACCGTCTACTATCACAACTTCTATTTCCGTACGAAGATGCTGTTGCTAGTGCTCGCCGGCATCAACATGGGAGTGTTCGAACTCACCCTTGGCCGCAAAGTCGACAGTTGGGATAAAGCCCCTTCAGCGCCCCCGTTGGGCCGGGTTGTCGGTGTCCTGTCGATCGCCCTATGGATCGCGGTTATCTTCATGGGCCGCCTGATCGGCTTCACCACCACCCGCGCCGCCGTAGTAGCTCCGCCGTCGAACAACGTGAACTTCGACGACTTCTTGAACACACCAGGCCCGCCCCCAGCCCCGCCCAAGAAGTGAGGTCACGGCCGCAGAAAAAGTGGGACTTGGCGTTCGATCGTAGTGCGCAGTTGCGCGAGCCTGCTCGCCTCAATATTCGGCGCACCCCAGGTAAGCCCCAACTACGCAATGGGCAGTCACAGGCTCAACCGCAGGACCTCCGGAAAGACCGGCGCCGGGCGGATACACAGTAGCGGAAAACCGTGGCCGCGAAGCCCCTTCCGGCGGAACAAAGGCCACGCCCACAAGGTGCCAGCGCGATCCCTTTTGAGGAAGCGTAAAATCAGCATGCAGATAAGAAGTCGATGGCGCCGGCACTCCGCTATGCCCCTGCTTTGTAGCTTCCATAGCTTTTTCATCCAAGCCAAGTCCCAACGGTTTCAGGATCTCAACGTCGCTACCCGTCCCGTCCGGGGCGATCACTGCCGTGAGCCGTACGGTGCCTTCTAATCCCGCAACGCGAGCTTCATCGGAATAAGTCAGCTTCAATTCGATCTACACTGGCCGGAAAAACCGCAACACGATCGGCGAAGTGCCGCGGGTTTTGCCTCACCGCTTGATCCAACTCCGGCGGAGGTAACTCGATAAGGCCCTGCGCGCGCGAGGATAGCGAAACCGTTGCGAGAACCACTAGCAATTCACGCATGGCCAGAGTATATCAGCGCGAACGACTACGCGCCGAGCAGTGTGCGTTGTTTCGCAATACGTTGATCGTGATCCTGGGCGAATCGCTGAATTCCCGTGAAGATCGTACCTGCGTCGAGATGCGCCTCCGCGATCACGTCCGGCTCGAGCCCACCCGTCAGCCATTGATTGTCCCAATCCGAGGTGAGCGAATAGTCGTCCGTCAGTGGCCCCAGATTGCGGACCGGCCATACGCGCCGCGTTCCCGTCGACACCACCATGGCGTCGTAATAAGCTTCCGGCGGCAGCACCGAATTGCGATACGCTTCCGGTTGCCGGTCGAACAACTCTTCGCTGATCGCAGCGATCACTTTCACGTTGATGCCGGCCTCGTTCAGCTTCGGCAACTGGTTGACCAAGTTCACCGTCGAACTCGACCCTTGCGAGATCACATAGCCGTGACGCGGCCCCGGCGCGAAATCGCGAATGACGTACAGCCCCTTCGCCGCGGCGCGCAGATCCGTATCGGCGAACTTCGAACGATCCGCCACCGGGAAATCCGGCCGCGCGACTTCAATGCTGATGATGCCCACCTTGGGATCCCGCGCCGCGATTTCAGCCGCCGCGAAGTACCCAGGAGCCACATCGTTGTAATCCCAGAAATTCAAGTGAATCGTCTGCCCGCGCGGGAACAGCTTCCACACCTGCGTGGCGAAAATGCCGAAGTGCGTGCGCCCGTCCGCCGCCGTCTCCGGCCCCGAGTGCCCCGCCAGAATATGCAGCACTCCCATGCGGAACTTGCTGTCCTGCGTCTGCTGGCTGAACACGCGCGCCGGCGTATACATCAGCGGCGTAAACGCGCCATAAGTTCCGCTTAGCGCCCACATGCCCGAGAACTTCGCCGGATCGACGCTGGTGCTCTGGCTGACAATTCCAATCGCCGTAGAAACGTTGCCCGCTTCCTGAATCGCCGCCTTGATGCGCGTGCCCAGCGGATTGGTTTCCGGATCGTAATGTCCCCACAGCGCGCCATGCTCGACGTTAATCGAATCCGAGAGATCCGCCGCCAGTGTGATGAACCGATTGTCAGTGACGTAATTCATCCACTTGATGATTTCCGAGATGCAGCGCCGCGTCCCCGCCACTTCACCAGGCTTGCGGAACAGCACAATCGCCGCCTGCTTCTGCGCGCCCGATAAACGATTGCTGACTGTAACCGTCTGCGGCTCGACAGGCAAATTGGCAACCCGCAGCCGTTCATCCTGGAACGGATTATTCTTCGCGTCGAAATACAGCGGCGTTTCATCTTTGACCGTGTCGCCGATTTCCACCAGCCTGTCCGCCAGCCAGTCGCCCAGCCCGTTGCGGTCAAGCAGCGACATCACCATGTCGATGTTGGTCTTGAACTGAATCAGCCGCTCGCGAGTGTCAGTGACTGCGCCCTTGCGAATGCCCGCGAACTCCACCCCGTAATGCTCCTCGAAAGTCTTCGCCAGCGCGACGAAATAATCCGAGTTCATCTTCATCGCGTAAGGATGGCTCTGATACCCGATCACCTGCGGACCAGCGCCCGGAATCTTGCCCGCCACCGCGCGCGGCCAATATCCCTTGGTAGTCTTGCCGATCAGAATCATGGGACGCCGGTCGCGCTCATCCCACTCTTCCATCGTCTTCAGCGCCGCCACCACCTGCCCGTAATCGTTGCCGTCATCAACAGTGAAGACGTTCCACCCGTAAGAAGTCCACTGATCGATCAGCCGGTACGCATCGTACTTGCCGTCGATCACGCCGCCCAGCAGCACGTCGTCGATGCCCGCATTGTTGTCCGACAGCATCACACGCAGCCGCTTGCCCACCTTCATCGCCAGCGCCTGCGTCTTCAATTCCTGGGCGTGGCCCTCCGTCATCGCGAACTCGCCTTCAAACGCGATAACCTTTGGCGATCCCGGAGCCCCCACCATGTCCCAGAATGCCGCCTTGCCAGCCGCCGTCGCGACGCCGACTCCGGACGGCCCGCCGTTCACATCGTTGGTGACGTCGATGCTCTCCGCGTGCCCCGCCAGCGCCTTGATCCCGCGCGCCTTCGCCTGCGCAAACAGCGGATGATCCACCAGCCCGTTCTCTTGCAGAATCGTCTTCATCGGCCCTGCGCCGCGCCGGAAACCAATCGCGTCGACGGGCAGAATCGCCACCTTGGGATCTACGTAATAACGCTTGTCGCCCGTAGCTTTGAACTTGCGCTCCATCGCTTGGCTCATGATCATCCACAGCGCGTAGCAAGTAGGAACACAGTGCCCGCCCGCCAGCATGAACTTGTCGCTGTAAGGATGCTTGGGCCGCCGAATGTCGTAACGCAGCCCGCCCAGCCCCGGCCCCGCCAGATGAACGGCGACGTTATAAGGCGTGTAAGCGAGCGGCCCGCCGAAGTGCCCGGTCTGCGCGTAGTTGCCCAGCAGCACCAGCGTCATGCAGGTCATGTAGCCAATGTCTTCGAGCCCCTCCCGATCAAAGGGCACAGTCAAATCTTCAACGGGCGACAATAAATTGTTGGTACTCATGGGTAGATACTTTCATAGGATAGCGTCAACGCCCGGATTCGTCATGCGGATGGCGTTTGCGCACTGCGAAGCGACTTGAATGACCTGCCAGCGCTGCAAAGTCCCTATGAAAGAGGTAAAGGGGCACATTTACCACAAGAAGCGCAAGTGGAAGTGCCCCCAATGTAAGCGGGTGAGGATGCAACAGCCCAAGCCGGCGCGCTAACGCCCCACCACCATCACCATAAAGCTATCCGGAATCACCGGCGGACGCCCCTTCTTGCCTTCACTACCCGCAGGCGGCGGACCGAACTCCGCGCCCGGCAAATACAACTTATGCGCCTTCGAATCGGATGCGATAGTGCGCGCGCTGCGCTGTGAGGGTATGGTCGCCACCGCTTCGAATTTCCCAGGCGACGTTTCGCCCACCATCGTGATCGTGCCGTCAGCGCCGTTGGCGGCGAACGCATAACCATCGTCGAAGGCAACACCGTCGTCTCCCGCGCCGACGGGAACCGTCGCCAGCACCTTGCCCGCAGCCGGATCGCTCACAATCATGAGCTTGTTCTCGCACACCGAATACAACCGCCCCTTGGGATCAATCACCAGCCCGCTGGGACTGTCACAAGGCGCAATCGAATAGCGCTTGGCCACCAGTGCATTCTTCGCGTCAACTTCGATGATCTCGTTCTTATCTTCGATGTTGGCGTAGATATGCCCCTTGCCATCGATCTGCGCAAACTCCGGCTTGCCGCCAACAGGAATCGAAGCGGTGATGACGTTGCCAGTCTTGGCATCGATCGCCGTCGAATCAGCGCTGCGCCCATTGAACGTGAAGATGCGGTGCGACACCGGTTCGTAAATGATGGCGTCCGGATTCTGCCCGGTCTTGATCTTTCCCGTGACCATCAGCGTCTTCAAATCGAAAACCGTCACGTCGTTGTCCCCGCCGTCACTAGTGAAGCCCTTGCCCAGATCCCCGGCGATGGCGATCCCATGCACGCCGTTGGTTCCCGGAATGGTGCCGACAAGTTTGTCGGTGGCCGTGTCGATCACCTCGGTCTGCGTGCCGTGCGATACGTACAGGCGGTGATTCGCTGTGTCGACGTAGGAGTAGTCCCAGCGTCCCGCGCCGCCGATCTTGATTTTGTCGACAACTTTGTAAGCCGGCGGTGCGGCCAGAGCGGCGCTCGCCAGCATCACCAGCAGAAATTTCTTCATGACATCCGCTCCTTTGGGGATATGCTATCCCAACAGATAAGATACTGACACAAGCTTAAGATTAGCTGAATGACCATTTTCAGCGATTCTTAAGAATGGGATGGTTGAATAGTGAGATGAGGCCCATGACCTTAAAAATATATTTGTGCCTGTGTGCCGGTTCGCTCGCGGAACTTGCCGCCGGGCAGTCCAACGCGCCGCTGACCTTGACTCTGCAGGATGCGTTGGCGCGCGCCCAAACCAACGTTCCGCAATTGCTCGCCGCCGTAAGCGATGCCAACGCGGCCCATGAAGACATCCAGCAGGCGCGCGCAGCCACCCGTCCCTCCTTATCTGTAAAATCGGACTATCTCGGCACCCAAGGCAATGGCGTCTTCGCCAGCGGACGCTTCGTCACCAACGATGGCGTGCACGTCTATCGGGAATGGGCCGTGGTCCATCAGGATTTCACCGCAGCCGCGACCAGGACCGGCATCAGGCGCGCCGAGGAGGCCGAGGTAGCCGCCAGAGCGAGATTGGAAATCACTCGCCGCGGCTTGGCGGTAACCGTGACCCGTGCCTATTACGCGCTCCTCTCGGCCCAGCGCAAATACGCCACGGCTCAGCAGGCTCTGGATGAGGCCAAGCGCTACTTCGATATCAGCCAGAATTTGGAACGCGGAGGCGAGGTGGCGAAAAGCGACACCGTCAAAGCCGAACTGCAAGTCGCCGCCCAGGACCAAGCCTTCCGCGAAGCCAAACTCGCCATGGACAACGCGCGCCTGGACCTGGCGGTGATGCTTTTCCAGGACTTTAACCAAAACTTCAACCTGGTGGACGACCTAGCGCTCGCCCCCTCGCTCCCCGCCCTCACCGAAATCCAAACCATGGCCGAGCGCCAAAATCCCGATCTGCAGGCAGCGAACTCAGCCCTACGCGGCGCTGGGCTCGACGTCAAGCTCGCACGGCAAGCTTACCTTCCCTCTCTCACAGCCGATCTCGCCTACGGTATCGAAGCCAACGCCTTCGCCCTACACAGCACCGTAGCGGCCGACCCGCAAAAAGGACCCGTGCCCAACCTGGGCTACTTCTTAACCGTTTCGCTGAACCTGCCCGTGTGGGACTGGGGATCGCGCAGCAGTAAAGTCCGCCAGGCGGTGCTCAAACGCAATCAGGCCAGCGTGGAATTGAGTGCCACGCAACGCACGCTGATCCGGAATCTGCAGGGATTTTACGCAGAAGCCCAAACCGCCCGCGAGCAGGTCGATTCTCTACAACACTCAGTCGACCTCGCCTCAGAAAGCCTGCGCCTGAACGCCTTGCGGTATCAAGCCGGGGAGGCTACTATACTGGAACTGGTCGACGCCCAAAGCACCCTTATCCAGGCGCGCAACGCCTTTGTGGACGGGCTCAGCCGCTACCGCTTGGCGGTGGCAAACCTACAGACGCTGACGGGAACGTTTTAGCGATGGGCCGCATCTCCAGATGGCACGTGATCGCCGTTCTACTCGTAGCCGGCATTCTCCTCGCCGGCTGCGGCAAGGGCAGTGCCCCGAAAGAAGCGGCCGGCGAACAAGAAGCGCCCACACCGGTGACGGTGGAAACCGCGGTGCGCGGCGCCATCGATCACGTGGTCACCGCCGACGCCGTGCTCTATCCCATCAACCAAGCCAACGTGACGCCCAAGATCAGCGCTCCCGTGAAACGCATTCTGGTGAACCGCGGCGATCATGTGCGCGTGGGCCAACTACTCGCCGAACTAGAGAGCGGCGATCTCGCCGCCGCCGCCGAGGAGAGCAAACATCAGTACGAACAAGCGCAGGCCGCGAATCAGACGCTCACCGGCGCCACCGTCGGCGAAGATCGCAGTAAAGCTGAGTCTGACGTTCGGTCCGCGCAGCAGACGCTCGAGGCTGCCAAGAAGCTCTACGACAATCGCGTGGAATTGCAGCGTCAAGGTGCGCTCGCGCAGAAGCTGGTGGATGACGCGAGAGTCGCGCTGGCGCAGGCGCAGAGCCAGTTCGATGTCGCCCAGCGGCACTTGCAGGCGCTCAATCAAGTGAGCCAGCGCGAAGCCATCGCCGGCAGCCAAGCGCAGGTCGCCGCCGCGAAATCTCATTATGATTCGGCTGCCGTCCAGGTTTCCTACGGACAGATCCGCAGCCCCATTAGCGGCGTCATCGCCGACCGCTCGATTTATCCCGGTGAAATCGCCGCCAGCGGAACGCCCCTGGTTTCGATTGTCGACATCTCGCAAGTAGTGGCGCGCACCAACGTTCCCGTAAAAGAAGCCACCGCCATCACCGTGGGCCGCCCCGCGCGCATCACCGGACCCGACGGCGACCTCGCGGGCAAGGTGACGGTTGTCAGTCCATCCGTCAACCCCAACACCACCACCGTCGAAGTATGGGTGCAGATCCCCAATCCCGGTGAAAAACTGAAACCCGGCGGAACCGTTCGCGTATCGATCATCGCCGAGACTATTCAGAACACCATCATCGTGCCGGCGACGGCGCTGCTCAATTCCGACGAGGGCGGCCAGAAGGTGATGGTGATCACTAGCGATTCCGTCGCCCACGAGCGCCGCATCGTCGCCGGCGTGCGCCAGGGCATGCGCGTGCAGATTCTCACCGGCTTGCAGGAAGGCGATCAAGTGGTCACCTCCGGCGGCCTGGGCCTCGAAGACAAAGCCAAGGTCGCCATCCAGAAACCCAAGAGCGAGGATGAAGACGAGGATGACGCCGACGACGAAAAGGGCAAGTAAGACCCAGTAGCAATGATCGAGCCATCGACAATTACTCCCGCCGTGGACACCCCTCCCGAGCACTGGACCGCGCGCTTCTCGCGCCCGATTATTTTTGTCATCATCACGCTGATCGCCATCGGCGCCTATCTCGCCTTCACAATTCCTGTAGCCGTTTTTCCGTCCACCGATTTTCCGCGCATCGTTGTCGGCATCGACAACGGCGTGGCGCCCATCAATCAGATGGAAGTTACGGTAACGCGGCCGATCGAAGAGGCCATGAACAGCGTGCCCGGCCTTGAAACGGTGAAATCCACCACCAGCCGCGGCTCGGGAGAAGTGAATCTTTTCTTCAATTGGAACGTCGACATGTTCCAGACTCTGCAATACGTGAACGCCGCGCTGGCGCGCGTGCAATCATCCTTGCCGCCCACCGCGAAACTCACCGCGAACCGCCTTACGTTTGCCGCGTTCCCGATCCTCGCCTACAGCCTGACCTCCGACACCCTCACGCAAACCGAACTCTGGGAGCTTGCCAATTACACCGTCAAGCCGCGCCTCAATCGCGTCAACGGCGTCTCGATGGTGGTACTGCAAGGCGGTCAGGTGCCCGAGTTCCACATCATTCCCGACCCCGCGAAACTCCTGCAGGCGCAAGTGACGGTCCCCGGCATTCTCGACGCCGTCGCCAAGACCAACATGATCGACTCGCCCGGCTTGATCGAGAACAATCACGAGCTCTCGCTCACGCTGGTAACCGGCCAAGCGAAAGATCCCAGCGAAATCGGCAACATCGTAGTGCGCACCACTCCCAACGGCGTTCCCATCCGCATTGCCGACATCGGCGACGTGCGGCAGTCCGTGATGCCGGTCTACACCATGGTGACCGCGAACGGCACGCCCGCCGTGCTGCTGAACATCTTCCGCCAGCCCGACGGCAACACCGTCGCCGTAGCGGACGCGGCCACCGCCGAGCTCAACCAGATTCGCCAAACCCTCCCCAAGGGCGTGAAGGTGCAAACCTTCTACGACCAATCCACCTTGGTGCGCGATTCCATCAACAGCGTTCGCGACGCCATTCTGATCGGCCTGATCCTAGCCGCCATCATCCTGGTCTTGTTCCTGCGCGACTGGGGCAGCTCGCTGGTAGCAGCGCTCGTGATTCCCGCCACCATTGCGATCACGCTGATCGCGATGCGGCTCATGGGCCAAGGCTTCAACCTGATGACGCTGGGCGGGCTAGCAGCGGCAGTCGGCCTGGTGATCGACGACGCCATCGTGGTGGTCGAGAACATCGTGATGCACCGCGACTCCGGCCAAAGCCGCGGCGAAGCCATCCGCAGTGCCCTGCGTGAGATCCGCGTACCGTTGGTTGGATCCACCATCACCCCGATCGTAGTGTTCCTCCCGCTGATCACCATCACCGGAGTCACCGGCACCTTCTTCCGCGCCCTGGCGATCACCGTCGGCACCGCGCTCTTGACTTCACTAGCGCTAGCCGTCACCTGGACCCCCACCCTCAGCCACTATTTCCTGCGCCGCAAAGGCAAAGGCTCCGAATCAGCCGACGCCCACGGCCACGTCGCCGCGAGCGGATTCATGGGCGGCGTCGTGCGCTTCTACGTGCGTGCCCTGCGCTTCGTTTTAGCGCATCCCTTCGCGCTGACCCTGGGCTGCGCGCTGCTCATCGGCGCGTCGGTCCTGTGCTATCACAAGCTCGGCACGGAACTGCTTCCTAAAATGGACGAAGGCGGTTTCATCCTGGATTACCTGATGCCCGCCGGTTCCTCGCTCGCCGACACCAACGACGTGCTGCTAGGCGTAGAGAAGATTCTGAAAGAAACTCCGGAAGTAGAAAGCACCTCGCGCCGCACCGGACTCCAACTCGGCCTCGCCGCCGTCACCGAAGCCAACACCGGAGATTTCTCCGTGAAGCTCAAGCGCGACCGCAAGCGCGACATCCAGAAAGTCATCTCCGACGTGCGCGCGAAAGTCAACGAAACATACCCGCAGCTT
>Ga0207707_10002438_pt1 | contig 16736 bp, 13 predicted proteins | sample KBSC83BmetaG_FD_184336 | JGI IMG/M metagenome (GOLD analysis project Ga0207707, IMG submission 184336) | Corn rhizosphere microbial communities from Kellogg Biological Station, Michigan, USA - KBS C8-3B metaG (SPAdes) (version 2) | ecosystem: Host-associated > Plants > Roots > Rhizosphere ...
CTCGTGGGCGATAAGGTGTCGGCCCATGGTCGTGCCCGGTGCGTACTGGCCGCGGGCAAAAACCACGTCGTGACCCACCGTGTAGGCGAGTGCGCTCACGGCGTGCGCGGACTCCGCTGCAGCGCTGTCCCGGTGGACGCGCACGTTGCTGAAATCCCGGCCGAAGCCGGACTCCATCACTGTGCGTGTACGCGGCTCCAGCGGCTCGCCCGAGGATTGCAGCACCCGATGCACGCATGCGGGTATGGCATCGACCGACCGCTCGCCGGCAGGCTTTCGCTGCATGCGCCGACGCTTGCAGCTCGCACACTCGCCTCCCCCCGATGTGTGTGTGCCGCAGGCGCACTTGCGCTGCAGCAGCAGACCGGCGGCGCGCGAGGCTTCCGCCGGTTTCGCCGCGGCGCTGGCGCTGCGCTCAGCCACGCCGACCTCCCGCGCGCGGCGCCGGTTCCTTCGCGGTCGCCTTCTTCGCCTTGCGCAACCCGGCTAGGAAGGCGTCGAGCTTGCCGGCATCGAGTGCGCGTTTTTTCTTTCTGGTGTCGATCGCATCGATGATCGCGTAGGCCTCGTCGCAATATTTGGCGAGGAAGGCCCAGCTCATCTGCTGCTTGCGGCCCCAGGTGACGCAGACCGGGCCGCTCTTCGTGTAGCCGGGCACGTAGACATAGTGGCCGTTGCGCGGATTCGGCTGGCCGGCCTTGCCGCTCACCACCGCCCACGGCTTGCCGGCATAGAACTGGGTCAGCGCGGCATCGGGCAGGGTGAAGCCGAGGCCGACGCCGATGTCCATGAACACCGCGCGCTTGACCTCGCTGCGTTTGCCCTCGTTGATCTGCGCGAAGGCCTTGATCCTGTAGCGCCGTTTGGCCGCGAGCCAGCCCTTGCTGCGCCACTCCTTCAGCGAATCGAGCACGACCAGGCCGCTGTCGACGCCGCCGCTCTCGCTGAAGTACTCGCGCAGCACGTCGTTGTCGCTGATCTTGATCAGCTTGTTCTGCTCGGCCTTCTCGAAGCGCAGGGTCTGGTGCGCGCGGCCGGCGATCACGCAGTCGCCGTACTCGTCGTTGCCGAACATCGGCGTGGGGATGCCGTGATGCGCCACATCGAAGTCATACTCGGCCGGCAATGCCGGCGGCGCCTTCAGCAGGGCGGCGAACATCAGGTTGCGGTCGTCGCGTTTGGCCTTCCGTTTGCCGAAACGCACGATGCCGTCGGGACGGGGTTTGGGTATCGCTTTCATGTCACTGCTCCTTGCCCGCGATGCGCGCGGCGGGCGTGATGCCGAGGCCGTGCTGCACCGCCGTCGCGATGCGCGGGCCGAGACGGTCGTGCGGGCGGCTGGCCGGCGGCAGCGTCGCCGGCGGCAGCGTGTCCACCGCACCAAGGCTGCGCAGCGCGTCGACGGCGCCGGGTTGCCCCAGCCGCCAGGCCAGTTCGCGCTCGACCGCGGCACGCACGCCGGCGGCGTGCTCGCCGCCGAGCGCGGCTTCGTCGATCACCAGCCGCTCGATGTGCAGTTCGATGCTCACGGCTTGCCTCCGGCGCTTTCCAGCCAGCGGAAGTCCGCTTCGTTGATCGGCTTGTCCAGCTTGCGGTACTCGCCGCGCACGGCATCCAGCAGCAGCGGCATGCCGATCGGCGCGCCGCCCTTGGCGGCCATGAACGCCGCGTTCAGCGCGATGCCCTGGATGCTGCCGCCGGTGAGCGGGAGCCGCGCCAGCCGGTCGAAGTCCAGTGCGCCCACCGCCGCCTGCGCCGGGAACACCGAAGCCCAAATCGCGCGGCGTTCGGCCGTGCCGGGGAACGGGAAGTTGATGACGAAGCGCAGCCGGCGCAGGAACGCGCTGTCCAGCGCGCCCTTCATGTTGGTTGCCAGGATCGCCAGCCCGCTGAACGACTCCAGCCGTTGCAGCAGGTAGTTCACCTCGATGTTGGCGTAGCGGTCGTGGCTGTCCTTCACTTCGCTGCGCTTGCCGAACAGCGCGTCGGCCTCGTCGAAGAACAGGATCGCGCCGCCGCCCTCGGCCGCGTCGAACAGCTTGCGCAGGTTCTTCTCGGTCTCGCCGATGTACTTGCTGACCACCGCGGAGAGGTCGATGCGGTACAGCGACAGGCCCAGCTCGCGCGCCAGCACTTCGGCCGCCATGGTCTTGCCGGTGCCGCTTTCGCCGGTGAACAGCGCGCTGATCGACAGCCCGCGATTCATCCGCTGGCGGAAACCCCAGTCGTCGTAGACCGTGCTGCGCTGGGCAACCTGGTCGGCGATCTGGCGCAGCAGGGCCTTCTCGCTGTCGGGCAGTTTCAGGTCGTCCCAGCCGGCCTTCGGCTCGATCCGCTGGGCGAGCTGGTCCAGCGCCGGCCGGGTATGCGCCAGCGCGCCCTGCCACAGCGTCGGCGCCAGCGCGGCGGGCTTGTCCTCGGCCGCCGCCAGCGCACTGTGCGCGATCTGCTCGATCCTGCTCAGGTTGAAATCGAAATGGCCGGCCAGCTGCTGCGGCTGCGCGCCGGCGGCGTCGCCGAGCAGGCGCTGCCACAGCGAACGCTGCTCGATGGCGGTGGGCTTGGCCACGTCGACGCTGAGCGCATGCGTGGCCGCACTCGCCCACGGCTCGCGGGTGTCGACGAAGGCGAGCCCGGCGGTGCGCGCGAGGAAACGCTTGACCCATGCGGCAGTGGCGTCGCCGTGTTCGACCTCGGCCGCGTCGAGGTACAGCGCCAGCGGCAGCAGCTGGCTTTCGCGCTGCCACAGCCGCAGCAGGGTCTCCTGCTCGGCGACCGCGGCCGGCAGCAGCTCGGCCGAGAGCCGGTACGCCTGGGCGCCGAACGCGGCGGCGATGGCCTGCGCGATCGCCTGCTTGCTCACGCTGTCGCTGCCCAGCAGTTGCACCAGCGGTAGCGGCTCGCCCGCCGACACGTGGCGCAGGCTGTCCAGCAGCTGGTCGGCGATCGTCTGCTGCGACGGCGGCAGCGTGGCCGGCGGCAAGGCGGCGAGCAGCGGCGTCAGCCGGTCATCCAGATAGTTCATGCCCTTGACGAAATTCACCACACGCTCGTCGGCGCTGAGTGCCGCGCCGATCAGCGGCTGGGCACCGGGCTGGTGGATGTCGAGCAGGCGCCAGTAGCGCAGCGGCCGCTGCGGCGACAGCGCATCCCAGCTCGGCGCGTCGAGCACCGCGAAGGCCAGCGCGAAGGTGGGGTATGGCCGCGTGGGATCGTGCTGGGCCTGCGCGCACAGCGTGGGAAAGCGCGTGTCCAACTCCATGCCGATGCACAGCAGGAGCACATCGCGCTCGAACGCGGACAGGCCGAGGCGGTTCGCGAGGATCGCCAGTGCCGGCGCGTGCGCCTCGTCGCCGGCCGCGCCCGCCACGGCGCGCGTCTCCGCTGGCGCCGTGCCGCCTTCCGGTATCGCCGCAACGATGGGCCGCGACGCGGACGGTTCGCTGGTGCGCGCCGTCGTCGAGGGCAGGCGTTCGTGCGCGTCGCCAAACATCCGCGCAAACCAGGAGTGCCTGGGCGCGGCGGACACGCTCACCGCCGGCGCCGCTTCCATCAGGGCAGTGGCTGCCGGAGCTGGTACCGGCGCGGGCTGGTCGGTGCGCTGCGCCGCCCGCTCCAGCCGTGCACGCAGATCGGCCAGCGCGCCGGCGAGGTAGCGATCGTTCGCTTCCAGCCACGGCGCGTAGTCGTTCATGACACCACCACCTGCTGGTTCGCGGCGAACGCGGGCGCGCTGCCGCTGAAGTCGACCGGGATGCTGTCGGCGCCGTCGACGCGCAGGCGCACGGTATACGTGCCCATCGCCACGCCGGTGAGCTGGAACGTCAACGCGGTCGGCTGGTGCGTGTCGGCCGGGTTGTTGAGGCTGGTCGGTACCAGCGCGCGATCGCCGAACAGCAGCAACACGCGCTGGCCGGCGCGGATGCGCGGCGTGCAGGTCAGGCCCAAAGCGAAGTCGCCGGCCGCGGCGGCGAGCGAACCGAGCGCGATGCGCGGCGCCAGCACCAGCGGCAGCTCGTTGCTGAGCAATGGCGGGAGCCCGGGCGGCTGCACCAGCAAAACCACGGTGTAGATGCCCGGCGCCCAGCGCGCGACGGCATCGGCATCGTCGGCGGTGTCGGCGAGATGCAGGCGCAACGTGCCGGCAACATCGCCGGGTTGCGGCGCGATATCGATCGGCGCGTCGAGGCGCAGGCTGCTGAAGCGGGCCAGTGCGTGATCCGTGGCGAGCTGGCGACCGTTCAGCACGATGTCCTCGCCGAGGCGCACGGCAGCTTGATGGCGCGGGTAGTCAAGCGCATCCAGCACCGCGGCGGCGGACGCGGTGGCGATCACACCGCGATCCTGAGGGCCGCGCCGCAGCACGGGCAGCGGCGCGCGCATCGCCGCCTGGCTGTCGATCAGCAGCACCGCCGCCTCGTATGCGGCGGAGGTGCGGTAATTGGTCTGGAACGCCGTCCACAATTTGGACAGCTCGTCCACGCTTTGCGGCAGCGGCGTCACCCGCACGTGCTCGACCTGCTCGGCGAGGTCGTTGTCCGGCAGCGCGTTGCGGATGTCGTTGCCGTCGAGCACGCCGCGGTCGTGCAGGGTGCTCATCGCAGCGGCCAGCACGCGGTGGCTGATTGCGTCGTTGTCGTTTTCGCCGCGGCCCCAGGCGGTGATCACGTAATGCAGGTTCAGCGCCAGCGGCGGCGGCGCGGTCTCGCCGGGACGCACCTGGCCGGGCAGGTCGAGGTTGCGCCAGGCGGCATTGGCGACCACCTGGTACAGGAACAGGTTGAGTTGCGCCTTGCTGATGCCCTTGCGCGCCACGTCCGGCGGCTGCAGGGTCACTTCCAGGTCGCTCAGCTCGGCATCCAGCGCCGGCATCTGCGCCAGCAGCAGGTTGCGCAGCGTGCGCGTGGTCGCGGCGATCGCCAGCACGTTGCTCATGGCGTGGCCTTGCCGCGCTGACGCAGGTAGTCGTCGAGGCTGCCGGGCTGCGGGCCGTCGCGATGCCGCGGCGGCGCGGCGGCCACCGGCGCGGCGCGCACTTCGAGGCGACCGATGCTGACGTGCACGATCGGTTCGCTCGCTGCGCCGGCCTTGCCCTCGGCTCGCGCAGCCGCGGCCCGCGTGACGACGGTGCGCTCGGATCGTGTGGGCGCCATGCGCGGCGCGGCGAACACCGGCGCAGGCGCGGGCAACAAGGCGCCGTTCGACGCCGGCGTCCGTGCCGTCTTCTGGTGATCCGGCGCGACGCGCGTCTGCCGTGGCTGTACCGGTAGCGGCGGCGTGGCCGCGGCCTGACGCGCCGATACGGGTGGCGATGCGGTGCGGTCGGCCGCGGGCATGGGAGCCCGCCCGCTGACGATCGACGGTGCCGACGCGTGCTGCGCTGCGCTCGCGGCGGTGCTTGCCGACGTCGCCGCCACCACATGCTCGATGGGCGTGACGGGCACCGCGGCCGGCCGCGCCGACGTGCTCGCGGATGTTGCACTTGTCGGCGCCTCGACCGGCACCGCGTGAAATGCGGGCGCGGCCTCGCGCCGGTCGGGCGGCGCCTCGCCCGCATCGGCCAGCGGCATGATCGGTGCGCGCTGCAGCGGTTCGAACAGCGACGGCAGCCGCGGCGCCAGCGTGGCTTCGCTGCCGATCGCGCGTGCCGCCAGCCGGTCGAGGAAGTCGCTCATGGCGCACACAACTCCAGGTAGGCCTGGCGGCGGCGCGGGCTCATGGCGAGGATGTCGGCCTCGGCCCAGTGGTAGGCCTGCGCCAGCGTGTCCACCTCGCGCAGCATGTGCAGCGCCCAGGCGTGCAGTTCCTGCCACAGGAAGCGGGCGACGTCGAACAGCGGCTGCCATTCGTGATCGCAGTCCGGGCAGCGGAACGCCAGTTGCAGGTCGGCTTGCGGGTCGGCTTGCGCCATCGCCTGCGCCAGCTCCGCCTGCAGCTCGTGCGGCAGGCTGCACGGCTGGTGCGCTTCGTCGCCGGATCGCGCGTCGAGCACGCAACGTTCGAGCAGCAGCGCGCGTGCGGCTTCGGCATCGCCGCAGTTTTCCAATGCCAGCAGGTCGCGGCTGTCCGGCAGGCGGAACTGCACGCGGATGCCGTGCGCGGCATGTTCCAGCGTGGACGCGGCGGCTTCCGCCTCCGGCAGCCGCAGGTCGTCGCCGCGGAACGTCGCCTCGACCGTGGCCGCGCATTGCGGGCATGTCGTCACGACGTCGATCGCGGCGCCGAACAGGCGCTCGCGCAATTCCAGCAGCCGTGCGTCGCGCCGGCCCAGCGGCAGCGCCGCCAATGCCTCGGCGGAACCTTCGTCGTCGCAGCAGCAGCCGAGCAGCAACAGCCCGCGTGCCGCGGCGGACGGGTCGCCCCCGCGTTCCCAGACCTGCAGCAGCTGCGCGGGCGTGGGCGTGTGCATGGCGCTCAGCCGGCGGGCACGGTGAAGCTCGGCTCGGCCGGCTCCGGCACGCCGACGTCGCGCTCCCAGCCCTCGTTCTCGAGCTTGAGATGCTGGATCGCCACCGCGTTCGCGTTCGCGTCCAGGTCCGGCATCGCCTGGTATTCCGAGACCCAGCAGCGGTACAGCCTGTAGGCCAGCGCGAGCTGGCCGGCCTCGTTGTAGACCTCCAGGATCAGGTCCTTGCGGAAGTCCTTCAGCGAGACCTCCGCGCCGAGCCCGGCGCCGAAGTTCCACACCTTGTTCGCCCACTTCTCGAATTCGGTGTCGTGGGTGACGCCGCGCTCGATGGTGATCGCCTCGTACTCGGTGCGCCCGGGCGATTTTCGCGTGCTGCTGGGGTCGCCGCCCTCGCGGTGCTTGACCACCTCGGTGGTGCGCTTGAGGCCCGACACCTTGCTGACGCCGGCCACGTAGCGGCCGTCCCACTTCACCCGGAACTTGAAGTTCTTGTACGGATCGAAGCGCTGCGCATTGACGCTGAATTGAGCCATGACGTAAGTCCTCAGGTCTGGATCTGGCCGGCCATCTGCTGCAGCTGGATGACCACGAATTCGGCGGGCTTGAGCGGCGCGAAGCCGACCACGATGTTGACGATGCCGAGGTTGATGTCGTTCTGCGTGGTGGTTTCCTTGTCGCACTTCACGAAGTAGGCGTCGTTCGGCGTCTTGCCCTGGAACGCGCCCTGGCGGAACAGGTTCTGCATGAAGGCGCCCACGTTGAGGCGGATCTGCGACCACAGCGGCTCGTCGTTCGGCTCGAACACCACCCACTGGGTGCCGCGGAACAGGCTTTCCTCGATGTACAGCGCGAGCCGCCGCACCGGTACGTACTTGTATTCGTCGGCGAGCAGGTCGGCGCCGCGCAGCGTGCGCGATCCCCACGCCACCGGGCCGACCAGCGGGAAGCTGCGCAGGCAGTTCACGCCGAGCGGATTGAGCATGCCGTTCTCGGCGTCGTTGAGGTTGACGGCGAGCCCCTGCACGCCGTTCAGCGCCGCGTCGATGCCGGCCGGCGCCTTCCACACGCCGCGCTGCGTATCGGTGCGCGCCATCACGCCGGCGACGATGCCGCAGGGCACGAAGGTGTCGAGCTGGCCCTGGCGCTTGGGATCCGATTCGATCACCCGCGGGAAGTACAGCGCCGCGTTGCGCGCGGCGGCACCATTGAGGCCCAGCGCGGTGAGTGCGGCATTGTTGGATCCGGTGATGCTGCCGGCACTCGACCAAGCACCCGGCGGATCCACGATGAGCAACGCGCGCCGCTCGACGCAGAAGGTCATCGCGGTCTGGTACACGTGCTTGAGCGTGTCGCCGTCGCGGATATCCGGTGGGATGCACAGCAGGTTGAACAGATCCACTTTCTTCAGCGCATAGATGCCGGTTTTGGCATCCGCGCTGCCTTCGTAGTCCCCCGCGGCATCGAGATTGGCGCTGTCGACGGCAAGGCCCGCCGCGACCACGCCGAGCCATTGGTTCTTGGTCGGATCCGGATCGAGCGGCGCCGGCACGGTGTCGGCCGGCAGCGTCAACGTGGAGGACACCCGCACCAGCGCCGAACCGGCCTTGAGCACGCGATCGACCCGTCGCGGGCTTTCCTTCACGCTCAGGTTGAGGAAGGTTTCCTGCACGCCGCTGGCGCTGTCGCGCACGGTGAGGTTGAACAGGTCGGCCTTGGCCAGGCCGTAGAGCGCCGCCACTTCGGCCGAGGCGTTGGCGTCGATGCTCACGCTCAGCGTGTTGGCCCAGCTGCCGGCGGAAGCGGCCTCCAGCGGCAGCTTGTCGTAGGCGATCTGCGCCTTGGCGTTCTTGCCGTCGGTGGCCTTGTACAAGCGCACGATGATCGCCTGCGCGCCGCCGTTGAGATAGAAGTCGCGCACCGCATAGCCCATCGGATAGGCCGGGTCGAGCGCGCCGAAGCTGCGCTCGAAATCGGCGTAGCTGTTGATGGTCACGGGGCCATCGGCATCAGCATCGGTCGGCCCGCGCGCGGCGCGGCCGACGAAGGCGGTGATCGACGTGGCCACCCCGGTGATGGTGCGCACGCCGCTGGGGATTTCCTCGATGTAGACGCCCGGATAGGTGAGCGCAGATGGCATGGGATCGATCCTCCGTCTGGGGAAACCGCGTCGACGTCAAGGCGATGGCGGATTCGTGGGGTTCTTCAGCGCGTACAGGACTTCGCCTCCGGGAAGCCGATCGCGATCCAGCAGTCCTTCCTTCACCAGCCCGTCCAGGGCCTCTTCGACGCGCTGGCAGCTGTCGTCGTAACGTTGCCGCGGCAGCCACCAGTTGACGATGCCGCGCAAGGTGTCCGCCGCCTGCGGATGGGCATGCAGATAGGCAAGCACCGAGTGCCTGACCTCGCCCTCGTCATCCACGGTCGACCCGGTGTTCGATCGCTTCGTCATGGCGTCTTCCTGCACCCATGCCCGCTCTTGCAATGAGCAGGCCAGTCGTGGCCGGCGCCGAAACGGGCCACCGCAATGGCCGGGGGCTGGCCGGGCCGGGTTCGGTGGGTCAAGACCGACCCGCTTCGCGAGCGCGGCGCGAACGTTTGCACCCGGTTCGGACGAACCCGCGGGCGGCACAGCGCAATGCACGCCGACGACGGCGAGGTCATCGGCATCTCGCTCGTCGAATCCGCAGCGGGCACCGGCCGTCACCTTGTCAATGCGCCGTGCCGAAGCCGGCGAAGTATTTCTTGAAGGCGCCGATCTCCATCGCGAACACGCCATCGTTGTCCTTCAGGGTGATCGGCCGCCACCAGCTCACGTCGTACATCGAGATGGTGGCGTCGAGCACGCTGGCGGTCGCCTCGGTGTTGCCCCAGGGGTTGCGCAGCACGATCCAGCGCCGGCATTGGCGATACGCCCAGCCCAGCACCGTGTAGCAATGCGAACCCACCACGTGGGCGCTGGCATAGTCGACGTGGTCGGGCGCGGCATCGCCGGAGGAGTACGTCCACGCCGTCATCGGGTTGAAGGTGCGGTACGACAGGCAGTTCGAGCGCAGCAGCTGCCACAGCTCATCGGCGCTATGGTCGGCGGTGTTGTAGTAATGCCGCGTACCACCGTTGAGCTGGGCCGTGGCCCGCACGCAATCGCCCCATGCGGTCTGGGTGATGTCGGGCATGTCGGTGGCGGTGCCGGTCTTCAGCTTGGCGTAGGCCTTCTCGTAGATGGCCGGCCAGCTCTCGCCGCTTTCGCTGGAGCGGCAGTAGATCGGGTAGCCGCCCGCGGTCAGCGGCACCGCCTCGGTCACCTGGATCGCCTGATCCAGCGCGCTGCCCGAATCGGGTTTGCAGAAGTTGATCTGGTCGTTGAACTGGGACTGGTTCGGGCCGGTGGCCCGGGTCAGGTGCGCGATGCGGAACGGCGTGGCCCAGGCGATCGCCGACAGCGCCGCGATGTAGTAGCAGTTGGCCACCGCGCCCTGCACCGGATCGAAGAATTCGGCGGTTTCGTGGAAGAACTCGCCGGCCGCGGCCCAGTGTGCGCCCGGCGGCGTCCAGCCGGGATCCGCGTTGACGACAAATTTCGGATCGAAGGTGATCGAACGAACGACGTCGGCGGACAAGGCATTGCCCAGTTGCAGGGTTCGCAGCGCGGGCGGCAGGCGCAACGCCACCTGCAGGCGCGCGAAACGCGACAGGTCGCCGCAGAGGATCGGCCAGCTCAGGATGGATCTGAGTTCCTCCACCTTCGCCAGATCGGCCAGGGTCGCGTACTGGTCGAGGCTATCCAGGCCGCCGACGGCCGCGTCGCTGCCTCCCTTGCGCGGCTGCACATCGAGCAGGGGCGAGCGCTCCTGCACCAGCTTGAGGTTCTTGTCGAGCGCCATGCCGACGTAGAGCGGCCCGCCGTATTTCGGATCGAACAATTCCTCGTACGGGGTGGCCAGCACCTGTTCCAGCACCTGTCGCGCATCGGGGATGTCGTTCCACGGAATGCGCTGACCCGACACCAGGTCGGCCAGTGCATAGGGGTTGATCACCGCGCAGTTCTGGCCCTGCCCGTCGGCAGGGGCGGCCGCCCGGGATCTGGCGGCGGCTGGCTTCGCGGGCACCGGCTTGGCGGGTGCCGACTTGGAAGGTGCCGGCTTGGCTGATTTGGACGTGGCCATTTCGATCTCCCTCGATGGTGGATCGCCGTGGCCCGCGCGTTCCGTTTCAGGATCGGCGGCGAGCGTGGCGACGGGTGGCGGCAGGCGTCTAGGGATGCGGATGCGGCGGCTGTTCGGCCAGCGCAAAGGCGATCAATCGCGAGGCATCCAGGCCCAGCCGCTGGTAGCCGTTGGTCGCCTTGCCGTACACGCCCAGGCTGGCGGCAAAGGCGGCGTTGACGCAGCTGCCGACCAGTTCCGCCGGGGTGAAATCGCGCTGGTAATAACCGGCCAGCTTGACGTAGGGCGCGCTGGTCGTCGGCGCGCTGGCTGCCGCCACCTCGACATAGGGTGCCAGGGTGGAGGCGGTGGGCATGCCGTGCGAGCCGCGCGTGATGCCGAAACCGAACACCGCGTGCTGGTTGGGGTGGGCGGCCAGATAGCGCACGTGCACCAGGTCGCCCGGCCGATAGCGCAGGAAGCCGCAATCGTCGCTGGCCGCCACGCCGCCGATGTCCGGCTGCGGCAGGTCGGCGTCGACGCCGTTGTTGTCCACGTGCACGCCCAGCACATAGGCGCCGCCCGCCTCCTCCGCGGCCGTGGCCAGGCGGGTGGTGCTGCCATCGGCGTTGCGCGCCAGGAAGCGGAAGGTGGCGGCGCCGGGCATGACCTGGTTGCCGGCGGGATCGAACACCTCGATCTTGACCTCGAAATCGCCGGCATCGTCGGTGGCGTTGTCGGGCGACAGCGCCGGCGCCGCCAGCGCGGTGTTCCAGCTCGCGCCCACTTCGCTGAGGTTGCCGCTGACCCACTCGCGCACGACGACGGTGGCCGGATCGGTGCCGCGCGCCGGCGGCAGCTGCGGTTTGAATTCGAACAGGCCGCTGTGCGTGCCCAGCGTGACCGGGCCGACCGGATAGCTCTCGTAGGTGGGCAGGCGATCGGAATACTCCATCCGGTAGCCGCGCGCCAACGGCGTGCTGATCGGCGTCCACGACGGATCGTCCGCGCCGGTGTTCGCGGTGCTGCTGCGGCGGCGCCAGGCATAGCGGTAGTACTTGATGCCGCTGGACGGGATGAAATACGAGTCGTCGTGGATGAAGTTCAGCGTGCCGCCGAACGGGGCGTTGTAGAGCCAGCCCAGCGAGGAGCCGGTCTGGTAGTCGATCATGCCGTCGGGCCGCACCCAGCCGGCGGGCGCGGGCGGCGCGCCTGGCGGGATGCCCCAGATCGGCGCATTGGCGATCGCGTACGGCAGCACGAACAGGGTGACGCCCGGCGGGATGTCGTACGGCGGCTCTTCGCACGCCACCGCGCGCGGCAGGTTGAGCACGATCTCACTGCCGCAGTGGTAGTTCCAGTACGTGCCGCAGCCGATGCCGGGGCGGTAGACGGTGGCCCAGGCGCCGTCCTGGAATTGCTCGACCCAGAAATACAGGTCGGGCTGATCGGCGCAGTCGTGGAAGAGCAACGCGCCGAAGCGGCCCTCGCAATCGGTCTCCACCGTGGTCAGGCAATCCACCCGGAAGAAGCCCCACAGGTAGATCAGGTCGCACAGATGCAGGGCGATGTAGCTGGACCAGTCGACCAGCTGGCGGCGAAGCTGCGCCGCCGAACGGGCGGTGGCCAGCATGGACGCCGACAAGGTCGCCGACTCCGCGTCCGCGCTGGTCGCCGCCATCGGCGCCATCGGCATGGACATCGCCGCCGTCCGCGCCACGGGGCTGGCGGGGCGGATCGCCGGCAGTTCCGCAAGCGGGCCGGGATCCGGCAGCGGCGGCACCGGCACCACGCGCAGCTTGTCCAGCAGGTCGTCGCGCAGGCGAAAGATATCGGGATCGGGCAGCTTTTCGATCACCAGCCGGATGCGGTCGACCTCGCAGATATGCACGCGCGCATGGCACACCGGCAGTTCCCGGGTGCTGCCGTCGGGCAGGGTGAAACGCTTCACCAGCCGGCCGCGCACGAAGCACAGGCACCAGCGCGGAAAGATGACGCTGGGGATGTTCAATTCCAGCACGGGCTTGTCGAGCAGCAGTCGCGTCGGCCTGGCATAGCCGCCCATGCGCTTGAGCGCCGCCGCCGTGGGCGCGGGCTGACCCTTCTCCACGCGCGGCCCGAGGACCACCTCCAGCATCCGCCCATTCAACTCGGCCGGCACCTCCACCGCGGCACCGCCCTTGTCCACGGGCGCGCTGCCCAGCAGCTTGCCTTGCGCGGTGAACGCATAGGCCTGCAGCGGCGGCGCCTCGCCCTGGTCGCTGAACTGGATCTTGATCTGCAGCCGGACCGGCTTTTCGGATTTCATGACGTCTCTCCTGCCAAGGGGAACCTCGAATGACTGCCTTCTCGTCCGTCACCCCCGCCAAGACGGGAATGACGTCATCGGGGGTTATTCGAGATCCCTCATGACGATGCCTGGCGCGCGCCGATGCGCCGCTACGGGGATTCGGTTTCGGTTTCGGTCGCCGGGCAGCAGCGGTATTCCTGCGACTTCTCCAGCAGGTCGATGCGCTTCTTCAGCAGTTGGTTCTCGAGATCCCGGCGCACCAGGTCGAGCGCGATCTGCTGCTGCAGCTCGGGTTCGCAGATGTCGCAAGTGTCCAGGCAGCCTTTGACCAGCACGCCGGGGGTGGGAATCGTCATCTCCCGCTCCCAGCCCAGCGCCTGCTGTGCCGACGGAGAAACCGTGCCGCCCACCTTGTCGAGCAGCCCTTCCCGCAGCAGATCCTTGTCGACCTGTTGCAGGGCGGCCCGGCGCATGTCCACGGGGATCGGCGCGGTCTGCGCGAAGGCCGCCAGCGACCTGCCGAAACCCGCCGCGGCGGGCGCGCCGGCGTCGCTGCGTTCGATCGCGATGCTGTCGAGGGCGCGGCGCGCCACATCGAGCCGGTTCGCACCGGTGGCGAGCACCGCGGCCGGGCGCACGGCGACCCCGGTCGCCGGGGCCGGCGGGTTCAGCGCCACCGCGGTGGGTGCCAGCGGATCGTCGACGCGGCGCTCGATGCCGGCGAGTTCGAACTTGACGGTCTGGCACTTGTTGATGCGGTAGAAGTAGAACGTGACGGCGTGGCAGTGGTTGGGATTGCTGAAGGTGCGCGTGGCCGATTCGTACTGATCCTCGGACTCACCCTGCTGGTGGCTGCGCGTGGCCACCTCGCCGATCGAGGTCGACGCCGCGGCGCGCGTACTGACCTCCATGTGCTGCTGCAGCGACTGCGCGTGCTGGCTGAGCGAGTGCGCCAGCGAACTGGTGGAGTGCGCATCGTGCGAACTGGCGGCGGCCGAGCCGCCGATGCTGAAGAAGCCCAGGTCGATGCCGGCGCCGCCGCCACCGCTGACCGACGACGAACTGAACGAGGAGCTGGCCTTGGTGGTGTCCAGCACATCGAGGTTGCTCATGCCGTAGGCCATGCCCGCCGCGTAGTACGACTCCTCGGAGGTGGCCTCGTTGCGGTAGCTGAGGTTGGTCTCGCTGTCGAAGCTGAAACGGGTGTGGCGGTCGCTGGAGCTCAGCTTCACCTGCTCGCCGGGCAGCAGCGTGGTGGTGTACATCGGGTCGCCCAGCGAGAGCGGCCCCGCGCAGCGGGTCAGGCGGAAATGCAGGATGACCTCGACCGGCACGACCTGGCGCCGGTCGCCGACGACGACCACCGGATGAAACGGCAGTCGATAGGTGAAATTGAGCACGTCGCAAACCGCGCAAGGCGATAGCGACGGGCAGCACGGAACGGCGGCGGCGCTGGTCGCACCCGCATCTTCATGGTGATTCATGTCGGTCTCCCTCGGCCACGTCGGCAGCGGCCGCGCGGCGTCATGCTTTTGCCCGATCCCGCATGCGGGTCGGCATGCGCCGGGCAATGCATGAACTGGCAACAGGCGTGCCACGCGCAGGGAGCCGCGAAACGGCCTGCAGCCTGGATGTCCGGCGACACGGCGACCGACGATGGGGCAGCGCTGACCCGTTCCGCTTGCGCCGTGGGTGTCATCGCACCCGGAGAGCGGTCGGCATGCCGACCGCTCTGTCCTACTGCGGACGAAACGACTTGATGCCGATGCCGTGCTTGACCAGCAGCTTGCCGAGCTGGCGACGCTCGGTGCCCGAAAGGCGGGCCGCGGCACTGATGTTGCCGCTGGCACGCTGCATCAGCTGCACCAGATACTCGTGCTCGAACTGGTGGATGGCGCGGGTCTTGGCGACCCGAAAGCCGATCTCCGGTTCATTCGCGCGCCGCCTGGGCTGCGAGCGCGGGCCGACGAAGGTGGGTTCCGCGGCGGCCAGGTCGGCGAGTCCGACCACGGTATCGTCGCTGCACATGTAGGCGCGCAGCGCGATGTTGTCCAGCTCGCGCACATTGCCCGGCCACGCGTACGCCTCCAGGGCGCGCATGGCGGCCTCGCTCCAGTGCTTGAACGGGCCACGCAGGCGAATCGCCACCGCGTGCAGGAAGTGTTCGGCCAGCAGGGCAATGTCGCCGCCGCGCTCGCGCAGGGGCGGCAGTTGCAGGTACAGCGCATTGAGGCGGTATTGCAGATCGCGCCGGAAACGCCCGGCCTCCACCTGCCGCGCCAGGCAGCTGTTGGTGGCCGCGATGACGCGGGCATCCGAGGTTCGCGTGGCGCCGCCGCCGACGGGGCGGTATTCGCTGTCCTGCAGGAATCGCAGCAGGGTCACCTGGCCCTTGGGGGAAAGTGCGTCCACCTCGTCGAGGAACAGCGTGCCGCCGCGCGCGTGGTCGACCAGGCCCGGCTGCGCGACCTTGGCGTCGGTGAAGGCGCCGCGGCCATGGCCGAACAGTTCGCTCTCGATCAGGCTGTCCGGGATGGCGCCGCAGTTGACCGGCACGAAGGGAAGATCCCGGCGTGCGCTGGCATAGTGGATTTCGCGTGCCGCGACTTCCTTGCCGGTGCCGGTCTCGCCCTCGATCAACACCTGCACGTCGCAGGCGGCGTAGCGCTGGAGCTGCGCCCTCACCGCGACGATTGCCTGGGACTGGCCGATCATGACCGGCATCGTTGACTCCCGAAGTCGCCATCAAGAAACCTGCCGCGTCGTCGTCGACGCGTATCGGAATCCCCCTGGCTTCCTTCCCCATCCGGCCTTGTCCTGGCGGATCGGAGCAACGGTGGCAGTATGCGCAGCATCCGGCTGTAGTTCAAGAACATCACAAGAATCATCCAGCGACTGAAGTTGGCGTGGGCCACCGCCTACAACAGCCCGACCCGGCCACCGCACGGGGCTCGCCACGAGACACCCGCCGACCGTACCTATCGTCGCATGCGGGGGACAGCCGCACCCCGCTGGCGTATCCTCACGAGTGGATTCCCGCGACCGCCGCCGCGCCCCGTGCGGCAGCAACCCGACCGCACCGACGATGCATCCGCCGCTGCCGCCGCGGGCCGGCAGCGGGGCATCGCCCGGGCCGGCACCGGCAACCTCAAGAGACAATGCACGATGGTGGCAATGGCAACCGAGCACGTGATCGACGTGCAGCACTGGAATGACGCGCTGTTCAGCTTCCGCACCACCCGCGACCCCGGCTTCCGCTTCGACAGCGGCCAGTTCGTGATGATCGGACTGGAGACCGAGACGCGCCCGCTGATGCGCGCGTATTCGATCGCCAGCGCCAGCTGGGAGGAACATCTGGAGTTCTTCTCGATCAAGGTCGCCGACGGCCCGCTGACCTCGCGCCTGCAGCACCTCAACCCGGGCGACCCGCTGATCGTCACGCGCAAGCCCACCGGCACCCTGGTGCTGAACGACCTCAAGCCCGGGCGACACCTCTATCTGCTGGGCACCGGCACCGGCCTGGCGCCATTCCTCAGCATCATCCGCGACCCGCACACCTACGAGCGCTTCGACAAGATCGTGCTGGCCCACGGCGTGCGCCGCGTCGACGACCTCGCCTACGCCCGCTACCTGGAACACGAGTTGCCGCAGCACGAATACCTCGGCGAGCTGGTGCGCGAGAAGCTGATCTACTACCCCACGGTGACGCGCGAGCCGTTCCGCCACCACGGCCGCATCACCGATGCGATCGTCGACGGCGCGATGGGCGCGGCCACCGGCCTGCCGCCGCTGAACCCGGCCACCGACCGCGTGATGCTGTGCGGCAGCCCGGCCATGCTTGACGACCTCGGCGCCCTGCTCGACGGCCGCGGCTTCCACGCCTCGCCGCGTACGC
>Ga0207707_10002440_pt1 | contig 16730 bp, 13 predicted proteins | sample KBSC83BmetaG_FD_184336 | JGI IMG/M metagenome (GOLD analysis project Ga0207707, IMG submission 184336) | Corn rhizosphere microbial communities from Kellogg Biological Station, Michigan, USA - KBS C8-3B metaG (SPAdes) (version 2) | ecosystem: Host-associated > Plants > Roots > Rhizosphere ...
AGGATGAACATACACAGCTTGAGCTACACCTCTGACTATTGGATATTTGTGTCCCTTTGAGCGCTTTCTTCTCCATGCAGGTCCAGCTCTCATAAATGGTCTATCACCCACACCCCCTCCAGCAAGAACTCCAATCATTGCACGATTCTGTGGATTAAGTGTGGTAAATTTTCCAGACGGCAGTTTTATTGTTACACCCTCAGAGCTATGTGAAAATACTGTTGCATATGTTCCGGCAGATTTTACTATTGCTCCACCATCACCAAAATGCTTCTCAACATTACATACTATAGTACCATCAGGAATGTTTTGAACACTGATAACATTACCTGGAGAAATATCTGACTTCAAGCCAAATTGAAATTTAGAACCAATTTTAGTACCTAGAACGGATGGGATGAAAGACAATAATCCAGTTTCAAATCTAACTTTAGCAAGAGGAGCATCTCGTCCAGTTTCATGAACTATATCTACCACTTTAGCCTCGTGTTGTTCTGCCAATTGAAATCGAGGATATTTAGCTGGAAGTAACTTGCCAGTAGAAGCTGCACGGAACTGCATTCCTCCTCTACCTCGTCTTCTTACTAGTGGTCGCTTACCCAAAGTACCGGTTTTGGTTTATCTTGTAAATTTTAATCTTCTGATCCCAAATTCTGGATCAAAGACGACAAAGGTATAAAAATTAGTTTGAGGGTGCTAAAACTGTGAGCCAGAACACACTTTCCCTTAAGGTACTTGAGGCTTATACTCGTGATGTAGGGAGAGGAGTGGCACGTATTGATTATGATTCTATGGATTCACTTGGGGCTTCTACAGGTGATGTTATCGAGATCAAGGGAAAAAGAAGAACTGTGGCTAAATGTTTACCGCTTTATCCTTCAGATGAGGGCAAGGGAATCATCAGAGTAGACGGATTAGTTCGAAATAATGCTGGAATTGCAATAGGAGACACTGTTGCGGTCAGAAAGATCAAGGCAGTGGCTGCTGAAAAGGTGGTTGTTGCCCCACTTGAAGCAATACCTCCAATTGACGAGAGATATCTTGCGGATGCATTAGAAAGTGTTCCATTGATAAAAGGCGATAATGTAATGGTGCCTTATTTTGGAGGAAGATTAACTTTTCAGGTCATAGGCGTTACTCCTGCAGCTGATGCAGTACTTGTTACACAAAAAACAGTGTTCCATATCGCAGAAAAAGGAGAGACACTTCGTGGTGTACCACAAGTAACCTACGAAGACATTGGAGGATTAACTGATGAAATTAAGAAAGTTCGTGAAATGATAGAACTTCCACTAAGACACCCAGAGATTTTTGAAAAGCTTGGAATCGAAGCTCCAAAAGGAGTTCTATTGTATGGACCACCAGGAACTGGAAAAACATTGTTGGCAAAAGCTGTTGCAAATGAAAGCAATGCACATTTCATTAGCATTTCAGGACCAGAGATAATGAGTAAGTTTTATGGAGAAAGTGAAGCCAGGCTAAGAGAAATTTTCAAAGAGGCAAAAGAGAAGTCTCCATCCATCATATTCATTGATGAAATTGATTCAATAGCTCCAAAAAGAGAAGAGGTTACAGGAGAGGTAGAAAGAAGAGTAGTTTCCCAGTTACTTTCTTTAATGGACGGTCTAGAAGCTAGAGGAAAAGTAATAGTCATATCTGCAACCAATAGACCAAACGCAATTGATCCAGCTCTTAGAAGACCTGGAAGATTCGATAGGGAGATTGAGATCAAGGTGCCAGACAAGAAGGGTAGAAAAGACATCTTAATGATACATACAAGAAACATGCCACTTAGTGATGATGTTAATGCAGACAAAATTGCATCAATAAGCCATGGCTATGTTGGAGCTGATTTGGAATATTTATGTAAAGAAGCTGCAATGAAGTGTCTTAGAAGGTTACTTCCAGAGTTAAATTTAGAGGATGAAAAACTTCCACCAGAAACACTTGACAAGCTTGTAGTCAACGGTGATGACTTTCAGAATGCCATAAGAGAAGTTACACCATCAGGTATGCGTGAAGTATTCATTGAAAATCCCGATGTAAGTTGGGACGAAGTTGGAGGACTTGAAAGTGTCAAGCGTGAATTACAAGAAGCTGTAGAATGGCCAATGAAATATCCTACATTATACTCAAAATTAGGACACAGAATGCCAAGAGGAATATTATTACATGGTCCTAGTGGAACTGGAAAAACTCTAATGGCAAAAGCTGTTGCGACTGAAAGTGAAGCCAACTTTATTTCGGTGAGAGGGCCAGAACTACTTTCAAAATGGGTAGGCGAATCAGAACGTGGAATAAGAGAGATATTCAGAAGAGCAAGACAGGCATCACCGTGTGTAATATTTTTCGATGAAATTGATTCCATTGCTCCAATACGTGGGGTTGGAGGAGAGACAGCTGTGACAGAAAGAGTAGTAAGTCAACTTTTGACGGAGTTAGACGGAATAGAAAGCTTGCATGGAGTTGTAGTGCTTGCTGCAACAAACAGAGCTGACATGATAGATACGGCATTGCTAAGACCGGGTAGATTTGATAAGATAATACTAGTTCCATTACCAGACAAAGAAGGAAGAAAGAAGATTTTAGAGATAAATACAAAGGAAATTCCGGTAGTAAGAGAGCCTATGGCAAATGGTATGAAGAATCCAGACTTTGTAGACATTGAAAAAATTGCAGAAGTAACAGATGGAATGAGTGGTGCTGACGTAGCATCAATTGCAAACACTGCAGTATCACTCGTAATACATGAATTTCTTGACAAATATCCTGATCAAAAGGAAGCCGAAAAACAGGCTACAGAAGCAAAAGTAACCATGAGGCATTTTGAAGAGGCAGTAAGAAAAGTAAAGACTCAAAAGGAATTAAAGATAGGCGAAAAAGTCGCAGTTCCATACTATAGGTAATTTTAATAAAATAACTTTTCTAGTTCTAGTGAATGTCACAATTTGGGTACAGGGGCAAAGGGTTAGAGTTTCTCACCAGTAACAAGATAGAGATAGGGAGTCAAGTAAAGATTCATGCTGATTCAATTTACACGGGAGTCATAATGCCAAGATATGAACACAGTGATGACCACCACATTGTTTTGAAACTAAAGAGCGGATACAACATAGGTCTTGAACTTGATAAAATAAAAAAAATAGAGTTAGAATCTCCACCAATAATGAAAAAAGAAATCAATTACAAGTCACAACCAAATCCGAAACTTCCGAAAATTCTTCTCTTGTCAACAGGAGGTACAATTGCAAGCAGGATAGACTATAGAACTGGTGCAGTCACCCCTGCTCTTACCGCTGCAGAGCTTAATGCAAGTGTACCAGAACTTGCAACCATTGCAAACATAGACACAGAGGTACTTTTTTCAGAATATTCAGAGAATTTACTTCCTCAACACTGGATAAAGATTGCAGAGAAATTAGACTCTTATGCCAAATCAGAGTATGATGGAATAATAGTGGCTCATGGTACAGACACTATGCAGTATACAGCATCAGCATTAGCATTTTCCTTGGCAGGGTTTCCAAAGCCAGTTGCATTGGTAGGTTCCCAGAGATCATCGGATAGGCCATCATCAGATGCAGCGTTGAATCTAATTGCGGCTACAAGATTTTTGACAGATGTACGTTCTCCAGGGATTTTTGTGGTGATGCATAACAATTCAAGCGATGATGAGATCGCCTGTAACTGGGCAACTCGTGTAAGAAAAAATCACACCAGCAGAAGAGACGCATTCAAGACAATAGGAGGTCCTCCTGCGTACATTATCAAATCAACAAGCATTGAAAAAGACAAACAGTTTGAAACTCCAAAAAGAGAATACATGTCAAGAATCAAGTTTGATAGTCGTGTCTTATTGTTAAAATATTATCCAGGACTTGATCCACGTATTGTTGATTATGCGATAGACTCTGGATATAGAGGAATAGTAATTGAAGGAACGGGACTTGGACATGTTGGAAAAACAATGTATGGGGCAATAGAAAAGGCCAAGAAAAATGGGTTGTTCATCGGAATGACCTCCCAGTGTATTGATGGAATGGTTAGAATGACTGTATATGACAGTGGGAGAGATCTCCTGAATCTCGGAGTTATACCACTTGGAAACATGATACCAGAGACTGCACTTGTAAAGACAATGTGGGCCTTGGCAAATTCTAAAGATTCTAACGGAGTGGAGACACTGATGAAAGAAAATATTGCCCTTGAATTTTCGGACTAAGCTTTAAAGCAAGTACAAGAATAAAATTACAAATGTCCGAAATTCAGATTGATAAGATAGGACTACTGGTAGGATTAGAAATTCATCAACAACTTGCAACTGGAGCCAAGTTGTTTTGCAGATGTAAGCCCATTGAATCAGATGAGTATCCAATTAAATTTTCACGTAAATTAAGGATAACAAGTAGTGAGCTAGGAGAATTTGATCCTAGTGCTATTTTTGAGAAGAGTAAAGAAAAGACAATTTTGTACTCTGCAAATCCAGAGAGTAGTTGTCTTGTAGAACAAGATGATGAACCTCCACACGATCTTGACCCCAATGCAAAAGAAACTGTTTTGATCATGTCATCAGCATTAAAATCAAATATTTTCAATGAAATCTATGTCATGAGAAAGCTCGTGATTGACGGTTCTAATACATCAGGTTTTCAGAGAACTATGTTGGTATCCATGGGAGGCAGTCTTGAAGTCAATGGTAAAAAAATCGGAGTTCAAAGCATATGTCTTGAAGAAGATGCTGCAAAGTTACTCCAAGACTCAAAAGAGACAAGAGAATACAGTTTGGATAGACTAGGGGTACCGTTAGTAGAAATTGCATTGGACCCAGTCTCAGGCACACCAGAAGAGATCAAAAACATTGCTTTGACTTTGGGTAGGATGTTACGTGCAACAAAAAGAGTAGGAAGAGGTATTGGATCAATCAGGCAAGATGTCAATGTGTCAATAGCTGGAGGAGGTGCAGTAATAGAAGTAAAAGGCGTACAGAAACTAGATCAGTTAGAAAAAGTCATAGAATATGAAGCAAAGAGACAGCATGGTCTGAAAATTATTGCGGAGAAATTACAAACACTCAACATAGAAAAAATAATCAAAGAACAAGATGTAAGAGATGTATCAAACACATTTAAAAATTGTAAATCAAAAATCATTCAAAAGTCTATTTCAGAAGGCTCTTCAATAAAGGCAATGAGAATCAAAGGATTTTCAGGAATGTTTGGATGGGAACCATATCCAGGTATAAGATTAGGAAAACAATTAGGTGAACTGGTTAGATTTTTTGGGTTGGGCGGATTGTTTCATTCAGACGAACTACCGAATTATGGAATAGAAGAATCAGAAATTCAAGAAGTGAAAAATATACTTGAGATAAAATCTAATGATGCTTTCATCATTGTGGCGGGAAATGAAAAAAAGTTAGATATTGTAATAGAATCCATCATAAAACGAATTGAAGCTGCAATAAATGGAATACCTGCAGAAACAAGAGCTGCTACAATTACAGGAGAAACAATGTTTTTACGACCAAGACCAGGCTCTTCAAGAATGTATCCAGAAACGGACATACCGCCAATCATTGTAGGTAATGCAGAGATAGAGCAAGCAAGAAATAAGGTTCCAAGATCATGGGAAGAGAACCTCATAGCATTACAAAAACAATATGAATTGAATCAACAACTTTCAGCACAGATATTTGATTCAGAGTATCTAGATCTGTTTGAGACAATATGCAAAGATAAGAGAATCTCTCCTAATTTTGTAGCTTCAACTCTGTGTGGCACTATTACAAACTTGGAACGAAGAGGAATGAATTCTACATTATTAAGGACTGGAGATATTTTTGAGGCCTTTGGATTAGTAACAGAGGGAAAGATAGCAAAAGAATCACTTGAGATGATTTTTGAGAGCATAATGAGTGGAAAAGCCAAATCCATATCAGATGCAATCAAGTCAAATGCATTGAATACTGTAGAAGATGCAGAATTACACAAGATATTAGATGAGTTGGTAAGATCTAACTTTGGAATGATCAAAGAACAAGGACTAAGATCAATGGGACCGTTAATGGGCCTTGCCATGAAAACACTACGTGGAAAAGTAGACGGTCAAAAATTAAATCAACTTTTAGAAGATAAAATAAAGATCAAGATAGACGAAAAATAAAAAGTGCGGGAGGTGGGATTTTTACTCTGCATGCAGAGTGGAAAGTTTACACTAGATATTTAAAGAACTGTAGAACTTTAATGCATAAAACATATCATTAGAAATCAAAGTTCAAATTCCACCGGACAACCTTTTTTTGCTTAGAAAACTAAACTGATTTAATAACTTCACTAGTGAGTCTGAAATCTGCTTTTGTTAATAACATACTACGTACTCCGCAATAATGTTATGTACTGGTCATAAAATGATTTACTACCATTATCCGTTCTTCTGTCATCTGTGTTTCTTTTGTCAATTAACGAAATCGTAGTGGAATATGTCCATGGAATAAAAGGCAAAATGTAAGACAGGAAAGATGGATTAAGAATGTAATTTTCCTATCTTTGTATTATAAAAGATAATTAATGATGTAATACTTACTGCAAGTATAGGTATTGCAAGTGGAAATTCGGGTATAGTGTCTAGTGTCTTTACGGTAGGAACAAATCTGTAGTTATAATCACTAGCAGTGAATTTGAAATTGTATGTTTTTTCATTATTTGACTCAAAAGTTCCATTTAACCCCCATGTTCCAGGGCACATGAGATTTGAAACCTCATTTTGTGATGAGAAAATAATGGAATTGTCAACCCCACCAATAGAATGAAATTTAGGATCAGATATGATAATTTTTTGCTCCAGTATATTCCAAAATTGCTTTACAACAATTGATTTTTCAAATTGTTGGTTAGAATTTTTAATTGCATTAGGATTATTTTCTATAACAAATTGTAGTATTTGAGGATCAACTTCATTTGAACCAAGCATCGTATTACAAAAATGTGATGTTATATTTCGAAGGTCAGTGGGAAACGGAGTAGTACTATTGATATTAACACTTACATCTGGTGACATTTGAGCATTTGTTGAATTTATACTAATGAATATGAATAGAAAAGCAATCACAAATATTGGAAAATATAACATTTTCAATATATCACAAATCATTCTCAGATTTAGGAGTTATGGAATATTCAAACTTCTGCACATCTAAAATAAAAAAGGGGAAGAGTATGTTGTCAACCAAGAATAGGTGTTACACTCAGTTGTGATGTAATTTGATCTATTGGAGTCCAATATGCTACATTGGTTGTGACTCCACATGCCCCATTCTTTGCAACCATTATTCCATATAGACTTCCACCAAAGCCGTTTGTTACTGGGGATCCACTATCACCACAATCTACATTAATACTGCCATTCACCAAATTTGTTACTGTTACCCCACTGTATGTCAGAGTGACACTAGTGCTTGTAACCGTTCCAGCAGTATTGCCCGTGGTAATTCCAGATTTTTTTACTTGTTGCCCACCTTGATGTGCTGCATCAGTAGTTGCGCTTGGAGTATATGTGGATGTGCCAGATTGGAATATTGCATCACTCATAGTTCTAGATGAATTAGAATAGAATGAGCAATCACATGATGTAGTACCACTCCATTTGTTGACAACAGTATGACCAGCGGTACCTCCAGTACTTGGTTGTGTTACAGCAGTACCAGAAGCCTCTCCGGCATCACAGTGTCCAGCATCTACCCATCCGTAAGTACCACTTCTAGTTGCAGCAAAGCCCAGAGTACACGGAAAGCCTTTTCCAGATACTTCTATCTCTATTCCACCAATGAGTGGATTGCACGAAGCAGTTCTACTTGAACAAGCTACTGGCGTTGGCCAATCCATATATCCAATTGACCAAGGTATGCCATTTGGCATCAATTTGGTTATGGCTGTAACGTATTGATCCTTCTTTGTTGAATTTTCAACGCTCTTAGCGAGGAATATTTCAACAGATTTTGTTTTTAGGTTTATTGATCCCCCAACTAGTGGAAATGCGTTTTTAGCATCTTCAAAAGACTTTCCGCCCCAATATTCTTTATGGATCTCATTTATTACATTGTCTTTTGCAGTGACGTATTTGTTGTACGAAACTGGATCTATATAGTATAGTTTTGCCTGTTGTTCTTCTATGTTGTTATATTCTGTAGTGATTGTGTCAATATTTTTTTGCACATTTTGCATCTGTTCCTTTATTGTTCCAACTTCAGAAGGAAGAGTGGATGTTAACAATTTTTTTTCTAAATCATGTTCTTGTTGTACCTCTTCATCATGTAAATTCATGAGTTGAAATACACGTTGTGTTGCAGCTGTTTCGTTGTATGTCCCATCATCAACACTACCGATATGGTATGGATCTGTAGTTGACGCGCCATGTGCCATATTCATTCCATTAGGAATTAGCATTGACAATACCAATGCAGAAAATATAACAAATTTGTAGTTTCTTAAAGTCATTATCCCGTACAATACAAAACTAATAGTTAAGCCTCACTCAGTGCTGGACTAAGTAGTGCAGGACGTCATAATGTTTTTAAATTGACATTATTTTGCATCTAAATTCTAGATTTCAACGTCACAACTTTGAACGTTTCTTAGTTTTTTCAAATAGAAATCCATTCCCTTCTCACTGAGGCTTATCCATTCAACTTTCTTATGATCCATCTCTTTTATAGTGAATTCCAGTAATTCTAGCCAGTCAAGATACATTGTCAGTTGTTCATAATTCAAGTTGCATTTCATTGCAATTTTTGTTTTTTTCTCCCTACCGCTATAGTGCAAGAACTCTATTAGTCGCTTAGCAATATTCCAGTCTATTCTTCTGAGTTCTTTTTTCTTCCCAAATAACCTCATCTGTACCAGATCTACCGTACATTTTCCTATTTAAGAGATCCTCATATATTCAACTATCACATAGTAGAGAAACATATAAAATATTTCCAAATTAGATATACTAATAATTTATGAATTATACCGTACAGTTTAAAATTGTTGCCAAGAGGAGAATACAATACGCTTACACTAAGAACTGAAACCTATGATAGAGTTCTCAAGGCAGTTCACAAGGCAAAGATGAAAGATCGTAGTATGTACACAAGCAAGTTTGTTGAGATGTTACTTGATATGTATGAGAAAAAATCAAAGTAGATTGCAAGTAGTTGCTGTTACTTTCAGCCTTCCAAAGATTTTACAAATAATTTATCAACTACCAAATACAACCTGAATTGTTGCCACGAAAGGAATACAATACCATAACAGTGAAGGTGGGTACCTTCCAGAAATTTCTAAAGGCCAAACACGATACAAAGACTGCCAACCCCAGAATGCAAAACAGTAGATTCCTTGATCTGCTTCTTGAAATGTACAAACAATCAAGACTTGAGCCAGTATTTTACTTGAATCTAAACATTCTTTGCGATCCATGAAGACACACAAGAATATCTGCTACTGCTGCAGCAGTTGCAGCAACTTGTAGTCAGCGTGGAACATTCATCGCCTTATTGAGATGTCATGCTTTGCATTGATATGTGATGTAATAAACCGACAATCTGTTCAAAGATTCATGGTAAACAAATGTAAACACTTTTTTGTTGACAATTGGTTACTTTAGTCGAAGTAGAAACTCTCTAAAAAGCGGCAGAGTGAAACCATATTTTCCTCTCTCAGCTCTGTAGACCAAGCCCTTCTCTATCAACCTCTTCAATAATTCCATGAGAACACCATGGCCAATCTTTGATATTTTTCTAATCTGCTTGATTTCTACCTCATCCATTCCTGCTTTAGCCATGGCAACAAGTATTTGCCGTTCCTTTGAAGAAGCCAATTTTACTCTGTCTTCAAAGAAACCTGAATCAAGTTCTTTGATTATCTTTGATCTAATTCCTAGAAAGTCCTTAAGAGTGACTAGCTTTTTTCCAATCTCTTCTATTATGAAGTAACCATAGAATTGAATAAAGTATGGATATCCTCCAGTTTCTTCTATGATTTTATCAATTAGTTTGTCTTCAAATTGATAGGTTGAACTTTTGAGTGTGTTCATTATTGCTTTTTTAGCTTCACCATCTTCAAGATTTTCTACTTGTCGTAGTTCAAACATTCTCTCAGTGTAGGTTTTTGCATCTTTCAGATTAGATGTGATTATTGGCAGACCTCCCAAACATAGGTAATACTTGCAGCCATTTCTTTGCGCATAAGATATAGCTCCAAGTAAGCTAGCAAGAGGATAAGATTTTTGTTGTTTGGAATCTTTTATAGTATGAAATTCATCATAAAGAAATACAACTCCATTTTTATCCGATTTCTTGAAAGCGTTCCAATTCTTCACTAACATTTCTTTCAAGTAATCCTCTAAGAGGTGTTTCTTTTCTTTGTAGAACGGTTTGTAAGTAACACCATAAGCACCAAGCTCCTCAGGTTTTATCATATCTAGTATTTTTTTTCCAACTTGTTTGGCTTTTCTAGCAAGTGATACTTCGGTTGCGCCTTCGATTATATCTTTGACAATTGCCTCTGCAAATGAATTTTCATCAGAAAACCTATCATTAAATTCTCTTTCGATTGCTATCCAATTTCTTGATTCAGATAATACTTTGAAACGTCGTAAAAGTACAGTCTTTCCAGAACCCCTCAATCCTGATAAAACAGTATTTCGTGGGAGACCTCCTTCGTAGGACTTTAAAGATCTCTCAAAAAATTCAATAAATTCTTCTCTTCCTGCCAGATAACGAGGCTCTATCCCATTTCCAGGCATGAATGGATTTGACATTATTATGAAAGTAAACAATTGTCAACAAAAAAGTGTTTACATTTGTTTACCAAACTAATATTTTCAAGCATGATTCATTCGTATACCAAAGTTGTAACGATATTGGGTATGATTTATTCAATCAATAATTGATCTCTATTACGAATATTTTTCAAATATTCATTCATGATTTTCTGATCTCATAAAAACAAACTTTTGACAAAAGGTGTAGATCTTATTCTCTAAAGATGTTTTAACATGTAAATCAAAGTTCTTGCATGTCTTCAGATTTTGAATATGATATTTTTCTTTGCCATAATAGTCTTGACAAGCCTTGGGTTCGAAAATTAGCTGAATCAATCGAGAATGAAGATTACAACAATAGAAAACTCAAAGTCTTTTATGATGACTGGGATATCATTCCAGGCGAAAATAATGTATTAAAGATAGAATATGCAATGAAAAAATCTCGTTTTGTAGGTGTTACATTATCTGAAAATTCTATCAATGCCGAATGGCCAAACATGGAGTGGACTATGGCTGTCTATAATGATCCAAGCGGCAGACGCGGCTTTGTTATTCCCATATGGTTGGGAAATTGCGAGATCCCATCTTCTTTAAAAATACGAACTGTGTTGTATTGCAGAAACAATATTGAGTATAACAAGTCATATACAAAACTCCTCGCACTCTTAAGAAATCAAAAACTTCCTCGTGGACAAATGCGACCGTCTACTCTCAATTCTCTTCCGACAGAAACGCTTTTTCCTATTGAATATGCTGATGAAGTAGAAGAACAACTTGCAAGTAACTTACTTCCAGTCTTGAAAATTCCAAGACATATTTGGAGTGGACCGGTAGCATCGCTTACTTATCGTGAAGTCTTTGATCGTCTGAATAGAAAGGTAAAAGGTGCACATCCAACTTTTATGATAAAAGAAAGTAGGATCTATTCATTCTGTGATCTAAATGATAGATACTGTATTTTCAGAGAATTGTTGACTGCTGAATCTATAGAAAAAAACGAAATAACTCCCTGGATAAATAATCTTGATAAAAAGAATGGCTTGATAGAAATGTTGAATCGTGCTCTTAGGAATCATTGTTATGATCTAGGAATGCGTTATGACAAAAAGCATGAGAGGTTCTTTTTTCTTCCATACGGAGGAGGTAATAGAGAGGTTTCGTGGAACACCGGAACAAGAAAGTCAACTAGAACAATAGTTAAACAATATAAAAAAGGCAAAGATGGTTCGATATTCTGGGCACATCAATCACTTCAAGCCAAGTTTTTGCTAGTGGATAACGAAATAGTTCTTCAAATTGTGCCCGGTTGGACTTTTACTTCTGATGGGGAACATGCTATTTCTCCCAGAGAAATAGGTTCACTTTCATCAAAATGGACTCATAACGAGTACAATTCTTCTGTTTTTTATCATATTCGTTTCTGGTGTTTTATACTTTCAAAAGGGCAAGAAAAAATCTCAATGAAACTAGCACATGACCTTTCGCTTGAAGTAGATATCACTCCAGCAGTTTCTGACATATCAGTTGGAATAGAAGGAGATCAACTCTCAATTGAAAAAGTGTTTGAAGTAGCAGAGGATGATACAAGAGCAGATTTCAATATTGATGAAATAGAAAATGAGGAGGAGGAAGCAGAAGAATGACAGAATCTAAACATGTCAGTCTTCAAAGTAGAAAAAAATTTCAGAGTTGGTACATCCCGGAGCCTCTGTTAGTTTTTGGAGACGGTAAGACTCACATAGATCCAAAGGTTGGTCTAACATTGTACGGTCCTTTAAGAACAGATTCCGGAGTGCCTACCCCTACATCAATCTCTGTTGGAATAATAGGTACTGGTGAAACATTAGGACAAACAAAAATATTTCTGCAAAGTTTAATGAAAAAAGTTCCTAGCTCAAATGATAATCCGTTTCATCATCCTCCTTTTCCGGGTTTTAAGGATGCATTCGATTGCTTTCTAACTTTATCGGATGATTTCAATGAAACTATTCCAACTTTTGATGTAAAAAGAGCAGTTGAACAACCAATATTTGAAAAACGTGTAGAGAGTACAGTCAAATTGTTTCTTGATAAAATTGAAAATATTAGCGAAAGAGTGCCAAAGCCAAATGTTGTGGTATGCGCATTGCCACAAGATGTTGTAGATTCATGCGTAGTTAAAAGAACATCAACCGGTATTGTAAAAGTCAAGAGACCTCCAAAGAGGGGAGATTTGGCAGAAACTCTAAAACATCATCTTACACCAGATGCAACAGGCAAAAAACAAGTCTTTTTGGATAATTTTGAAGCTGAGGCATTGAAGATAATAGAAAAAGATATTGAAGTTACAAATTTCTGGAGGGCTTTAAAGGCCGGCGGCATGGCTTTTGGTATGCCTACACAAATTGTATGGCCTTCTACAACACAGCCTAAGAAAATAAATGGAAAACAAAATCGTCAAGACCTAGCAACTATTGCATGGAATTTCTCGGTTGCCTTACATTACAAAGGTAGTGGTTTTCCATGGACCATGACTAGAATGAAGATAGGTACTTGTTACGTAGGCATTACTTTCTTCAAAGATCTAACAGATGATGAAAACAGGATGAGAACCAGCATGGCTCAAGTGTTTACTTACACTGGAGAAGGTTTGGTGATAAGAGGGGATAGATTCGAATGGGACAAACATCAGGATCGTTCTCCTCATCTAAATGAAAAAGGTGCTGAAGAACTATTGAAGAAAGCAATTGAACTATACACGAACAGGATTGGACAGCCTCCACTTCGTGTAGTTGTGCATAAATCATCGAAATACTGGGAGGACGAAAAAAGAGGATTTGAAAGTGCACTAAAAGAAATCAAGCTACATGATCTAGTTGCTATTGGAGAACGTGACATACGCTTCTTCAGGTACGGCCAATTTCCTCCTTTACGAGGTACTGTAATACAGCTTGGTAAAACGAATTACCTGTTATACACTAGAGGGTTTACACCGTATCTCAGAACTTATCCTGGAGCACATGTTCCATTACCGTTAGATATTTTGGAACATTACGGAGACTCGTCACCCGATGTAGTTCTTACTGAGATACTTGCACTAAGTAAAATGAATTGGAATAGTGCAGATTTTAGTCTTGCAAAACCAATAACATTGTTGTTCTCTAAGAAAGTCGGAGAAGTCATGGCAAGTTTACCAGAATCTGTGAATCCAAGACATGAATATCTGTATTACATGTAATTTAGCGAGAATGAATGAAATCAGTTAAGATGAGAATTTAAAATAAAAATTTGGACACTGGTTTGTGGAAGAGTTTTTGAGTATCAAAGTATATTCTAAAGGAGATATTTTTTAAAAAGAAATGAGGAAAGTGGGAGAAATGAATGACAAGAAATCCTGTATAAAATAGAGAAGACTTTACAGAATTAGAAGAGCAAGTCAGATTCTAGAACTAAAAGCAAATGTAAAAGAAACGAGCATGTGTCTACAACAGGAACCTGAGGTAGATGTCAGAAAGGTTGCAGAATCGGTAGAATTAAAAATTATCATATAATAATAAGGTGTAGTTTTGTGCAGCCTGCGCAGTTTTGTATATCCTTGTACACTGATACCATCAAATTCGTACCTTGAGTCTCTTGTTGATAAATGCCATCAAAGACTATAGCATCTTCAAGAAAAGACTATAGTATTTCCAGAAAAACTAGAACATTTCAAGAAAAGAACTAGAGTCTTTTTTGCTTTTTAATTTTGTACCACTCATAGTAATATAGAGAAGATCAAACTGAGAAGAGATGTGTCAGGACTTGCAACATGTTGGTATTACCATGGAACAAATACAACTGTACCTACCACTCATAACCATCTTTTAGTAGCATCCCAAGACGCTTGTCTTTTTTTATTTCATTGTCTGTTCTGGTTCCAGGTTCTAAGCTTGGCCTTGATTGATCAGTATCTGATCTATCATCTTCAGGGTTCTTTGACAGTATTACCTTACCGTCCTGAACTATAACATAAAGGCTGGAACCTTTTGTAATATCAAGCGTCTTGGCAATCTTTGAAGGGATATTGACGTATAGCGACTTTTTTATCCTTCCCACTTTGCGCAAAAATATATTCCCAGTCATCTCTTAAAAACAGAAATGCAGTATGTGTCTTGTGCAGTTTTGGACATTGTACATATCATCAAATCACAGCACCAATAGTTCCAAGGACACTTGCAAAGTCTTCCTGCAATATCTTCTCTGATGACTCGTCATCTTTTGCCAAGATAACAGGAGTTGATGTGCCACTCCACTGTGAAAGATCATTCTCTGATACAAGGGCTGCCCACCTTCTACCGTTTCTTCTGTTTGTCACAAGTATGACAAGCGGCACCTGCAGTTTCTTTGCTAGAATGATCTCAGGCTCTACATACTTGGATGAAATCCTCCTCTGCATCCTCTTTGGCTCGTTGTATAACATGTATGCCTTGTTGGACCCGATGGCGACAATCTCGTCTTTTTTTCGTATGATATAGTCAGCCTCTCCTGCACCCCGACTTTCTTTGATATCAAATCCTATCTCTCCAAGATATCTTGCCATCTCATGTTGTGCTTCTAATCCTATGATGCGGTTTGCCATGCCATCCTGTGATGTTAGTTTTGCACCAGCCTCATCTTGAGTATCTATCTCCTGTTCTTGTTTTTCTGGTTCTAATGCCTCAATTCTTGACTGCAAGATGATATTTTTCTCGTCCAGTTTATTGCAAAGATCTACTACCTCACCTGTGAATCCCCGTAAGCTCTCAAGTTCTGTTTTTACCTCACCAAGTGTTTGCTGCACTTTATCATTTGTAGACCTGATGTTTTCACTAGAATTGGCATTCTCATAGCATGCATCTTTTAGATTCCCAAATCCAGTTACAATCTGTACCAGTGTATCATCAAGATGTGACATGTATTCTCCAAGTTTTTTATCAAGGATTATTCCAGTTCTTGTCTCCACTTGTGATGCATGCTCCTGTAGTTTTGGTGTTAGTATCTGCTCAACTTGCTCTGTCATGTTACGCGTATCATCACGTATTCCACAATGTTCCTCTTTTCCAATTTTTTCCCCGAATTCTACCAGCTTTAAAGATATCAAATAGGAACATCCTGCAAAAAGAATCAATGGTATGGCACCATAATTCTGAGATTGTCCATGATCAAAACTGATTCGTATCCCTGCTGCTTGCAGCAGAGTGTAAAAGAGATAGCATAATGGAAATATTCCAACTACTGGGGATATGATCTTTGTAAGAGTTCTGACAGTACCACTAGGAGATTTGTTTTTCAGGGCGCCTGCCAGGATTGGAATGGATACAATTGATGATACCAGTACAAGATCAAGTATCATTTTCCAAGTCAAAGAGTATTCTACGAACTTTGGACTGGTAGCTGACAAGCATCACTTTGAACTCTGATATGTCCTTGTCAATCTGTACCATCTTTGCTTTTATTTCTTGGTTACCTTCATCATCTAACGGCAGGATATCATTTGGTACCTCTACATGCATATCAAACTGGCCATGTTGTTGTACTGTTGCCACAATATACAATGTGTATTCTAATATTTAAATATATACAATGTATATTGGTATCTGACCATGAATAGGTATGCCCAGATTCTGCAACTTTGCATAGGAGGATGTCCGCAATGGAAGATCTCAGAAATGCTAAGCTGGAAGGAGGGAGCAACTGGTACCATGATGAAACGAATGTTAGCCAAGAAACTAGTCATAAAGACTGAACTTGGAATGTACAAGACAAGCAAGCTTGGTCTTGCATATTTTCTTACTGAATTGGCAGATTGGAAACCATTGGAATATTACTGGCTAGATTTGGCTGCAATGAATCTAATCGAGAAAAAAAGTTTTGGCAAGGACAGGGAAAAATGGATTCCATTTTTTATTGAACCCTATGAGAAAAGA
>Ga0207707_10002441_pt1 | contig 16724 bp, 16 predicted proteins | sample KBSC83BmetaG_FD_184336 | JGI IMG/M metagenome (GOLD analysis project Ga0207707, IMG submission 184336) | Corn rhizosphere microbial communities from Kellogg Biological Station, Michigan, USA - KBS C8-3B metaG (SPAdes) (version 2) | ecosystem: Host-associated > Plants > Roots > Rhizosphere ...
GAGAGGAGCCGCATGACCCTCACCAAGGAAGAGAAGCTGGAGCACGTCGCGAAGTTCGGCAAGAGCGAGAAGGACACCGGTTCGCCCGAGGTTCAGATCGCGATGCTGACCCAGCGGATCAACACGCTGACCGAGCACCTGCGCACGCACAAGCACGATCACTACTCGCGTCGTGGCCTGCTCAAGCTCGTCGGCCGCCGCCGCAGGTTCTTGAACTACCTGCAGCGCAAGGATCTCGAGGGCTACCGCGCCCTCATCAAGGAGCTCGGCCTCCGCCGCTAGCTCCTTCAATCCAAGGAGGGTGGAGCTTGGGCGAATTTCCCGCTACGCGTGAAATTGACCCAATCTCCACCCTTCACCCGCAGTGCCGCAAACGGCAGAACAGTGGAGGAATAGGAGAACATGTCAATAGTCGAAGCTGAACACCCCGCCGGGGTGCCGGTTTCCGTGTCCGTCGAGATCGGCGGACGCGAAATCACCTTCGAGACCGGGAAGCTCGCGAAGCAGGCCGACGGCGCAGTCGTCGTCTCGAGCGGGCAGACGGTCGTCCTCGGCACGGCGCAAGGCCGGACGGAGGCGCGCGAAGGCGCGGACTTCTTCCCGCTGACCGTCGACGTCGAGGAGCGGATGTACGCCGCCGGGAAGATCCCGGGTGGCTTCTTCAAGCGCGAGGGACGCCCCACCGAGCGGGCGATCCTGACCGCGCGCATGATCGACCGCCCGGTCCGGCCGCTCTGGCCGAAGGGCTACCGCAACGAGACGCAGTGCGTCGGCACGGTCTTCTCGGCCGACCTCGTCGTCCCGCACGACATCCTCGCGATCAATGCCGTCTCGGCGGCCCTGACCGTCTCGCCGCTGCCCTTCCTCGGGCCGATCGGCGCGGTGCGCATGGGCCTCATCGAGGGCAATCTCGTCATCAACCCGACGCTCGAGGAGACGGAGCACAGCTCCGACCTCGACCTGATCGTCGTCGGCACGAAGGACGGCCTGACGATGGTCGAGGCGGGTGCGAACCGGGTGCCCGAGAACGTCATCCTGGAGGCGCTCGAGATCGCGCACCGCGAGATCGTGAAGCTCTGCGACGCGCAGCTCGAGCTCCGTGGGAAAGCCGGCAAGACCAAGTGGCTCGACCCGGCAGTCACCGAGCGGCTCGAAGGCCAGTACGGCGGCGAGATCTGGGATCGCATCCAGGCACAGGGCATTCGCGAGGCCGGCTCGATCGTCGAGGAGATCGTCGGCAAGGAGAGCGGCGAAGTCACGCTGAATTCCGACCAGGCGCAGGTTTTCGGCGAGCTGCAGGTTCGCTCGTCGCTTGCCCAGCTGCTCGAGAAGCAGCGCTCCGTCGCGGCCGAGACCGCGGTTCGCGAGCAGTTCGAGAGCGATCTGCGCGGCCTCACCGACGCCGAGCAGGACTCGAAGGAGCTGAAGTCCGCGAAGCGGAACCTGCTCTACGACCGGATCATCGAGACCGTCAAGCTGCCCTTCCCGGGCGGCGGCGAGGACGGCGAGAAGGACTCGCTGACGAGGAGCTACGTCAAGAAGGCGTGCGATGCGATCTACAAGAGCCTCGTCAGGCAGAAGATCGCCGTCGACAAGCGGCGGCCGGACGGCCGCTCCGAGACGGAGATCCGCCCGATCGAGGTCGAGGTGTCGGTCATGCCGCGCACCCACGGCTCGGGCCTCTTCACCCGCGGGCAGACGCAGATCATGACGCTGCTGACGCTCGGCACGGCGAAGGAAGGCCAGCGGATCGACGACCTCTCGCTCGAGACGGATCGCCGCTACATGCACCACTACAACTTCCCGCCGTACTCGGTGGGTGAGACGGGCCGCATGGGCTCGCCGAAGCGCCGGGACATCGGCCATGGTGCGCTCGCGCAGCGGGCGCTCACGCCGGTCATCCCGCCGGCGGACGAGTTCCCGTACACGATCCGCCTCGTGTCCGAGACGCTCGAGTCGAACGGCTCGTCGTCGATGGGCTCGGTCTGCGGGTCGACGCTCGCGCTGATGGATGCCGGCGTGCCGATCAAGGAGCCGGTCTCCGGCATCGCGATGGGCCTCGTCAAGGAGGGCGACGACTACGTCATCCTCACCGACATCCAGGGTGCGGAGGACCACCTCGGCGACATGGACTTCAAGGTCGCCGGCACGCCCGACGGCATCACCGCGCTCCAGATGGACATCAAGATCACCGGCGTCAGCCGCGAGATCATGGAGCGGGCGCTCGCGCAGGCGAAGGAGGCCCGCGTCGCGATCCTCGGCCGCATGCTCGAGGCGATCGCGCAGCCGCGCGAGATGGTCGCCGAGCACGCACCGCGGATCTCGACGATCCAGATCAACCCCGAGTACATCGGCATGGTGATCGGCAAGGGCGGCGAGACGATCCGCTCGCTCGAGTCCGACCACGACGTGCAGATCGACATCGAGGAAGACGGGACGATCCTGGTGTACGCCACCGAGGGCACCAAGGGCGACGCCGCGATCGCTGCGATCAGGGCGCTCACCAAGGAGCCCGAGGTCGGCGACGAGTACACCGGCCGCGTCGTCAAGACGACCGACTTCGGCGCGTTCGTCGAGCTGAAGAAAGGCACCGACGGGCTGCTGCACGTCTCGAACGTCGGCCCCGGCCGCGTCAACCACATCGAGGACGTGATCCAGCGTGGTGACATCCTCGACGTGCTCGTGCAGGAAGTGGACAAGGCACGCGGCCGCATCGGCCTCAAGCTCGTCCAGAAGCACGAGAACGGCGCGTTCGTCTCGCCGGAGGAGCTCGTCGAGCGGGCGAAGGACGCCCCGCCGCGCGAGCCCCGCGAAGACCGGCCGCGTCGCGACGGTGACCGCGGCCGCGGTCGCGGCGGCCCCCGCCGCGAGCGGTCCGAGGCGCGTTCGGAGTAGTACGGTCGGCGGCGTGAAGCCGCCGAAGCCCTCTCGGCGGTGTCAGGCACGTTTCGTGTCTGACACCGCAAGAGGTGTCTGACACCATCGGTGTCAGACACGTATGCGAGCTCCGCCAACTCTTTCCGACGGCGTGGTCGTCCTCCGCGAGTTGCGGGAGGACGACCGCGCCGTCGTCCTTTCCACGATGCGCGATCCGCTCGTCGGGCAGTGGCTCAACATGCCGCGCGCGCCGACCGACGGCGACTTCGACTCGCTCGTCCGGCTCGCGCACAACGGACGCTTAACGGGCGATCGCTTCGACTTCACCGTCACCGAGGCAGGCACCGACGTCTCAGTCGGTGCAGTGATCGCGTCCAGACGGCATCGCGAGAACTACGAGGTCGCGTACCTCGCCGGCGCCGACGGTCGCGGTCGCGGGCTGATGACGCGCGCGGTGCGGCTCGTCTGCGACTGGCTCTTCAGCTCGGGCGTCGGGCGCATCGAGGTGCGGACGCATCCGGACAACGCCCCATCGCAACGGCTCGCGGAACGATGCGGCTTCCAGCGCGAGGGTCTGGAGCGGAAGTCGATCTGGCTGCACGGCCGGCGCGCCGACGCGATCGTCTGGTCGCTGCTGCCGGGCGACCCGCGATGAGGCTGCACTCGCTGCGCGACCGGGCGCTCTACGTGGCGCCGATCCGCGTCGCGCTCGGCGCGGTGTGGCTCGTCGCCGCGCGCCTCGCAGGCTCGCCCGCGACCGGTGCGCTTCTCGCCTTCGCGGGCGGCGCGTTCGCGATCGTGTTCACGCTGTTCAACGACCCGCGGTCGCGGTTTCTCTCCCGCGGCGAGGCGAAGGAGGCGCCCGGGGATGTCGCCGTCGCGAGCCGCGTCCGGCAGGCACTGCACGCGACGCTGCCGAGCACGGCCGGCGTGTCGGTACTCGCAGCGGTCTCGCTCGCGTTTCAGCCGACCCTGTCCGCGCTCCTCGGCGGGATCTCGGCCGGTCTTGGAATCGCGGGCGCCCTCTATGCGCTCCGTGCCGATCCGGCGCTGTACGTTGAGCCGAAGTCGGGCGTCGTGTACCGGCGCTGAGCGGTCTACGCTACGCGCGTGCAGAACTGGCAGCTGACCGAGCTCGACTCGGGCGAGCGGATCGTCTCCGAGCGGCTCGATCACGTCCGGTCTGCGGCAGTGGGGTACTGGATCGGCGCCGGCTCGCGCGACGAGGAAGCCGGGGAGGCCGGCGTCACGCACTTCATCGAGCACCTGCTGTTCAAGGGCACCGGGACGTACTCGGCGGTCGAGATCGCGGAGATCTTCGACGGGCTCGGCGGCGAGCTGAACGCAGCGACGTCGCGCGAGCACACGCTCGTCTACGCGCGCGTCCCGGATCACCATCTCGAGACCGCGATGGACGTGATGGGCGACATGGTGTTCGCCCCGACGTTCTCGGACCTCGACGCCGAGCGCGAGGTCGTGCTCGAGGAGATCGCGATGTACGAGGACGCTCCGCAGGACCTCGTGCACGACCTCATCGCAGAGGCGGTGTTCGGCGACCACCCGCTCGGCCGGCCGGTGATCGGAACGGCAGAGGTCATCTCGTCGATCCCGCGCAACGCGATCGCGCGCTACCACGACTCGATGTACGTGCCGGCGAACATCGTCGTCGCCGCCGCGGGAAACATCGAGCACGCGCGCGTCGTCGAGCTCGTCGAGCGCGCGCTCGAACAGCGGAACGAGAACGTCGCATCGCGGTTGAACGCGCGGCCGCTGCTCCTGCACGAGCCGCCGCCGCGCCGCCGCTTCCAGCAGAAGGACACCGAGCAGTACCACGTGTGCCTCGGCGCACCCGGGATCTCGCGGTCCGACCGTCGCCGATTCGCAGCTTCGCTGCTCGACGCGATCCTCGGCGGCTCGGCGTCGTCGCGGCTCTTCCAGGAGATCCGCGAGAAGCGGGGGATGGCGTACTCCGTCTACTCGTTCGTCTCGCAGTACACCGACACCGGCCAGATCGGCGTGTACCTCGGGACGCGCGAGGACAACCTCGCCGATGCGCTGGCGATCACGGCGGAGCAGATCGCCGATATCGCGGGCGGGAACCTGCCCGAGCGCGAGCTCGAGCGCGCGAAGGAGAACCTGAAGGGGCGCATCCTGCTCTCGATGGAGTCGACGTCGACGCGCATGAACCGGCTCGGCAAGGCGCTGATCACCGACTCGGAGCTGCTGTCGCTCGACCGGATCGTCGCCGAGGTCGATGCAGTCGACGCGGCGTCGGTCTCGGCGCTCGCAGGCGCGCTGCTCGCCTCCGAGCGGCTGTCGGCGGCGTGCATCGGCCCGAACGAGGAGCGCTTCCTCTCCGCGCTCGAGCGCATCACGCCCGACCTTGCCCGCGCGGCGTGAACATTCTCCTGAACGGGAGGCGCGGCCGGGTCGGCTCCGCGCTCGGGCCGGGGCTCGAGGCTGCGGGGCACGCGCTCGTCGAGTCGCTCGAGACGGCGGATGCGATGGTCGACTTCACGCGCCCGGACGCGGCAGCCGCCAACGTGCGCGCCGCGGTGGACGCAGGTGTGCCGTGTGTCGTCGGCACGACGGGCTGGGACATCGAGGAGTTTCGCGACGCGCCTGTGACTGTCTTCTATGCGCCGAACTTCGCGGTCGGCGCGATGCTGATGATGCGCTTCGCCGCCGAGGCGTCCCGCTATCTCGAGAGCGCGGAGATCGTCGAGTTGCACCACGCCGCGAAGATCGACAGGCCGTCCGGCACGGCGAAGCTGACCGCGGAGCGCATGGAGGGGGACGTGCCGATCCACTCGGTGCGGCTGCCCGGCTTGAACGCGCACCAGGAAGTGATCCTCGGCGGCGCCGGCCAGACGCTCACGATCCGGCACGACGCGATCACGCGCGAGGCGTACACGCCGGGTGTGCTGCTCGCGCTCGAGAGGCTGCCGTCGCTCCCGCCCGGGCTACTGGTCGGCTTAGACAGCCTCCTTTAGGGTGAGCCCATGGCTCAATGCCCGAGCTGCGGCGGTGAGAACCCGGACGGCCACAGGTTCTGCGGTCACTGCGGCGGCGTGCTGTCGCTCGCCTGCTCGGCTTGCGGCGCGGTCAGCCGTCCCGGCGAGCGGTTCTGCGGCTCGTGCGGCGCGGCGCTCACCGGAGTAGCACCGCCGCCTGCGGCTCCGGTCGCCGAGCGCCGGCTCGTCTCCGTGCTGTTCGCCGACCTCGTCGGCTTCACACCGCTGTCGGAGGCCCGCGACCCCGAAGAGGTTCGTGACATCCTCTCGCGCTACTTCGACACGTGCCGCCGGCTCGTCGAGCTGTACGGCGGCGTGGTCGAGAAGTTCATCGGCGACGCGGTCATGGCCGTGTGGGGCACGCCGACCGCGATGGAGGACGACGCGGAGCGCGCGGTTCGCACCGCACTCGACCTGGTGGCAGCCGTGTCCGCGCTCGGCGACGAGATCGGCGCGCCGGAGCTCCGCGCGCGCGCCGGCGTCCTCACCGGCGAAGCGGCCGTGAATCTCGCGGCGGTCGGCGAAGGCATGGTCGCCGGCGACCTCGTCAACACCGCCGCTCGCATCCAGGCGGCTGCAGCGCCCGCCACGGTGCTCGTCGGCGAGGCGACCCGGCGGGCGAGCGAGCAGGCGATCGCGTACGAGGACGCCGGCGAGCACGAGCTGAAGGGAAAGGCCGCGGCCGCGCAGCTGTATCGCGCAGTGCGCGTGACCGCGGCCCGTGGTGGCGCGCTTCGCTCCGAAGGCCTCGAGGCACCGTACGTCGGGCGCGAGCGCGAGCTCCGGATCGTGAAGGAGCTGTACCACGCATCTGCGGACCAGTCACGCGCGCAGTACGTGCAGATCACCGGGATCGCCGGCATCGGCAAGTCGCGGCTCGCCTGGGAGTTCTTCAAGTACAGCGACGGGCTCGTCGACCCGATCTGGTGGCACCGCGGCCGGTGTCTCGCGTACGGCGAAGGCGTCGCCTACTGGGCACTCGCAGAGATGGTGCGGACACGGGCGCAGATCCTCGAGGGCGAGGATCAGGACGCCGCCCGCGCCAAGCTCGACGCGAGCGTGCGCGAGCACGTCCCCGATGCGGAGGAGCGGGCCTGGGTCACGCCGCGGCTTGCGAACCTGCTGGGCCTCGACGACCGGGCAGACACCGACCGCCAGGATCTGTTCGCTGCGTGGCGTCTTTTCTTCGAGCGGCTCGCCGATCAGGGGCCGCTCGTGATGGTCTTCGAGGATCTCCAGTGGGCGGACGAGGCTCTCCTCGCGTTCATCGAGTACCTCCTCGAGTGGTCGGCGACGCAGAAGCTCTATGTCGTCGCGCTCGCGCGCCCCGAACTGGCCGAGCAGCACCCTGATTTCGCGCGCAACGTCCGAAATGCGACCAGCCTTGCCCTCGAGCCGCTCGCCGACGACCAGATGCGGCGACTCCTCGACGGGTACGTGCCGGGGCTGCCCGACGACCTCACGGCTCAGGTCCTCGCCCGCGCGCAGGGTGTCCCCCTGTACGCGGTCGAGACGGTGCGGATGCTGCTCGACCGCGGCCTGCTCGTGCAGGACGGCCCGGTGTATCGGCCGACGACGTCGATCGAGAGTCTCGAGGTGCCGGAGACGCTCCATGCGTTGGCCGCCGCCCGCCTCGACGGGCTGCCCGTCGACGAGCGGCAGCTCGTCCAGCAGGCATGCGTGCTCGGAAAGTCGTTCACGAAGCGCGCGCTGGCGGCGCTCACCGGCCAGCCGGAAGAGGCGATCCATCCGCTGCTCGCGAGTCTCGTGCGCAAAGAGGTTCTCTCGTTGCAAGCCGACGTGCGCTCGCCCGAGCGCGGCCAGTACGGGTTCCTCCAGGAGCTGCTCCGCCAGGTCGCCTACGACACGCTGTCGCGGCGCGATCGCAAGGCGCGGCACCTCGCGGCCGTTGCAGCGCTCGAGCAGACCTTCGACGGCGCCGACCAGGAGGTCCCGGAGGTGATCGCGTCGCATCTCCTTTCTGCCGCCGACGCGGCACCCGACGATCCGGACACGCGCGAGATCCGCATGCGCGCGCGCATCGCTCTCGTCCTCGCGGGAGAGAGAGCAGCGGCGCTCGCGGCGCCGGACGAGGCGCAGCGCTATCTCGACCGGGCCGCCTCCCTCGCAGAGGACGAGCCCGACGTTCGGGCGAACCTGCTCGAGCGCGCGGCCATCGTGGCCGCGCAAAGTGGCCGGAGCGCCGACGCTCGCGTGCGCTACGCGGCGGCGATCGACTTGCTCCGCGCGGGGGGCGACGAACGGGCGGCGGCGCTCGTCGGAGCTCGGCTCGGAGAGGTCGACGTGATGGAGTCGAAACTCGACGAGGCGATCGCACGCTTCGAGACCGTGATGCCCACGCTCGAGGCCGACGGCGCGAGCGCAGAACTGGCGGCGACGGTCGGCGCACTCGGTCGTGTGCTCGCTCTTCGTGGCGAACCACGCGCCGCGCTCCCGCACCTCGAGCGGGCTCTTCTCCTCGCAGAGCACCTCCAGCTCGAGGAGGTCCTGGTGCACGCGCTGATCAGCAAGGCCGTGGTGCTCATGCACGAGGACCGCTTCGTCGAATCGAGGCTGCTCTGCGAAGGCGCCGCGAAGCGTGCCGGGGCGGCGGGCCTGCACGCGGCCTGGGCGCGGGCGACGAACAACATCGCGGTGGGACTCGAGCGCGACGACCGGATCGAAGAGCTGCTCGCGCTGAGCGAGCGGGTTGAAGACGACGCGCGCCGGCGTGGTGACAGGGAGCGCCTTGCGAGCGCACGGATGGGTGTCGTCGCGGCCATGGCCGAGGCGGGCCGGTGGTCGGACGCTGCCGACCGCGCGGCCGAGGCGGTCGACATGCAGGCGAGCCTCTGGGCGCTCGCCGGCGCAATCGAAGCGGTTCCCGTGTTCTGCGAGCGTGGGGACCTCGAGACGGCTGCGCGGCTGCTCGCCACCTACGAGTGGCAGCGCGAGGCGGAGCAAGGCGAGATGAACGTCTGCTACGCCTACTGCGAGGCTGCGCTGCTACGGAAGCAGGGGCAATTTCGTGAGGCGCTCGCCGTGGCGGAACGGGCGCTCGAGCACCGCAGCGAGCTTGCATTCGGCTATTCAGCGATCAAGCGCGCCTTCGGCCAGGCGCTCGCGGCTGCATTCGAGTTGGACGATCACCAGAAGGTCGAGGCGCTGCTCGGGCTGACCACGCCGCTCCAGGCAGGCGAGCTCACCCCTCAGCTGGAGGGCCAGAGAGACCGTTTCACAGCGTTGCTCGCCGCGAGGCGCGGCGACCCGAGCGCCGGCGACACGTTCGGGCGCGCCGCCGCGACGTTCGCGGCGAGCGGCTTCGTCTTCCTGGAAGCGGTGACGCTCGTGGAGCACGGGGAGTGGCTGGCGGGGGGCGGGCGCCACGACGACGCCGAGCCGCTGCTCAGCCGCGCGCGGGCGACGTTCGAGCGCCTCCAGGCACCGCCGTGGCTCGAGCGCATCGCTGCGGCCGGCGCCGTGCCCGTGTCGGCGTAGCCCGTCCCGTGGATGTCCGCACGGAGTGCCTGCAGGTCGCAGGCGTCCGCCTGACCTTGGTCCGCCCGGTCGCGCCGGAGTCGCTGATCGACGAGGAGGCCTTCGCCGACGACGAGTACCTGCCGTACTGGGCGGAGCTGTGGCCGGCCGCGCTCGCGCTCGCCGAGGCGCTGCCCGACCTGGCAGGCCTACGCGTCGTCGAGCTCGGGTGCGGGCTCGGGCTGCCGTCGCTCGTCGCCGCGGCCAAGGGTGCCCGCGTGACCGCGACCGACTGGTCGACCGACGCGATCGACCTGCTGCGCGAGAACGCGTCACGCAACGGGCTCGAGCTCCGCGCCGAGGTGCGCGACTGGCGCGAGCCGTGGAGCGATCGGTTCGATCTCGCGCTCGCGGCCGACGTCCTCTATGAGCGCCGGAACGTCGAGCCGGTGCTCGAGCGGCTGCGCGAGCTCGCGCCGGAGGCGCTCGTCGCGCTCGCGGGCCGGCCGTACGAGGATGCGTTCCTCCAACGCGCCGGCGTTGCCGACGAGGTTGCACCGCGCGTCGTGCGGCTACGCGACGTAGCGTCCTGAGGCGGCGATGCGGCCGATGCCGACGTCTGCGAACCTCGTCGGCGGGATCGGCGTCGCGACCGTGAGGCGCACCGTCCGTCCGTTCCGCGCGAGGCAGCGCCAGGCCTGCTGTCCGTTCGCCGTGTGCGACCAGTAGACCTTGTTCCCGTCGAGCTGGAACGTCTTCTCCTTGCCGGCCGCGCATGCACCGGTCTGGAACGTGGCGATGAACGTGATCTCCCGGGCCGCCTTGTCCCGGAACCAGATGCGCAGGGCGGGCCGCGTCGTCGTCGTCCACTTGTAGTAGCGGAACCCGGAGCCGACGCGCGTCGGGATATAGGCGAGCGACGGCAGCTTCTTCTTCAGCGCCTGCTGCGAATGCACGGGAACGACCGGCGTCGCGGCGTTCGCGGTCGCAGCGAGAACGAGGGCGAGCACGACGGCGAGGAGCACTGAGCGGCGCATCGGCGCGACACTGTACGCGCTCAGGCGAGTGCGGCGAGCAGCTCCGCGAGCTCGCCGGGCTGCGTGAAGAACGGCGAATGGCCCGCGTCCAGCTCGATGACGCGTGCGCCGTACGCGTGCCCGGTTGCGATCTGCCAGGTGGCCTTGATCGCGGCATCGCGCAGCGTGGCGATCACGACGTCGCCTTCGCCGAAGTCTGCGGCCTCTTCGAGGATGCGCCCTTGCGGACGTAGTCGGGCAAACGCCCAGTCCGATGTCTCGCGGGTGCAGTCCGGATACATGAACTCCGCGCAGAGGTCCGCCGTCGGCCAGTAGCTGCGGTCGAGCTCGTCGCGCACGAAGCCGCCGAAGCCGTCGACGAATGCGTTGGCGTAGGCGCCGGCGACGGGCAGCAGGCCGGCGAGGTACACCCGTGTTCGCGCCGCGACGTGGGGGATCGTCTGGCCGGCAAGCGAGTGGCCGACGACGATTGCGTCGGGCTGCGGGCCGATCAGCTGCGCATAGTCGTGCTGGGTGAGGCCCGGCTGGTCGCAGGGAAGATCGACGCCCGCGGCCGCGTGGCCGCGCGCTTCCAGCTCACGCACGAGCTCGGAGAAGCACCAGGCGCCGTGCCAGGCGCCCGGGACGAAGACGAACCGCGCCATGGCCGTCGAGTATCACGCGTACACTTGGGACGTGCTCGGCCAGGTCTTGACGGCGATGGTCACGCCGTTCCAGGGGGACGGCAGTGTCGACTTCGACGCGTTCCAGGCCCTCGCGCGCTACCTCGTCGAGAACGGCTCCGACGGGGTCGTGGTGGCCGGGACGACCGGCGAGAGCCCGACGCTGACCGACGATGAGCGGCTCGATCTGATCCGCGCCGCGCTCGAAGCGGTCGGCGACCAGGCCGCCGTGGTCGCGGGGACCGGGACGTACTCGACGTCGCACTCGATCCATCTGACGGAGGCTGCGCACGAGCTCGGCGCGTCGGCGTTCCTCGTCGTGACGCCGTACTACAACAGGCCGCCGCAGCGCGCGATCGTCGCCCACTTCGAGGCGATCGCACGGGCGAGCGACCGGCCGATCGTCGTCTACAACATTCCCTCCCGGGTCGTCGAGAACATCGAGCCGGAGACGATCTCGCGGCTCGCGGAGATCGAGACGGTGCAGGCGGTCAAACAGGCCAACGCCGACCTCGACCAGGCGCGTCACATCGTCGAGACGGGTCTCGACCTCTACGCCGGCGACGACAACCTTCTGCAGCCGTTCCTCGAGCTCGGGGGTGTGGGCGGTGTCTGCGTCCATACGCACGTCGTCGGGCCGCAGGTTGCCGAGCAGGTGCGAGCGATGCAGGAGGGCGACACGCCCCGCGCCCGCGAGATCGACGAGTCGCTCGCCCCGGTGTACGAGCTGCTCCGGGTGGTCACGAACCCGATCGCGATCAAGGCCGCGCTGCGGCTGCTCGGGCACCCCGTCGGGGGGCATCGCCTGCCGATGGTGGATGCAACCGAGGATGAGGTCGCCCGCGTCCGCGGGTGCCTGGAACGTCTCGGGCTGCTTGTCGCTGTCTGACACACTGCCGGGCCAGATGGCAGACGTGCTCCGCGTGATCCCGCTTGGCGGCCTCGGTGAGGTCGGCAAGAACATGACCGTGTACGAGGCCGCCGGCGAGCGGATCGTCGTCGACGCCGGCATGTCGTTCCCGCGCGACGAGCACCTCGGTGTCGACGTGATCCTCCCGGACTTCGGGTACCTCCGCGACGACCCGGTGCGCGCCGTCGTGCTGACGCACGCGCACGAGGACCACGTCGGCGCGCTGCCGTTCCTGATGCGGGAGGTCGAGGTCGAGGAGATCTGGGCGACGCGGCTCACACTCGGCCTCGTCAAGTCGAAGCTCGACGAGCACGGACTGCTGCGCGCGGCCGAGCTCTGCGAGATCGATCCCGAAGCCGAGCCGGTGCAACTCGGGCCCTTCCGACTCGAGTTCGTGCGCATGGCGCACTCGATCCCGGACGCGGTCGGCATCGCGATCGAGACGTCCGCGGGCCGCGTCTTCCACACGGGCGACTGGAAGCTCGACCACACGCCGGTCGACGGGCTGCGGACCGACGTCGGCCGGCTCGCCGATCTCGGCAACCGCGGCGTCGACCTGCTGCTTGGCGACTCGACGAACGCCGAGCGACCCGGCTTCACGCGCTCCGAGCGCGTCGTCGGCGAGGCGTTCCGGCAGATCATCCCCGTGCGCCGCGGCCGCGTCCTCATCTCGAGCTTCGCCTCGAACATCCATCGCATGCAACAGGCGATCGACGTCGGCACCGACTGCGGTCGCAAGGTCGTGATCGTCGGGCGGTCGATGCGCCGCAACCTCAACGTCGCGCGCAACCTCGGGTATGTCGAGGTGCCGGACGACATGCTCGTGAAACCCGCCGACGTCGACGACGTCCCGGCGTCCGAGCAGCTCGTCCTCTGCACGGGCTCGCAGGGCGAGCCGCTCTCCGCGCTGACGCGCATCGCGTACGACGACCATCCCGCGATCAAGGTCGAGCGCGGCGACACGGTGATCCTGTCGGCACGGCCGGTGCCGGGGAACGAGCTGCGCGTGCACGACACGATCAACCAGCTGACGCGTCGCGGCGCCGAGGTGCTGCACGAGGAAAACGCTGACGTCCACGTCTCCGGGCACGCCCGCGCCGAGGAATTGCGCACGCTGATCTCGCTCGTCCGCCCGAAGGCGGTGATGCCGATCCACGGCGAGTACCGCATGCAGGCCGCGCACGCGCGGCTCGCGCAAGAAGCGGGCGTGCCGGCGTCGTCGATCGTGATCGCCGAGAACGGGGACGTCGTGGAGCTGTCGAAGTCCGGCGTCCGCATCGTCGACCGGGTCGAAGTCGGTGTCACGTTCGTCGACGGCCTGGGCGTGGGCGACATCTCGGACGTCGCGCTGCGCGACCGCCGCCACATGTCGGAGGACGGCGTGTTGATCGTCGTCACGACACTCGCCGACGGTGCCGCCGCGCAGCCCGAGTTGATCTCACGCGGCTTCGCCGAGAGCGAGGATCTGCTCGCCGAGATGCGTCAGGAGGCGCACGAGATCGTGCGCGAGCTGCTCGCCGGCGACATCCGCGAGATCAAGCTGCTCCAGGAGCACATCCATGACGGGATCGGCCAATTGGTCTACGACCGGACGCGCCGGAGGCCGATGATCCTTCCGGTGGTGATCGAGGTATGACAGTCCCGTTGGAGACCCGCCCCGAGTGGGCGGCCGTGATCGTCGAGCACGCGGCCGAGGAGCGGACCGCGAAGCGCCTGATCGGGCAGCTGCTTGCAGTCGAAGTGTCCTCACTCGCATTTTGCCGGCTGCTCGAGCGCTGGGCGCGCGGTGAGGCGGAGCCGGGAACGGCGGGCAGGCGTCAGGCGGCGCTGCGTCGGGCGGCCGATCGCGTCGAGACGGCCCTCGCCGGGCTCGAGACTCCGCTGGGCCGGTACCTGCTGGAGCTCGAGGCCGACCAGGCGGAGGGCCGCTCGTGGTTCGGTGAGCCAGGCCCGGGCGAGCTCGTCGACTGGGCGCCGGTCCTCGACCGCGCCGGAGTGAAGGTCGCGCCGCATCGCGTCGCACAGGCGTACCTGGAGCTGGCGGTGTTCGTGCGCGCGCTCGAAGGGCTTGCCTCGACGGTGCGGTGGCAGTCGTCGATCGACGCGAGCTCGCTGTGGGCGGGCCTGTTCGACCTGCGAGAGAACCTGCTCGGCTGCGCGCTGAACGACCTGCGCGCGATCGCGGCGTAGCATTCATCACGAGCGCAGAACGTTCATGCGCTCCGAACATCGGTGCGGCTACCGTGGTCAGTAGGCCCGCGACGACGCCCGGCGCGGGTTCTCCGAATTCGACGTCTGGGGGTCTCATGCAGCGCTTCGGTCTCTCCATCGGCAAGGTCATCGTCCTTGCGGCAGCGCTCGCGCTGATCGTGTTCGTGTCGATCACGGCGAACGGCGTCTCCGGCGGCGTCGTGTTCGCGATGGCCATCGGGACGGCAGTCGCGGTCGCGGTGTTCAGCGATTCGGGGCGCCGCAACTGCGTCCCGCGCTTCCTCCGCCGCCGAACCTGACCCACCCGGGCCTGCCGCGCGAAGAGCGCGCAAAACCGTCCGGCGCGGACGGGGCCGATCGGTACACGTCTGGTGCCAGGCACCGTGACGAAGCGTCCACAGGCCGACCCAGGCGCGCGGCGGCGCCGATGCGGGATGGGGACACGACCGATCGGAGAGGGGTTGTGGAGCGTTCGGCTCAGGTGCGGACATGTCCTCGGCCGTGTCACAAGCGTGCCGCCGCGTAGGCTCCGCCGGCATGGCCGTTGAGCTCACCGTTGTCGGCTCGATCAACCTCGACCTCGTCGCGCGCGTGGAGCGGCTGCCGAGGGCGGGGGAGACGCTCATCGGTCACGACTTCGTACGCGTGCCGGGCGGGAAAGGCGCGAACCAGGCGGTCGCCGCCGCCCACCTCGGTGCTCGCGTGCGGATGATCGGCGCCGTCGGAGGCGACCCGCTCGCCGACGAGGCGCTCGCCGGGCTGAGGGACGCGGGCGTCGAGCTCGACCTCACGCGGACCGGGACCACCGGGATCGCGCTCATCCTCGTCGACGATACCGGCGAGAACCAGATCGTGGTCGTCCCGGGCGCCAACGAGCACGTCGCGCCGAGCTCGCCCGGCGGTGCGGTGTTGTGCCAGCTCGAGGTGCCGGACGACGTCGTTCGCGCAGCCGCGCGCGGCGCAGAGTTCTTCGCGCTCAACGCCGCGCCCGCGCGGCCGGTCGACCTCGAACCGGACTTGCTGATCGTGAACCGACTGGAGCACGAGGTCGTGTCGCGCGGGAAGCTCGTCGCGGTGACGTACGGCGCCGACGGGGCGGCGCTCTTCGAGAACGGCGCCGAGGTGGCGCGGGCGACGCCGCCTCGCATCAACCCGGTCGACGGAACCGCTGCGGGCGATGCGTTCGCCGCATGTCTCGTCGTCTCGCTCCTCGAGGGACGCGGCCGCAGCGACGCCCTCGTCCGCGCCTGCGCCGCCGGCGCGATCGCCGCCTCGCGCTTCGGCGCGCAGCCTTCGCTTCCCGGAGCAGACGACGTCGCAGCGATACTCGTGGCATGACCCCGATTCCGATCATCCTCGATTGCGATCCCGGCCACGACGACGCGATCGCGATCCTCCTCGCCGTTGCGTCGCCCGAGCTCGACGTGCGGGCGGTCACAACCGTCTCCGGCAATCAGACGCTCGACAAGACGACCAACAACGCACTGCGCGTGCTCGAGCTCGCCGGCCGCACCGACATCCCGGTGTACGCCGGAGCGGACGCCCCGTTCGTCAGGCGGCGCGACGTAGCCGCGCACGTGCACGGCGAGTCCGGGCTCGACGGCCCCGACCTGCCGCAGCCGTCGCAGAGCGCTCAGCCGCAGCACGCGGTCGAGTTCCTCGCGCAGCAGTACCGGAGCGGCGACAAGCCGGTGCTCGTCGCGACGGGGCCGCTCACGAACGTCGGGCTCGTGTTGGCGACCCACGCCGACGCACGGCCCGAGCGCATCGTGCTGATGGGCGGCGCGATCGGCGAAGGCAACCGCACGCCCGCCGCCGAGTTCAACATCTGGGCCGATCCCGAAGCGGCCCAACGCGTGTTCGACGAGGCGCTCGACACGACCATGGTCGGGCTCGACGTCACGCATCGCGCGCTGATCACGGACGAGCACACCGAGCGGATGCGCGGCGCGGGACGCGTCGGGAAGGTCGTCGCGGAGCTGATGGACTTCTACGCGCGGTTCCACAAGCGCCGATACACGGATCTCGACGGCTCGCCGATGCACGACCCGGTGTGCATTGCGCATCTGATCGACCCGACGCTGATGAGCGTGCACGACGCGTACATCGAGGTCGACTGCACGACCGGCCCGAGCTGGGGAAGGACGAACGTCGACTGGCGCGGCCGCGAGCACTTCGGCGCGCCGAACGCGAAGGTCGGGCTCGACATCGACGGCCCGCGGTTCGCCGAGCTGATCGTCGAGCGCATCTCGGACCTCGGATGATCGTCTTCGGCGCGATCGCGCCGCACGGCAACCCGGTGTACGAGCAGCCCGACGGCCCGACGGCGAACGGCATGCGCGAGCTCGCCCACCGGCTCGAGGTGAGCGGCGCCGAGGCCGCGATCCTGGCGACCCCGCACGGGACGCTGCTCGACGGCCACTTCGGCGTCGTGCGCGCAGCGCGCCTGACCGAGCATCCGAACCAGTTCGTCGACGCGGCACATCTCTACGAGGGAGCGGGTGATCCCGACCTCGCGGACGCGTGCGTGAGCGCA
>Ga0207707_10002443_pt1 | contig 16724 bp, 14 predicted proteins | sample KBSC83BmetaG_FD_184336 | JGI IMG/M metagenome (GOLD analysis project Ga0207707, IMG submission 184336) | Corn rhizosphere microbial communities from Kellogg Biological Station, Michigan, USA - KBS C8-3B metaG (SPAdes) (version 2) | ecosystem: Host-associated > Plants > Roots > Rhizosphere ...
TTACCGCGGAGGCATGGAGTTCGCAGAGATCGATTTTCAAATTCCTCTCCGCGTTCTCTGTGTCTCTGTGGTGATATCTATTTAAAACAATAACTCATGTCTCGGCTTTGGGATAGTTCAGCGCATCGATTTCGAATTTTCTCAGCGCCGGCATCACACGCTCGGCGAATAGGCCGAGCGAGCAAAGCGCCTGCTTCTGGGTCAGCTCGCCGAAGGTAAATTCGCCGAGGAGGGTGTCAGCGCCGGCGTCGATGGCGATTTTTGTGATCTGCTCCACCACGGTTTCCGGCGCGCCGCAGATGAACGAGCCTTCGGCGATGGAGTGCTCCATGTCCATCAGTTCCTGGCGCCGGCCACCGTCGAGAATCGTCGACAAGCCGGTCGAACCGTGGGCGCCGTAAGTGCGCGCGCCGCCGCGCCGCTCCCAGAAATTCTTCCAGTGATGCTCGCCCTCGGCGCGCGCCTGCCGGTCGGTTTCGGCGACGTAGATCTCGCGCATCAAGCCGATGTGCGGCTTCGGACCCGGCGGTTGCGCGCGCTGGTAGACGTTGCGGTATTCATCGAAGGCCCGTCTGGCGGCTTTCATTCCCGCCGGCACCCATTGCACCGTGCTGATGGCGTGGCCTGCCGCTTCTTCGATGGAGTCCTTGCTCCGAGTCGGCATCCAGAGCGGCGGATGTGGCTTCTGCACGAGCGGGATCGATAGATCGACGTCTTTGCATTTAAAGTAGCGGCCTTCGAAACTAAACGCTTCGCGGGTCCACAGGCCGCGGATGACTTGCAGCGCCTCCAGCGTCATCTCGCGCTTTTGCTCCCACGGAATGTTGTAAGCGGCGAAACTGAACGGGCCGATGCCGGCGCCGAAGCCACACTCCAGACGGCCCTCGGTGAGGTTGTCGAGCAGCGCCACTTCTTCGGCGACGCGGATCGGATTCCACAGCGGCAGAACGTAAACCAGCGGCCCCAGGCGAATTCGTTTCGTCCGCTGCGATGCGGCGCCGAGAAACGCGCCGGGACTGGGGCATTCGGAAAATCCCATGTCGAAGTGGTGCTCGGCGACGAAATAAAAATCCATGCCGGCCTGATCGGCCAATTCGATGACTTCCAGGTGGCTTTTATAGAGATCGACGTAGGAGCGCGCCGGCAGATCGTGCTTTTGCATGTGATCGAAGAGTCCGAGCTTCATGAAATGTGCCTTTACTTTGGCGCTGAGGTCTCTTTTTGTATCTCCTGCAGCAGGGAGTTGTCGAACATTTTATCCACCGCCAGCTTTTTCGCTTCGGCGCTCTGTTCGGCGCGAAAATCGATGATCGATTTGAGCCCCGCTGCCGACACGAAAGGAATCCGCAGGGCGTAGTCTTTGACGTTTTCCTTGTAGGTAGCATCGAGTGTTTCCGGGTCCGTGGTGCGGGTGTATTTGCCGATGGACTTTTTCGCCACCGCCGGCTCCTGGATCGCCAGGTCGTAGGCGGCGATGGTCGCGCGCAGGACTTTTTTCAGCTCTTCGCGCTTGGCGCGAACTTGCGAGTTTTTGACGATGAAACAGCCGTAATCGAACGGCAGCCCGATGGTCTCGGTGGTGAGAAGCTCGCGGAAGCCGAGCTTGCGCGCTTGCAGACTGAGCGGCAACGAAATCGCTCCGCCCTGCACCAGATTTTTCTGCATGGCGGCGATGATCTCCGGAGTGCCGCCAAGCTGCAGCAGCGCGACGTCCTTGATCGGCTGCAGCCGATTCCTGGTCAGCACCTGACGCGCGACGAAATCGGAGAACGCACCGAAACGCGAAACCCCCACCGCCTTGCCTTTGAGCCCGGCGATGGTCGCGATCGGCGCGGTGGTGAAAAACGAAGTCTGGCCGGTGTCGTACTGGCAGCCGATCAGGCTAAGGTCGGCGCCGGCAAGATTGGCGTCGACCACGGCGCCCGCGGCGGAATAAATGATATCGATGTCGCCGCCGAGCAGCGCCTGGACGGCTTTAGTGCTCGAACCGATAAAGAGCAACTCCATGTCCACGCCGTACTTCTGATACAAGCCGGCGTCCTGGCCGACCCACAAAATGGTGAACGTGCCGGCGAAGGCAGTGTAGGCGACGCGCAGCTTCTGAGCGGATGAGTTAGCGGCGCTGAAAACGATGAACGCTGATAAGAAAAGAAAAAAACTAGCGATGGTAACGCGTCGCTTCACGGCGGGCCTCGCGGCGATGGACGGTTTTCGGTAGATCACGGCCGAGACGCTCCTGTCAAGGCGGTTTCTCGGCTCAGCGCCGGTCGGCTTGCGGTTTTCATTTGACAGCCCCGCGGCAATGCTACTATTTTTCCGACAACCAATCACTGACGCGATCCCGTGCACTTGCAAAAATTTCGATGAACTGGACAGCCAGCCGAGAATTGAGCGCGTTCAATCAGCCGCGATACCACCTTGCCTTTATTCTGGCGCTCTGCGCCGTGCATTTTTTACCTTCCTCGGCGCGCGGGATTTCTGGGAGACTGAAACCCACTATGGTGAAATCACGCGGGTGATGCTTCAGGACGGCGAGTATTGGGTCACGCGGCTCAACGGCGAGGTGTGGGCCGACAGCCCGCCTTTTTATTTCTGGCTGACCGCGCTGGTTTCGCGCGCCTGGGGCAGGGTCGACGAATGGACGGTGCGCCTTCCGTCCGCGTTCGCGGCCACGGCGCTGGTGGTTGCCTTCTATCACTTCGCGCAAAAATGGCTCGGCGCGCGCGCCGCGTTTATCGCGACGCTGGTGATGAGCACGGCCGCGCTCACGATCCACGTGGAGCGCCACATTCCGATCAACTCGACTTTTTATCTCTGGCTCACGATTTCGATGTTTCTTTTCATGGAAGTGATCACTGCCGAGTCGGCCGCGCCCAGGCGCGCTTACGGCGCATGGTTTTTTCTCGGCTTGGCCTGCCTGACCAAAGCGCCGATCGGCATCGTTCTTCCCTTGAGCGTGATCATTGCATTCGTGCTCATGAACGGCTGCGGAAAAAAAATCCTCTGGCTACGGCCCATCAGCGGGCCGCTGTTGCTGCTCCTTGTTCTTTCACCATGGCTCTTCTTTGCGCTATGGAAAACGTCCGGACATTGGGTGGATTATTTCTTCGCTCAGCATCATGTTTTGTATAACATCAGACATCGCGAGCCGTGGTTTTACGCCGCGGTGTTCTTTCCGATTGGCTTTGTGCCGTGGGTTTTTTTGCTGCCGCCGGCGGTTCTGAGCCTGTGGGACGGGCTCAACGGCCGGGGCGAACCAAAATTTTTATTCTTGTCGATCTGGTGGCTGGCCGCTCTGGTTCTCGCGCAGTTGTTCGACGGTCATCATAACCACTACCTTTTCGTCGCGGTGGTGCCGGCGGCGCTCGTGGTGGGAGCCTTCGTCGATAAGCTGGCGAGCGGCGGCGCGGGCGCGCGAGCGCTTTCCTGGGCCCGTGTAAGCCTCAAGGCGGCGTGCGTGCTTTTGTTTGTCTGCGGCCTGGCGGCGCCAATCCTGGCATGGCGCCAGTTGCCTGATCTCAAATGGCATATGGTTCTGTTCGCGGCCTTGCTGATTGCCGGCGCGGCCTGGATTGCCGCTGCGCTCAAACAATCCAATTTCCTCGGCGTGGTCGCGCGTTTGGGAATTCTCCTGCTGATCGTCGATTTGCAAATTCAGGGGCTGATCTTTCCGGCGATGAACCGCATGGAAACCCGCGCGTTGGCGGAGACTCTCGGCGCCGTCGCCAAGATCGAAGACGGCGTGGCGACGTACCTGACCGAATCATCGCAGAGTTTTTTCAATTTCTATTCGGGGATTCGGCGCATCGACTACGTCGCTGCGCCCGAGAACCTGCCGGCATACTTGAGCCGGCCCGGCGCGCATTTTGTGCTGATGAAGCAACACCACTTCGAGCGGCTGAAAAAAAATCCGGTAGCCAATCTACAAGTGATCTCGGTTCATGCGCCGAACGCAAAGGGCTGGTTCGCCACCAGCTTTCCGCGTTGGGTGCTTGTCTACTCGTGCACGAGGGATTGCCCGCCCGCGCCGCCGCTAGCTGAGCCGTCTGCGGCACTCAGCGACAGTGGAAGATGAGCGGTGCCCGACGCCGTTTTTAGTTTTGCCGCAGAGATTTTTTACGCGCTTTTTCGGCGCTGAAAAAAACGTAGGAGAGGAGTGTGGTCATGGCTGTTTATCCCCGGTCGTTCTTGTTTCCGACGTTTTTGCTCTTGCTCCTGAATGTCAGCGCGGCCGCCGAGAGGATCCGCACCGCGGTGCCGGGCCTGAATCTGAATTACCTTTCGATTTTTTCCGCCGACGCGAGAGGATTTTTCAGGGATGAAGGTTTGGACAACGAGACTATCGTCATCGGCGGTCCCGCCGGCATCGCGGCTTTGATCAGCGGTGACGTGGATTACAGCGGCGCCGGCGGCAGCGGGCTCAGAGCTGCGGTCAAAGGAGCACCGCTCAAGGCGATCCTCTACCAAACCGAGCGGCCGACCTGGTATCTGGTCACTCATCCGTCGATCGTTCAGCCTGCTGATCTGCGCGGTAAAAAGATTGGTGTCGCGCTCCTCGGCGATAGCGAGGATCGTTTCACGACTCTGTTCGTCGAGCGCGCGGGGCTATCGGCGAAGGATGTCACCAAAATAACGTTGGGGACGAGCCCGACGGATAAGATTCTCGGTATCAAGAGTGGCGCGGTGGCAGCGGTGGTGCTCGATCCGGCCGGCGCCGTGGCGGCGGAAAAAGAAGGGCTGCGCAACCTCGCCTACCTCGGCGATATTTTTCCGCTGCCATTTCAGGGTTACGTGACTACGGACAAGAAGATCGCGGAAAATCCGCTTCAGCTCAAACGTTGGCTCCGCGCCGTGATTCGTGGTTTGATCTTTTTGCGCGAACGACCCAGTGAAGCCGCCGACGTGGCGATGAAAAAACTTCGATTAAGAAACGTTACCAAAGCGATGCTAATGGAAGCGATCCAGGGCTACGCTCGCGCTCTCCCGGCCGGCGTGCCGGGCTTGCCGTCGGCGGAAGGAATCAAAAACGTACTCGAATACGAGATACGCCTGCCGCTCAAGATGGATGCGCCGGTCGCGGCGGAAAAATTTCTCGATTTGCGCTGGGTCGCCGAGGTGAGAAAAGAATTGGAGCCGCGCAAATAACTGCGGTCCCTTGCCGCGGATATTTTCTCCGGAAGGAAATGAAACATGAGCGCTGCCAACAACAGCGATATCCAAACCCTGCGCGTCGATCTGGTCGGAAGTCTGCTGAGACCTCAGGCGGTTAAGGAGGCCTTTGCCGGCTACGGTACGGGGCAGGTGAGCGAAGCCGAGCTAAAACGGGTTCAAGACGAAGCGATCAGCGCGGTGGTCGCCAAGCAGATTGCGCACGATTTGCCGTTCGTCGTCGACGGTGAGTTTCGCCGCACGGCGTTCATGGAAAGTTTTTCGGTGGTGGCCGGGGTCGAGGAGTGGCAGACCGGGGTCAAGACCTATCACGAAGTGCTCAAGCGCAACGAAAGTGCCGACACGAGCACGCGCAAGGGCCAGGATCCGATCCTGCTCAATCGCAAGCGCGTCACGGGCAAACTGAAGTTGCTCCGCAACTCGCTGCTCGACGATTACCGCTTTGCCCAGAATCTGACCGATCATCCGGTCAAGGTTACGTTGATCGGACCGGATCGAATCCAACAATGCTACGACAGTGACGCCTCGCGCGCGGTGTATTCCGGCGCCGAGGAATTTCTTCGCGACGTGGTCGCCGTCGAGCGGGAAATGATCGGGCAATTGGCCTCGGCCGGTTGCCGCTACGTGGGCATCGACGCGCCCGGCTATACGGCCTACGTGGACCCGGATTCCCTCGCGGCGATCCGCGCGCGGGGCGAAGATCCCATGGCGGTCATGGAACGCTCGATTCGGGCCGACAATCAGGTGATCGCCGAGCATCCCGGCGTTAATTTCGGCATTCACATCTGCCGCGGCAATCGCCAGAGCATGTGGCATCGCGAGGGTCACTACGATGCGATCGCCGAGAAACTTTTCAGCGGTCTAAATCACCAGCGGCTGCTGCTCGAATACGACACGGAGCGCGCGGGCAGCTTTGCGCCGCTGCGCTTCGTGCCTAAAGACAAAATCGCGGTCCTCGGTTTGATCACGACCAAGATCGGGCGGGTGGAAACGGTGGATGAGTTGCGCCGGCGCATCGACGATGCGGCGCGTTTTCTACCGCTCGGGCAAATGGCGCTTAGCCCACAGTGCGGTTTCGCTTCAAGTCTGCGCGGCAATCTGCTTACCGAAGAAGAACAGTTTCAAAAGCTGGACGTGATGCTGGAGACAGCGCGGAAGGTTTGGGGTTAGACCAAGCCGCCGCAGGTCTTTCCACGCTGCAACGGCTTCGTCTCTAAAATTCAGCGGAGTCTTAGCGCCGATCGTCAGCTTCGCGCATGGACCACACGTTTTTCTGTGCGGCGCAGAAACGGCGCGATGCATCGACCGCCTGGCGCGATCCGTCGAGGTCGGCCTGCACGGTGAAGCAGTGCTCACGGTTGCGCATGCGAAAACTGTCGTTGGCCGGAACCTCGATGTCATTCACACCGGGGCGAAGCCGGAAGTTATTCACCTGTCCGGCGGTATTGCCGCCCTCGCGCACGACGATGTCCGTGCTGCAATCGCGCCGCCCATCGAAGCGGATGCGTACTTTCCAGGCGCGCAGGCGCTGGCCTTCGCGTATCGGGTCCGGCGACATGTCGAGATCCTCGATACGGAGCCGATCGCCGCGCCGGCAGGAGTCGCCGCGCCCGCCCTCGGCGGCCAAGGCCGCGGGGGTGGGACTCCAAAACAGGTTAGCCAGCATGCCGGTCAACAAAACCGCTTTGATCCAATCCATAAAAGCCTCCTTGGTAGAGTCTGTGGGTTAGACGCTGGAAATTATCTCTTGCTAGAAACAAACCGCGCAAGGAGAAAAAATCTTTTCCGGTCAATCACCTAGACTTGCCATTAAGCGGCCAAATCCCCTCACCGATTCCTTAATATCGATCAGTTTCATGGCGTACCAGATGCACGCCAGGCTGCTAGTCACCACCGGCTTGCCGATCTCGTCTTCCAACAACTGCACATCGGTGATGGTCGGCCAGCGCGGGCAGGCGATAAAAACACCATCTGCGGCGCGGTCTTTGGAATAGAGACGTTTGGCGATTTTGTAGGAGGCGTGAACAGGCAAGTCAGTCAGTTCGGCGTTCTTGCGCACGCCGTAGCCGGCGATCTGCAGGACTTCGAAGCCGGATTGTTCCAAGTGGCCTTTCAGGCGCTGATTCAGCTCTTCAGGATAGGGGGTGCCGACTACAAGTTTTTTGCAGTTCATCGCCTTCAGCGCTTCGACTTCCGCCGTCAACCCAGCGGCCACCGGCACGCCGAATTTGTCCGTGAGCTTCTTGCCGAGCTCGCGATCGGCGCCGAAAGGCAGCCGGGTGAAAAGCGGCGAGCCGCTGAAGATGATCGAGTCGCAGTTGTTCTCGACCAGATCTTGGGTTGCTTCCTCGATGCGATGGAGCTGTCTTTCAAAGTCGTCGTCCACCAACTGGCGCACGGTGCCGGTGGTGTTGAGCATCATGAAGCCGTCGGGGAACATTTTGTAAAATTCGTAAACTAGAGTGTCGCCGCGGGACGGGGCGACGTGACCGATGCGAGCGCGCCAGCCGTACATGATTTTTACCTCCGTCAGTCGTTCAAGATTCCGGATTCAGAGTTCCAAGATCATCAATTATGCCCAGCCGTAGAGCGCCGCCGGGTTGTCGACAAGTATTCGGTTTTGCTCTGTCGGGGCGGCGGCGAGCAGAAAATCGAGCAGGTCGCCGTCGTTGGGCATCGGCACAGCGATGCCCGCGTACGGCCAGTTGCTGCCCCAGATCACGCGATCGGCTCTGGCCTCGATGATCCGCTGCACAATTTCGATCATGTCCGCATATTCCGGCGGGCCGACTTCGGACAATTGATAAAAGCTGTAGAGATTGATCCAGACGCGCTCTTCATTTTTGAGAATCGCCAGCAGCTCGCCAAATTCGCCGTGCGCTTCGGAGTGAGGTTCCGCGTGAGCGACGTGATCGAACACGAAGGGTTGCCTGAGGGAATTCAACACCGGGACGGCGTTGATCGCCTCGGCCGTTGACTGACACATGAATTCGATATGCCAGCCGAAGCCAGCGGTGCGATCCGCCATCCGTTTGGCATTCTCGAACGACAAGCCGCCCCGGCCGTTGGCTTTGACCCGAAAGCCGGTGAAGCCGCCGTTTTTCAGCTCGAACAACTCCGAGTCGGCGATCGCCGGATCGAGCAAGGCGAGCCCTTTGAAATTTCCCTGCATGCGTGCCAGGGCGTCGAAGGTCACCTGATTGTTTGTGCCGTTGGCGCTGCCGGTAACGATCACCGCGCGCGTCAGTCCGAGGGCGCGGTGCACTTCGAGATAATCATCCAGGCTTGAATGCGGATCGGGAGTATAGTTTCGTTCCGGCGCGAGTGGGTAGATTTCGCTCGGGCCATAGACATGCAGATGGGTGTCGCAGGAGTTCGGCGGCGCGATCAGGCGCGGCTTCTTCGGATTCGGATTGGGTGCTTTTACCGAGCGCATTGCGGTGCCTAATTTATTCCAACCGCGGGTAACATTGCCAGTGCTGCGCGCGATCTTTGAGCACGATCTGTCGGCATGCATTACTTGACCGGGCTTCGGCGTTTGCCTTATTTTTGAAATTGAGTCGATCGAATAATATCGAGCGGAGGCATTTATGGCTGGCGACTTGAATCTTTATTTGTTGAAGGCCGACGGTCTCATTCGTTGCCGTTGGGACGGCGTATCGCAGGAGGTCGGGATTCTCAATCGCGCGCTCGAAGGGGAGATCGTCCGCGAAGTGACGCGCGACCCGTTTCAACCCAAGCGCTTGTACGCGGCGACCTTGACGGAAATCCATATAAGCGAAGACGACGGGGCGACATGGCAGTGGCTTCCTTCGGGTGGCATCGAGCGGCGCGACATCTGGACGATGGCCGTGCACCCGACCCGAGCCAATGAAATCTACGTCGGCACCTTGCCGGCGGCGGTTTATGTGAGCGAGAACGGTGGTCGCTCCTTTCGCGAACTGGCGGCGTTTCGCGAGCTGCCTGAGTACAACAAGTGGACGTTTCCTCCCGGCGCACATGTCGCGCACGCGCGCTCGATCGTGCTCGATGCGCGGGTGCCGGACGAAATCATCGTCGGCATCGAAGAAGGCGGCGTGGCGCGGAGCCGCGATCGCGGCGCGAGTTGGGAAGATATCAGCGGACCGTCGAGCCCGACCGCATTTCCAAAAGTGAACGATCCCGCCGGCATTATCCCGTACGAGATGGGCAAGCATGAAGAAGGGCGCGTGTACCGCGATGTGCATTGGATAACCCGTCATCCAACGCGCTTGGAGACTCTGTTTGCGAGCACCGGTCTCGGCACCTATCAAACCGACGATGACGGAAAAAGCTGGCGCAAGTGCGAGTACGGCATGGGCCGCGCCTATGCGATCCCGATGAGCAATCATCCGGCTGCACCTGACCGCGTCTATCTGGGCGCGGCAGAAAACGGGCCGGCCTCTTGGCCGGGCTATCGTACCGTCCGTGCCGGCCCTTACAACACCGTCAGGTTTAGTCGGAATATTTCGGCACAAACCGGCGGCGCGAGGAGCCAGATTCTCCGTAGCGACGACAGCGGCAAGACATGGCAGCGACTCGACAGTGGCGGACTTCCTTCCGGGTACTCACACATGACCTGCGGCTTCGCGCTTCACCCGGACGAAGCTCGAACGCTCTGCGTCGGATATACCGACGGATCAGTTTATGCGACCAAAGACGGCGGTGAATCCTGGCGTCAGCTCAAAGTCGCAGAAGACAAGCTTTACGGGATTCGGCTCACCCACGCCTCGTAAGCGGCCGGTGGTTTGGGGGAGTTTCAAGTCTTTCGCCGATGTGCGCGGAAAGATTTCGCCAATATAAACACGTTTTGTCTTGTGAATTGGTTGACAGGGACTAGGCAATGCTTCACAATTGGGCAATTAAATCAGTCCAATGCGGACGGGAAAGGTGGACTCGTTGATGAGGGAGCAAAAGCACTTGCTGGGTTACAGTTCGGCGTTGTTGGCGGTTCTATTTATGGTCGCATGCGGCAATCCACCCAATCCGCCGCCGGCGAAATGGACCTCGGAAAACCCCAGCGCCGGGCCGTCGACGGCGGCTGCTAAGCCGACGCCGGCCAAGCCGGAGGCCAACAAGGATTCGAGCTTGGAAGCGTTACGCCGGGGTGAAGCGGCTGGAGCCGGTCCGATGGCCGACGTCAATTTTGACTTCGATAGCGCCGCACTCTCGGAGAAGGCTCGTGGGATTCTGAAAACCAACGCGGAGTGGCTCAAAGCCAACCCCGCGGCCAAGGTTCAGATTGAAGGCCACTGCGACGAGCGCGGCACTGCGGAGTACAACATGGCGCTCGGCGCCAAGCGCGCTCAAGCCGCGATGGATTATCTCGCCACTCTCGGAGTTGCCGCGAACCGGTTGTCGACGGTGAGCTACGGTGAGGAGATCCCGGTTTGTCGGGAGCACACGGAAGACTGCTGGGTAAAGAATCGTCGCGCGCGATTTGTCGCTTCCGGCGCCAAGCCGGTTTCCTGATTTCACATCGGTGTTAATCTAAAAAGCCTGCGTCCTTCGACGCGGGCTTTTTTTTGCTCTGCAATCTTACTTCGCTCTGTTTCGCGCGCATTCACTTTTTGCTGGCTCGCCAACTACTGCAGATTGACACCGCGCGCGGCGCTTTGTTACGGTCCGCTCGAATCCACGACGGCAACAGCGCGAGGTGAAAACATGCTCGGAGCGCGACGACTTTCAATCGTGGCCGGCTTGGTCATCGCATTTTTTATCTGGATTCTTGCCTGGCGCGTTCAAGCCGACGACGCCTTTCGCGTCTCCTACGGCGGCTACAACGAAACCGCGGCGCCCATGTGGGTGGGCATCGAGCGCGGCATTTTCAAGAAATACGGCATCGACGCATCGATGATCCAGGTGCGCTCTGGCGCGCTCAGCGTGGCGACTCTGGTCGCCAAGGAGGTCGAAGGTGTCTACGCGGCCCAGTCGACGATTCTGAGCACTGTCTCGGGCGGGATTAAGCTTGGCTGCATCGCCAGCGCAATCAATAAAATTCCCCGCCTGCTGATCGCGCGCAAAGATATCAAACGAATCGAAGATCTGCGCGAGAAAATCGTCGGCGTGCAAAGCATCGGCGGCGGCTTCTGGCTCCGCACGATGATCATGCTCGACCATCTCGGCATCGATCGCGACAAGGTCGGCCTCAAGACTCGCGTCATCGGCGACGGCCAGGTGATCGTCCAGGCGCTGCTCGCCGGCAATATCGATGTCGCCGCGCTGACTTACAGCCTCGCCGAAGCGCCGCTCAAAGCGGGTTTCAACTCGCTGGCGGACGCGGCCGAGATGAAAGCGCCTTACCAGGGACCGAGCATCTGCGCGCTCAAAGAGTCGATCGCCGGACGCGGCGAATTTTTTCTACGTCTCACCCGAGGGCTCGCGGAGGCGAGCGCATTTATTCTCGACAACGCCAACAGAGCCGACGTGGTCAAAGTGCTGCAGAAAAATTTGCGGCTGGCGAAAACTGAAGAAGCCGAAGCTGCTTACAAAGTCGCGCGGCTTTCGACGACCCTGGACCTTGCGCCTGATCCGGCGGCTTACAAGATCGTCCAGCGTCTGGTCGGCCGCATCAACCCCAAAATCAACCAGGTCGATCTCGACCAGATCATCGACCCGACATTCGTGCGCACCTTGGAGAGCACCGGCTTTCTCGGTGAGCTGCGCCGAAGAATCAAATAATTTCCTGCGCTGATTTTTCTCAGGATGCGCCGAGATCCAGACATTCCGGCGCGAACAGTTCATCGAGACCGAACTTTTTCGGCGTCAATCCCTGCTCGTGGGAATAGAGCGCGGCGGCTTCGAGCGTCGGCAGGTTTTGTTGAACGCCATAGGGATACACGTCGCGGCCGATGATCTGGCGTGCGTATTCCAAATCGAGATTCACCCAAGGGAGCGCCGGCAAACCTTCTTCGTAAGCTTCGAACGCGAGCTGCTTGGCGGCTTCGAAGCCCTGGGAAAGGCGGGCGGCGATGGACGGGTCCTGTTCGTAAACGGCGCGCCGGATCACGACCATGTGCATGATCGGAAAGATTTTTGTCCGGCGGTAATAATCGGCTTCGATGGCGCGCGAGTCGACGAACAGGCGTTTGATGTGCGGCAAGCCCGCGAGAAAGCCGCGCGGCGGCTGGGTTAGGGCGACAGCGTCGAGCGCGCCGCCTTCCAGCAGACTATCCAGAGTCTCGCCCTCGGCGATGTTGTCGAGTCGAATGTTTTTCGGAATTTCGATCGGAACGTGCTCGGCGCGGCGGCGAAACCAGTGCACGTCCTGCGGCGCGACGCCGTATTCATGCTGAAGCAAACCGCGTACGAACAAGAGCGCGGTCATCGAATAATCGGCAATGCCGATTTTTTTTCCCTTGAGATCAGCGGGCTCGCGGACCCCGGAGCCGGTGTTGATCCATATGTAAGAGTGGCGAAACACGCGCGACGGAAACACCGGTAGCGCGATAAAGCGCTTGTCGTTTTTGCCCAGGGCGATCATGTAGTTCGAGAGCGACATTTCCGACGCGTCGAATTCCTCGTCGTGCAGCATGCGCAGAAAAATTTGCGACGGCGGTGAAATATACACAAACTTTAGATCAACGCTGTCCACTTGGACGCGGCCGTCGGCAAGCGCGCGGGTGTGGTCGTAATCGCGGACGGCGATGGTGAGAGTTCGATTGGCCATTTTCCCTCCGAATTTTTTAGCGGCGCTTCGAATTTAGGTGCAAGCGCACCTGGAAGTCAACGCGAATGGGTGGACAGGATTACAGAGATGCGGTAAACGGGCCGGAGGAGATCGTGAAAGCGTGGACGTGGTCGTGGTGTCAGAAGAACACGAGCACGAACACGATCACGAAATGAGATCACATGAAATCGTTAATTGCACTCATGATTGCGCTGCTGCTCGGATCACCAATTTCGTCGGCAGCGGAAAAAGTTCGCATCAGCGGCGGCGGCATGACGCCGCTCCACGGAATTATCTGGGTCGCCAGTCAGGAGGGATTGTTCAAGAAGTACGGCCTGGAAGCCGAGTACCTGACGATGAACAGCGGCACCTTAGGGGTGCAGACTTTGCTGTCGAACGAGAGCCAGTATCTCTTTTCCACCGGTGCCCTGGCGATCACCGCTAATGTTCAGGGAGCCGACTTGACGATGATCACCGGTGGGTTCAATCTGTACGCCTTCAAAGTCGTCGGGCGGCCCGATGTGAAAAGCATCGCCGATCTCCGCGGCAAAAAAATTTCCATCAGCCAGTTCGGCTCGGCCACCGACTTTGCCGTGCAGGCGAGCCTGGAAAAATTCGGTGTGGATCCCAAGCAAGCGACCATGATTCAACTGGGGCCGAGCTCGAGCCGGCTCGCGGGGCTCATCAACGGCTCCACCGACGCCTCGCTCTTTACCGAGCCTTTTGCCACCATGGCGATCAAAAAACACAAAATGAATCTTCTGCTCGACATGGCCGAGGTCGGTATGCCGTATCCGCAGAGCTGTCTGATGGTGAAGCGGAGTTATCTCGAAACCCACCGCGATCAGGCGCTGCGCGTGATCAAGGCGCTGATCGAAGGCATGTTCCTCGCGCGCAGAGACCGGAGCCTGGCGCTCCGGGCGATCAAAAAATATATTCGCGCCGACAACGAAGTCTACGATATCGGTTACGATTATTTTCTCGGCAAGCATGCCGAAGGCTTGCTCAGCATGCCCGATCGGCGCGGCGTGGAGGCGGTGATTCAACAACTGGCGCGATCAAATCCCAACGCGAAAAATCAGACTCCGGAAACCCTGCGCGTCTTCGAACCCAGTGTGCTCGACGAGCTGAAACGCAGCGGCTTTATCGACGGCGCGCGAAAATAGACGCGGACTCCGGCGATTCAAGCTCAACGCGTTGCCGCGGCTTTGACTTGCGCGTAGTCGGTCCAGCCCTGCAGGACTTTGAGCACGCCATCCTGCACCAGAGTGGTCATCTCCTGCGCCCGCGCGACCTTAAATAGTTCCGCGACCGTGGCCCGCCCGTGGATCAGCTTCTTGATTTCATCGCTGATCAGCAGAAGCTCGTGCAAGCCGATGCGCCCCTGGTAACCGGTATCGCGGCACGAACCGCAACCCTTGCCGCGGTAAAGCAGGAAACGATCGTCGTAGGGAATGTTTAAGGCGGCGAAAGCTTCCTCGCCGAAGCCGTAGGCGAGGGCGTCGTATTCTTCCTTGGCTGGGTGGTACGCTTCGCGGCATTGGCGGCACACGGTGCGCGCCAGCCGCTGCGCCAAAACTCCAAGCAATGAATCGGCGAAGTTGAAGGGATCGATGCCCATTTCGAGCAGCCGGTTGATGGTTTCGACGGCGCTGTTGGTATGCAAGGTGCTCAGCACGAGATGGCCGGTGAGTGAAGCTTCGATCGCTACCTCGGCGGTTTCGTGATCGCGAATCTCGCCGACCATGATCACGTCCGGGTCCGCCCGCAAAAAGGCGCGCATGGCCGCGGCAAAATTGAAACCGATCTTGGGATTCACCTGCACCTGGCGCAGACCGGGCTGGGAAATTTCCACGGGATCTTCCGCCGTCCAGATTTTCCGATCCGGCGTGTTGATCGCGCCGAGCGCAGAGTGAAGGGTTGTAGTTTTGCCCGAGCCAGTGGGACCGACGCAAAGAATTAGGCCATACGGTTTGTCGAGCACCGTGCGAAACTCACGCAGATTGCGCGGCGTCATTTTCAAGCGATCGAGCGGGATCGGCTCTTCGGCGGCGAGAATACGCAGAACGATGTCTTCGTTACCGGCACCGGCGGTTGGGATCGTCGCGGCGCGGAGCTCGATGGCGCGGTCGGCGATTTGAAATTTAATCTTGCCGTCCTGGGGCTTGCGTCGCTCGGCGATGTCTAGGCCGGCCATGATTTTCAGGCGCGAGACGAGCGCGCGCCGGTAGGCGGCCGGCACCTGCAGGTATTCGAAGCAGCGGCCATCGACGCGAAAGCGGATGCGGGTATCGCGCTGGCTGCCTTGGGGCTCGATGTGGATGTCGGAGACGTGTTGGTTGTAGGCGTCGACTATCACCTGGTTCACCAGTCGCACGATGGCGCTGTCGTTCTCGCTGACGAATTGCTCAATGGCGGTTTCGGACGGATCTTCGTCCATGCTGTCGAGCTGGTTCAGAATCGTCGAGACGGACTCGCGCGCGAACGAACCCTGCTGGCGGGCACTGACGGTGTTCACGTATTGCAGAATATCCTCGCGCAGGCCGACCAGGCATTTGATTTTCTTGTCCGGATAAAGCCGCTTGATGTCCTGGATGCGGTCGTGGGCGTGGGGATCGTCGATCAGTACATCGACGCTCTTCTCGGTCACTCGCAGCGGGATCCAGTAGTTGGTTTTCAGATAATTCGGATTGATCCCGGTGACACAGTCGGGCGCGATCAGCACTTTATCGTCGTATTCCTTGAACGGGCACTGGTAGTACGCGCTCAACGCCGCGCCGAGCTCGGCCTTACTGAGGCGTTTGTGCTTCATCAAGGCAGTTTCGACAGCAATCTTCTCGCGTTCCGCGCGTTTGCTCAGGGCCTCGAGCTCCTGCGCCTGCAAGCGCCCCGAAATGATTAGCGCAGCGAATCTGCCACCGCTTCGCCTGGCCGGCGGATCGGCCTGCTGCGACTGTTTATACAGGGCACGGATCAACGCGCTATCGTCAATCAGGCCCCTTTCGAGCAACAGCTCGCCGAGTTTTTTCTTGCTCGACTGACTTTTCTGCTGCTCCAGCACTTCGTGCAATTGCTCGGTATGAATGAGTCCGAGATGGACCAACATCTCGCCGAGGTGAATATGTCGGCGATGCTTTACCAACACACCGGCCAAATCCGCTGACGAGACGAAGCCGAGCGCCACGCAAACTTTGCCGAGGGGCACCGACGGATATTGATCTCTTTGCGCTTCGATGCTTTGGGCCAGTTGTTCCCGGCTCAGAAAACCTTCGCGGGCGAGGATTTCGCCGATTTTCTCCGAATGGGATGCCTGCATGTTCAAAGACAACATCTGTGGCCGGTTTGCCTTTCGCTAAATCGTTTTAGGCACTGTTCTGCAGGGACGCGCTGGCGCGCCTGCGACAAAATCGTCCGCCCAATGAACAATCAATGTCAAAGTTTTTTTGTGCGGAGCAGAGATCGCTGGCAGCGGCGCTATCAACCACGCCAAATCGCTCCTTAAAACGCGCCGGACAACAAACTTCAGCCCGAGATATAGCAAGCTTCGTGCACGGCTCCGCTTTTTTCCGATTGACGGCAGCTTTGGATTGAAAGTATGTTTGGGTACTTCGAAAGACCTAGAATCGGAGAATTTCAAAACCTCCTATGCAAACCGACCGGTACGATTATTTGCCGATCATCCACCGCCGGCCGTTCAAATGGCCGAACGGAGCCAGGGTGGCTCTCGTGGTCGCCCCGAACATCGAGTTTTTTCACATCGACAAAGCCATCCCCGGGGCGCCGAGCGCGCAGTTGCCCGACGTGACCGGCTACGCGCTGCGCGATTACGGTTCGCGCATCGGCGTATTCCGGATGATGGACGTGCTCG
>Ga0207707_10002444_pt1 | contig 16716 bp, 11 predicted proteins | sample KBSC83BmetaG_FD_184336 | JGI IMG/M metagenome (GOLD analysis project Ga0207707, IMG submission 184336) | Corn rhizosphere microbial communities from Kellogg Biological Station, Michigan, USA - KBS C8-3B metaG (SPAdes) (version 2) | ecosystem: Host-associated > Plants > Roots > Rhizosphere ...
TCCGGCAGAGATCGGAAATGCGGGAAGTTTCTTTAAAAACCCGGTGGTGGATCATGCTTTGTTTTTATCACTATCAAAAGCTTATCCGGATTTACCTGCCTATCCCCATGAGGAAAGATCCGTGAAGCTGGCCGCCGGCTGGCTGATTGAACAGTGTGGCTGGAAGGGATACCGGAAAGGAGATGCGGGTGTGCATCCCCGGCAGGCCCTGGTGCTGGTAAATTATGGTGGCGCCAGTGGCAAGGAAGTCCTGGAGCTTGCCGATGCTATTGCGGCATCGGTAAAAAAGCGGTTTGGCATTGGGTTGGAGAAGGAGGTTAATGTTTGGTGAGGGAAAATTAGTGGATAGTTGATAGTTGATAGTGGATAGACGTGCGTGAAAGATCAGGCAACCCGCATGCTGGAAAATTTTTTTCAAAATCCGTGAAGCAGTCTACTTTACGGCGTTGTCAATCAACTATCAACTATCAACTATCAACTATCAACTATCAACTATCAACTATCAACTATCAACTTCACCCAAAATCCTCCTCCTCTTCCGCCCCATAATTCTCCGGGCTCAGATTCATCATGGACCCGATCAGGTCTTTGAATTCGATTTTACCCTCCACCACTTTTTTGCTGATCATGGAGTAGGCGGAGAGGCCGTGCAGTACGAACTCCATCAGGAGGGCCATTTCCCTTTCATTGGCATGGCGGAAATGTTTTTTTACGAAGGCATGGAGTCCGTCTACTTTGTAGAGCAGCTGGATCTTATCCTGATCCCTGGTGTTGAAGAAGATATCCAGATGATTTCCCTTGTCGAACCAGCCGGTGACGGGCTTGTAAGGATTTTCTTCCCCGGCCTTTCTTTTTTTGAATAATTCCGGGTTTGGAAAATAATTGATGAACTGTGTGCGGAAAGCTTTTTCCAGTAAATTAAAAGCAACCTGGTAAGGCCCTTCCTGCTCTCCTTCATAAACCAGTTCAATTTTTCCGGTAATGGAGGGAATGATGCCTACGAGGTCGCTCATCCAGACCTGGGTTTCTTTTTCCTGATTGAGCAGGGCCCTTCTTTCGGCCGCGCTCACGGCATTTTCGTAGGCGGCAATGGTGAGCCGGGCGGACACACCGCTTTTCTTATCCACGAATTCACTGCCCCTTGCTTCGAAAGCCACCTGTTCGATCAGTCTTTTTACGAGATCGCTGACCTTTACACGAACCTGCTGGTCTTCCGTGATATCGGCTTCCTGTTCCGTAATGGAAAGCGCATGGTCAATGCTTTTGGGATAATGAGTCAGTATCTGGCTTTCGATCCGGTCTTTCAGCGGCGTTACAATGGATCCGCGGTTGGTATAATCTTCCGGGTTGGCGGTGAATACAAATAATATATCCAGCGGCATCCTCAGTTTGAAGCCCCGGATCTGGATATCGCCTTCCTCCAGAATATTAAAGAGGGAGACCTGTATGCGGGCCTGCAGATCGGGCAATTCGTTGATCACAAAAATACCCCGGTTGCTTTTCGGGATAATGCCGAAATGGATCACTTCTTCGTCGGCGAAATTCAGCCGCAGGTTGGCTGCTTTAATGGGATCGATATCCCCGATGAGGTCCGCCACGCTCACATCCGGGGTAGCCAGCTTTTCACTATAGCGGTCGCTGCGGGATAACCAGGAAATAGGGGTGGCATCTCCCTTTTCTTTCAGCAGTTCGCGCGCAAATTTCGAAATGGGTGCAAAGGGATCGTCATTGATTTCGCTGCCGCCGACAAAAGGAATGTATTCATCCAGCAGGTTGATCATCTGTCTTGCCATGCGCGTTTTCGCCTGGCCGCGCAGGCCGAGAAAAAGGATATTATGGCGGGAAAGCAATGCCCGTTCGGTATCGGGAATCACTGAATCTTCATATCCCACAATTCCCGGAAAGCTGTTCTCTTTATGTTGTAGTCTCTTCAGCAGGTTCTCCCGGATCTCTTCTTTTATTTTTTTACGGGTGTAACCTGATTTTTTCAGCTCTCCGAAAGTTTTTATTTTTTCAATATTCATCATCATTTTTTTGAGTGGTCTTCCGCAGCCTTAAACCAGGCGTGCTGTTTATCTTTTGAATAGATGTTCGAAACAATCTCGTGACAGGCATCGCAGGAGACCCGGAACTAATACACGGTTTTCCTTTTTCCATTTTCGAAATCCCGGAAGATAAAAGCGCCCAGGCGATCCAGCGAGGCGAAGAATGCCTTACCATTATTTGTTTCGGTAAACTCAGTAACAAATCGCTGCAGATAGGGATCACTGGCAATCATAAAGGTAGTGATTGGGATCTTGATCTTTTTGCATTGTGCGGCCAGGTTCAGGCAGCGGGCGGTTATTCTCCGGTCGAGCCCGAAACTGTTTTTATAATACTTTTTACCCGATTTCAGGCAGGTCGGTTTTCCATCCGTGATCATGAAAATCTGCTTGTTCGGATTTCTTCTTCTCCTGAGAATATCCATGGCCAGTTCGAGACCGGCAACCGTATTGGTGTGATAGGGCCCCACCTGCAGATAGGGAAGATCCCTGATCTCAACGGGCCAAGCGTCGTTCCCGAATACTACAATATCCAGCGTATCTTTCGGATACCTGGTGGTAATGAGTTCACTCAGGGCCATCGCTACTTTCTTTGCCGGTGTTATGCGGTCTTCCCCATAGAGGATCATCGAATGGGAAATATCAATCATCAGCACGGTGGACGTCTGGCTCTTAAAATCCGTTTCGCGGATCTTCAGGTCATCCTCCTGCATATTGAAGGATTCGATCCCATGATTGATCTGCGCATTCCGGATCGATTCGGTGAAATCAATCTGTTCGAGCTGATCCCCGAACTGAAAGGGTCTGGTTTCCGGGTTCACTTCATCGCCGGTTCCCGGTTTGAAACTATTGTGATCCCCCGATTTTGTTTTTTTTAATTTTCCGAAAATTTCTTCCAGGGAGCGTTTCCGGATACCCTGTTCTGTTTTGGAACTGATATTGAAGGCGCCCGTTTGCTTATTTTCATCAATATACCCCTTCTCCCGGAGCTCGTCGATAAAATCGCCCATGCCATATTCCTCATCCGTCAGTTCGTACTCCTTATCCAGCTGATTCATCCACTGCAGGGTCTCGCCCACATCCCCGCTGGTGTAGGTAAGCAATTGCATAAAAATGTCCAGGAGCTGGTCGAATTTCGATTTACCTTCCCGTGACGGATCGTATTTTGTGAAATGAAAACCAATCATTATTTCAAGTTAGTCAATAAAATTAAATAAATCGTTTCTGCCGGAACGCCTTTCCAAAGTTTCCTTCTGCAGTAAAACCCGCATTTAGCATATGAATAACAAACTTTCCGGCAAAAGGATCACTTCCATCGATGCATTCCGCGGAATTACGATTCTGGTGATGGTTTTTGTGAATGAACTGGCCGGAATCCGGAATATTCCGGCATGGATGAAACACATGCCAGCAAACGCAGACGCCATGACTTTTGTGGATGTGGTTTTCCCGGCCTTCCTTTTCATTGCCGGCATGTCGATCCCGTTCGCCCTTGGTAAACGCCTGATGAACAATCCTGATCGTAAAAAGTTGAATGAACATATCCTTTGGCGGGTGGCCGGCCTGCTCTGTTTTGGATTTTTCATGGTGAATGGAGAAAGTTCGGGGCGGCACGACATGCTTTTTTCTATTTATTTATGGTCCCTGCTTTTTTATTTCTTTGCGTTTATGGTCTGGCAGGTTTACCGGACGCAAAATAAAAAGCGGGTTTTTATTTTGCGCGCTGCCGGCCTTGCGGGGCTGTTATTTCTGGCGCTGATCTTCCGCGGCGGACCGGATGGCCATCAGTTTATGACCCCGAAATGGTGGGGGATCCTGGGACTGATCGGCTGGGCTTATTTATTCAGTTGCATTTTCTACCAGTTGTCGTCCGGGAAACTGATCCCCCTCCTGTTTTTCCTGCTGCTTTGCACGATCGGGTTTGCGCTCACCCGCTATTATGACTGGAGCGCTTTTCACTCGAGGAATGCAACGCACGTTTCCGTGATGCTATGCGGGATCATCGTGAGTATTTTACTTTTTGACGAGAAGAAGATAAAGACCATTCGTTTGCGCGTGCTGCAGGTGCTTGGCTTTGCTGCCATTCTATTTATCGCGGGATATTTTTTGCGGCCCGCCTACGCGATTTCAAAAGTATATGCAACACCAACCTGGGGTTTTTATTCCGCCGGAATCTGCTGTGTGCTGTATCTTATTTTTTACTGGGTGATCGATTTAAAGAATATGGTTAGCTGGACGAAATTCTTCCGCCCCGCAGCGGAAAATCCTTTGCTTACCTATTTAATCCCCGATGTCATTTTCATGCTGGGCATGCTTTTTCATTTCCGGCTCTTTCCGGCGAAATGGGCCTTTGGCCTGCCGGGCATGTTATGGTCAGCCGCCTTCGCCATCCTTGTTATGTTTATAGCCAAGGGGCTGAACAAACTGCATATCCGGCTGCAGCTGTAATTATTTCAGACTATTTTGAACAGCCGGTTTTTTGTTGTACTGCTTATCCATTTCATCTATCTGCATCAGCATCCGGTATGTGGTGAAGATATCCTGGGCAAATCCCATTTGCCGGTCAGATAAATTTCCTCCTTTATTCTGCAGGATCATGTAGGCATTGGTGGCGAGCTGGTCGTCGCTCGTTTCATCGCCCATGGATTTATAATACCGCATCTGCTGCTGCAGGTCTTTTTTTACGGATGCTTCCACTTTCCTTGCCAGCACTGTATCCCCGGCCATGTAGCAAGCCTGGAGGAAGTCGGTGGAAATGCCATCCTGCTGGTTGCCGCGGTTTGAAGTCATGCCATAAGGGAAATTCGATTCACGCACACTTTTGTCAAAATGCTCGAGAATGTTTCTGGCAGAATCTTTTTTGCCGGCATCAATTAAACTGAAAGCCAGTTGAGAATGCGCCATGCGGATACTATTGAGGTGACGGCGGTTCTCCTCATCGTAATAAACGCCTTCCTTGTCTGCATTCCCATAACCAAATTTCTCCATGATGGTTTTGTAGGCTGCGTCATTGTCCACCCCGGGATTATTTACCGGAACCAACTGGTAAGAGAGCCCCCGGAGGCGGACATATTTGTCGATGCCGAGATCCTGGAGCTCCTGCCTTGAAGTAAAACAGATGGGTCTTTTCCAGTGATTGGCTGCAATCACGGCATAGATGGCCAGGTCGTTCTTCAGCAAATAGGATTTATTGGGAATATCTATAAGCAATTCACTTAAAACGCTGTCGCCGGCGTCTATGGTGCCGTTTGCTTTTACCGTATTGAGATCCACCGGTACGCTCAGCTTCTTCACGGGTAAAACGTTAATGGCGTCTTCATCCTGCTGAACGGTATATTTCGGATCATCACTTGCAACTACGTTTTTGAGCATGTCGAACAGGTCGTAATATTTTTTCTGATCGAAACCGGGAAGCGGATTTACGTAAACGAAATCCCTTTTGCTGCCCTGGATCTGCTCCGGGGTAAAGATGAGATCAAATGGCGCGCTCTTATTTATCTTATAACGCAGTTCATTCATGTACCAGTCCGTACCCAGCAGGCTATTGACCACTACGCGCACGTCCGTCCGGATGCCTTCCACTTCCTGGGCATACCATAATGGATAGGTATCGTTGTCTCCGAAGGAAAAAAGGATAGCGTTGGGCGGACAGCTTTCGAGGTAATCCTTTGCCAGGTCCCGGGCCAGCGTTTTCTTACTCCTGTCGTGATCATTCCATTCCTGGCTGCCCATCAGCACAGGCACCGCCAGCAGGCAAAGGCCAGCAGCGGCATAGTTTGCCATCATATCTTTCTTCAGATATTTTTCAAAGATCTCTTTCACCCAGATCACGCCCAGGCCGATCCAGATGGCAAAGGCATAAAAGGATCCCACATAGGCGTAATCCCGTTCGCGCGGTTGTTGTCCTGCCTGGTTCAGGTAAATCACCACGGCCATCCCCGTAAAGAAAAAAAGCAGGAAGTTTACGACAAAGTCTTTTTTGTTCCGGCTGTACTGGAATGCCAGGCCGAGCAGGCCCAGTATAAAAGGCAGGGCATACATCCGGTTATAGGATTTGTTTTTGGTATGGATGCTGTCCGGCAGTTTGCTCTGATCGCCGTACAGGAAATTATCGATAAATGGAATGCCGGTTATGGCATTTCCGTCCCGGACATTTCCAAATCCCTGCAGGTCATTTTGCTTCCCGGAAAAATTCCAGAAAAAATAACGCAGATACATCCAGCCGACCTGGTATGTCATAAAATACCGGAGATTGTTGGCCATGGTGGGTGCATCGCCATCCGACAGCCCGCCAAATTGTTTATACACATCCGTTTGTCCGCGGTCGTTGCTGTTATCCCACATACGCGGAAAGAAATGGGAAGAAGGCGTATTGGACCAGTCCTGTACAACGGCACGGCCGGCTTCAATGTATTTGTCCTTTCCCTTCACATACTGCACGGCTCCCTCGCTGCGGGGGGGACGGTCTACAAAATCCGGACCGTACACAATGGGCCAGTCGCCGTACTGATCACGGCTCAGATAGCCCACCAGGCTCACCGGATTATCCACATTGAACATATCCACTGCAGGGTCGGCATTGGAGCGGATCATGGTGGTAAAATAGGTGGAGTAACCGATCAGCATAAAAGCAATGCACCAGATACCGATCTTCATCAGATAATATTTCTTCCGGACAGCATAACGCAGGCCGAAAACCAGGATAGCGCTCAGCAGGATAAAGAAGAAGGCAAATCCGCTGAAGAATGGCAGGTTCAGGTCGTTCACAAAGCGGATATCAAACCAGGCAGCGCCCTTGATGGTGTACTGGATCACAAACTTCTGAACCAGTCCGGTGATCAGGCAGCCCACGAGGAAGGCCCAGACTGCTCCCCAGGCTGTGTGTTTATAGCGCTTATAATAATACACCATCACGATGGCCGGAATGGTCAGCAGATTCAGTAAATGAATACCGATGGAAAGCCCCATCATGTAGAAAATAAAGATGAGCCAGCGGTCGGCGCCCGGTTCATCAGCCACATTCTCCCATTTCAGGATGGCCCAGAAAACCAGGGCCGTAAAGAAAGAGGAGGAACCGTAAACTTCGCCTTCCACTGCACTGTACCAGAAAGAATCGCAGAAAGTATAGGCCAGGGCGCCAACAGCGCCGGCGGCGATAATGGTAAAGATCTGGCTCTTGCTAAGGGGAAGATTTGTTTTCTGAACAATTTTACGTGCGAAATGGGTTATAGACCAGAAAAGAAAAAGGATGGTCAGGCCGCTCAGGAGCGCACTCATGAAATTCACGGCCCGGGCTGCCGTGAGGGGATTATCGCCAAAAAGAATGATAAAAAAGCGGCCCATCATCACGAAAAGCGGGGCTCCGGGCGGGTGCGGGATCTGCAGTTTGTAAGCACTGGATACGAATTCGCCGCAATCCCAGAAACTGCCTGATGCTTCCATGGTTAAAACATACACCATACAGGCAAAAAGTCCGACAACCCAGCCTGAGATGACATTAACCTTCTTGTAGTTCATGGTCCGTTGATTTTTAGGATTGACAAATATAGTGTTAATGTGGAGATGTGATAATGGGTAAATATGTTAATGAATACTGAATTGGGAGAGCCTTCAGGCATTTACACATTATCACATCTCCACATTACCACATTACTCGAAATAAATCCTCACCGTCTGATAAAACAAATAATGCTGCAGTGCCTGATCCGTATAATCCTGTAATCCGAATAGTCCGGCGGCATTGCCTTTGTTGATGGCTACTTCCAGGTATTCTGCGGAATTAAAGAGGGCCAGCTTTTCACCGGGAGGAACGTCGGCGTAAGTTTCGCTGATCCGGTCGATGATCTCATTTCTTTTAAAAACGATCCTGAAACCGCGTCCCCGGCGTTGTTCCTCAAATTCATCCCGGGTAATATTAACGATCACGTTCTCGAAATTGTCGATGAATATGATCTGCCCCTCCATATAATTGTCGTTCAGGATGGGCCGCAGTTCATTTTTTTCGATATAATCAATTTCCGGGTCGCCCAGGGTTTCCGGCTGGCGGCCCCGTTCCAGTTCCAGGATGGCTTTGCCCATAATCCGGCTGCAGTAAAGGGTATTTTTGTTTGCCTGCGGGTCCAGCGGGATGCCGATCACTTTTTCCGGCCTGGGCGGAATGATCATATTGATCAGCCCGTTGTCGGCACAAAAAATGAACTGCCCTTTGTAACAGGCCAGGAGCAGGTGCTCCGGCTTTTGCTCAAAGAGGTTCACCAGGATAATGTGAAAGGTATTGGCCGGGTACTGCAAAATGGCATTCCTGCATATATACGCAGCCTGCGGATAGTTGAAGGGAGCGACCTGATGGGAAATATCCATAATCCGGAAATCAGGATTGATTTGCAGAAGCTGACCCCTGACCGCTCCTGCAATATAATCCTGCAGTCCGAAGTCAGAAGTAAGGGTAATGATCGCCATCAGTAATCGGTTCGGTTTTAAGTGTACTATTTGATCAGTTCACCGTTTTTGAAATAGTACCGGTGCACCAGCTTGTCAGCCAGGGAAGGAAAGAATTTATTCAGGAAAACCGTGAGCTTCCCGGTGAAGGTAAGAACCAGGACCCGCTTCCTTTTTTCTATTGCGCTTAGAATATATTTAGCGCAGGTCTCCGCCGGCATAAGTTTGCTTTCATCCAGCAACCCTTCACCCTGGCCCTGGCCATGACTGTTCAGTGCAGCATTGCGGATATTGGAACTGGTGAATCCCGGAGAAACCCACATCACATGCACACCGGAGTCTAAGAGTTCGGTCCGCAGCGATTCCAGCCAGCCCTGGAGTGCGAACTTGGAAGCAGAATATCCGCTCCTGCCCGGCAATCCCCGGTAGCCCGCAGTGGAGGAAATGCCCACCACGGTCCCTCTTTGTTTCAGAATATAAGGCAGTGCATATTTGGTGCAATATACTGCACCCATGAAATTCACATCCATCAGCCGGCGGATCACATCGGTATCCGCATCGCCGAACAGGGCTCTCATGCTGATGCCGGCATTGTTGATCAGGATATCGATAACGCCGAAAGTGTCGATGGTGGATTTTATAAAACGTCTGCATTCTTCCTCATGACTCACGTCACAGACCATGGTATGCAGCATCACCTGGGAATATTCCATTTGCAATGCGTATAATTTATCGTAATGTCTTCCGCAGGTGGCCACTCTTGCCCCCGCATGAATCAGCGCATCGATGAGCGCACGGCCAATGCCGTCCGATCCGCCGGTTACAATAACAACTTTATCTGTAAAAAACGACATAGGAAGATTTGTATGCGCAAAAGTAGGTTAAGATTTTCTCATTCAATTTCATAAATTCACCAAATAAGCTGCAGGAAGAGAATGGTTGACGCGCTTCCGGTTCGCAACCTGCAGGCAATTCAAATAATCGTTCTGATGAAAAAAATAGTATTACTGCTTTGTATTCCGTTTTTAGCTTTCACGGTCTTTTGCCAGTCCCGGGGCCCGGCCGGGCCTTTGCCCAGTGCGGCACAGTTGAAATGGCAGGATAATAATTTTTATTTATTCGTCCATTTCGGGCCGAACACGTTTACCGATCTGGAATGGGGTAAGGGTTCGGAAAAAGAGGAAGTGTTTAACCCCACGGCCCTGGATTGCCGTCAGTGGTGCCGCATTGCAAAAGCTGCCGGAGCAAAAGGAATTATTCTCACGGCAAAACACCACGATGGGTTTTGTTTATGGCCCAGCGCTTATTCAAAACACACGGTTGCACAAAGCAGCTGGCGGGGTGGAAAGGGCGATGTATTAAAAGAACTGTCGAAGGCCTGTAAGGAAGCCGGAATATTATTTGGCGTTTATCTTTCCCCCTGGGACCGGAATCATCCGGCATATGGCACAGCAGAATACAATGATGTATTTGTGAACATGATGAAGGAAGTAGTAACTAAATACGGTCCTTTTTTTGAATTCTGGTGGGATGGCGCCAATGGGGAAGGTCCGAATGGTAAGAAGCAGGTCTATGACTGGCACCGGTTTGAATCCACCATGCGCAGCATTGCTCCGAACACGATTTTATTCAGCGATATCGGTCCCGATGCCCGCTGGGTCGGCAATGAAAAAGGCTTTGCCGGAAAAACCAACTGGAACCTGCTGGATACCGCCGGATTCTCCCGGGGTGCCGGCGCTCCTCCGTCTGATACGCTGAACCAGGGAAATCTAAACGGGACAAACTGGATTCCCGCAGAATGTGACGTGAGCATCCGGCCGGGATGGTTTTATCATGCTTCGGAGGACAGCCTGGTCAAGACGCCGGAAGCCCTGTTTGAAATCTATCTGAAGTCGGTCGGACGCGGCGCGAATTTTTTATTGAATGTTCCGGCAAACAGGAGCGGACTGATCTCATCCTATGACTCTTCAGCGCTGATGGGCTTTGCCGCATTGCGGAGAAAAAGTTTTCATTCTTCTATTTTACGGGACGCGGGAACGTCTGTTCAGTTGAACGGCAAAAACGTGCGGGCCGAACTTACGGATGGAAAGGAAGACAGCTGGGTAAGTGCCGGTAAGGATTACAAAAATGCTTTCCTGGACATCCGCTTTCGTAAAAAAACGGAACTGAATTGCATAGAACTGAAAGAACCGGTTCAGCAGGGTCAGCGGGTAAAATCCTTTACGATAGAATTGCGGAATGGAAATCAATTGCTCAGCAGGCTGGAGCAAACCACGATCGGCCATCAGCGTATACTGACTTTTCCAACGCAGGCCGTTACCGGGATCCGGATAAAAATAACCGATGCCAAAACCGATCCGCTGATCAGTGAACTTGCGGTATTTAAAATTGATGAAGATCTGGTGGAGAAATAAAAAATCAGCCCGTTCCTTTAACCGGTCTTCATGAAAATTCAATTTTGACATACATGCCAATGCAGCGCGAAGCCCTCCTACAGCAACTGGGTGATCAGGAAATTACCTGGGACCTGATCATTGCCGGTGGTGGAGCAACGGGTTTGGGCATTGCTGTTGATGCTGCCTCCCGCGGATTCAAAACATTGCTGCTGGAGCAATCCGATTTCGCCAAAGGAACTTCCAGCCGGAGTACGAAACTGGTTCACGGCGGCGTGCGTTATCTGGCGCAGGGAAATATCGGCCTTGTACGGGAAGCCCTGCGTGAGCGCGGGATCTTATTACAGAACGCTCCGCATCTCGTAAAAAATGAATCTTTTATTATTCCGAATTATGGCTGGCGGGGAGCGGTTCTGTATACTATCGGGCTAAAGATGTATGATCTGCTGGCCGGCCGCCTGGGTTTCGGACGTTCCAGATATATTTCCAGAAAGGAAGTGATCAGAAGACTTCCGAATATACAGCAGGCCGGACTTCTTAGCGGCGTGCTGTACCAGGACGGACAATTTGATGATGCCAGGCTGGCCGTTAACCTGGCACAAACGGCATTGGAACAGGGTGCCGTTTGTTTGAATTATATCCGGGTGACGGGATTGAAGAAAGATAAAAACCGGATCAGCGGGATTTCTGCGCGCGACATGGAAACCGGAGTTTCCTATTCTGTTAACGGAAAGATCGTGATCAATGCAACGGGCGTTTTTGTTGACGAACTGTTGCGGATGGATCAGCCCGGATCCGGGACAATGGTGAAACCCAGTCAGGGCATACACCTGGTATTGGACAGATCATTCCTCCAGTCGGAGGATGCGATGATGATTCCAAAGACGGAGGACGGACGGGTTTTGTTTGCTGTTCCCTGGCATAATAAAATTGTGGTAGGTACAACGGATACTCCACTCGATGAACACAGCCTCGAACCGGTGGCACTCGAAGAGGAGGTTCAGTTTATTTTACGAACTGCGGGAAAATATTTAGTGCGCGGCCCCCGGCGTGAAGACGTACTCAGTGTGTATGCGGGCCTGCGTCCGCTGGCCGCACCAAAAACAGAAAATGCCCGAACAAAAGAAATATCACGCAGACATAAACTGATCGTATCTCCCTCCGGAATGATCACAATTACCGGCGGCAAATGGACCACTTACCGGAAAATGGGAGAGGACACGGTGAATCAGGCCATCCGCACCGCCGGCCTGCCACTCCGGAACTGTATTACAAAATCATTACCTGTGCACGGTCATCAGGCTGAGGTGGACAGAAGGGATCATTTATTTGTTTACGGAAGTGATGCCGATTCTCTCCGGGAGCTTGCAAACGAAAATGCGACATGGAAGAACCCTCTTCATCCTGCACTGGAATATACCGGCGCGGAAGTGATCTGGGCCGTGCGGGAAGAGATGGCCCGGACAGTTGATGATGTGCTGGCCCGCCGAACGAGGGCATTGTTGCTGAATGCACGGGCAGCGATTGACATGGCTCCTGCAGTTGCCCGCCTGATGGCTGCTGAATTAAAAAGGGACGGGGAATGGGAGGAAGAACAAATAGCGTCGTTCAGAAAAATTGCGGAAGGGTACTTGCTGGGAAGTAAAAAGTAAAAAATAAAAAATAAAAAGATAATTTGCCGGTTATGGAAAAATATATTCTTGCATTAGACCAGGGTACAACGAGTTCCCGGGCGATCCTGTTTGATCACCAGGGCAAGATCCAATCCATTGCACAAAAAGAATTCACCCAGATTTTCCCGCAACCCGGCTGGGTGGAACACGATCCCAATGAGATCTGGTCCTCACAGGCATCCGTAGCTGCAGAAGCCGTTGTGAAGGTCGGCGCCGACGGCCGGAATATTGTTGCTATCGGAATCACGAATCAAAGGGAAACGACCATTGTGTGGGACAGGGAAACGGGGGAGCCGGTTTATAATGCCATCGTATGGCAGGATCGCCGGACCGCTCCCTTTTGCGATACGCTAAAGAAACAGGGATTAACTGAAATCATCCGGTCCAAAACCGGCCTGGTGATCGATGCTTATTTTTCCGGATCCAAGATCCGGTGGATACTGGATAATGTAAAAGGCGCGAGAAAGAAAGCAGAAGAAGGAAAACTGGCTTTCGGAACCGTGGATTCCTGGCTGGTTTGGAAATTTACGCGGGGCCGGGTTCATGCAACGGATACCAGCAATGCCGGCCGGACCATGCTGTTCAATATACTCGAACAGCAATGGGATCCGGAATTACTCCGGATCCTGGACATCCCGCAGAGCATGCTGCCGGAAGTAAAACAATGCAGCGAATTATACGGAGAAACGGAAAATGGTTTATTTGCCAATAAGATTCCGATTGCCGGCATTGCAGGAGACCAGCATGCTGCATTGTTCGGACAGATGTGCCTGGATAAGGCCATGGTAAAAAATACTTATGGCACGGGCTGTTTTATGCTGATGAATATCGGGGATCATTTTATTGAATCAAAAAATAATCTGCTCACCACGGTGGCGTGGAAGATTAATGGAAAAATTCAATACGCTTTTGAGGGGAGTATATTTATTGCCGGCGCGGTGGTGCAGTGGTTGCGGGACGGGCTCGGTATTATCCGATCCTCTTCAGAGATTGAAGGACTGGCGCTGAAAGTGCCTGATACCGGCGGCGTGTATTTTGTTCCCGCTTTTGCGGGACTCGGCGCACCCTACTGGGATCCGGATGCGCGCGGAACGATTGTCGGCATCACCCGGGGTACAACCACCGGGCATTTAGCGCGGGCCGCCGTGGAATCCATTGCCTATCAGACAAGAGATGTATTGAAGGCGATGGAAGCGGACGCCGGCCTCAGCATAAAGGAACTGCGGGTGGACGGCGGGGCAACGGCAAACAACCTCCTCATGCAGTTTCAGGCGGACCTCCTGAATTGTAAAGTGATCCGGCCGGAGATCACGGAGACCACTGCGCTGGGTGCGGCCTATCTTGCAGGCCTGGCCACGGGATTCTGGGAAAATGTGGAAAGCATACAGCAATTGTGGAAATCAGAAAGGGAATTTGTTCCGGCTACGGAACGGAATGATATGAAAGAAAAAATAGCCGGGTGGGAAAAAGCAATACATGCCGCCCGGGTATGGAGTGAAAAATAGAAACCAATAAAAAAAACCTTAAAACAATTTACATGAGTCCATTCGCTGCCGAATATATCGGCACCATGCTACTGATTTTACTGGGAAACGGAGTTGTTGCCAATGTTGTTCTGTCGGACACAAAAGGACAGAACAGCGGATGGATTGTCATTACCACCGGATGGGGACTGGCTGTATTTGTAGCCGTGGTGGTTGCGGGCCCGGTCAGCGGTGCGCATCTCAATCCTGCTGTTACCCTCGCACTCGCTATCGGGGGGAAATTTGCCTGGACCAATGTATTATCGTACCTGCTGGCCCAGATGCTGGGAGCCATGACCGGCGCGCTGCTGGTATGGCTGATGTACCGTGATCATTTTAACCGGACGAAGGATCCGGCATTACAACTCGCGTCTTTCTGCACTGCACCGGCAATCTATAATCCGCCGGCGAATATTTTCAGCGAGGCAGTGGGAACATTCGTACTCACTTATTCTGTTTTTTATATTACCGGCGCGGAAATCACGTCGAGTAAAACACTGATCGGCCTGGGCTCTGTCGGCGCCTTACCTGTGGCCCTGATCGTTTGGGTAATCGGATTATCCCTTGGTGGCAGTACCGGGTATGCCATCAATCCGGCGCGGGACCTCGGACCGCGCATCATGCATGCACTGCTGCCAATGAAAAACAAAGGCAAAAGCAGCTGGTCATATGCCTGGGTTCCAGTGCTGGGACCATTGCTTGGAGGGTTGATTGGGGCGCTGGTTTATCTGGCGCTGCGGTGAGGGAGGATGACGGATGACGGTTGACGGTTGACGGTCTTCCGGTGTGACAACCTGATATTGTTTAATCTTCGTAGTTCACGGAAATGCCGGACGCCGGATCTTTCGCGCCAGTCCGTCAACCGTCAACCGTCAACCATCAACCATCAACTGTCAACCGTCAACCATCAACCGTCAACCATCAACGGAATCCTTCTTTCTGCCGCACTTCCCTCCCAAATGCCGCTAAAACAAATCCAATGATCCGGAATCGGGAAAATGCTAACTTAATAGGGCTTTCCTATTATTCACCCAAAAAATTAGCAGATGTTTCAGTTTAACCTAAAATCAAACGCGTTTGTATTGGGTATTTTCTTTTGCTGCGGAATCATTACCGCGCAGGCGCAGGGTGTCGTCACGACGCCCCGGGTACCCAGTCCCGCAGCAACCGTTTCACAAACCATCGGCATTTCAACCATCACGGTAAGTTATTCCAGGCCTTCCGTGAAAGGCCGCGAGATCTGGGGCAAACTGGTTCCCTATGGTTGGAATGTGGATGGATTCGGAGCGCGCAATCCGGCGCCCTGGCGGGCCGGAGCGAATGAAAATACCGTGCTTACCCTGACCGATCCGGCAACCATTGAAGGTCATCTCGTTCCCGCCGGATCTTATGGATTATTTTTTACCATCAATCAGGACAATACCGGAGAAGTTGTTTTGTCGAAAGACAGCAAGTCATGGGGTAGTTTCTGGTACGATCCGAAGCTGGATGAAATGAAGGAAAAAATCAGTTTACGGGAAGGCCCGGAAACCGAATTGCTAACCTATGACTTCCGGGATATCAGCCCGAACAGTGCGGAGCTGGTGCTGAGCTGGGAAAAAAAACAATTCCCGGTGAAGATCGGATTTGCCGTTGACAAAATTGTGATGGCCAATGCGGCGGAACAGTTAAAGGGGCCCGTTGGTTTTACCTGGCAGGGATATGCAAGTGCAGCGAATTATTCCCTGCAAAACAAAGTGGATCTGGAACAGGGACTCAAATGGGCGGATCTTGCCGCACAGCAGAACAATAGTTTTGCAACCCTTAACCTGAAAGCCGGATTTCTGAAGGAGATGGGCAAGACTTCGGAAGGGGAAAAAATAATGCGGGATGCCATTGAAATGGCTACGGAGAATGAACTTAATAATTACGGTTATCAGTTACTGAATCAGCAACAGCCGGATAAAGCCATTGAAATATTTACATTGAATACCCAGCGGCATCCAAAAAGTCCGAATGTCTGGGATAGTCTTGGGGAGGGCTATGCAATCAAAGGGGATAAAAAAAATGCGATCAGCAATTTTAAAAAAGCATTGAGCCTGAATCCGGCGCCCAACGTAAAAGCCAATTCGGAAAAATACCTGAAACAGCTTGGAGCCCTGTAAAACTCTTCAATAAAAGATGACTGTACTGCCGCAGATATAAAAGACAGCGCAGCACAAAAAGACCACCCGATGGTCTTTTTGTGCTGCGTTGTTTGCTTTCCACTTACAATTTTTTGACGATACTATAAGTTGACCATTCGCCGTCAGCAGAAGATTTCAGCACTTTTGTCTGTGAATCATTCTCAATGGTAATATAATATTCGGTTCCATCATTATCATTCAGTTCAAACAAGTCACTGATCCAGTACCCGGAATGGTCTTTTTTCAGGGTTGTTAGAAGCCGGATCGGAAGCTGGTTGGGACTGATAAACCGGGTAACTGCCAGCTGGTCTCCGTTCGGTAAATAGTAGGCAAAAAGGACCATGTCGTTCAACTGGAAGGAAACCTTAATAAACTTTTTGTGGCTTTCCCATTTTACATCTTTAGCGTTGACGAACTCCCGGTTGAAACGGGTCTGTACCTGGTTATTGATACCGGGAATATCTGCTGCGAAGCTGAAGCTG
>Ga0207707_10002451_pt1 | contig 16695 bp, 18 predicted proteins | sample KBSC83BmetaG_FD_184336 | JGI IMG/M metagenome (GOLD analysis project Ga0207707, IMG submission 184336) | Corn rhizosphere microbial communities from Kellogg Biological Station, Michigan, USA - KBS C8-3B metaG (SPAdes) (version 2) | ecosystem: Host-associated > Plants > Roots > Rhizosphere ...
CACTTTTCCGGATCATACCTTATGGCAGCAATTCCGGCGGCAGCGAGCGATCGAACGCGTCGCCCCTGGGCTCGCTGAGCAGCGTGATCGTGTAGGTCTCGATCACCAGCGGTCCACGCTTGCGCGTATATTCCGCGATCTCGTTGATTCCCCCGAAGCGGTCCTTCAGGAATAGCTGCGCACGCGGTTTGACCTCATCGACATAGAGCAAGGGGCCCGCGAGCTCGGCCGCGCCCGGCTCGGGCATGTTGACCCAGCGGATACGCTGGGTCTGCTGCGCCACGCAGGTGCCTTTCGGCAGATAGAACGCAAGCCAGGCCGTGGTGCCGTAATCCGGCGCCAGCACACAGGTCGCGCCGGTCACCCTGCGGGCGGTTTCAATCCGGCTCGCCAGTTCGCGCCAGCCAACGCCCACGCTGCGCACGGTGGCGTCGCGGCGGTAGCCGGACAGCCAGCCGGTGTCGGCCTGCACGATCAGAGCCACGAACATCACGAGGCCGACCGGGGAAGCCCAGCGCAGGCAGAAATCGGCAACGCGCCGCCAGCGCGTTTCCCATCGTACGAGATGCGCCGCGACGGCAGCCGCGATCACGAAGGCCGGATAGACCGGTGCGAACCAGTCTGCTTCGACGCGGGCGTGCAGGGAATGCCAGATGAAATATACCGTGATCGTCCAGAACATCGCATTGACCAGCACACGCGCCGGCAGCGCGCCCGTCTTGCGCCGCGCCAGCGCATGCAGCCCCATCGCAGCCAGGATGAAAACGGGCGGTGTCGCGAATGCGATCTGGGTCGGGATCAACTCGCCGATATAGGCGAGCCGGAATTCCTCGATGCGTACGCGCCCCTTGATCTGCTTGAGGAACGACACCCAGTCATGCTCGGCATTCCAGATGATGACGGGCGAAAAAAACGCAAACGCGACGATCGCCCCGAGATAAGGCCATGGCGTCAGGAGCCAGCGCCGTTGCCTTGGCACGACCAGAAGCCAGATCAGGATCGCCGGGCCAAAAAACAGCGAGGTGTATTTCGACAGAAGCGCGCAGCCGACGGCTGCGCCGACGGCAAGCCACCATACGCCTTGTCCCGTCTCCAGTACCTTGGCGAGGAAGAACAACACAAAGCTTGATGCCACCAGCGAAGGCGAATCCGGCGTGACGATCAGCGTCCCGACCGCCGCCATCAGCGTGACGTTGAGCAGGATGGTGGCGGTCGCCGCCACGCGCTGGCCGCCGAACAGGATCGCCGCCGTCCGGTACACGGCGTAGCTCATGGGTATCGCGAGCAGGATCGACACCAGCCGCACGCCGAGCTCGGTATCGCCCGCGATCATGGTGCCGGCGCGGATGACGAGTGCGACCATCGGCGGATGGTCGTAATAACCGCCCGCCAGATGCTTCGACCACATCCAGTAATAGGCCTCGTCAAAGGTGATTGGCGTCCAGGCCGCCGCGACCAGCCGTAACGCCACCAGCGCCAGGATCGTGAGAGAAGTGTTGCGGACGAGACCAGTGCCCACGTTCCGAAGTTCGTACTCCATCGCAGCATCCACCTTTCACGAACTTCGGAAAGCCATGGGCACTGGCAAATTCATTATTCTGGTGCCACCTCTCGATTTGAAGCTCCTGGAACGAATTCGCCGCTTGCGCCGCAGGAGCTTCAAATCGGTGGCACCAGTGTCGCCGGGACTCATTCAGGATTTCATCGCTTGCGCCAGACAAAGAGTCCGGACATCGCGTAGTTCCACACCACGCCCATCAACGCGCCGGCCGCCCCCGCGAGCCACCAGATCGGCTCCTGGTCGTAGACCGAGAACGCAACGCCGACATTGGCGAACAGGCCTACGCTGCAAACGAGATAGAACGCGAACAGGCCGCCGAGGATGGCAAAACCCTTCAAGCGCTGGTCGCGATAGGTCAGGAAATTGTTCAGGATGAAATTCGAGGTCATGGCGACGAAAGCACCGGCGCCCTGCGCTTCCGGGAAAGGCCAGTTCAACACGGTCAATGCGATGAACAGCGTGCCGAGATGAATAAAGAGGCCGGTGCCGCCGACCATCGCGAACAGGAGGAAGCGCAGCGAGATCACGTCATTGGTGAATTTCGCGAGCACGAGCCCGAGGAAATCCAGCGCCACCATCGAATCGAGCTTGCTCTCGCCATGCAGCCGCGCGCCGAAGGTGAAGGGAATCTCGACCGTCTTGAGTTCGCCATGGGCGGTCGCGACGATGTCGAGCAGGATCTTGAAGCCCTGGGTCGAAAGTTGCGGCGCGAGCTGCTCGAACTTGTCGCGGCGAATCATGAAGAAGCCGCTCATGGGATCGGCGACGGTAACCCCGAGCACGCGTCTGGCGATGGAGGTTGCGAACGCGCTGAAGCCCGCGCGCTGCTTGTCGAAACTGTCGGCGCTGCCGCCCTCGACGTAGCGGCTGCCGACCACGAGCTCCGCCTGCCCGCTTTCGAGCAGCGACAACATTTTCGGCAATTGCGTCTCGTCATGCTGCAGGTCGGCGTCCATCACGGCGGCATAGGGTGCGCTGGAGGCCAGAATGCCCTCGATGCAGGCGCCGGACAGGCCGCGCCGCCCGATTCGGCGGACGCAGCGGACACGGCTGTCCTGCCGCGCGAGCTCGCGCACGACTTCCCAGGTCCTGTCGGGCGAATTGTCGTCGACGAACACGACTTCCCAGGCGATGCCGATCAGCGTCGCTTCCAGCTTGCTGTAGAGCTTGGCGACATTGTCGCGCTCATTGAATGTCGGAACGACGACGGAAAGCACCGGCAAACCCGCGGTCTGCTGAGGATTTTCGGGGCCCGGCCGGATCGCTTCGTTCATGGGCAAGCGTATATCCGCCACCTTCCGCCGTGCCAAGGCGGAAGCCTCGGGAACAGGTGCCGAATGAAGTGCAAAACTCGCCCAAAACGAGCCCAAAAATGCCAACGACCACGAACAACAGGCGCGCGTACATCCGGCGCTGCCTTGCCATTGCGTGGTCGTCTCGGCGACGGAGCTTTTGAAAGCATCAACGCCACCTTATTCAGCTAAATAGGCACCCTCCCAGCATTCCGCAAGGGACCCGACACGGCTAGTTCGGCACTTCCCTGATCACCGGCCCCCTCGGGGCCGGGGCTGCCGGCGCCGCAGACTGCGCGGGCTGAACGACCTGCGCCGGCGGCGGCTTTCCGTACTGACCGAGCGGCCCGTAGAACACCGCGGCCCCCAAGGCGACCACCAGCACGATCCAGCCCAACACATTGGCGAGGGAGTGGGATGTCATACTGGTATTCCCTGAAGTTCGACCCCGAGATGGATATCATGGAAGGTCGGGGCGCGGGAATAGGCAAGCAGGCTCCGGACAGTTTCACTCACCGCGTCCACAGATAGAGCGCATCCGGCTCCTTTTCCTCACTGCGCGAACCATCCGTCTCCCGGACTAGCGCGAATCCGCGCGCTTCATAAAAGCGCCGAGCTCTGACATTGCGCTGGAATGTCCAGAGCTGCAGCCGTTCGAAGGAATCTTGCGCGACCTGCAAAAGCGACGATCCGACGCCCCGCCGCTGCGCCACCGGCAACACATAAAGCTGATCAATCCAGTCGTTGCGGAACGCGATCATGCCAGTCATACCGGCGCCGTCGAAGGCGCCCCAGAGCGCGCATGCGGGAAAGACGCGCTCACGGAAAAACCACCGGTCCTCGTCCGACGTATGCAGGCCTGCAAGCGTCGGGAGGGCCCGGTCGAAGGCGATGCGATGAACGCGCGCGGCGGCATCCATATCGGGCAGTTCGAGCCGTCTCAGCATGGATAATGCCCGTCAGTTCGTCGCCTTGTGCTTGACGAAAGCGGTGATGATGTCCTTTTGCGCAAGCTCGATTGCGCGGTTGGCGGTGGACAGATGGGAGCCGGACTCCGCATCCGGATATTGCAGCGAGAGAAAATCGATCAGCGTCACCCGGAAATTCTGCCGCTCGGACGGACAGATGCTCTGGATGTCGGCGGTGAAATCCTTTGCCGACATGCCCTTGGTGCCATCGCTTTGATATTCCCTGGCGAGACAATTCCAGTAGGAATCGCGGCCCTGCAGCGCCAGCCGGTGGGCATCGTCGACCTCGTCGGCCAGTGCGCCCGTGGCCGTCATGGCCAGCGCCGCCGCTAACAACATTCGCATGCGGTTCTCCCTTCTGCGTTATCCTAGCCCGAACAAGGGAATGCGTTAAGCGCATCACCGATTCTGGCGAAGATGTGAGAGGAACAGAGCCGGAAATGTGGTGTTCTACCCAAGAGGGAACCTACGGAGACCGGTCATGATCAGATATGCGGTAATAGGCGCGGCGCTGGCGACAGTGGCGTACACGGGGCACGCGCAGGCGCAGGCGGTGGTCGAGGACCCCGGCTATTGCGCGCAATATTATCCCAACTCCAATTGCACCAATTACGGTCCGGGCAACCCGCTTTATCCCGGCGGTTACTACAGGCCGTCGGGGCCGCCCGCCGCCTATCTGGGCCCGTATGCCGCAACCGCCCCCGTCGTGGTGCGCCACCGGCATCGGCACCACCATTATCGATGAGGCGTTGGCACAGGCGCCGCTCCGTTCGACGAACTGGCCTATCCTGTGCGATTTGACTAGTCTTGGTCCGAAGCCATTCCCGCCTCTGACCAAGAGATAGTCGCGTGACCAAAGCCCCCGCATCTGCTTCGAAGAAATCAGGACATATCTATCTCGGCGTCGGCGGCTGGACCTTTGCGCCCTGGCGTGGCGTGTTCTATCCGGAAAAGCTCACGCAGGCGAAGGAGCTCTCCTACGCCGCCTCGAAGCTGACCTCGATCGAGATCAACGGCACCTATTACGGCTCGCAGAAGCCGGAGAGTTTTCGCAAATGGGCGCGCGAGGTGCCCGACGGCTTCGTGTTCTCGCTCAAGGGCCCGCGCTTCACCACCAACCGCCGCGTGCTCGCTGAGGCCGGCGACTCCATCAAGCATTTCTACAACACCGGCGTGCTCGAGCTCGGCGACCGCCTCGGTCCGGTGCTCTGGCAATTCGCGCCGACGAAAAAATTCGACGAGACCGATTTCGGCAAATTCCTCGAACTGCTGCCGCGCGAGATGGACGGGCGCAAGCTGCGCCACGTGGTCGAGGTGCGGAACGACAGTTTCTGTACGCCGGCCTTCGTCGCCCTGCTCCGCCAGTTCGAGACGCCGGTCGTGTTCGCCGAGCATGGCACCTACCCGGCGATCGCCGACGTCGCCGCCGATTTTGTCTATGCCCGCCTGCAGAAGGGCGATGACAACCTCAAGACCTGCTATCCGCCAAAACAGCTCGATGCCTGGGCCAGGCGCCTGCAGCTCTGGGCCGAGGGCGGCGAACCCGACGACTTGCCAAAGGTCGACAAGACAAAGCCGAAGAAGGCGCCGCGCGACGTGTTCGCCTATGTGATCCACGAAGGCAAAATCCGCGCGCCGGCGGGTGCGATGGAGCTGATCGAGCGGGTGAAGTAAGCGCTTCGAGGGCAATCGTTTCCAATCGAGGCCGGCAAGATCGCAATCATCCTGCGGCAGGCCGGAGCCGATAGCCGATGTTGCACCGCGATGCATCGGCTCGCCGGCGCCAATCGGGCCACCGCCGCACGTTGACCCCAATATTGCCTTCACATAGTTCTGCGGGGTCATCCGTGGGAAGCCGGGGCTATTTTTCCAGCCCGAGCGGCACATCACCCGATCGTCGTTATGCGCCCGAGCGGCCTCCCCTCAGGACAGACTTCGTTCAGCCCAAAAGCCAGCAAGCAGGAGGCCAACATGACGAACTCACGCGCGATACGTCAATTGACGACGACGAACGACCAGACGACCTTCCTCGAATCCTATTTCACCTGCACGAAGCGGCCGCCCGAACGTCAGGTATTCCTGAGGAGCATCGCGGCCGATGTGTTCAGGCGCAGCCACACCGCCGGCTATTTCGTCGACGGAGCCATGGTCGGAGGCTATTGCCTGGTGCTCAAGCCGCCCATGGTCGAACTGGGATTGCTGCCCGAACAAGTTCGCGAGCGCCATCCTTTCGTTCTCAACACGTCAGAGCAAGACCTCGTCTCGCTGCCGATGCTCTGGCTGAACAAGGAGCTGAGGGGCCCGAGACATTCCGTGTTTCTGTGGATGCAGATGCTCGCATCCATCTCCGGCATGGGACGGAAATATCTGGTCTATACCTATCAGCTGCACGAACAGCGAAACTGGAAGCTCTACAAGCGAGCCAGCAATCCGACCAACATCTACGAGGGCATTCTCGCCAATGGCGGCACGGGCGGTGTCGATTATGTTCCGATCCAGCGCCTGTCGCGGCAGATCGCTTTCCTGGCGCGGTTCTCGCAGCGTCACGTAGTTCCGGCACTGGAAGCTATACCGGCTTGAGCCGGCTCGGCATCCGGGTCGCGATCACGGCGCATGCCAGCAATATCGCTGCATTGACCATCAGCGGCAGCGAATGCTGGATGGAATAAAGATAGGACGCCAGCAGCGGTCCTATCAGAAAGCCCAGCGCCTGGGTGCCGGCGACGGCACCCAGGGCCGCCCCCTGCGCGGTCGTCGAATAGGACGCGACTGCCGCTACCGACGGCAGGATGAGCGCAAGGGAAATGCCAAGCAGCACCGACGCGATAATGGTTCCGGCCAGACCATGCTCGATCAGCGCAATGACGTAGGCGGCGGCGCCAGTGACCGCTCCAGACATCGTAACCGCCCTCGCGCGGTCCGATTTTAGCCTGACGATGACCGCCTGGGTCAGGATGGTCGAGAGTGCAATAATCAGGAACGAGTAAGACGCCAACGATACAGCCTCGGCAGCCGAATAATTGAACCGATCCTGGACGATGAAACCTGTGATCTGCATCGTGCCGAGAAACGCGATGTAGAAGAATGCGCTCAAGATCAGGCACGAGATCAATTGCGGCGTGAGCTTGAAAGCCGTGTCCTGCTTCGACGCCGCCTTTGCGGCTTCGCGATGTCGCTGCGTGGTCACCAGTATCATCACCAGGCCGACGGCGACGAGGCTGAAGAACCACAGGCTGGCCAGCGCGCCAAACCACGTCAGGATCTGTACCACACCAGGCCCGATCAGCGACCCCAATCCGAATGCGATCGACACCGCGGCCATATTACCGACCCGCTCCGTCGCATCGGAATTCTCTGCGAGTTCCGCCTGGGCGCAAGGCAATATCCCTGCCGTGAGCGCACCATGGAGAGCACGGCAAATCAGGCATCCCGTGAGCACGAATGACGCGGAGGCGCCAGCCTGACCGATCTTGAGGATGTAGGCGAGCACTCCGAGCAGTACGCCGTAGGCCGAAAGACCAAACATCACAACAGGCAGGCGGCCGAACTTGTCGCCGGCCCTTCCCCACAGGGTGCTCGTCAGCAGGATCATGGCCGACGACACTGTGAAGATCAGGCTGCTCTGGACCTCCGTCAAGCCGATCGACCGCGAGATCGGCGGAACGATGGCAAATACCACCGTCTGCCCCGCGCCCATCACCAGCACCGCGGCGAGAAACAACAGCGTCGACCGGTTGCGCAGCACCTCTCCTCTCCTCACAGAAGTGTTGACGACTTGAGTCGTCGATGACTTGGATTCCCAGTCAAGGAAAGGCAGGCTTGCCCGCGATGAGGCGGGCGGTTCGCCCAAACACTGTTGCACAATCCGTTTTTGATGACAATCTTGGATAGCATTGCGGATCAGAATGACGTGCAGGAGCAACTCCATGGCCAAGGCCAAAAAGCTGTTCACCATCGGCTATGAGCAGACGCCGTCGAGGGCGGTGCTGGACAAGCTGGAATGCGCCGGCGTGAAACTGCTGGTCGACGTGCGCGCGGTGACGTCCTCGCGCCGGCCCGGCTTTTCCAAGAACCAGCTTGCCGCCGGCCTGGACGAGCGCGGCATCGTCTATCTGCATCTCAGGGGGCTCGGTACGCCGAAAGAGGGCCGGCTTGCCGCGCGCAGCGGCAAATATGACGAGCTGGAGAAGATTTTTGCCAGGCACCTCAAGACGCCGCAGGCCAGGGAAGAGCTCGACGAGCTGTCCGCGCTGGTGAAGAAGGCGGGTCCGATCTGCCTGCTCTGCTACGAGCGCAACCACGAGCACTGCCACCGCCGCTGGATCGCCGAAATCATCGAGGCGCGCGATGGAGTGAAAGTGGAAAACCTCGAGGCGCCGCAGCTCTGACCACTGACGTCATTGCGCCGGCGCTCAACCCAACTGCCAGATCGCCATTGGCCGCTCATAGCCCCGGATCGGCACCTCCCCCAGCGAAACGGCGTCGGGGCAATCCTTGCCCAGCACGTCGCGCACGGCAGAGGAGATCAGGAGCTGCGAGCCGAATTCCTTGTTCAGCGCCTCGAGCCGTGAGGCGAAATTCACGGTATCGCCGATCACCGTATATTCCTTCCGGCGCGGCGAGCCGATATTGCCGGCGACCACCTCGCCGAAATGAATGCCGATGCCGATCCGGAGCGGCCAGCTCGAGCCCTCGTTGATGCGTTCCATCGCATCGAGCATTTCGCGCGCGGCGGCGACAGCACGGTGCGCGGGGTCCTCCGCCTCGAACGGTGCGCCGAACAGCGCGAGGAATCCGTCGCCCAGGAACTTGTTCACGATGCCGCCATGGCGGTCGAGAACTTCGACCAGCACCGCGAATGCGCCATCGAGCCGGTCGACCACGTCCTGCGGCGACCGCTCGCGCGCACCCGCGGTGAAGCTGCGGAAATCGACGAACATCACCGCGACCTGCCTGATGTCGCTCCGCGTTCCTGCGCCTTCAAGCAGAAGCCGCTCCACCACCTGTGGCGAGACGTGCTGGCCGAACAGATTGGTGACGCGGTCGCGCGCGGTGGCGGCGCGAATGCTGGCCGCAAAACCGCGGCGTAGCTGCTGACCAACTGCGCCGGCGAGCAGACCACAGGCGAGGAGAACGAGGCTGCGCGAGAGGTGATAGTAGATTTCCGGCTCGGGATCCGAATTGACCAGCGGCTTGTAGTGCATTGCCATCATGAACAGCTCGGTGGCTGCGACGAAGCCGGTGAAGGCCGACAGCCGGAAATCGAGCCGCAGCGTTGAGAGAATGATGAAGATGAAATAGACCAGCGGCATCGCAAAGCCGAGCGCACGCACCGGGCCCATGCTTTCGATCTGCAGCGAGAGGATAAGCGTCGGCACGCTGGTTTCGATCAGCGCGCCGATATAGCGCCGGTACACCGGCAGGTCCCGGTCGAGCTTCAGATGATGGCTGATGGTCCGGTAGACGACGAGTTCGAACAAGACGAAACCGGTCAGGATCAGATAGATCAGGTTCGGGTTGACGCCGCGCCAGACGCGCTGCACCACGTCGGGAAAGACGATGTGCACGATCGAAAGGTTGAGCATGATCACGAGCGCCACGATGATCAGCGCCCTGACCCGCACCAGCTCGGTGCGCATCACCTCCCGCATCAGCATGTGCTCGAAATCCTTCGACACCGCCTCATGCGGCCCGAACATGTCGTGCCAGTATTGACTGATTGCCGTCATCACCCGGGACCCATGCTTGCAACGCGGCCGGCCGCCGCACCGCTTCGATATAGCCTCAATCGAGCGTGCGGCGGAAGCGCGTCACGGCGATGGTCATCGCGAGCAGCATCAAGGCGATCAGCGCCAGACTGTCATATTGCAGGTTCTGCAGGTTCGCGCCCTTCAGCATGATGGCGCGCACGATGCGGACGTAGTGCGTCAGCGGCAGGCCCTCGCCGACATATTGCGCCCAGACCGGCATGCCTGCGAACGGGAACATGAAGCCGGACAACAGGATGCTGGGCAGGAAGAACATCATCGACATCTGCATCGCCTGAAGCTGGTTCTGCACGATGGTCGAGAACGTGTAGCCGATCGACAGGTTGGTGGTGATGAACAGCGTCGTGAGCAGGGCCAGCAGCGCCAAGCTGCCGAGCACGGGCACGCCGAAAAGGAGCACGCCGATGCCGAGGATCAGCACGGCCTGGACGAAGCCGACCAGCACGTAGGGGATGATCTTGCCGAACATCACCTCAACCGGCCTGATCGGCATCGACAGCAGGCTCTCCATGGTGCCGCGCTCGATCTCGCGCGTCACCGACAGCGCGGTGAAGATCAGCATGGTCATGGTCAGGATGGTGCCGACCAGCCCCGGCACGATGTTGAGCCGCGAGGACGCCGCGGGATTATAGCGCGCATGCGCCCTGATCTCGAACGGCAGCGAGGGCGGGTCGCCGGTAAAGAGATCGTGCTGCAGCGCGGTCTGCACCACGACCGAAAGCGAGCCGAGCGCGGCGGACGCCGCAACCGGATCGGTCGCGTCAGCCGCAACCAGAAGCGCGGGTTTATCGCCGCGCCTGACCGCGCGCTCGAAGCCGCGCGGGATTTCGACGCCGAACAGCACCTTGCCCGATTTGAGGAGATCGTCGAATTCCTGGACGGTGTGCACTTCGCGGGTGAACTTGAAATAGGCGGTATTCTCCAGCGCCTTCAGGATCGAGCGGCCGAGATCGGTGTCCTCCTGCAGCAGCACCGCGCTTGGCAGGTTGTGCGGCGTGGTGTTGATGGCATAGCCGAACAACAGGAGCTGCATCACCGGGATCATCACGATCATCGCAAACGAGACGCGGTCGCGGCGAAGCTGGATGAACTCCTTCACCACCATCGCATAGGAGCGCCACCAGAAGCCGAACCGGGGCTCCTGCGCCTGCTCGCGGTTTTCATTTGCTGCCAGTGCCATGCTCATTGGAAATTGTCCTTCGAGCGGCCCATCAGTTCGATGAACACGTCTTCCAGTGACGGGGCGGCCTTTTGCCAGTGCAGCCCGGGGCGATCGCGCCAGGGCGCGATGGTTGCCTCGAGCGCCTCTCTGTCGCGGCCGGAGACATGCAGCGACGTGCCGAACGGCGCCACCATGTCGATGCCGGGTTTGCCGGTGAGCTGTTCCGCCAGTGATTGCAGATCGTCGCCGGTGACGGTGAACGTCGTAAGCCGCGAGTTCGCGATCACCTCGTCGACGGTGCCGTGCGCCAGCAGATGGCCATAGGCGATGTAGGCAATCTCGTGGCAGCGCTCGGCCTCGTCCATGTAATGGGTCGAGACCAGCACGGTCAGCCCCTGGCCCGCCAGTGCATGGATCTCGTTCCAGAAGTCGCGGCGCGCCTTGGGATCGACGCCGGCGGTCGGCTCGTCGAGCAGCAGCAATTGCGGATTGGGCAGCGTGCAGGCGCCCAGCGCCAGCCGCTGCTTCCAGCCGCCGGAGAGATCGCCGGCCAGCTGCTCCTCGCGGCCGGAGAGGCCGAGGCGCCTGATCATCTCGCGCGCGGTGCCGCGGGCGTCAGGCACGCCATAGAGCCGCGCGACGAATTCCAGGTTCTCCCGCACCGAGAGGTCCTGATAGAGGGAAAAGCGCTGTGTCATGTAGCCGACCTGGCGCTTGATCTTGTCGGCCTCGCGCCGGATGTCGTAGCCGAGGCAGGTGCCCTCGCCGCTATCGGGCGTCAACAATCCGCAGAGCATGCGGATGGTCGTGGTCTTGCCGCTGCCGTTGGGACCGAGGAAGCCATAGATGGTGCCGCGCTTCACCTGCATCGACAAATCCTGCACGACCTTGCGGCCATCGAAGGATTTGGTGAGGCCCGTGACCTCGATCGCGATGGGAGACACGCCGTTCATCGCGTGGCCGCCACCGGTGTCTTGGGATTGAGATAGACCGAGATCGGCTGGCCGACGCGCAGTGCATCGGGCCGCGAGGGTCGCGCCTGGATCAGATAGACGAGCTTGTTGCGCTCTTCGAGGCTGTAGATCACCGGCGGGGTATATTCCGCAGTGGTGGCGATGAAATAGATCTTTGCGGAGAGATCGGCCGAGCAATTGTCGCAGGTGACCTTCACCTCGTCGCCGATCGCAAGCTTCGGCAGCTCGGTCTCGGGCACGAAGAATCTGATCTTCATGTTGCCGGGCGGCATGATCGACAGCACCGGCCGCTTCTCCGGCACCATCTCGCCCTCGCGGAAATATATCTGCTGGATCGTGCCCGCGACCGGCGCAAAGCCCTGCCGCCGCGCCAGCCGCGTCTCCGATGTCACGACCCGCGCCTCCGCGACCCGCAGCGCGGACACCGCGGAATCGAGCGTCGCCTGCGTGCCGGCGCCGGTCTTGCTCAGCGAGGCCGCGCGATCATAGGTCTGCTGGGCGTTGGCAAGCGTCGCCTTGTTCTGGTTGAGATCGGCCTTCTGCAGATCGTCGTCGACGGAATAGAGCTGATCGCCCTGCTTGACCTCGTCGCCTTCACGCACATTGAGCTTCGTCACCCGTCCGGATTCGTCCGGGCTGACGAAGATCATGTCGGCCTCGACCCAGCCCTGGAAGCCGGGATCGCGTTTCTCGTTGCACCCGGCGAGCGTGGTGGCGACGGCCGCCACTGCAAGCATTCGCAATATGAGCGACGTCATGGCTTGCTCCGTTCCGAAAAAATCAGATCAAGGTGGACGCGAAACATCTCGATCGCATCCAGCGGCGAATGGCGTTCGAACAGGCTCTTCCAGACCACCGCGACGATTGCAGGCGCCACCAGGAGCTGGGGGAAGCGCGCCAGCTCGGCGTTGCGAATCTCACCGCGCGCGATTGCGAGCTCGATCAGCGCGCGCATGCCGGCAAGCCCGCGCGAGATCACCTCGCGATAATAGAAGTCGGCGATCGCCGGAAAGCGCGGCCCCTCCGCGATGATCAGCCGCACGATATCGCCGCGCCGCGTGGTCGCGATTTCCTGGATGAAGACCCGCGCAAACGCTTCCAGCGCGTCGCGGATTGATCCGTTCGGCGGCGGCGCGTGGAGCCGGACGACCAGCGGCACGATCGCGGTGCGGATCAGCTCCTCGAACATCGATTCCTTGTCCCTGAAATGCAGGTAGATCGTGCCCTTGGCGACGCCGGCGCGCCTGGCGATGTCGTCGATCCGGGTGGCGGCAAAGCCGCGCGCGACGAACTCCTCCATCGCCGCGTCCACGATGGCTGCACGGCGCTCCGCCGCCCGCTCGGCACGGTTCGGCGGGGCTGCCGCAGCGCTGCTGCCGCCTGCCCCGCCGCCGCCTGGCCCCGCCGGAGCCGATGTCTTGGGTGTCTTTGCCATGTACCCATATATGACTGACCAGTCAGTCATAATCAAGAAGCAAAATGAAACGCCTGGCTCACATCGGCGTGACGCTTCGGCGCGGCGTTCAATGAAGGGCCGGAGCCAACTTCCCGAGGGCTCTGAGGCGGCCGGCAGCCGGGTTTAGCTGTGGAATTTCAGTCCATCGACGATCTTGTCGATCATCTTGCGCTCCGCGCGCATGGCGAGGCCGACCAGGTTGAGGTCGGCACGGGCGACGGCCTTCACCACCTCGCGGTTGGCGGCGTCATGCGTGGTCTTGAACATATCCTCGGTATAGAGCGCGGGCGTCACGCTGCGCGCCAGTGCGCGTTCGAGCGCGCGCGACAGCGCCGCCCGGTCGGCGCCGTAGATCAGGATCGGCTGCCCGATCAGCGCGAGATATCCGGTGCCGGAGCCGTCTTCGTAGGCGTCGCCGATGCAGGCCGGGAACGCCGCCGCGATGCCGCCGGCGAGAAAGGCCGTGACGTTGAGCTTCTGCCACGGTTCGAGATCGGTCCGGACCACGACCGCGATCTTGGTGTCGAATTGCATGATGGCTCCGAACCGTCATTCCGGGACGCGCGCAGCGCGGACCCGGAATCTCGAGATTCCGGGTCCGGTGCTGCGCACCGCCCCGGAATGACGTTCGTTACTGAAGAAATCAACCCTTGGCTCACCCCCTGGCGTCGCAGGCCCAGGCGCGGATCACGCATTCCTTGCCACCGAACTTGTAGCATTCCCGGGTCGCTTCGTTGAGCGAGCTCGAAATATGCGGGCGCACCGCGTAGCCGTGCGGGCCGCAGGGGTTCTTCGCATCGATGGCAAGCGCGGCACAGGCGCGCTTCATGGTGATTGCCGTACAGTCGCCCTTGCACTGCTTGAGCGCCGCGGCGCGCGCGGCGCCCTCGCCGGCATAATCGAAGGCCTGGCCATAGGCGCCACATTTTCCGACTGCAAATGCGCCGGCCGCCCAGGATTCCGTGACAATGCGCGTCCCGCCAATGGCCAATGTCAGCGCAAGCACAAACAGCGCGCGTCGTCGCGCGGCGACGGTCGAAACGATCAACAGCCCCTCCCCCGGTCCAGCGGCGCGGAATCTATCCGAGGGGGCGTTGAGACTTGGTGAACGGGGGATTGGAAAAGGAGATGCGTAGGGTGGGCAAAGGCGCGCTTGCGCCGTGCCACCATCAAGTTTCTATTTAAGACGCCTGGTGGGCACGCTGCGCTTTGCCCACCCTACGGAATGCAATCAACCTCGCCGCGCCGCTTCCAGCGCCTGCGGTGTGTCAATGTCGAGGAAGGCGCCGTTGCCTTCGACCGGGACTTCGGCGACCGCCTCGCCGTGCCTTGCGATCAGATGCCGCGCGCCGATATCGCCGTCGAGCGTCATCAATTCGTTGAAGAAGCGCCGCGACCACAACACCGGATTGCCCCGGCGGCCGTCGGCGACCGGCACCGCGATCAAATTGCCGCGATCCGGCGCGAAGGCCTCGATCAGCCGGTCGATCAGATGCGCTGACATCAGCGGCATGTCGCCGAGGCAGATCACCGCGCCGTCCGCGCTTGCCTGCACGGCCGAGATGCCGGCCTTGACCGAGCTTGCGAGGCCGCCGGCGAAATCGGGGTTACGCACGAACTTCACTTTCAGGCCGGCCAGCGCCTGCTCGACCAGCTCGGCCTGATGGCCGGTGACGACAATGACCTCGGAAGCCTTCGAGGCCAGCGCCTGCTCGGTCGCGATCCGCACCAGTTTCTTGCCCTCGAGCTCGGCGAGCAGCTTGTTGGGGCCGCCCATCCGGGTCGAACGCCCGGCCGCGAGGATGATGGCGGCGACGTTGCGGTTGTCTTCCTTCTCGGGCTTTTCGCGCGGCTGCGGCCGCGTCACGATTTCCATCAATAGTCCGCCGACGCCCATGCCCATCAGCTCGGCGCGGGTGACCTTTAGCCCCGCCAGCAGCCGCATCAGCACCCAGTCAAAGCCGTTTTCCACCGGCGAGCGCGCGCAGCCGGGCGCACCCAGCACCGGTACGCCTTTGGCGTTGCCGATCAGGAGCAGATTGCCGGGATCGACCGGCATGCCGAAATGCTCGATCGCGCCGCCGATGCCGGTGATCGCCGCCGGAATCACGTCGCGCCGGTCGGCAATCGCGGAAGCCCCGAACACGATCACGAGCTCGGCGCCGAGCGCAAGCAATTCGTTGATGGAGGTCGCGAGCAGCTTCTCGTCATGCGGAACGCGGCGCTCGGCGATGATGGTGGCCCCCGCCGGCGCCAGCCGTTCCGCGGTGACGCGCAGCGTCTTGTCGATGACTTTCGATGCCAGCCCGGGTAGCAGCGTCGAGACGATACCGACGCGCTTGATGACGTAAGGCGCGATCCGCATCGCGCCGCCCCCGGCGGCCTTCACCGCGGCATCGCGCAGCTTGCCCTCGACGCCGAACGGAATGAGCTTCACGGTCGCGATCATCTCGCCTTCGACCACCGGCTTGTAGGCCGGCAGGGTGGCGAAGGTGATCGCCTCATCGACGCCATTGATGCGATCGACGGCGGCGCGATCGATCACCAGCACGCCCGCGCGGGCGGCAAAGAGATTGGCACGGCCGGTGAAGGCGCGCTCGACCGTGATGCCTTCGCCCGTGACGGCCTGGGCGATCGAGGCCGCCGCGACGTCCTCGGAGACATCGCCCTCCTCCAGCCGCACCACGACGATTTCCTTGACGCCCGCCTTTTTCAGCGCCTCGACCTCGGCCGCGCCGACGGTCGTGCCCTTCTTCAGGACCAGGGATCCCTGGCGCAAGGTGTGGACGGTCACCCCGCCGATCGCTTCCGCCGGACTGGCAGGACCGAACTTCATGCCGCATCTTCTTTTTCTTTTGCGGGCAGCCGCAACTGCGCGGTGATCTCCGCCATGATCGAGACTGCAATCTCCGACGGCGACACCGCGCCAATCGGCAATCCAATGGGCGCGTGGATGCGCGCGATGTCGGTTTCCTTCGCGCCCTGCGCTCTCAGGCGCTCAGCGCGCTTGGCATGCGTCTTCCTCGAGCCGAGCGCGCCGATATAGAAGCAGTTGCGCTCGAACGCATGCAGCAGTGCGGGATCGTCGATCTTCGGATCATGCGTCACCGCAACAAAAGCCGTGTAGTGATCGACGTTGAGCGGCGGCAGCGCGACGTCGGGCCATTCCGCGACCAGCGGCACGTCGGGAAAGCGTTCCGCGCTCGCAAAGGCCGTGCGGGGATCGACGACAGTGACGTCGTAGCCCAGCGACCGCGCCATCGGCGCCAGCGCCTGGCTGATATGGACCGCGCCGACGATCACCATCTTGGCGGTCGGTGCGTAGACATTCAGGAACAGCTTCTTGCCGGCGCTCTCGATGTTGCAGCTCTTGCCCATCCGCAACGCCTTGTCGAGCTCGCCGCGCAAGGGATCGGCGGCGAAGTCTTTCGCCTTCACCAGCCGTTGCTCGCCGCTGGCGGTGTCGGTAACCACGATCGCGGGCCGCCTTGCGGCGCGCTCGGCATTGAGTTCT
>Ga0207707_10002453_pt1 | contig 16679 bp, 8 predicted proteins | sample KBSC83BmetaG_FD_184336 | JGI IMG/M metagenome (GOLD analysis project Ga0207707, IMG submission 184336) | Corn rhizosphere microbial communities from Kellogg Biological Station, Michigan, USA - KBS C8-3B metaG (SPAdes) (version 2) | ecosystem: Host-associated > Plants > Roots > Rhizosphere ...
TTCAACTTCATACACAATGCGCATGTTCTCGTAATAACGTTGTACACGGGCTTCAAGATGCGTGTACTCCAGCACCACAGACTTGCGCAGCGCGCTGGGATGCCAGTCAATCTGTGAGACCCTCACCCCCAGCAGGTTCAACGTAAGCGCCAGGGAGAAGAACGCCATGGCAAACGATGTGGCAAAACGCGAATGCAACATCCCCGCCATGGGCGATGGCAGTCTCTGCTTTAAGCGTTCCAGCCAGCTTTCGGGGATGGTGGCTGCCGCCTGCTGTTTCTCGGCAAGGCTGGTTGCGGCAAGGATGTTGTGCATCAGGTTCTTGGGGGGCTCAACCGCATCAAGCCCATTCAGCAGCAGCATACCTTCCTGGGTCTCCGCGAAGAGCGGACCACAAATTGAGCAGCTCAGGCGGTGGGCTTCAAACGCCTCCGTGCTCTCTGCCTTGAGTGCGCCGTCGAGAGCGTCAGCCAGCAAAGCCTCAAACTGGCTGCATTCCATACCGGATTGTCTGCCCTGGCTGTTCATAAGCCTGCCTGCTTTTTATTACGAGAAAGTAATCGCGCAAGTTCCATCCGCCCCCGGTTAATACGCGATTTCACTGTCCCTTCGGGAACCCGCAGAACCTGGGCAATTTCTTTGTAATCCATATCTTGCAAGTCCCTCAGAATCACTGCCTCTCTCAGGTCCGGCGACAGCCGGGCGAGGGCCGCTCTGACCACCTTCTGAGTTTCCTGAGTGGCCAAGTGGTCATCCGGGGCGGGGCCACGGTCAGGCAGTCTTTCACTCAGCTTTGGTGCATCTTCTTCATCGCCCAACCCGGCGTCCATTGAGTCCGTCATGCGTTCCTGTTTGCTGCGCCGGAAATGGTCCACCAGCAGATTGCGTGTGAGCGTGGTCAGCCAGGTATTAAATGCCCCTTTTTCAACATCATAGCTGGCCAGCGTCCGGTACACGCGGATAAAAACCTCCTGGGTAAGGTCCTCGGCGTCCGGGGCGGAATTTGTAAACCGGTAGCACAAGTTGTATACCCGACGGTTATACAGGCGGACTATTCCCTCCCATGCGGCTGCGTCTCCAGCCAGACATCGGTGGACTAATACCCCTGTTTGCTGGTCCTCCAAGCAGTCTCCCCGTCGTGCCGAGTATAGCTGTCAACAGTTTATCTGTGTTTCACATACGAACAGCCAGTGCGGAGAGTTCCCATATCCGTCAGAACGTAGAGAACAAAATCGGCGGGGCTGATGGGCCCCGCCTGAGAAAGAACCAGATGCTCGCACAAAATTATGGGAACAAGACCTTTGCAGCCGCGGCACCGAGGACGAACTGGCCCACGATCTGGGTCCAGTCTTTAAAGCCCCGCAGGACTACCCCTTTGTCAAGCTTCTCTGGAACGACAATGGTGTCCCCTGCCATGAGCTTTGTGCCATCAAAGTTATTTACGAGCAGTCCGGAGTGTCCATGTTTGCTGACCGTGGTTCCGTCGGCGCGGATGATGAACGACCTGCCCTTGTCCCCGTTCTGGGTGGTGCCGCCGGCCAGCTTCAAATAGTCTCCGAATGTTTTGCCCGGCTTGTAGATGAAGGAATTCGTGTTGTATACCGAGCCGATCACGTTGACGGTGGCCGGCCGGAATGGGACCAGCAACCTGTCGCCGTCCTCGAGCACCAGGTCAGGCAATTCCGAGAGGCTGCTGGCGTCGGGCTTGAGTTCCAGCACGATCCGTCCCGTGGCCTTCAGTTGCCGCAGCTTATCGAGCAGCCGGCGCTGGCCTTCCAGTGACTGCCTTTCCGCCTGGGCCTCCTCGGGAGTGAGGTTCCGTTGCGAACTGGCGCCGCGCTCGACTGACTTCTCCAGATCATTGACATATTGATCCAACCGTTCCTGCTGGTCTTCGCGCACAGATTCGCGCGTGAACTCCGCGCCATAGAGATAAGCCTGCGGGGTGAAACCTCCTACGCGCGTAATCAGGTGCCGCAAGGTTTCCCCCGGCTGCACCTGGTAAACGCCCGCCGAACTGAACTCACCTTCCAGGCGGACAAACTTGCTTTGCTGGCCGATCGGCACCTGCATGTCCGACTGAGAGAAGATGGTGATCACGTCTCCCGGCTGGAGCTCAAGGTTTTGCGTGACATCGCCCGCGATGGCCTTCCCCAAATTGAATGGCAGCAGATGAGTGGTCAGGTCGTCCGGGTTCATGCGCTGGATCACCGCGTATTCCCAGTTGATCTCAGCCGCTGAGCGCTTCACCTGGTTCTTCAGCTCTTCTTCGGCTTTGCGCTCCGCCTCGGTGCGGCTCATCGGCTGGCGCTGGTCGTTGTAGTCCGGCTGCTCCATGGGGAAGCCGCTGCTGTCAAAGAGAGGCTGGTTTTGATCGCTGTAGGGCTGATTCCCGCGCTGCTGCGACGGCCGTCCCGACGCTGTTCCCGCGGGCGCAATTTCTGAAGGGCGGTTGCCGTAAGGCGGGTTCCCGTATTGCTGGTAAGGGTATTCCTGTTCCTGTTGGGCGCCTTGCCTGCCTCTTAGCTGGAAGCTCCGGCTCTCTGGATTGATGGCCAGGGCATTCTGCCGTTTCCAGAATTCCTCCGTCACCAGCGACTCGCGTGTGGGAATCAGATCTTTCACCCTCATGCCTTCGCGCCACGGATAGCGACCGGGAACGGCTACGTTGCCGCGCAGAATAATGGCATTGTCAAAGCGAGGAGAAATGTGCAGAAGCCGGATGATGTCGCCATCGTGCAGCTCCTGCTTCTTCCCCGCGCCATCCAGCGCGAATTCGGTGGTGGTGCGGACGTTCTTCTCAATCCGGTCAACGAACGCGTGCTGCCCTCCCGCCGTCGTCGTCATGCCACCGGCATCATTCAGCACATCGCCGAAAGTCTCGTGTCCCGTGAGTTCATAGATGGAGGGAACATTGACGCTTCCAGCAAGGGCGACCAGAGGGCCCACGGGCGCGACGTAGATCACGTCTCCGGGGAGCAACTGCACATCATGGCTTTTGTCACCGCGTGCCAGCAGATCATAAAGGTCAAACGTGGTGATCGTTTTGCCCTGGCGCTTGAGCTCGATGTGTCGCATGGAGCCGCGTTTCGATGGTCCGCCGGATGCAAACAGAGCGTTCACCAGCGTGCTGAGGGAGCTCACGGTGTAACTGCCTGGTCTTCTTACCTGGCCCACAACAAAGACCTGGATTGAGCGCAGCCGGCCCATGGTCACGCTAAGGTCAAAGTTTTTGAACACGCGCCCAACGGCCGCGCGCAGCACATCATTGATCTGGTCATAGCGAACCCCGGCAACGCTGATGGCGCCGACTTTCGGCAGGTAGATGGTACCCGTGCGATCGACCGTGGCGCGGTAGTTCACGTCAATCTGGCCCCAGGCACGGATCAGCAGTTCATCGCCGGGGCCGATCAGGTAGTCCGGCGTAACCGGAACGTGGTCCAGCGGCGCGAACGTCGATGGGATATTGTGAAACAGGTTCTGCCCGAAGATAGGAAGCCTGTATCCCAAGGTGGCGGAGACAAAATCCTGGAATTCAATGTCCGGTTCGGGCGGAAGCCTGCGTACGGCAAGTGCTTCCTCTTCCGCGCGCCTGCGGCCCTGATTGGCCTCCTGTTCTGCCTCTTGTTGGGCTCGCAAATATTCACGGTCCCCGGGCTGGGCTCCTTCAGCCCCGGAATTGGTGATCTGAATTCCCGTGCTCGGGCGCGGAACTTGCGGCATTGGCTGCTGCCGCTCGCTCGGTTGGGATTCTGTTTGCGCGACCGCGCCGGACACGAAAAGAACAATGAGCAGGAAAAGCTTGAGGATTAAACCTTGTCGCACGTATTTATCTCTGTTGCCTCACTCCGGGCGCAGATTGAACAAGAACGCTGGCTGCATATACCAGTTTATTATCTGCATGCACCGCAGCGCATAAGGGCTACTGCCTAGTGAAATAATCTGGTTTTACTGAAATGCCACTATACAGGAACGCTGGATTCCCTGCATAGATGGGCGGTTCCGCGGCTTTGCGGCGCTTTGCCAACAGACAGTTTTGCCCCGTCAGCAAGCATCGGCAGTAGAATATGTGGGCATGGCAGTTGCTTTACCAGTCCGGCCTCTCCTTCGCACGCTCGTGATTGAGGTAGGCGGGCAGCAGCGCCGAGTTCCGATCACGACCTCTCCATTCGCTATTGGCCGCTCCGATGATTGCGATGCCATCATCCCTGATTTTCGCGTGTCGCGCCTGCACGCCAAGATTCTCCAGGAAGGCGACCAGTTTTACCTCCTGGACGCCGATAGCCGGCATGGAACGTTTGTAAACGGCACGCGAATCCAACGCCAGCTTTTGAAAACGGGCGACGAGATTACGCTTGGCGCGCCCGGCCTGAAATTGACATTCGTTGAAAGCGAGCCGGCCAGCAGCTCCACAAACATCCTTCTTACCCGCCTGGTGGCGGATTCGGACAGCTCGGAACTTGAAAAACTGCGCCTCTTTCTCGACGCTACACGCAGCCTGGGCAGCGGCCTGGTGGTAAATGACGTTCTGCGGAAGATGCTTGATGTGGGTTTGCGCATCACGCGGGCTGAACGCGGCTTTATTTATCTCAAACAAAAGGATGGCAAGCCTGCACTCGCCTGCGGACAGGATGCAGCGGGCAATCCCATCACTGCCGATCGCGACGTTTCCCATTCCGTGGTGCAGGAAGCCATGAGCTCGGCCTCCGAGTTCATCACGGGCGATACAGCGCAACAAGCCGCCCTGGCGGCGCGGCAAAGTATTGTGCTCAATGAACTGCGCACCGTCATCGCCATTCCTCTGCGGTTGAAGCGCGTTTCGGCTGCACCGGCCGGAGCTGAGGTCAGCGGGGTGCTTTATCTGGACGGGCGCTCGATTTCCCGCAACCTTTCCGGCGTGAGCAATGACGTGCTGCGCGCTCTGGCCAGCGAGTGCGCCGCCGTGCTGGAAAGCGCCATGCTGGTGGAAAGCGAACAGGCTGCCCGGCAGTATCACAAGGAAATGGAAATTGCCGCGGGCATTCAGCGCAGCCTGATCTCCGCCGCGGATGTGGGTTGCGATTTCGCGCGCGTTACCGGCCGCAGTATTCCGTGCAAGGAAGTGGGCGGCGATCTTTATGACGTCAACGTGAGTCCTGACGCGGTCACTGTGATTGTCGCTGACGTCTCCGGCAAGGGAGTTTCAGCCGCGCTGCTGGCTTCAGTCATCCACGGCATGTTCTATGCCCAGATTTCCAGCGGCACCAGCCTGCTTGATGCGGTCGCATCCGTGAACAGATTCCTCTGCTCCCGTGTCGCCGGCCAGAAGTACGCCACGCTTATGGCTGCGCAGCTCGACCGCAAAGGAACGTTGCGGGTCGTCAACTGCGGCCACGTGCCCGCGATCGTGCTGGAAAACGGGACGGTCAGCCAGATTACGGATGGGGATATGCCCGTCGGTCTCATGCCGAACGTCCGGTTTCACGCTATAGAGCGTCCCTTTACCCCGGGCTCGCGGCTGCTCATCCTCACTGACGGTATCACCGAAACCGAGAGTCCCGCCGGGGCTGAGTTCGGCTTCAGCGGCCTCGAACCGTATCTTCTTTCCCAGGATCCTCTGGCCGACATTCTGGCTGCCGTGCAGACCTTCTCCGCCGGTCAGGAAGCGCAGGACGACCGCACGCTTCTCCTGCTGGAACGCACCGCCTGACGTATTCTCCGCGGTACTGTCTCACGAAATCACTCGCCGTCTCTTTGGGTTAGACTCATTGCCAATGAGCCTGCCCAGCGGGACACAACTAGGTCCATACGAAATCCTAAGCCCAATCGGCGCGGGCGGAATGGGAGAGGTGTATCGCGCACGTGATTCCCGGCTGGGGCGGATGGTGGCCATCAAGGTGCTGCCGCCGGACTCCCTGAGCAAGCCTGAGCGAGTAGCGCGGTTCGAGCAGGAAGCCAAAGCGGCTTCGGCGCGAAACCATCCCAACATTCTCACCATTTATGACATCGGCCAGTCGGGCGAGACGCGCTACATTGCGATGGAGTTCGTCGAGGGAGAAACAGTACGGCAGCTCATCAGACGCGGACCTGTGCCGATCAAGCGAGCGCTGGATATCACCGCCCAGGCCGCCGGCGCGTTGGCGGCCGCGCACGCGGCCGGCATCGTGCATCGCGACATAAAGCCGGAAAACATCATGGTCCGGCCCGATGGATATGTGAAAGTGCTCGACTTCGGTCTGGCCAAGCTGGCCGAGCCGCCGCTCGGCGCGCAGGTAAGCGATCCTAACGCGCCTACCGCAACTGCGGTTTTGGCCATGACTGAGCCCGGACGCGTTCTGGGTACCTGGCTTTACATGTCGCCGGAGCAGGCGCGGGGCCAGGAACTGGATGGGCGCACAGATGTATGGAGTCTGGGCACGGTGCTCTATGAAATGGTGGCGGGCAAGTGTCCGTTCGCCGCCAAAACGCTCACCGATACGCTGGCGGCGATTCTGAACCGCGAACCGGAGCCGATTACTGAGATTCGCACCGAGGCCCCCACTGAGCTCGGTCACATTCTGGCCAAATCGCTGGCCAAGGAACGCGAAGACAGGTATCAATCCATTCAGGACATGGCTCTGGACCTGAAGCAGCTCCGGAAGTCTCTGGACAGCGATCCGGCAGCCGTGCGCAGCAGAACCATCCATTCAGCGCCTGCCGCCGTGCAGCAAACATCCAGTCCGGCTCCCAGGAGAAATGCTACGCGCCTGGTGCTTTCGCTTGTGGCAGTCGCAGCCGCAGTTGCGGCCGCGCTGCTGATCTGGGCTCTGCTGGGTAAACATCAGCAAAAAGCAGCGCTCGCTCCCGAGCGTCGCTTTACCTATTCCCTGCTGGTGCAGAGGATGCGCAACGGCAAGCCGTATCAGGAGCCATTTCGCGCCACCGGGCGGGAGATATTCGAGAACGGCTGGAAGGTGAAGTTTGACTTTTCATTACCGCAGCCGGGATCGCTGTACCTGTTGAATGATGGCCCGGGAGCAAACGGTATTCCGGCCCTTGCGCTGGTTTTCCCAACGCCATCAGTGAACAACGGTTCGGCCCAAGTCATGGCGTACCAGAACGTGCAGAGCGGGTGGCTGGTCTTCAATGACAGTCCCGGGAAGGAAAAGTTCTGGATCGTCTGGGCTGACAAACCTGTTGCTGAACTGGAACAGGCAGTCAACCAGGTGGCCAGAACAAAAGATTCGCTCATTGGGGATGGGAAGCTGGATGCGGCGATCCGCAACGATCTGACCAAGTCCGCAGCGGTTCAGGTCAGCGTGGATCAGGACAGCAAAATGAGTACAGTGACCGGGCGGGGCGAGTTGCTGGTGAGCGGGTTGGAGTTGGAGCACAGATGAGCAGACTGAAGATTTGAAATTTGAAATTTAAAAATCTGCGCGAGACGATTGTCCGCGCCATAGACAATCGTCTAATCGCCTTGCCTGAGGTGATCTTCTAAACAGCGAATTCCCGTGCATTCTGCCTCTGAAAATTAGCGTTTTCTTGTCTTCCAATCACGAATGCGGATTGGCGTGTCAGTTGCAATGCTTCTAGCCAGCACGAATAAGATTTTCCGGCTCTAAGGTTCCGAAGTCGTTGACGTGGCCGGAACGGCAGACTAGGATGCCGGACAATCGCGTTTTTCGTTTCAGTCAAGTGGCCTGACGGAGGTCACTACCTTTGCCCAGGTTTAGAACCCGACTTCATGTAACTGACCTTCGTCCGGTCAGGAGATGGCGGATCGGCGCATTTGACCGTTATTTCCCAGCAGAAGCATTTTTGTCCAGGACTCATTGCAAGCGACCCCAACTCAGCAGAAGTAATTCAGCAGCATAAGGAGAGGAAGTACATGTCAATTCACACTGGAACATTCAGCGTATCGGTAAGCGGGTTCAGCAATAACCCGAACGGAACACTCAGCATTGGAATGGTTGGTCCTGATTACATTTTCTCTTTTCAGCCCACCGGCTCCAACACCTGGATTCCCTGCACGCAGAACCCTCCCAATCCCGGCCAGGACATCAGTTTCTCCGTAACCGTGCCCAATAATGGGACCTACAACTTCAGCGGAGCTTACACGGGGGCGCAGGGGCCGAATCCGGCAAAGTACCACGGCAATGTGAACGATGGCCGCCCCAACCTAAAGGACGTCAACGGAACCTGGCAAGCGACACAGACGAACCCGATGCCGATGCCTGCGGAGGAAAGGCTCTACGAGGCGCACAAGAAAGCAGTGTGAAATTCAGCGGAAAAGCCCCTTTTCTTCAACTTTGACTGTAAGGAGGAACAAAATGCCAGCTTGGATTTACCAGGGAACGGATTTGGACAGCGGCATCTTCGATCTCACCTCAAACGGGACCTTTGTCGGCGGTCTCCGGCTTATGCAGGATGGAGGTGACCTTGAAACGAGCACGGCATGGTGGGTGGCGAGCGGCCAGGCCGAGGGCGTAAACGTTACCTACTACCCTGACTCAGGCGTGCTCTCTTTCACCATTGGGAGCACAAACTACGGTTTCCAGTGCAGCCAGGCAAGCAATCCAACTAAGTTTGCCAGCAATGATGGCAAGAACTGCATCTTGCAATATAACGCTTTTAACAATGACTGGACCAGCAATGGCAACAATGGCGGGGTTGCCCTGCCCGTGGGCGGCTATCCAATTAAGATTGATGGTAACGGCCAGGTCCACGCAACCATCAATCTGGAAACTTTCGCATGGCAACAGTTGGGTTCCACGCCCCAGCCCCTGCAGGACCACGTAACCTACACCAAGAACAACAAGACCGAGATTGTGCCGGTAAGCTGGGCGGCTGTGAATGGCCAGCTCACTTTGAGCTGGACCACCGAGGAGAACCATGTCTACACAGGCACTCTGCAGCCGGGCGCGACCACCACATCGGCCACTTTCACGGGAACGTACAACACGAAGAAACGCACGAATGGAACATGGCAGGCAACCCAGACCAACCCGATGCCAGTGCCAGTCACGATGGAGGCGCGCAAGAAAGCAGCTTACTAAGTGATTGCCGTGCAGCTCAAGGACGAGGCTATAGTTACGGCCGTGGTTCAAGCTTAATGTGAACCGCGAAAGGAGACAGACCAGTGATCGATCTGCTGATGATTGTTATTGGCGTGATTGCAGACAGTCCCGGCACGTGGCAGGCCACACAAACCAACCCGTAGTAGTGGGAAGCAATGCTGTTATGAATCTTAACAGGGCAGAGGCTTCTCTGCCCTGTTTGCTTAGGTTGAACTTGAATCAAAAGGGATACAAATCGCGTTTGTCAAAGAGAGTCGCAGGCGGATGGGTAATTGCTGCATGGTTGTTGGTCTCCCTCCACAACGCCCGCGCCCAGGAAAGTACTGAGCTCAAACAGGGCACCACTCTTGAGCGTCGGCTCTCTGGCGGCCAGTCTCACGATTACAACCTCCGCCTTGACTCCGCGAAATTTTTCAATGCCTTAATTGAGCAGGAAGGTATAGATCTGGAGGTGGTGCTCGTCGGTTCTGACGGAAAGACTATCGCGCATTCCGACAACCTGAATGGCGATTGGGGACGTGAAATTATAGCCGTAATTGTAGCTGGGGGAGAGTACCGGCTGAGAGTTTCTTCCGGAAATCCTAAAGCCCCATCAGGAAAATATCGCATCCGAGTTTCGATGAGTGAACCGACCTTGGCTGACGACGAATATGCAAAGGCGGCTCGCGATTCCGACCAAGCTACGGGTCTGCTGACAAAGGGCGATTCTGATTCTCTGAGGTCAGCGGTGGAAAAATTTAAGGATGCGTCCAGTTTCTATCGTGCGCACGGACAAAAATATGACGAGGCGCTTTCGCTATATGGAATAGGGCTAGCGCAATCACAACTGGGAGACTTTGTAGTTGCCCTGGAAAGCTACAAGGCATGTTTCTCCACTTTCCGCGCTCTGGATGATATCCCGATGCAGGGCAGTACTTTAGTCAATATTGGAGGAGCGTATGATGTACTCGGTGACGCAACAAAAGCGCTTGATGCCTATGAACAAGCGCTCCCTTTGCTGCATTCACGAGGAGAGCGTGAGAGCGAAGCTGCTGCCTTAAACAATATTGGCAAGCTTTACGCCGATCTGGGAAATTGGGAGGATGCAGCCAGTCATTACCGTCGGGCTGTATTTGTCTTTCATGAGCTTGGCCTGACCGCTCGCGAGGCAATAACGCTTACAAATGTTGGCGGAACAGACTATCTGCTTGGGGACACCACCAAAGCTCTTAGTGAGTTTCACGAGGCATTGGCTCTCCATCGTAAAGCTGCCAACAAGCGTGGCGAATCCGACACCCTCGTGCAGATGGGCAACGCCTATCAAAAACTTGGGCAAATGGCCGAAGCCACACAGGCCTACGAAGATGCACTCAAAATCACCCAGAGCATCGGCGATCACTGGCGTGAACAAGACGCTCAGTGGTCTGGGATACTCGTACTTTTTGCGCGGAGACCGCGTAAAAGCTCTCGATGCCCTGCAGCAATCGCTCAAGTTGTTGGAAGGTGTCAACGATCATCGCGGACAAGGCCTGGCTCTGAACATGATCGGTGATGTTTATGCTTCCATCCCTCAGCCCGACAAAGCCGCTGATTCATACAACCAGGCAATCAAGCTTCTCGAGCAGGTAGGCGATAGCAACCACGAAGCCCAGGCATTACTCGGAATCGCTCGGGTAGAGCGCGACCAGAACCAGCTCTCCGCTGCCCGCAAGCATGCCGAACAAGGGATCTCTCTTGTCGAACAGGTGCGCTCTCATGCCGGAGCGGAGCAGGACCGCGCGTCCTACTTTGCCACGCAGCAGAGCATGGGCGAGTTCTACATTGACCTCCTCATGCGCATGCATAAGGAAGAGCCGCACGCCGGGCATGACGTAGAGGCCTTCAACGCCGCCGAGCGCCAGAGGGCACGCAGCCTGTTGGAGATGCTGGCTGAGGCGCGGGTGGATTTCCGTCGCGGCGTGGATCCCAGGCTGCTTGCGCGCGAGCATGAGCTTTCCGGACTTTTGAATTCAAAGGCCCAACGGCTGCTCACGCTGCGCGGCGCGGGAACAGAAGAAAAAGCTGCGGCGCTCAAGAAGGAAATCAGCGACCTCGAAGATCAGCACCGGCAGCTTGAGCTCGAGATCCGCAAGAGCAGTCCGGAATATGCGGCGGTGACGCAGCCTCAGCCACTGACCTTCAAGGAAATTCAGCAGCAGGTGCTCGATCCGGACACGCTGCTGCTTGAATACTCGCTGGGCGGCGAGCAGAGCTACCTGTGGGTGGTAAGCACGGCGGGCCTGAAGACGTATGAGCTCCCTAAACGCAATGAGATCGAAAAGCAGGTGCGCGAAGTGGCGGAGCTGCTCACCGCGCGCGGGACTTACGTTCGCGGAGAACTGCCCGACCAGAAGCAAGCCCGCAACGCCAAGGCGGATGCCCAGTTGCCGCAGGCTGCGGCGAAGCTGAGCCAGATGGTGCTCGCGCCGGCGGCGACCGATCTCGGTCACAAGCGGCTGGTGCTAATCACGGATGGGTCGCTGCAGCATGTTCCGTTTGCGATGTTGCCCGTTCCCCAACACACTGGAGCGCAGTCGCTCTCGGATGCGGACCAGAATCAAGTTGCGTCTGCGCAGGCGGGGGCGCCTGCGCTCCCCCAACCAGCTCACTACTTAGTTGAAGATCACGAAATTGTCAGTCTGCCTTCAGCCTCCACCATCGCGGAGCTGCGCAAGGAAGTCGCCGGACGTAAACCCGCGCCCGGACTGGTTGCCGTGCTGGCTGATCCGGTCTTCGAGCCCTCGGATCCTCGTGTACACATTGCCTACGCCGAGGCCGGAAAAGCGGCCAAAGCCTCGGAGCCGCAGAGCGCTCAGCCCGGCAATAAGCAGACCGAAGCTGGCAAAGCTGAACCGGTGCCAGTTGCCAAGAAGACTGCGGCGGCTGACACGCAGAGCGCGCCGGCACAGACCGGTGTGGAAGCCGCTCAAAGCGATGAGACGCGCATCCTGGAACATCTGGCTGCAGCGGACTCCGCCAGCACGAACGGACAACTTCAGATCCCACGGCTTCCCTTTACCCGCCAGGAAGCAGACCGCATCATGAAGCTGGCCTCGGCCAAGAACAGCCTGGAAGCGCTCGACTTCCGCGCCAGCCTGGCAACCGCCACCAGCCCCGATCTTGGCCGCTATCGCTACCTGCATTTCGCAACTCATGGATATCTTGACAGCGAGCACCCTGAGCTCTCAGCCATCGTGCTCTCGCTGGTGGACAGAAATGGCCAGGCGGAGGCGGGCTTTCTTCGCGCCAACGACATTTACAACCTGAAGCTGCGGGCTGACCTTGTGGTCCTGAGCGCCTGCGAGACCGGACTGGGCAAAGAAATTCGCGGCGAGGGAATCGTGGGCCTGACGCGCGGCTTCATGTACGCGGGCGTTCCGCGGGTGATCGTGAGCTTGTGGAGCGTGAATGACCGCGCCACGGAAGAGCTGATGGCAGCGTTCTACCAGAAGCTGCTTAAAGACAAGTTGCCGCCTGCCGAAGCACTGCGCCAGGCGCAGATTGCCATGCGGAGGAGCAGGCAGTGGTCCTCGCCTTATTACTGGGCCGCGTTTGTGCAGCAGGGAGAGTGGAGATAGATCGGCAGATCGGGGCATCGGGTGATCGGGTGATCTGGATTGGTAATTGGCTAAGTTGGTACTTTGGTGATTGAGTTGCTCTTCGTGGTTGGTGATTTGTTGTTGGCGACTTGCGAGTCGTGAGTTGCGATTCGTGAGTTGCAACTGAGAGTGAGGGATTATGGCAAAGCTGCGCTGTTGGCTTAGATCGCTGGAACGGTTTGCGATGGTAGTCGCGAGCATGGGAGCCATCGCGTGTGCGAGCGCGGCTCTGCCCTGCTCTGCGCAGGAATCGGGCACGCGCGGAGTCACGCCGGAGGAATTCATCAAAGCCCGGCCGGCCAAGCCTGGAGCGAAAGCCTCAGCCCACGCGGCCTACAAGCTGGTGGGGACGCCGCTCAAAAGTAAAGCGGGAACGCGCGACATGGGCATCACCATCTGGCGACTGCGGCCATCACGAGAGACTGACGGCGGGCCCAGAATACTGGTACAGGAAGGCCCGGAGAGCGTCTCCTGGACGCCGGAGCGCGTTGCTGCCGGTACGCGCCTGCGCATGGGGGATCGCGTGCGGCTGACGATTGAGTCGCCGCGTAACGGTTATCTTTACGTCATTGACCGGGAGCAATACACAACCGGAGAAATGGGCGAGCCCTATCTGATCTTTCCCACCACACGCATCAACAAAGGAGACAACAAGGTCAGCGCGGGAAAAATTGTTGATCTCCCGGCGCAGGAGGATCGCCCGAACTATTTCACGCTGCGGCAGAGCCGCAAGGACCAGAGCGGGGAGATGTTGACCGTGATCGTAGCTGACAAACCCCTCGAGGATGCGCAGATCGGCGAAAACGCACTCAAGCTCTCAAGTGAGCAGGTGGCACAGTGGGAAAAAGAGTGGGGCCGGCAGAGCGAACGCTTTGAGCTTTCTGGCGGCGCGGGCCGGACGTGGACCAAAGTCGAACAGGAAGCAGGCCTCGACGGAACACGGCGTCTCACCCAGGATGATCCGGGCCCGCAGACCATCTATCGAATTGTAGGCGGTGACGGCCCGGTACTGGCCAATGTGGAATTGAAATACGGACGTGCAGACACGCAGAAGAGTGCAGCCAGGAACGCGCCCGGAAGACCCTAATCACCTTTCCTGTAAGACGAGACTCCAGTCCGAAGATCCAGACTGGAGTCTTTTTTGCGAGAGCGACCACTTTCTGGTTACGGACACGGAGCTCTTGAAGATCGCCCCCGAGCTGTCCCATCCCTGAACACTTAAGCTGTCCCTTTTTCCCAGCAGTAGCAGCCGGTCTTTAGTAGTTAGTACTTAGGTTCGTTCGATCGGTCGTTTTTTGAGGGAGTCTGTTGTGAGCCTGCGGCTTTCAAGAGAATTCCCAGACGGGGTGGCCGAGGATTCTCGCAATGGTCCACTCTCACCGCAACGCACGAACAGCGCGTGCGCTGGTGACCTCGGGCGGCGCAAGGACAGGACCTTTTTTGTTCTTTTTCACCGCACGTAAGTCGGGGCTCCCACGCTCCTAAGTTGCTGATTCAGTGGGCAGCTTTCGTCCTTGTTTCGGGGGCGAAGATATGGTAACGTAAGTAGATTTTGGGGAAAGTTGCTTGCGACTAGCTCCTGGCTCCCCCAAAATCTCCTCCGCCCAGGCGGGACAAGGAATGGTCTTTGAAAAAAAGCAGCTGTTGCTGTTCGCCTTACTCTTTTAACTTTGTACCGGGGGCGTTAACCAATCAGTAAAACTGGCGATAGCTCCGGCGTGAAGTTGAAGCCCAAAACCAACAAATCAACCCCGGGGATGATTCCGCTAAGTCTATATTTTTCGGGGATGACGGGGGAGGGGGCAGGGGGACTAAGGTTTATCAAATGCTAAAAAGCCGGCGTCGACCGCCGACGCCACGCGATCTGGAGTCAAACGGGACAGCCGCTCAATTGGCTAGCGTAGGGCAGGATATCGCCACCGATCAACGCGGATGAACGCGGACACCAGAAAAACCTCCAGTCCCGGAAACCCGGAACTGGAGCCTTGTTCGTGTGCAAGAGAGCGACTACTTTCTGGTTACGGTCACGGAGCTCTTGAAGATCGCGCCCGAACTGTCCCATCCCTGAACAGTGATGCGGTGAGTACCCACGCTGATCGGCAGAGATGTATCAATGGTGCTGGCGGCGGCATTCGCTCTCCAGGCGCCATCAATATAGATCTGCGTGAGCGTAACCTGATAGCCGGAGAAGGCGCTCCCAACCACGTGGACTGTCGAGGTTGTGATCGTGCTCCCGGCCAGAGGACTGCTCACGGAGACGAACTGCCGGTTCACAGTGACGGACTTACTCGTGGTGGAGGCAGCGCCGCTGTTATCTGTGACCGTAGCTGTCACGGTATACGTCCCGGCGACTTTGTACTGGTGCGATGCGCTGGTTGCCGCCACCGGCGCGCTGCCGTCGCCGAAGTTGATGCTGCTGGAGGCGATGGTCCCGTCCGCATCGCTGGATCCCGCTGTGCTCGCGGTAATGGATCCGCCCACCAGAATGGAAGCCGCGCTGGTATTCAGAGCCGCGGTCGGAGGCTGGTTACCGACCGTGATGGAAAGGCCGGTCATGAAGCTGTGCCCGGAGCTGTCCCATCCTTTAACAACCAGATTGTGCACGCCGGTTCCCATTGGGACCAGCGTGTCCACATTGGGCGATCTCACCGTGGAGAGCAGCTTGGAGTCCAGGTAGATCTGCATGGCCGTAACGGTGTTGCCGGAAAAGCCGCTGGCCACTACGTGCACCGGGGAGGCGAGCGTTGCAGTCGCCGATCCCGCGCTGTTCGCAGGGCTGGTGATGATCACTTCGGGCGCCTTGATCACAACAGTCGCGGTTGCAGATGAGCTGGCCCCGAGATTATCGGTCAGTACGGCGGTGACCGTGTAAGTCCCGGCCGCTGAATACCTGTGTGAGGCGGACGTTCCGGATACGGTGGCGCTGCCATCGCCAAAGTTGATGGTTGACGCGGCAATCGTGCCGTCTGGATCTGAGGAGCCGGCGGTGCTCGCAGTAAGCGTGAGCGGGCCGTAGCCGGCATTGGAGGAAAGCGAAAGAGCTGCCACCGGTGGTTTGTTACCCGAACTGACTTTAACGATTGCGGAGGCGCTGGCCGTCGCCCCAAGATTGTCCGTGACTGTGGCTTTTACCGTGTAGGTTCCGGCCACTTTGTAGATATGGGAAGCGCTCACCGCACTCACAGGCGCGCTGCCATCGCCGAAACTGATGCTCGTGCTCACAATGCTGCCGTCCGAATCGGTGGAGTTCGCGGCCGATGCGGCCACAGTGGCTGGAGCGGTGCCCGAAAGCGGCGTCACGCTTAACGCAGCCAGGGGCGGTTTATTTGGCACTGTGAGTTGCACGCCGTCTGACATCTTATTGGTCATGGAAGGCCGGCCGGTCGCCTTTATGAAGACGATGTAATTGCCGGCATCGAGCGCAAACTGCGCCAGGTCCATGCTGCGCGCAGAGGCAGGGACGTCGGCCAGCCACATGAGATTCTGTCCGTCCTGAGAAACAAAAACAGAGAAGTGATCAATCGTGTTCTGCTGGCCTGTAATGCTCCAGCTCGCCAAGGTTCCGGTTACGATGGCAGAGACAGTCACGCAGTTGTCAATTCCGGTTTCGATCTCCGAACCCTCTTCATAGTCGTTCCATGTAACCAGTTGAATTCCGGAGGCCTGATGCGTGCTGGAATAATACTTGCCTAGCTGAGCGAGGCTCTGAAGCCACGTCTGACCGCACTGCTGCTTGATGAACCGTCCGGTGCCCCATAGGGCCAGGGAATCATCAAAACCTTTGTAGCCCGACTCTGTTGAATACATTGTGGGATGGTTCAGGGAGACACTGTCATAGTTATCCAGGTACCCGATTGACCCGATGTCTGTGCTGGTGCTCCCGGCCGGGTGAGGCGCTACCCACGAAAACGCTCCGCTGGTCTGAGCATGGGTGAACCCTCCGGTGTTGCGGAAGATGAACTCAGGATTTCCGGCCACCGAGGCCCGAACTCTGGTCCAGTCAATGGCATAAGCCGAGTCGCCG
>Ga0207707_10002454_pt1 | contig 16679 bp, 11 predicted proteins | sample KBSC83BmetaG_FD_184336 | JGI IMG/M metagenome (GOLD analysis project Ga0207707, IMG submission 184336) | Corn rhizosphere microbial communities from Kellogg Biological Station, Michigan, USA - KBS C8-3B metaG (SPAdes) (version 2) | ecosystem: Host-associated > Plants > Roots > Rhizosphere ...
CATGCCCTCGGTCACCACGGCATCATCGCACGGCGCGATGGCGGGCATCTCCGCCCAGCAATCGATGCTGGTTTGAGAGCAGACCAGGTTCGCGTGCGCGTTTTTACTATCCACGGTTCGTGTAGGCAATAGCCGAATTATCCCGTGAACCTTCCTCAAAGCGGACCGTCGTTTACGGCTGGTTGTGGCCGCTTGGCGACCTACCCGAGCATGGTTAGCAGGGCGGTGGAATCGGGTCGATTCGCAGTTGCTTGTGGTCAATGCCTACACTGCCAAGCGATGCTCGTAGTACGGCCGATCGCGGTCGTCCAGAATCGCGTAGAGCGCCGCAAGGTTGTGCGGATCAGGATCCAGCCAAGCTTTAAGGTGCCCGGGTTACCAGCTCCATAGTCGCTCGTTTGTCCATCAGAGTAACCCTGCCTGCTCCGAAGGGAGCGATTAGTGCCGGTTCTTCGTCGCCGACTTTCTTCGCACCGTCACCCACGCGCCATCGCCCGCTACTGCTCGGTTGAACACAACCTTCAGCGCAATGGACGCCAGGTTGCTGTATTTCCTTAGGTCAGTCGTGTGTCGACTTAAGGGCTGGCGATCACGCGCAGGTCGACACTCGCGATGTCACGCAGATACATATAGCTGGTACCGAGCACCGTCATCACACTGTCCGAGACACTAGCAATAGAGAACGCAGGCTGGACGATGAAGAACCCCATTCGCATCTCGATATCCACCGCTTTGAGTCTCAATACGTCAATCTGCTGCGGCGTGCCTTTAAGCAGTCGTTGCATTCCACCGCCGTCGCCCGCGCTGTAGCGCTCCAACAGCCGTTGGAAGAGCGCCGGGCCCTTATGGAGCCATTTTGCGGACCGACTTGCTTGCCCCGCCACCACGTAGGCATCGTCCACGCGCGCCCCCGGCCGTTGACCGTTACTGCAGTACTTGCAGTGGTAGAGGTCCACTGCGATGTAATCGGGTGCTTCCCGGATCGCGACAAGGTCGGCAATTTCGCCGGCGCCGTCGTCGTTGAAGATGATGTCGTAGCTCTCGGCAATTTTCTGGAATGTGAACCCCTGGACCGAGTCGAAGTCCGCAGGATGGGTCATCGATTCCTTATGGATGTTGGTGCTGCCCCAGTCCCAAGTCGACAAGAGAGTGGCGGGCAGCGGCACGTTAAGCGTCGCATGGGTGAAGTAGCGATAGTCGCCAATGAGAATGGAACCGTCGGCCTGCAGCAATCGCATGCGCTCGCGGTCTAGATAGTCGTTGAGTTCGTGCTCCTGATTGCCAATGCGCAAAGTGGCGCGACCGCTCGAGTACCGGTAACCGTCACTCCCGAGGCGGATTCGAATGTTTGTCAGTGCATGCTCGTCACCGTTGGGCGAAAATGCGGACAAAGCAATGGCCAGCGTGTCATCTCTCTCCCTGATCGGGCGTCCGAGCTTGGTGTCTAGCAGCGGATAGGACACACCGTCGACCGTGATCGTGCAGCGCCCTTCTGTTTCGACGCCTAGGGCGTCCGGCCAGTCGGCGAAGAAGATTCCGTCGGGCCAACGGCCGCTTAGCTTCTCCGCGCGCATGACGTTTCGAAGGATGGCAGCTGTATCGATGGTGGAGTTATTGACCTTCGAGGCGACCAGATCGCACCAGCGCACCCACTCATCAATGGCGCCGGAAGCCATCTTCCAGAGTTTGCCCTTGGCCGAGCAGCCTGCGGTGGTGCTTTCGCCGTCGGCATGTCCGATGCCGAAGATATTGGACTTGATGGACCGACCATTCTCGAGGTCGCCCATAACTCGGTTGACGTCTTGACCAACGTGCATGGTGAACCGTACATCACGGCCAGACCGGCTCAGCCCAACGTTCTGAAACTTCAGACGGTTAATCCCGTACATGATCCGGAAGACGTCGTCGCCGATGATGCGGCGAGCCGACGGGGCAACGAGGGTTTGAAAGCGCGAGGTCTGCCGCTCATCCCCCGTGCAGGAGATGAAGAGCGTCGAATCGCTTCGCCGGAAGTAGGCGAGGTACAGGTGCCAGGTCGAGCCGTAAATCGATTCGCTTCGCGCCCACGCAACGGGTACGGTCTCATGGGAAACGGCCATAACGATCGAGCCATCGTCGCTCACCGAATGCAGCTGAAGCGTCTCGCCCGGTGACCCCAAATTTTTGACGGCGTGGGGATGCCAGTTCGACGACGTCAGACGGTAGGCGAGGCAACTGATGTTTGGCACTGGATTGAGCGCGGCGATCTTCGCGCCCTCGGAATCGCCTTCGAATCGTGACTCGAATTCCTGGCGTTGCAACTCACGACCAATACGCTCGGTGCTGACTTCTCGAATGATCAGGCTCCAGTCCGCGCTTTCCTCGTAAAGGCGCTTCATTGGACTGTCCGCGCGCTGATTAGCCACGTTGGCGACGAACTTGGCCGTTCCCAGTCGCGTGTCCGTTCGGGTCAAGCGACCAATAAATTGCAACGTAACGGCTGGGCTCTGATGCTGATCATGGATCGCAGCGATCTTGAGCTCGGGCAGGTCGAAGCCTTCGCCAAACATGTCGACGCACACCACGATGCGACTTTGCCGAGTTCGAATGCGCTCGAGATCCTGATCCTTCGTTTTGCTCTTACTGTGAATGACGACCGGCTCGAACTTCCGTCCCAATTCTCGGTACAGATCGATGATCCCGTCGGCCTTTGAAATCTTGGCGCATCGCGCCATGAGAATGTGATCAAAGCCTGCTTCCACGTCGCTAGCCAGCAACTCAACGGCTTTGGCGGCGATGGTCCGATCAATCTCGCTGGTCACATACTCACGGACGGGGAAGAAATCGATCTTCTGGAAGTAGTTGTCGCGCTGCGCTTGGCTCAGGCTGTAATTGAAGACAATCCTGCCATCGAGCCGTTGCTGGTCCAAGCGGAATGGCGTCGCGGTGAAGTGGATGGCTGGCTTACGACCGAACGCCTTGCGGATACGCTCCCAAGTCGCGGCCGCAACGTGGTGAGCCTCGTCAAAGATGAGGTGGGTGAAGTTGGCTGCGAAAGAAATCAGTTCGTCGTCACCCAGTTGCGTCAGTGCGGCTGGCGTTGCAATGGTGACGTTAGATGTTTGAATCGCCTGTGTGTCAACTGCAGCATCTCGACCATCAATACGATGGACAATCGGTGAAAGGACGTCATCGGTAATCGCGTTAATCGCTCGTAGGCGCTGCAAGCCAGCCAGTCGATCGCCGATTTGGGTGCGGAGTGCATCGGACGGCACGATCATCAGCGTGCGTCGGAACCGGCCCGCAATGATGAGTGCGAAGATCGTGTCAGTTTTCCCCGTGCCGGTCGGCATCACAACGGTCGCAGGCACGCTGGGATCGGAATCGAGGTGGGAGAAGACGGCAAACACAGCGGCACGTTGGGGTTTTCGGAACCCGGTGAACCTGTTGGTCGGTCCTTCGACAGCAAAATTCAAATTGTGATCGGCCCAACTGCGGTAGACTGTGTTTTCGCGGTAAAAGTCGGCGTCGATGTCCATGGATTACCTCCCGTAAAGCGACCTTCCTCCCGCCTGTCAGCCGTATCGATGGAGACGAGCGGCCCCAGAAACTATCCTACCGTTGGATCGTGGGGCGGAAGTGGGAATAATCTGATTGCGGTTTTTTTCGGCTTTGCGAAGTTGACGCCGACGGTCAGGCTCGCAGGCGCGCAGAGGGGACTCTGAGCCTTCATTGCGGAGCGTGGCTTAGGTAATATCGACGCGCACCACCGGGTGGATGGCTATGCGCCGAGACGAGGGTGGGGATTGGCCATGAATGCAAGCGCCGTTGCTGCACCGGCTCCGGTCGAACCGCTTCCAGGCGAGTCGGCTTCCGGATCCCCCGAGCAGGGGATCGCCATCTGCCTTTCCGGCGGAGGCTACCGCGCGATGTTGTTCCACACGGGCGTGATCTGGCGCCTGGCGGAACTGGGGCTGCTGGGTCCGGCCACACACGACATCCGCAGGGCGGATGGCTCGTTGCAGCCGGCCGGCACGCTGCAACGGATCTCCAGTGTCTCGGGCGGTTCGCTGCTCGCTGGCATGCTCGGGCTGAAGTGGAAAGAGCTTGCGGTGGGCCAACCCGGACTGGTCGATCGCTACGTCGACCTGGTAGTTGCGCCGATTCGCAAGCTCGCCCAGGTCTCGCTTGCCGGCAAGGATCCCAAGGGCGTGATGCACATGCTCTGGAACATCGTCGCGCCGGGATCGGTGAACGACCACATCATCGCGGCGTACAAGAAGCACCTGTTCGGTGAGGCGACGCTCCAGGATTTGCCGGATTCGCCGCGCTTCGTCATCAATGCCTCGAACCTCCAGTCGGGTGCGTTGTGGCGCTTCATGAAACCGTACATGCGCGACTGGCGCGTGGGCGAGGTGAAGCGGCCGACCATTTCGCTGGCGCAAGCCGTCGCGGCTTCGTCTGCATTTCCGCCGGTCCTCGCGCCCGCACCGCTGTCGCTGCGAGACGAGGACTACACGCCGAACTCGGGCGGCAAGGGTCGCGACAATTTGCAACGCGCGCCCTTCACCACCAAGCCGGTGCTGGCGGATGGCGGTGTCTATGACAACCTTGGTTTGGAAACGGCCTACAAGCGCTACCAGACGCTGTTCGTCAGCAATGCCGGCGCGCCTTTCGGCATTCAGCCCAACGTTCCTTCGGACTGGGTCCGCCTCGGCCAACGCTGCATCGACGTGATGGACAACCAGGTGCTCAGCCTGCGCAAACGACTGCTGGTCGGCGATCTCGTGACGGGTGTACGCAACGGTGCATTCTGGGATATCGAAGAGGACATCGCCGTGCACGGTTGTCCGCAGGCGCTGGCGTGTCCGGTCGAGGTGACCACGCGGCTCGCGCAAGTCGGCACCGATCTTTCGGCCAAGGACGATGCCACGCAGGAGCGCTTGATCAACTGGGGTTATGCCGTCTCGGATGCGGCGGTGCGAGGACACTTCGATGGCGCTCTTCCGGCGCCGCAGGGATTCCCGTATCCCGGCGGCGTGGGGTAGATTCCAGGACATGCAAGTCCGGGATCGTTGTTCGATCCCTGCAGCGGAGATGTTCAAATGGCTCGAGGCGCTGTAGATGCCAGACGACCGGAAGCGCAGACGGAGCCGGCACCGACGCGCGGCGAATCCGCGCCGCTGCGTTCGTTGACCATCCTGGCCCAGGACCCGGCGTTCCGGCACGACGGGAAAATCCTCACGGCCACGGCGCAAATCACCGCCGAGCCGCTGATGGACGGACCGTGCGGCGCGCGCATCAAGGTGGTCGATTACGACGCCTCGCGCGATCGCCTTTACCTGCCCATGCAAGGTGGGTACCAGCTGGGCGACGACTGGCTCGATCCCTTTGCAGGCAAGGATGCCGCCCGCTTCCTCGGCGACCCGCGGTTCCATCAACAGAACGTCTACGCCATTGCGATGCGCACCCTCGGTTTCTTCGAAAGCGCACTGGGGCGGCGCACGCGTTACGGCTTCAAGGGCCACCAGCTCCACATCGCCCCCCATGCCTTTGCCGGTCCCAACGCGTACTACCAGCGCGAAAACCGCTGCCTGTGCTTTGGGTACTTTCCTGGCCCCGACGGCCGGACCGTGCACACGTGTCTGTCCCATGATGTCGTTGCGCACGAAATGACGCATGCGTTGCTCGACGGCCTGCGACCTCGTTACATCGATCCTTCCTCGCCCGACCAGGCCGCGTTCCACGAGAGTTTCGCCGACGTGGTGGCGCTGCTGTCGGTACTCTCCGATCACGCCATCGTCGAGCAGGTCCTGATCCGGCGGGGGGTGATGCGCGGCCGGCGCGCACTGATCCCGCGGCGCGAGTTGACGCCATCCGCGCTCAAGGCCTCCGCGCTGCTGGGGCTTGCGGAACAGGTGGGCACTTCCATTCCCAATGGCGCGGCCACGGCACTGCGGCGATCCGTTGAACTGAAGCCTTCCGCACGCTGGCTCGAGGATCCGGACTGCGAAGAACCGCACCGGCGCGGCGAAATCCTGGTCGCCGCGGTCATGAATGCGTTCCTCGCGGTGTGGGTGGCGCGCGTTGCCAGCCTCGGCACCGTGTCGCGCGGGCAGTGCGACGGCGATCGCGTCGTCGAAGAAGGCGTAGCGGCGGCCAACCATCTTCTGACGATGTGCATCCGGGCGCTCGACTACGCGCCGTTCACGGATATCCAGTACAGGGACTACCTGAGCGCGCTCCTCACGGCCGACAAGGAAACGGTGCCGGACGATTCGAAGTACCACTACCGGCAGATCATCCGGGAGACGTTCCACGCGTGGGGCATCGAACCAGTCAGCCACGCCAGCGGCGACGGCTGCTGGGAGCCTTTCGACCGGCGGGTGTCCTACCGCAACCTGCGCTCCGAATCGTTGCGTCGCGACCCCGATGAGGCATTCCGCTTCATTTGGGAAAACTTCGATGCGCTGCAGCTCGCGCGCGAGGCCTACACCGAAGTGCAGGCCGTGCATCCGGTGGCCCGGGTGGCGCCCGATGGGCTGATCGTCCGGGAAACGGTGATCGACTACCTGCAGATCCTCACCGTGCGCGGGCACGAGCTCGGGGCGCTCGGCCTGCGCCGACCGGAAGAACTTCCAACCAGCAAGGACGTGCGCCTGTACGGCGGCGGCGTGGTGGTACTCGACGAATTCGGGCGGCTGAAGTACAGCATCGGCAACAACGTCGCCAATGTCGGTCGCCAGCAGGCGCGCCTCGATTACCTCGCCAAGATGGGCTTCTTCGAATACCGCAGCGACCAGGACTTCAGCCGCGGTTTCTTCGCCCGGCTGCACCTGGCGCGTGCCCGCGACCGCTGGACCCCCGGAGGCTGAGCCATGGTTCCGACGAGCGTGCGGGTGCGGATGTACCAGGTCGGTTTCGGCGACTGTTTCCTGTTGACGTTCCGCTATGCCGGGAAAACGAAACCGCGCCATGTGCTGATCGACTTCGGCACCACGGCGGCGCCCAGCGGCAGTCCGGCACGATTGCTCGGCAGGATCGCCGAGGACATCCGGAAGACAGTCGGGAAAGACCTCTTCGCCGTGGTCGCGACCCACCGCCATCGCGACCACATCGCCGGTTTCGATCCCGGTTCCAATGGGAAAGGACCGGGTGCGGTCATCGCCGCGCTCAAGCCCCAGTTCGTGGTGCAACCCTGGACCGAACAGCCCGACCTCGCCGTGGATGCCAAGGCGCCTCCGGGTTTCAAGGGCCTGGCGGCCCGGCAGGAAACCTTGGCGTCGCTGCAAGCCATTGCCCGGCACGCCGTGGAAGTCGCGCTTCCCAAGTTGCAACGGTCATTCCGGCATACCGCCACCGCCGAGCAGTTGGCGTTCATTGGCGAAGACAACCTTTCGAACGCGGGCGCGGTTCGCAACCTGATGCTGATGGCGCCCAACGATTACGTGTACGCCGGCAAGGCGACCAAGCTCGCCCGGTTCCTTCCGGGCGTGAAGGTGACGGTGCTGGGGCCGCCGACGGTGAAACAGCACGCCAGCGTGCGCAAGGAACGCGCCAGGGATCCCGACGAATTCTGGAGCCTGCAAGGCAAGGCCTTCGGACTGGACGGCGGTTCCGGTCCGAGCGCCGGCGCGGCGCTGTTTCCCGGCCACGCCCAAGCGACGGGTGGAAGCGCGCCCCGCTGGGCACGCTGGATCATCAAGTCGCTGCGCAGCGCGCATGGCGACCAGCTCCTGGAACTGGTGCGCTCGCTCGACACCGCCATGAACAACACCAGCGTGATCCTGCTTTTCGAGTGCGGAGGACACCGGTTCCTGTTTCCCGGCGACGCGCAGATCGAGAATTGGGAATACGCACTCGGGCAGAAGAAGTTCACCGAACTGCTCAAGAACGTCACGGTCTACAAGGTCGGGCACCACGGCAGCCTCAACGCGACGCCGAAGACGCTCTGGAAGGAATGGTATCCGCAAGGCGCCAAGCCGCTCGCCATGGACCAGCGCATGACGTCTTTCATGTCCACCAAGGCGGGCAAGCACGGGAGTGTCGCCAGCGGCACCGAAGTTCCGCGCACCAAGCTCGTAACCGCACTCAAGAAATGGACGCGGCTGCATTCCACGCAGGACCTCGAGGAAGCGCTGTACGTGGACGAAACATTTGAGGTCCAGGCTTGAAGAGAAGCGCGCATGGCCCGTACTGACATTCACGGAGTTCGATACGCATTCCATCCCGTAGGACAGGGCCTCTTTGCATCCGGTGCCCTCGGGAATTGCCCCTCCGGGTGGATGGGCAGCAAAGAAGGCGATGTGTATTTCCTGTGGGTTTATGACTGCGGCACGGCATCCGCCGAGGCACTGCTCGAGAACGCACTCGACCGGTTCGCGGGAGGGTACGTCGCGAAGAAGCAACTCCTGGACCTGGTCGTACTCTCCCATTTCGACAGGGATCACATCTCGGGCGTGGTCGATCTTCTGGGACGGTTCGAGGTCGACGTTCTCCTCCTTCCCTTTGTGCCCTTTGCGCAGCGGATCATCCTTGCGTTTCACGAAGGCATTGCTGTCGATGACGCGTTGTTCTCGTTCTTCATCAATCCCGTCGGGTATCTCAACGAAGTGGGTGTCCGAGGAGTCCACCGCGTCGTATTCGTTCCACCCAGCGATGGCGAGGGTCCCGGACCAGCAGAAGCCCGAAACGATAATCCGGATCAACCGGCTATCGATCGGTGGCCGGAACACGAGGACTCCTACCGGCCGGATTTCGAGTCCGGTCCCATGCCAGACGATGTCTTCGGTGCTGCGGGCGACGAACCAAAGGGAAAGATCGGAAGCGTCTCGATGCTGAGGCCGGGCAGTGCGCTGCGCGCAGCATCGGTTTGGGAATTCGTGCCTTACAACGACGAGACATTGGCGTTGCAACCCGGGGAGAAGTGGATCGGGAAGGTAGGAACCTTGCGCCACCAACTTCTCGCCGAAAAACAAAGGGAGAAGCGTGCGAAGCTCCTTGTATCCCTCAAGGACCAATACGACGAGGAGTTCGGTGCCAATTCAAGAGACAGAAACCAGATATCGCTGTTCCTTTATGCAGGTCCCATCGGTGCCTCGGCACCATACGGATGTCGTGCCAACTATGGGTGGACATTCGAGGGCGACCCGCCCTTCATTGCTTCCGGTGAACTGATACGCGGATGGCGCGCTGCGGATCGCCCGGGAGAACGTGCAGCCGTGCTTTACACGGGCGATGGCTATCTGAACACGAGGATTCGGATCGAGACGTTGATTAGGTTCGTGGGCAATGCACGCATCAGCCGTACGGCAGTGTTTCAGGTGATGCACCATGGCGCTAACGCCAATTGGACACCCGGCGTTGCTTCAGCCATAGGTCCGTGGTTCAGCGTGTTCAGCAGCGACCCGAACCATCGGGGATACCGGCATCCGCATGCCGAGGTGTTGCGTGATTTCTGGCTTTGCGGACCCGTGCAAGTAAGAGACGATTCCCACGCCGAAATCCATGTGTGGTGGGGATGGTGAACGAGGCTTTGCGCATTGCTGCCGCGCAGCAGGCCTCCCGGGCACGAATCAAATGAACTGATTCGCCAGCGGGCAAGCAGCCGATTGGCTGCCGGTTCGGGTTTCACGAGGCCGAGCGAGTGACCGCTGTTGGCCGATTCTGTTGAAAAACTCGGTTGGTCGTTGAGCGCCCCGAAAACGCAGCCGCACGACGGCCATGACAGTTCGGTTTGACGTAAATTCGAGCCTCCAGACCTTCCAGGCCGAACTGTCGCGAGCAGAAATTTCGCTGTCAGAGTGCTCGAAATTCCGAAAGGGAGTTTTTCAACAGAATCGACCAAATTCTGAAGTCGATCGTTACACCGGTGAGCTGATCACTATTGCATGTAGGGCTGACTATTGGGGGAAATTCCGAAGACACATAAGGCAACGGCGATACGGCCCCCATCGGCCGACCCTTTCACGACCCAGCAATCCGCCACACTCACACATGTCAGCTCCTCTTGCGTCCCAACTCCAAAGACGACAGGTTGCATGCACCCATTGCAACGTGGCCATCAACAGTAACGCCCACGGCAGCCACTGGATCCAGCCGTAAATCCCTGCAAAAGTTCCTGCAGTCGGAAGGGTGGCGGTGTAGCCCCACACGATGATCGCCATTAACAGGATGAATCCTGTTGGACGGTAAAGCCGGAATACCATCACACCCAGTGGAGACATGTAAGACTCGGAGTAGGGCCAGGCGACAGGATCTCTCGACCCAGTCTCACCGATTGAGATAAATGTGAGATCAAGGTGTCAGTGCAACGCCGAGAGCGTTCAATGTCTCCGTCGTCATTTTCGCGTTCGCGGGCAATCCGTGCGCCATCTGGAAAAGCCTCAGTGCTTCCTTCGTCTTCAAACTCATTTCGCCATCGATCGCCCCCGGATCGTACCCGCGCGCGTACAGCGCGGCCTGCACACGCATGATCATGAGCTGGAGCTGATCGACACTCGGCCGTGACTTGGTTGGTGAAATCAGCGGCGCGCCCATGGCAGCTCCATTTGAGTCCCGTGGTGCCGTGGGTAGGGGTGGTGGTGTGTAGGCGGGTGTATAGGCCGGTGTGTACCCATAGGACGCGCCACTACCGGAACTATGGGAGCTGTGCGAAGCGTGGGATGAATGCGAGGAATGTGAACTATGGCTTGCATACATGTTTCGTACGTTGGGATTCAATGGTGCAGCCAAGGTCGTGGCGTAATTACTGTCATGCAGTGCCAGAGCTGCGAGGTTCGCCTTGTCTGCGTTGTCCGAAGCATGGGCCACACCGTGCAAAGCCGAGAGCGTGGTTCCGACGACTGTTAGTGTTTTGCGCACGATGTTCCCCTTACCGGTTCAACGGACTGACTGGTCCACTTGTCGGTCGTCCAGGCAAAAAAGCCGCCGCAACGTCCCTTGACGACACACTGCTCACAAGCAGGCAGGTACTGCTGTTTCCAATCAGAAATGCTCTTGCGTGAATAGGCCCAAAGAGATTCGGGTAGCACGCACAAGGGCAGGTTATACAACGACACTCGTATGCTGCGCTTTGATAGAAAATTCACTGCCTTTGCCAACACAGGCGCCATATCTGCGGGATCCATCCACAGATCGTCGTAATGAGCGCGCGCGAACCCGATCGGCTCCGTACCCATCAAAGCGACGTGTTCCACGAAAGGCAGGTTTCTGTAAATGAACCTTGCCAGCTCGGTCAAACGTTCCACGACTGGCTCGACCAGCACCACCCGAAGCTCGATGCGTTGCTTCGCGGCTTCCAGTGCGTACAAGCCGCGAACCGTCTGGGAAAACGCGCCTGCACTTTGGACGATGTAATCATGGAGGCTGTAATGGTCTCCATAGAGCGGAATGCCCCAGGTCAAGGACGGGTGTAGCCCCTCGAACATCTGGGCTAGGGCACCATCTTCGAAGGCACGCCCGTTCGAGAGAACATGAAGGCGTGTTTGAGGGAGCACCTCGGCGCAGCGAGCCATAATCCGTCGAAGATCTTTCCCCAGGAGCGTGGGCTCTCCGCCTGTTACCGTCAGTGATGGCGCATCCTTGTCAATCAGTTCAATCAGATCGCACAACTGCGACACCCTCCAGCCATCGTTGACTTCCCTTGGTGGCTGGGAACACATCAGGCAGTAGCTGTTGCAGCGCTCCGTGGTAAAGAGGATGTTGTTGTTGCTCCCGCGACGATATCGCAGGGCCATCTTCGAGGCATGCGGTCGCAATTCGACGACATCCCCGACACCGACCTTGAATGCACCTTGTGGCACAGCGATCCATGGCCGGCTTGGCGGAGCATGCTCGGGAACATCGGTCAGAAACCCGGCCCATGGCAGGCGGCAAATAGCCGAACCCGCGGCGCGCACCCGAGCATCCCGCAGGTCCAGAAGCATGCGTTCCGGAGGAAAGGTGCCGGCCGCAAATTCCGCGAGTCCTGCCACTTTGAGCAGGGGCGACGCCGGCCACTGTTCGCAATGTACTTTGGCTTCCAGAGGCTGCATCACGCGGCCTCCAGCACGCCTTCGCGACATGTTGCCCTCAACGCCCAGCCTTCGAGGATGTCACGATCTTCGGAGGATCCTTGTTCCCATCGCCGCAGTAGGGTGTCGAAGAGCCCCATTTGTTTGCGGCAAAAGTCGCTCGTTGGCCGATGCCCAATCGAATCGCCTTGGCGGGCGTAGTGATCGATCGGATCGGCTCCGCAGAACGGCACATACGCGCAATCCGCACAGGTGGGCAGCGCTTCTGCCACACCGGCGCCCAAGATTCGCTGCATGCCCGGTGAACTCATCCAAGTCTCGATACTTTCATCCACTTGTCCCAAGGCGAAGCTGTGATCGCCCATCGCAGCCAGCATGCGTGCTTCGTCGGAAGGGTAGACACGCCCGTCGTAGTCATAGACGACGGCGCCCAGCCCCGCACCTGTTGGCGAACGAAGATCGACATAACCGTGAGAAAAGGGGGTCAGCAGCAAAGAGAGCAACATTCGCGTGTAGGTCTCTTCCAGGAAGTAACCATTGCGGTTGACCTGCAAGAGGCGGTCGAGGGCTACCTCGTAGAACTTCAGGAAGTCACCGATCGTGTAGCCATGGCGCGCGCCGGTCTTCCGCGCGAAACCGTAGGGACTGAGCGGGCGCAAGGAAATTGAATGGAACCCAAGCTTGCGGTACTCATCAATGATTTCCTTGGGTACCTGCAGGCTGCGTCGAGTCAACGTGGTGAGCGCCGACACGGCGTCGTCTCCCAACACCCTCCGCCCCCGCTCGATGCCGTCCACGGTCTTTCGATAGCTGTCGCGCTCAGGTCGAGGTCGATTGAGATTGTGTAACCACTCGGGCCCATCCAGGGAGGTGGACAGTTCAAATCCGTGATCTCGCATGAACGACAACTGTTCGTCTGTGAGGTCATGCAAAGTCGATGCGATGACGAAGCGAAGTGCTCGTTTTTCCGTGCGGTTCCGCTGTTCGATCAACTTCGTCAGTTGTTGCACTCGGTCAAACTGCAGCAGTGGCTCACCGCCTTGAAACTCGATCGTCAGCGTCTTGGCCGGCCAATCAAACAGGCGACCTACGGCATGCTGAGCCGTGGACTCGGTCATGTCGAAGGCTGTTTGCCCCACTGCCCGCCGCGAAACTTGGCAGTAGGCGCAAGTGTGGTGACAGCGCAATGACACCACGAAGATATGCAGTCTCGGGCCTTCGGCAAGATAGTCCTTGCGGGTTCGGTATTGCGAGAGGAGAGGCGCCAAGGTAGAACGGTCAGGGTCAGCGCTGATGAGAAAACGCGATTCCATGTCAGCGAACAGCGGCTCGCCCGGATCCAGTTGTCCAGTTACTGCACGCTCTAAGTCGTTTCGCTGCGCGATGAGCCAGTCGCCCGACATCGAGGTGACCAGCACGCGGCCCTGATCCCAAGGCAAGCGACGGAACCGAAGTGGCAGCAGGCGATAGCCCGGGTTACCGACAAAGGCATGGCGCGCAGCGAACTTCATCGTCCTTGGCCGGATTGGGGCAGCAGAGCCTGGCGCAAGGCTGCCTCAATGAGGACGGCATGGATGTCTTGGGTCTCGCTACGGACCAACGCACGTAGCTTCTCGTCGAGGACGTCGTTACGTAAGTGCTCAGCGATCTGGCTCGTGTCACCTTCAGCGTGTTTGGGCGTCAGCCGAACGACGAAATCAGCAGGGCTGCTCTTGATCTCGACGAAATAGGCATCGGTATATCGATGCGTGGCTTTCGTCACGATGTCGGCGGAAAACACGCCAGCGTCCAAATGGACTTCGATCGTAGACATCGCCCTTCCCCCAAGGCCTGCAGCATCAGTGATGTTGCTGCATTACGTCCATCATCGCAACCCTTGGTCTGCCAACCGTCTAGGTGTTCTCGAGTAGCCTTGCTGCCGGATTGTCCGCAGCACCACCCGCCTGGAAATACCCGACAACGCTCGCCACCGAGCGGTGTTCGGTCATCGCCATGAGGGCGGGCAGGGCGACGCCCTGGCGACCGCCTTCGGTCACAAAGCCGGAACGCAGGCTGTGTCCCGCAAAATCTCCTTCCAGACCAGCCATGGCTGCCCGCCGCTGCACGATCGCCCCGACAGCGGCGGGGGAGAGGGCCGGGCCCACGCGGGTTTTCCACAGGCGTCGGAAGATCGCGCCTTCCTTGAGTTCACTGGCACCAAGCCATGCGGTCAGTGCCTCGGCCGCGATACCCAGGACTGGCTTGTCGGGTGTCGAGCTCGCGGTCACGCCGGCCTGCTGGGTCTTGCTGTGCTCAAGGCGGTAGACGTAGCCGCCTTCCGGGAGTGCGTGCAGATCGTGCAGGTCGGCCGCGGCGACTTCGCTGCGCCGCCGACCGCCGCTCGCAAAGGCGAAGTAGAGCAGGGCGCGATCGCGCAGGCCCTCGAGGGAGTTGTCGCAGGTGGCGATCATCGCGTCGAGTTCGGGTCTGGTGATGGCAGTCTTCTTCGCCGGCCGTTCGCCACGCTTGACCGCCGCCCGGCGCGCCCGGGCCAACAGGTGCCGCACCGCGGGTTGCTCGCAGGGATTGGGTAGCTTCTTGAGTTGGTGCGCCTGGGACAGCACCGCAATCCGGTGCACCACCGTACTGAGCTTCAACGGCCCGGGCTTCTGCTTGATTTGGGTGACGACCAGCAGCGCGTCGAGCTGGGGTGGCAACTCCCATTTGAGTCCGGTCTTCGAACGGCGTGCCACGTGGTCGACGATGAACTGGATCACGGCCGCCTCGGGTACCGGCACCGTGATCAGTGTGCCGAAGCGACCCTGGTACCAAGCCGCCCAGTAACGCAGCGCACTGGCATAGCTGCGGGTCGTGTTGGCGGAGGTGGCCTCGGCCAGGATTTCACGCACGGCCTCGGCGGCGGAAGCCGCCAAGTCTTCGGGCCGCAATCGCGCCAAGGCTGCCTGGGCCACGATCAGGGTATTTTTTTGCATATGTATGATGTAGTGTATATAACGAATCGAGGGGCTGTACCGACGATAATCATCCCTTATCGTCGGTACAAATGCAAAGGGCAGGGCAGCCAAACTCGGAGACGTCTAAATGTCACGCGGCATCACTCAGGACCAAGTCAGCCAGGCCGCCGATGCGATCGTCGCCACCGGCGAACGCCCGACCGTCGAGAAGATTCGCAACCACCTCGGAACCGGTTCGCCGAACACGGTCACCCGAATGCTGGAGGGGTGGCGGCAGGGGTTGTCCGAACGACTGCGCCAAGCCAGCCTGCTTCCGGAACTCCCGGACAAAGTCGGGGAGGCGATGACGGCGCTGTGGGCGCAGGCACTGCAGCATGCCCGCACCCAAGCGCAGCAAGACCTCCAGGCCGAGCGGGAGGCGCTGCAACGCGCCACCGCCGTCCTCGATGCCCGCGCCGCCGAGCAAGCCGCCCAACTCTCGGCTGCCGCGGCGGACCGGACAAAGGCCATCGAAGCCTCGAAACTTGCGTCAGCCCGAGCGGAAGCGCAACAACCATTGATCGACCGCCTGCAATCGGAGTTGAAGGCTCAGGCACACGAACGCGAACGCCTGGTGGCCCAGCATCAGGCGCTCGCGGTCACCGAGTCGCAGCTACGGCAAGAGATTCAGGCGATCGAAATTCGGATGGTCCGCGAACGAGACCGCTGGCAGCAACACATCCAGGCGGTCGAGAACCGGTCTCACACACAAGTGGACCAAGCACGCGTGGACCTGAAAGCCACCCGCAGCGAATTGGCGGAAACGCGCAAGCAGCATCGCGAAGATCAGCATGCACAACAACAGCGGTTCGCCGAGTTGACCCAGGCTCTTTCCGCCGCCGAACGCGAAGCGAGTCGCCAACGCGGTATCGCGGACGCGCTCATCCTAAAACTGGACCGCAGCAGCATGAAAAAGATCCAACGGCCACGGACCAAGAAGCAGGCAACTCGACGGACCCGCTCAGCTTCAGGCCGGTGACCTTACAATCACGGCGTGCATTCCGGATGCCGCTACGAGCCCTTGGACAATCGTCCATCCAACGCACAAGCATTGGCCGATCAGGTGGCCGCAGCGTTCGTGCACCGGCTGTTTCCAAGCCTACGATCACCGGCATTCCTGGCGTGCCCAGATGATGAATGTGCAGCTATCTGCCGCACCGCGATCACTGCCGCAGCAAAGAGGAAACGCGTAAAAACGGAAGTCGTCGACCTACGGCCGGACCCGGCAGCACGGCTCGACCAAGTGACGACACGCTTGCGGGACATCAACCATCGAACAGAATGCAACGAGCAGCCTTGGCCGGTGCTGGTGATCCTGGAAGGATTCGACTTGCTGGAAGGCAGCAAGCATGATGCCCCGACGTTTCCGTTCCGTTCGCGATTTCAGTTCGACCAAGAGCACCTCTGGCTGTTCATGGGACGCGACTGGCAACGTCTCCGCAGGATGTTCGGGGATCGCCGGCTACCGCTCTATCAGGCGGCGTCGAACATCACGCCAGAACCCTGGCGCACCAGGACTTCCATATAGAAGAGCGATCATGAAGCTTGCGGATTTTCATATCGGCTTGGAGTTCTTGGGCAGCGCCGGTTTTCGATGGCGCTGCACCGACGTCGGCACGCGCACCATCGCGGCGATCCAGTTGGATCACGAGGATCCCAACTGGTACCAGGGACCACCGTATATCGCCAAAGA
>Ga0207707_10002456_pt1 | contig 16676 bp, 13 predicted proteins | sample KBSC83BmetaG_FD_184336 | JGI IMG/M metagenome (GOLD analysis project Ga0207707, IMG submission 184336) | Corn rhizosphere microbial communities from Kellogg Biological Station, Michigan, USA - KBS C8-3B metaG (SPAdes) (version 2) | ecosystem: Host-associated > Plants > Roots > Rhizosphere ...
TCCGCGTTCGAAATCCATAAAGTCTCTCCAGGAAACCCGCATGAGCAAAGCAATCAAACTCGTATTCTTGGCTATACTCGCATGCGCTTGCGCTGTGGCGCAGCAGATCACCGGAAGCATCCGCGGGAATATCTCTGATCCAACCGGTGCGGTCATACAGAACGCGGCCATCACCGCGCGGCAGATTGAAACAGGTCTTACCCGAACCACAATGTCGGATTCGGCCGGCACCTTCTTATTGCTTGAGCTGCCGGTGGGCCACTACCAGCTCGAAGCGTCGGCTGCCGGCTTCCGGAAGTACTTTCAGGAGGGAATCACACTCAACGTCAATGAAAGCGCAAACGTCCCGATTCGCCTGGCGGTGGGAACGGAAGGTGAAAAAGTCCAGGTTCAAGCCGACGCCCAACTCATCCAGTCAACCGTCACCAGTCTGGGACAGGTGGTGCAGGAGCGGGAGATTCTCGATCTCCCCCTGAACGGCCGAAATTTTTCGCAGCTTGGTACCTTGCAGCCGGGAGTCATGCCGCTGACGGCCGGCTTGCAGGAAGCGGGTGGCTCGTTGCGAGCCGGACAGCCCTATGCTGTCAACGGACAGCGACCCGAGTCCAATAACTTCTTGATCGACGGTGCGAACAACCTCAACGGTGTCGATGGAGGCTTTGTTTTGGTGCCGCCAATTGACGCAATTGAAGAATTTCGTATCATCACGCACAGCTCAAATGCCGAGTTCGGAACCAGCCTCGGCTCGACCACCAATGTCATCACGCGCTCGGGAAGCAACAGATTTCATGGCGCGCTTTGGGAGTTCTTGCGGAACGACATCTTCGATTCGACTGGATACCTGGCAACCTCAAAGGAGCCACTCAAGCAGAACCAGTTCGGTGGAAGCGTCGGTGGACCCATCCGTCACGACAAGACCTTCTTCTTTGGTTTCTATGAGGGGTTCCGCAACCGGCAGGGAAAAAGCGTCGGTAGCACAGTTCCGTCCATAGCGGAGAGGCAAGGCGACTTCGGACAGTTGTGCCAAGCCGGGTTCTTTTCGAGCGGCCCAATGACAGGGTTCTGCCAGGATCCCAGCGGACAACTCTTTAATGTCTTTCTGAACCAGCCCTATCCGTTCAACCAGATGCCTGCTCCGAGTGCAAGCGATCCGTCGAGCATGAGCCAGTTCTCGTTGAACCTGCTGAGCCTTTTCCCGCAACCGAACTGTGACGCGAATGTTTACTGCTCCACGCAAACGCGGCGCGACGATACCGACGAGTTCGGGATTCGCTTGGACCATTACCTCACACCGGCCGACAACCTTAATTTCCGGTACATGTTCAGCAAGGGCACGGTATTCGATCCTCTCTCCCCAGCCGGCGCCAGCGTTCCCGGATTCCCGGTGGGCGAGGATCATCGCGCCCAGAACTTCGTGGCCCAGGAAACCCATACGTTCTCTCCGTCGATGATCGGTCAGCTGCGTATCTCATACCTGAGAAACAAGTTTCTGGTTGATCAACATCTCAACCACACATCGCCTGCGAGCCTCGGATTTACCTATTCCCCAAGTCTTCCGGACGCAGCCGGCCCGCCATTCATCCAGGTCAATGGATACACAACCACCGGGGATCCGATTACCGGTCCGCGTAACACCTACGAGAATGCTTTCGATTATTCAGGATCGCTGAGTTGGGTTCATGGTTCCCATGAGTTGAAAGTGGGCGGTGGTTTTCAGAATCTGGAGATCAACGCACTCCAGGGCATCGCGACCAACGGGTTCTTCGTCTTCGTGCCGTTCCCGGTCACCAATTCATTCGCCAGCTTTCTCTGGGGACGTCCGGTGGTCTTCCTGCAAGGTCGCGGAAACTTCTCGCGCGGAATTCGCGGGCACTCATTCGATGCCTATGCACAGGACACCTTCAAGGTTACCAGCCGCCTGACCGTGAACTACGGCTTGCGTTACGAGCTGCCCTCGCCTTACACCGAGATTCACAACCGGCAGACGCTATGGATTCCAGGTCGTCAGTCGACGGTCATGCCTACGGCTCCTGCGGGCTTGCTCTATCCCGGCGACCACGGGGTCCCTGAGGGCCTGATTCCGACCTTCAAGAAAGGGTTCGCACCCCGTGTGGGCATTGCCTATGACCCGTTCGGAGATTCCAAATGGCTTATCACCGCCGCATATGGAATCTTTTACGAGCCGTATTACACAGGGCAGGGTGGTCCACTGCAGTCGCCGATCAGCGCGCCACCGTACCTCCAGACACCCCAGGTTGGACTCTCCTCTTTCTTTTTCAACATGCAGGATCCCTTTAATGGGAATCCCCCCATTGCCGGGCAGTTCTCGACACCGCTCACGAACCTCACGGTCAGTCCCAATCTCCCATTGCCGTATGCGCAGAACTGGGATCTCAACATTCAACACGCCCTGCCAGCCCAAATGCTCCTCGAGATTGGATATGTCGGCACCAAGGGCACGCACCTGCCGCGTTTCATCGAGGGAAATCCGACGCACTACATTCCTGGCATCGACCCGAGCACGAACCAGCCGTACTCGACCTCCGGCAATGCCGACCGTCGACGTCTTTACTCGGGATGTACGCTCGATCCCTCTACCCAGTGCATCTATTCGTCTGCGGGGTTGATTAGCGGAATTTCGAACTCCGCATATAATTCGCTGGAGGCAAGCCTTCGCAAACGCTTTAGCCGGGGGATGTCCTTTCTGGCTTCTTATACCCTGTCGAAGACCATCGACGATGCATCGTCGTTCAACATGACCGGGTCTGCCGCGAAGCCCGTCGCGGGTGAGAATGATCTCGCTCAGGACCCCCAGAATCTGGCGGCCGAACGTGGACGTTCGCTGTTCGACGCCCGCCATCGCTTCGTCTTCAGCTATCAATGGAGCTTGCCATTTTTCAAAGAGGCTCACGGCCTGACCAGGAACGTGCTTGGCGGGTGGCAGTTGAACGGCATCGCCACACTGATGAGCGGAACCCCATTCACCGTCTTTGATTCGAATGATGTCTCGGTACAGGGCAGTGCGCCCGAGATCACCGGGTTCTCGGCGAACCGCCCGAACCTGGTACAGGGGCAGAATCCCAACGCTGGCCCGCGTCGCCCCGACAATTGGCTGAATGCGAGTGCTTTTCAGCGCATCATTCAGGACGCGAACTCGCCCGTACAGCAGTTCGGCAGCGCAGGCCGCAACATCGCGCAAGGCCCCGGCTATGCCAATTGGGACTTTTCCGTGTTCAAGAATTTCCGAGTTGCGGAAGGGAAGGAGTTCCAGTTCCGAGCAGAGCTGTTCAATATCCTGAATCACACCAACTTGCGGCTCCCTGATAGTGATATCAGTTCGCCCACGTTTAACCAGATCCTAGAAGCGCAACCACCACGGCTCGTCCAATTTGCCTTGAAGTTCTTGTACTAAGGATTCTGGGACAATGTCCTTGAGCGAGGGCGACCCAGGCGGGCCTTCTGGGTCGCTCTATTTTCGCCTACGCTAGCGGTCTGGGGCGAACCCGGCCGCTGGGAGGCAGTTCGGTTCGAGGTGATTCGGCCTCGTTCTAGCAGGTGTTGTCCCGCATCAGGGGCACAGAGGTCAGCGGTTATCGCCAATCCGCCTCGTTGCCGCTGTCCAGCGGCTTCGTTATGATTGATCAATGAGTTTTGCCGACACCGTCGTATTGTTCGTTCTGGCCCTGCTGCTGTTTGGGCCCAAGAAGTTGCCCTTGATTGCCAAGCAGATCGGCAAAGCTCTAAACGAGTTCAAGCGCGCTTCGAATGAATTTAAATCCCAGATCGAAGCTGAAATTAGCCAGATTGAATATCAGGAGCGGCAGCAAAAGTATGAAGAGGAGCGGAAGATTCTGCCTGCTGAGCCGCCGGCAGGAGCTGTAGCCGCAACCTCGCCGGAGCTCCCGCCGCCTCCCCAGGAAGGCGGTCCTGTGAACGGGAATGTAAACGCCACCCACGATACCACCAATGCCTGAGACTCCCACGCTGGAACAACCTGCGGTCGAAGAAGAGCGGATGCCGTCCATGAGCTTCCTCGAACACTTGGAAGAACTCCGCACCCGCATTTTCCACGCCGTCGTTGCCATCGCCTGCGGCATGGTGCTCTGCTGGTTTATTCGGGAACGTCTGGTGACGTTCATGACCGAGCCCATTATCGAGGTGCTGAAAGCCAAAGGGCAAGCCGACAAGCTGGTCTACCTCAACCCCACTGAGCCATTCAACCTTTACTTGAAGATTTGCGCGCTTGCCGGCCTATTTATTACCTCTCCGTATGTGCTCTATCAGGTCTGGCTGTTCATTTCGCCCGGACTCTACCGTCGCGAGAAGAAGTATGTTGTACCGTTCATGGCCTCCAGCATCTTGCTGTTCGTGGCCGGCGGCTACTTTGGGTATCGCATGGTTTACCCCGCGGCACTGGATTTCTTGATCGGAATCGGGCGCCAGTTCGCGGCGATGATCACCATTCACGAGTACACCGACCTATTTCTCACCGTGATTCTTGGCCTAGGTATTGTCTTCGAGATGCCCATCCTGGTTTTCTTTCTGGCGCTCATGGGGGTGGTCAGTGCGGGTTGGATGTGGCGTAACATCCGTTACGCCGTCCTTGGGATCTTTATCGTTGCTGGCGCACTCGCGCCCACCCCTGACATCAGCAGCATGGTGATCTTCGCCTCTCCGATGCTCCTCCTCTACCTTGTGAGTATCGGGATTGCCTGGTTCGTCCATCCCACCCAGAGGAGAGCGCGTGAGGCAAAGCGAACCAAGGCCTAAGCCCAGCCCGGTGAAGCTGGTTTGTTGCGGGCGGGCCGTACTGGCAATGGCAGTGTTGCTGCTTGCTGCCAGTTGTGCACGCACCTCATCGACCAATACCAGCGAGACAAAACCCTCTCGAGAACCCTCTGCTGAGGTTTCCCCAGTACCGCCGGACACTCAGCCTCCAGAGTTCAACGCTAGCCGGGCCATGCAATACGTGAAAGAAATCGTTGCCCTTGGCCCGCGCCCGCTAGGCAGTGAAGGCCACAAGAGAGCCGAGAATTACATTCTGGCCCATTTAAAAGGCGATCAGGTGGAACGCGACGATTTCGAGATCACAACGCTTGAAGGCCGCTTTCCGGTTCACAACATCATCGCCCGTTACCCCGGCACGAAGGATGGCGTGATTGTCTTGGCCAGCCACTACGACACCAACTGGCCTTTGCGCAAGGAGAACTACGTAGGAGCCAACGATGGCGCTTCTTCGAGCGCGTTGTTGCTTGAGATTGCAAATCATTTGCGGGGCAAGAAGCGAAACGGGTACAGCGTTTGGCTCCTCTGGGACGATGCTGAGGAGTCCATGAAGTTGCCCTGGGACGACGCCGAAAGCCTGTATGGTGCGAAACATTTAGCCGATCAATGGCAGGCCCGTGGAACGCTGCAGAAGATTAAGGCATTTCTGCTGGAAGACATGATCGGCGATGCCGACCTCAACGTCGAGCGGGACGTGAACTCAACCCAATGGCTGGAAGACCTGATAGCCCAGGCCGCGACCGGCCTGGGTTACCAGTCGCATTTTTTTGGGCGGGAGATCGGGGTGACGGATGACCACACGCCATTCCTGAGCCGCGGTGTTCCCTCGGCGGACCTGATCGACCTCGACTACGGTTATAACAACGTTTTCCACCACACCATCCACGACACCCTCGACAAGCTCAGCCCCAGAAGTCTGGCCGTTGTTGGTACGGTGACACTGCAAACCGTCCGTATGCTAGACCAGCGGTAATTGGCGGGCAAGATGCGTTTTTTGCGCGTCATTGGTGTCCCTATATAGAATTGTCATTCCGAGGAGCAGATGCGACGAGGAACCTGCCGTTTTTCAATTATTTCGACTGCACCAGCCATTCCCGCTCGTAATTCCATCGCTGTCCGAGTGAATCAGTGACCGAAACTCTCGCCTGGATTTTGTTCAACGTTTTCGTCGCCCTAATGCTGGTGCTCGACCTGTTCGTCTTTCACCGCCGTTCCGAAGCGCTTAGCATGAAGCAGGCGCTCGGCTGGAGTGCTTTTTGGATTTCCCTAGCCGCCATCTTTGCCGTGCTCCTGGGCGCATGGCAGGGCAAGACCGCAGCTTTGGAGTTCTCAACCGGGTACGTGATTGAACTCTCGCTTAGCGCCGATAATCTCTTTATCTTCCTCATGGTTTTCCGCTATTTCCACCTGCCCCAGGAAGAGCAGCACCACGTGCTTTTTTGGGGGATCATCGGTGCGATCGTCATGCGTGCAATCTTTATCTTCGCCGGCGTCGGCTTGATTCACCGTTTCCACTGGATCATCTACGGCTTCGGAGCCCTGCTGGTCATCACTGGCATACGGATGCTCTTTAGACATGGAGAGCAAGTGCACCCCGAAAGGAATCCCCTGGTGCGGGCCTTCCGCCGGTTTTTCCCGGTAACTCAGAACTACGAAGGCGGCAAGTTCTTCGTTCGGCGCGATCGGCTTTATGCCACTCCGCTGTTGCTCGTCTTGCTCGTAATAGAAACCACCGACTTGCTCTTTGCCGTAGATTCGATCCCCGCAGTGCTTTCTATTACGCTGAATAGCTTCATCGTCTATACCTCGAACATCTTCGCCATCCTCGGTTTACGATCGTTGTTCTTCGCCCTTTCCTCTTTGCTGAACATCTTTGAGTACCTGCACTACGGAATCTCCTGTGTCCTGGTTTTTGTGGGCATGAAGATGATCCTCTCCCGCTCTTACCCGATTCGTACGGAAATTTCGCTGATTGTGGTGGCCACGATTCTCCTGGTCACGATTGTCGCTTCACTCTGGAAACGAAAAAGGGTCGACGAGGCCCCCGCTTCCTAGCGGGCTTCCGCCTCACCCGGTTGCGTGGACGTCAAAGCACGCCTCCCCCGGGAAGTTCGCAAGCTGATGCCGCCCAGCGGCAATCCCGTTCTGAAAGCGATCTTGGGGCAGCAGCGGCCAAACCCGGAGTGGCCTCGATGGCGACCTTGGCGAACAGCCTTGCGCAGGTGATAGGGCCTATCGGGTTGTTATGCAGCCCTTCGTCGGGAAGTCAGCTGGGGAACCATAAGATCTCGCGAAGGGACTGGAAGTTTGAATCACGATCATACAAAGGAGATCTTATCGTCGCTGACGAGCGAATGTTTCTTGAACCTGACATCATTATGGTCAGGGAAGTCGGTCCGGTATTGTGCTCCCCGGCTCTCCTCGCGCGCCAATCCTGATCGCGCTACGAGTCTTCCTACAATGTGCAAGTTACGTGCCTCAAACTCGCGACGACCATGAGGCGGCTTGAGTTGTGAACCGATCTCTTCCAGGCGCTGGATTGCCTGCTTCAGCCCCGCCCCGGTGCGCACAATGCCGGCCTGCTTCCACATGAGTTCCTGAATCTGAGTGATCGTCGCTTCGATGGGTACAGGCAAAGGCCCGTTGGAATATGCCGCTGCCGGGGGTGCTTTCGGCACCCGATGTGGTGGGAGCTTGAGTTCATTCCGCATCCTTCTCCCTGCCCGCGCCCCAAAAACCAGACCCTCCAGCAGGGAATTACTGGCCAGGCGATTGGCCCCGTGCACGCCCGTTCCTGCCGCCTCTCCAGCCGCGTACAAGCCACCGAGTGTAGCGCGGCCGTCCAAATCAGTGCGCACGCCTCCCATGGCGTAGTGTGCGGCCGGGCGAACGGGAATGAGTTCGTTGGTGATGTCGATGTTGTACTGCATGCAGGTCGAGAAAATTCGGGGGAAACGTTTCTTAACGTGGTCAGAATCGAGATCTGTGAGGTCCAGATAAACCACAGGATCTTTTGCCCGGCTGCGCTCAAGTTCATGCATGATGGCCCGGGCCACCACGTCGCGCGGAGCAAGCTCTCCCAGGGAGTGATATTTGGGCATGAAGCGCGCCATCTCCATGTTGCGCAGATGAGCGCCCTCGCCGCGGAGCGCTTCCGAAAGAAGAAATCGCGGTGCTTTCGTCAGATACAACGCGGTGGGATGAAACTGTATGAACTCGAGATCTGTAACCTGGGCCCCAGCGCGGTATGCCATCGCCACACCGTCTCCGGTGGCAACTCCCGGGTTCGTTGTATTTGCATAGAGTTGCCCCATGCCGCCGGTTGCGAGCAGGACTGCGGATGCCGGAATGGTGGCATGCTGGCCATGCTCATCGATTACCTTTACCGCGCAGACGCGGCCATCTTCGACGAGCAAATCAGTCGAGAACTCAAACTCCCGGACGAAGATTTCTTTCAGCGTCTTGGCTTTGGCATAGAGCGCGCGCAGAATTTCCCGTCCGGTGGAATCGCCATGCGCGTGCAAGATGCGATTCCGGCTATGTGCGCCCTCCCGCCCGAAGGTAAGCTTTGTGCCTTCGCGGTCGAATTGAGTGCCCCATGCGATCAACTCTTCGATACCTTGCGGGGCTTCCTCGACCAGCACTTTCGCCGCCTCCGGATTGCACAGCCCATCTCCGGCATTCAGAGTATCTTGAAGGTGCAGGCTGATTTCATCCTCATCGCTAAGGGCCGCGGCGATCCCGCCCTGGGCGTACTGCGTACTCGAGTCGGTGACTTCTCGCTTGGCGAGGACCAAAACGCGCCCGGCTGGAGCGAGTTCAATGGCCGCGCGTAATCCGGCCACTCCGGCGCCAATGATAAGGAAGTCAGTCTCCGGGAACTGGGCTGGCATGTGCTGGAATGGTAACACCGCGAATTAGCGCGATTCCAGCTCTGCCCGCAGCCACCCGCGGAACCGAATCGGCTTGCTATGATGAATTCAGTGCTGCGCATTCCCATCAAGACCAAGTCTCATGCCTACGAAGCCGTGATCGAGCATGGTGCGTTGGCCCGGGCCGGCGAATTGATTCGCAAGAGCTTAGGCGGCGAGACGCCTCGGGCGTTCGTGGTCACCGTTGCCCCCGTTCGTCGTCGGTGGGGCAAGATGCTTGCGCGTTCTCTGGACACTGCCGGATTTGTTTCCGCCTTCGTCGAAATGCGCGACGGCGAGACTTACAAGCGCATGTCGACCGTAGACCAGTTGGCGGAAAATCTTGTGCGTCTCGGCGCCGATCGCAGAGCGCTCGTGATTGCCTTTGGCGGCGGCGTAGTCGGAGACGTTGCTGGGATGCTTGCGTCAGTCTATATGCGCGGGGTGAAGCTGGTGCAGATTCCCACGACCGTGCAGGCACAACTTGACGCCGCCATCGGCGGAAAAACCGGCGTGAATCTGCGGTCGGGAAAGAATCTGGTAGGTACGTTTTATCAGCCCGAAGTCGTTCTTATCGACCCAGCGACTCTCGAAACTCTCCCTCCGCGCGAATTCCGTGCCGGAATGTACGAAGCCATTAAGGCCGGAATCATCGGTAAACCGGAATTGTTTGACCAACTGGTAAGAGTCACGATCAAGCGATTGCGCGAAAATGCCAAAGCGGTGACATACGCGATCTCGGAATCAGTAAAACTCAAAGCCGACATTGTCTCCGCGGATGAAAGGGAAAGCGACCTCCGCCGTGTTCTCAACCTTGGACACACTCTTGGTCACGCCCTCGAAGCCGCCACCGACTACAAACATTTTCTTCATGGAGAAGCCGTTGCTTGGGGGATGAACGCGGCCGCGCGTATTGCCCTGGACATGAGTGTGTGTGATCCCTCAACCTACGAGCGCATTCGAGACGCGGTTCACGCCTGGGGTCCATTGCCCGATATAAATATTCAGAATGCAAAAGCTTTGAAGCTGTTGCGTTCCGATAAGAAGACCGAGGCGGGAACCATTCACTTTGTTCTGCCTCGAGAAATCGGAAGAGTCGAAATTGTCAAGAATGTCCCCGAAAGTGCCATCGTAGCCGCCTTGGCGGAGATCCGTAGGTTTTCCCGTGCCTGAAAAACCGCCGGCGCAGGTGCGAGGGGCTGCTCCCCAAGGGGTCACTGACCCGGAGTCTGCTTCTCGCGCGGTCCGTGAGATGTTCACCTCCATCGCGCCGCGCTATGACCTGCTTAACCACCTTTTATCTGCCAATGTCGATAGGCTCTGGTGGCACCGCACGGCACGGACCTTTCGCTTGATCCTGCGCGGCCCAGCTGCCACGGCGCTCGATCTCTGCTGCGGCACTGGCGACATGGCATTGGCTCTTCGTAAGCAAAGTAGCGACGCCAGGATTATCGGCGCCGATTTCTCTCATGCCATGTTGACGCGCGCGTTCGCGAAACCCCCTGCCGGATCTCCGATCACTTGGATCGAAGCAGACGCACTGCGTCTGCCGTTCAAAGACAACAGTTTTGACCTGGTCACCTCAGCGTTCGGCTTTCGCAATCTTGCCGATTACGATGCCGGGCTGCGAGAAATATTTCGTGTCCTGCGGCCTGGCGGCGAATGCGGAATTCTCGATTTCAGTGAACCCGGCGGCTTGGTTGGCAAGATTTACAACGTGTACTTTAAGTCGGTCCTGCCGCGAATCGGAAGACTAGTTTCGGGTAATGAACGAGCGTATGCCTACCTTCCGGCCTCGGTGAAGCGCTTTCCATCACCACCCGAACTCATTGGACGAATGCAACAGGCGGGCTTTCAGGAAACCTCCTGGACCCCATACACATTTTCAATTGCAGGGTTATTCAGGGGGAAGAAAGGCTAAACTCCTGGCTCGCAACGGCATCTCGGGTTTTAACCAGCGGGTCGGGAATGCTGCTTCGGTACTAGGTTAGTAGGTCATTTGAAGCACTCTGCAAACGCCTCCGCGATCGGATATTTGATTACGTTTTTGTACTCGGGGCCCAGAAACTCCTGCAGGCGCGCTGTATCCATCACGGTATCGGAAAGCACGTAAGGCATGATGTCGGGCGGAATCGTTGAGATGCGCATCTTCCAGAAGAACTGCAACACTAGGTCAAACAGTCTCTCCGTGGGAACGCGAACCAGCTTTGCTCGAGCGATACTCACGCATTGCTCATACGTCAAAGGCGTTCCACGGCCAGCCACGTTAAGGACCGTAAGCCGCTGCGCCTCCGGATCGGTTTTCTTCAAGATGTGGGCGACTAGCCTTGCCACATCGTCGATATGAACAAACTGAATGCGGTTCTCCAGATACTTCTTACCTGAGGGCAGCATGCAGGGTAGGCGCTTCTTCGCTTCACGCATGCGTTCCGCGCGTTTGCTGCTCCCCCCTGGAATTCCGCGAAACGCCTCCATGAAATAGTTGTCCAGGTTGGCACCGGCGAAAATGTGCGGCCGCAAAATGTAAGCGCTGCAGCCCCGTAAGGCTGGCGCCCGTTGTTGCACTACGCGATCGGCTTCCATCTTCTGTACGCCAAACTGATAGGTATGCGCCGCGAGGGGAGTCTCTTCGGCAGCTGGCTTGGAGAGATCCGGGCCGTATGCCGAGACACTGCTGAGAAAAATGAACTTCTCAACCATTGGCCAGTCGCGGTTGGCCTCGGTCACCGCTTCCATCACCCTGGCGGTTCCGGGGACGTTCGTTTTCCAGATGCGTTCCGGATCAAGCACTCCGGTGCGCACTGCATCCATTACAAAAGCCATATGGAGCACGGCAACCGGCCGCACATCCTTAAAGAGTTGGAGCAACTGTAGGCAGGACGCTTCTTCCGCCAAATCCATCTGCTCAAATTGCAGAGGATGATTGGTTTCAGGGGCGCGGAAGTCTACGCCGACCACGCGGAATGACCCGAGGAGAGGCAGAAGCCGACTTCCCAGGTTTCCGGAGATTCCCGTCACTACGATGGACGGTAGAGAGTCTCCCATTTACTTCTTTCCGGAGGGCTCGGTTCCTGTTGACGGTGCGTTTGGTTTAGCTCGTTCGCCCGGTTCTTTAAGTGATGGGGGCGCTGGCCCGGCGAAATAAGCTTCATCAAGTTTGGTCTTTCGACTGCCGTCTTCTGCAAGTCTTGACGTGCCTGCTGCACTTTCTGCAGCTGCAGCGCCCGCGTGATCTCCGGCTTCACCTCCTCGAGAGGCTGGTCCTTCTTAGCCTCCACCTTATAAATCATGTAAGCCTGGGGATTGTTAAGCACCGGCGATACCTCGCCGACTTTCAAATCGAACACAGAGGCATCGCTAGGAGGGAAGTGTGCTTTCGCGACATTGTCCACGCGGGTCGCGGTCGCCTTCAGGTTCTGTCCGGCAAAGTTGTACGCTTCTTGCTGCAATTTGGTAAAGTCTTCGCCGGCTACCGCGCGAGCCCGGAGCTTGTCGGCTTCTTCTTTCATCGCGGCTTCAGACGCTGCGCGCTGCTTCTGTGCATCGGGATTGGTCGAATTCTGGGAAGCGACATCCGCCGGTTTCTGCCTGGGGACGAAAATCTTGTCATAGCTGAGCAGTTGAAAGTCGTTGGTGTGCTCCTTGTAGTAGGCTGCTATGTCCGCATCCGAAACTTGTGTCGCCGCCTTCTCGAGGCTCTGCTGCCCCAGCTGGGCGAGTGTTTGTAAGCGCTGAAGCTGAAGCTGGACCTCAAATTCGGGAGTCTTATCGAGGCCCTGATCATGGGCTCTTTGGGCCAGTACCAATGCCGTCGCATAGCGCGAAGCGAAGCCCTTTTGTTGCGGTTTAGGCATATTCGGCATCATCGTATTCACGATCTTCTCGAACTCCGCACGAGTTACCACGGTCTTACAATCGGCGGCCGCCGTGCCCTTGTCGCACACGCCTTCAATGGTAATCACCGGCGCGTCGGGAGATATCTTTTGTTCGGGAGTGGAAGCTGGAAGGTCTTGTACCGGTTTGCTGTTCCGTGGCTCTACGACAGGCCCGGAATTCGATTGGGCCGCGCAAGCGCCTGCTACCAGCACGCAAACCAGCCCGGTTACGAGTGTTCTCAAGAGAAATCCTCCAAAGTTTTCCTGGATAAGAAATCGTAGCACAGGAGACGGGCGCCGCCGGCTGGCACCACCATGGACAGTACGAAGCTCAAGTGGAGCATAGGTTTTGCGCGATAATTGCAGGCATGGCTGAAGTTCCAGTGATGGCCCGCCAAGAGCTTGGCTCGCAATCCATGCGAGCTGAGAAGCGATCGGTTGCAGCTCATTCCGTCCTTGCCGCCATTGCCATCACCGTATTGAAGGTTGTTGTTGGTATCACGACGGGCAGTTTAGGAATTCTCTCTGAAGCCGCCCATTCAGGCCTCGATCTCATCGCCGCCATCATCACCTTGTTTTCCGTCCGTGTTTCCGATAAGCCCGCCGATGCCGATCACCAGTATGGGCATGGCAAAGTGGAGAATTTCTCAGCCTTTATCGAGACCGGACTCCTGCTTCTCACGTGCCTGGTGATCGTGTACGAAGCCATCAAACGTCTCTTTTTCCATCATGTCGAGATCGAACCCTCCCTCGCGGCTTTCCTCGTGATGTTTATTTCCATTGCCGTGGATTTCTGGCGATCGCGCGCTCTGGGGCGCATCGCCGAAAAATATGACAGCCAGGCGTTGCAGGCTGATGCACTGCACTTCTCAACCGATATTTGGTCCAGTGTGACAGTGATCCTTGGTCTCGCACTGGTTCTTGCTGGCAGAAAACTCGACATTCCCTGGCTGATCGATGCTGATCCCATTGCTGCTTTGTTTGTCGCCGGATTGGTTTTGTTCGTAAGCGCACGGCTTGCCCGGAAGACAATCGACGCTTTGTTGGATACTGCTCCGAGAGGAGTTCGCAGCAAGATTCTCGTTGCCATCGGCAAGATTGACGGTGTCCTCGAGGTAGATCGCGTCCGTATCCGTCGCGCCGGGAATCGCTACTTCGCAGACGTTTCGGTGGGTTTGGCCCGCAATGTTACCTTCCAGCGATCCGGCCAGGTGGCAGACGAAATTACTCGCACCGTGCACGCCACTCTTCCGAACACCGATGTGATGGTCCATTCCATTCCCCGGGCGGCGTCTGCGGAGAACGTTTTTGACCGCGTGCGAGCGGTTGCCACCCGCCACAATCTCAACGTTCACGATGTGAGTGTTCAGGACCTCGATGGCCGCCTCTATGTCGAGCAGCACCTTGAACTGGATGAAAACCTCCCAATCCGGGAAGCTCACGATCGGGCCAGTGAATTGGAGAGCGAGATTCGAGAGGAAGTGCCCGAAGTGGCATCGATTCTCACCCACATCGAAAGTGAGCCCGCGACCATTGAGGCCGGCGAGCAGTTGCAAAAAGACGCCCACCTTGAAGAGAGGCTCAAGAAGCTTGCCCATGAATTTCCGGAGATACTAGATCTCCACGATATGCAGGTAAAGCGCGTGCGCGACCATGTGTACGTCTCTTGCCACTGCACTTTCCCCGACGAGCTCCCCTTAGGTCGCGTCCACGACATCTGCACGGCTCTTGAAATCCGCTTTAAGCAGGAGGCGCCGGAGTTGTTCCGTGTACTCATCCACCCCGAGCCCAGCACCGACAACCGGAGATGACCATGTTCACAGCCGAAGCAAAATGGACGGAGCAATTTCAATTTGCGGCCACCACCAACTCCGGTCACACGTTTCTGATCGATGGCGATTCCAAAGTCGCAAGCAGCCCCATGGAGCTCGTGCTCGCAGCTCTTTGTGGCTGCACAGGCTACGACGTAGTCAGTATCCTGCAAAAGAAGCGCGAGCCGTTCACGGCCGTGGAAGTCATCGCCAAGGCTGAAAAGGCTCCCCAGCCACCGCGCGTCTACACTGAAATCGAAATGCTATATCGCGTGCGAGGAACAGTGTCGCGTAAAGCGGTTGAGGATGCCGTGCGTTTGTCGGAAGAAAAATATTGTTCAGTCTCAGCCATGTTAGGTAAGGTGGCCAAAATCACTTATCGCATCGAACTGGACAACATGTGACCAGCGCGGGTCCCACTCTTTCCGGCGAGAAGACTCATTCCTATCGTGGATACCTCTACATCGCCTGCTCTGCACTCCTCTGGGGGATTTCGGCTTCGCTCGGCCGTGCGGCGTTCACCGGAAAATTGTTCCCGTCACGGGGGATTGCTCATATCGATCCTCTGATTCTTTCGCAGGCACGCACCACGTTCTCATTTCTGGTGGTGCTCCTCGGCTTACTATTCACTCGAGGTCCGGCACGTTTGCGCATGCCTTTGACGGATCTGGGAAGAACCCTTGCTCTCGGTCTAGCTGGCGTCGCGGCCTCGAACTATTTTTACTACCTCGCGATCCAGCGGACGAACGTGGCCACCGCGATCATCATTCAGTACACCGCTCCCGTCTGGGTTTTGCTCTACATGGTCGTGCGGAAACTGGAGCGTGCCACCCTGCCAAAAATGATTGCCGTGGCCCTCGCCATCTTTGGAATTGCCTTAGTCATTGGCCTGCTCGGGCACGGCGAGCTGCGACTCGATTCCCTGGGAGTGACGGCGGCTCTGATCGCGGCTTTCTCATTTTCCTACTACAACGTGTTTGGCCACTCGATCCTAGAGCGCTACGACCGCTGGACCGTGCTCTTGTTCACCACGATGTCAGCTTCGGTGTTCTGGATTTTCGTCAATTCGCCATGGAAGATTACGGCTGCGCACTATACGGGGTCGGCTTGGGGATTCCTCTTTGGGTTTTCGCTTTTGTCCGTCCTGTTGCCATTCACGTTCTATTTTGCCGGGTTGCAGCACTTGAGTCCTTCAAAGGCGATCATAGTCAGTTGCCTGGAACCTGTCTTTACTATTCTGATCGCTGCCGCTGCCTTGCACGAATCAGTGCACCCTTTGCAGGCTGTGGGCATGATAATGGTCCTGTCTGCCATTCTGGTTGTGCAGCGCCCAGCTGGTAACGACAAGGCTCAGCTCATCGAACCCGTGGACTAAGAAAGAATCAAATTTCGCCTGCTATTCCGATCGAATGTCCCCGGTCGCCGTCGTAGGAGACCCGCTCTACCTTCGCGAGTATCGCAACCCCTCGTTTTATCCTGAAAATCGCGATCCAACATCTCCTTCTAGGACATTGCGCAACCCTAAACTTCTTCCCGCGCGCACGCCGCCGTAAAACTATCTGGCACTTTCGAGCTATTTACACTTCATAATCACTGCATCATGCTCGGTACATGTTGGCCCCATTCGCTACACGAATCGTCCTTGGCGTCGTCGTTCGCCTTCTGGCCATCGGCGGCTGGTTGGTCTCTATGGCCGTCGTCGCCTTCTTGATTATCGAGAGCGAACGTAGGCGGTTGAGCAAACTGTCAGCATTTATTTCTCAGAACAAATATTGAGGAAGGTCAGGGAGCACGCGCCTTCCCTGTCACGCACGCCACGCCACCTCAGGAAAACCAGCGCACCGATTGTGCGACCTTGCGGAGTCCTGGGAGAGTTCCCCGAAGCACAGAAGTGCTATTCGCCACCTTTGACGATATTTGTAGAATGCCCAATTCTATTTTTCCGTTTCGCGCGCGCCCTTCGCGCGCGCCCTTCGGCTGATTCGGCATGTTCGTGGAGGATCGTGTTTGCTTTCACCTGCCACTCTTCCAGCGCGTCGTCGAGCTTGGTGCTGATTGTGCGTGACAACCAAGCCTTCAAACCTGTCACTACAGGCGGATCACGACGAAAACGACAATCAAAACCAGAATCCAGTAAACTGCTGAAAGCAGAAGCAGATAAACTCACATGCCCGGGTGGCGAAACTGGCAGACGCACGGGACTTAAAATCCCGAGTCCCGAAAGGGACGTACCGGTTCGATTCCGGTCCCGGGCACCACTCAAAAGTTGGTCTCAACCTCTCTTGCGTCAGGAC
>Ga0207707_10002458_pt1 | contig 16672 bp, 10 predicted proteins | sample KBSC83BmetaG_FD_184336 | JGI IMG/M metagenome (GOLD analysis project Ga0207707, IMG submission 184336) | Corn rhizosphere microbial communities from Kellogg Biological Station, Michigan, USA - KBS C8-3B metaG (SPAdes) (version 2) | ecosystem: Host-associated > Plants > Roots > Rhizosphere ...
GCCGATCGAAGCCCGCACTGCGGACCGGGACAACGCGCATGTCCATCGGTAATCGCACCGCCATCCTGACGCTGTCGCGCCTGGCGAACTACGGGCTGATGTTGATCAGCCCGGTGCTGCTCGTGCGCCTGCTGGATGTGGAAGCGTTCGGCCGGTACCGCGAGTTCCTGCTTTACGCCTCGATGTTGCAGGCGTTCGCCGTCTTCGCGATCAACGACAGCGTTCTCTACTGCGTGCCTGCGAATCCGAACAGCCCCTGGCGCGTCGCGCGCCAGACAGTCGTCCTCACGCTCTGCAGCAGCGTGGTGGTAACCCTGGCGCTCATAGCGATCGATACAGCGGCCCACGGCACCGTCGTCAACGGCTATCTGTGGCCGCTGGTCGCGTACACGATGTTCTCCGTCAACGTGGATTTCTGGGAGTACTTCTGGCTCGCCAACCGCAAGCCGGGACTCCTGTTTGCCTATTCCGCCAGCCGTTTGATGGTGCGCGTCGCGGTCGCGGTCGGTGCAGCAGCGCTGACTCACGATGTGGGAGTGATCATCTGGTCTCTCGTGGCTCTCGAGGGGCTGCGTCTCCTTGCCGCCTCGGTGGCGTACTTCGTGCTCGACCGAAGCAGCCGCGAGCCGCCGTTGGCAGACCCATGGCGGGATCAGCTGCGGTTCTGCGTCCCCTCCGGAACGGCGGCGCTCCTGGCCATGCTCAGCCGCAACCTCACCAGTCTCGCCGTTGCGAGGATGCTCGGACCCGCTCCGTTGGCGCAGTACACGATCGGCCGCTTCGGCGAGCCCATCGTCACGACGGTCCGAAATTCGATCTCGAGCGTCGTGCTGCCGGAAATGGTGCGCTCGCGCGAGAGTCCCTTGAAGCTGTGGAAGCGGGCCACGGTCATCAACACCATTTTCCTGTTCCCGGTGGTAGTGCTCATCGCCCGATACGCGGACCCCCTGGTCACCACTGTGTTCGGCGCGAACTACCATGAGGCGGCGTTCGTGATGCAGCTGTACATGCTGGTGGTCATCAGAGAGTGCTTCGACTTCGCTCCGGCGCTTCGAGCCATCAACCGGACGCGACCCCTCGTCGAAAGCAATGTCGCGGCTATCGTCACCTGTGCCCTGGCGCTGCTGATCCTCGTGCCACGGGCCGGCGTCGCGGGAGCGATGATTGCCTTTGCCATCGCCAGCTTCGTCGATGTGAGCTGGCTGGCCCTGCGAACCCACGGACTCTATGAGGTGCGGGGGAGGGAGCTGCTCCCCTGGCTCAGCATCGGCAAGACGGCGCTCGCGGCGCTTGCGGCGGCGGCGTTCATCATCAGCCCCATCTGGACAGAGCTGCTCGGGTTCGCCGGCGTCATTTGCGGCTCGGTGGCCTACCTCGGGGCCTTCGTGCTGCTGCTGTTGTTGGTGCGGGTTCCCGAGGCGTCGATTTTGCTGGAGTGGGCCAAGCGGCTGCTCCCCGTACACACCACGCGAAAGGTCTGAACCATGCGCTGGCTGTTCATTCTGTTGATCGGCGTCCTCGCCTCAGGCGACATCCTGGGCAAGGACATGAGCCTCGGGCCGGGCCTCAGTCCCAAGAACGCCGTGCTCTACTTGATTGCCCTGGCGATGTTCTTTCGCCTCTCGCTCACGGGGAACCAGCAGCGCGGGCGCCTGCCGATGCTGCAGGCAGCGTTCGCGGTGTGGATCGCCTACGCGACGCTAAGCTTCGTCACCTGCTGCCTCATCGTTCACTACACCTCCTACGACATCAAGGATTCGGGGATTCTGTTGAAGGCTCAGCTGTACGACGCCGCTCTGTTCTGCTTCACGGTGTTCTACGCCGTGGAGAACGAGGCCGATTTCAGAGTCCTGACTAAAGTGCTCGTCGCGGCCATCGGCCTGTCCAGCGTCTTGACGCTCACCGATGTCGTCGGAGTGACCCACCTGGGGGCGAAGGTCGGAATCACCGGAGCCGAGGCCGACCGGGTGTTCGGCATGTTCGGCCACGCGAATGAGACGGGAGCTCTGCTCGTGTGTGTCTTGCCGGTCATGGGGGCTGTGGCCATGGCGAGCCGAGGGGCGGCGCGGCTGTGGTGGTATGCCTGCGCCTTCACCACGGTAACAGTGCTCGTGCTCACGGTATCCCGCGGCTCCTACGTCGCCGTTGTTCTTGGTTACGGCGCTGCGGCATTCATGTGCCGCCGTTACCTGCCACTGTCAAAGGTCGCGGCGTGGATGGCGATGTGCGTGACCGGAGCCATAGTCCTGGTCGCGCTCGTGAGCGCCGTCGTGCCGAATGTCGGCGAGGCCGTGGTGGGCCGCATGTTGGGGCAGTCCGGAGCCATCGACATCACTGAGGTTTCCTCCGGCCGCACCAATATCTGGGCCAACACCATCGACCACATGACGGACGAGCCGCTGACCTTTCTCACCGGCTTCGGCTGGAATGTGTACGACACCCGCTTCGTGTACGCGACGCACAACTACTACCTGGACCTGCTGTTCAACCTGGGGCTGATCGGCCTGTTGGCTTTCGTCGCGATTCTGTTTCAGGCAGTCAAGACCGCGCGCGCCGCCGTCGATCTGGCTTCCGAGGAAATGCGCCCTTACATGATCGCGCTGGTCCTCGGGATGATGGGACTCGCCGTCAACATCCTGTTCACGAACCTGTCGAAGGCCTGGCCCTACATCTGGCTGTACATGGGACTGACATTGAGCGCCGCAGCGAAGATCATTGCCGACACGGCGCGCCGGCGAGAGGCGGTCCCTGCGTTGACGGTGGCCTCGACCGTAGTGAGAGGAGCGCGCTGAGGCGGCGCGCGCCGGAGAGTACCGAAATGTCTCCGAATCCAGACGAGACCCTGTCTGCCTGTGCAGACAATCGGGTCTTGGAATGCGAATTATTTCTCGGAAGAGGACTTCCTTCTATTGACGTTCCCATGAGGGTGGTAAAAATACGCCCGGTCGCTTCGGCGACATTCGTTGCAGACGCTTACGCGGTCATCGAACCGTAGCGATGCTGTGGACTCGCACTCCATGACATCGCGGCGAGAGCAGCTTCAGTGGGTGGCCCGTGCGCCCCGGCTGCCAGCTGCGCCGAATGCGCGCACCCCGACAATGGTGTCGGGCTGTCACTCTTCCGGGGGAATGATGTCTGTCAACACTCGAAAATTGTCCGTGGCCCTTGCCGCTACGGCTCTCGCTGCCGTGTGCAGCGCCGCCTCGGCCTTCACCAAGCCGCCATTTCCGCGCATCGCCGGCATTCAGATCGGCAGTCCGTTCAATTACAACGATCAGAACTATCAGGCCGCCCTCGCCAAGCAGAACCTGACGATTCTGGGGATGTACCCGGGGCTCGCGCCCGGGGGCTCGCTCAACGCGCAGGTGCAGGCGATCAAGGCGAAGAATCCCAACACGCTGGTATTCCTGTACACCAACGCCAACGAGTTGCGCCCTGGGGTCAGTGGCAGCGATCCGTGGGGCAGCTACCGCGCGAAACTGAACTCCATGCAGTGGTGGGTGTACCCGGGCGCCTCGCTCGTTCCGGTTGCCTCGACGTTCGAGTCCGGCTTCCAGGAGATCAACCAGACCCTGTTCACGCCGAAGGACTCCAACGGCGACCACGCCGTCGAGTGGATCGCGAAGTACTACGTCAATTCGTATTACAAGGCGAACCCGGCGATCGACGGGTTCTTCATGGACAACGTGTTCCGCAAGCCGAGCGTCGATGCCGACTGGAATCGCGATGGCAAGGTCGACTCGCAGAACGACGCCACGGTGCAGTCCTGGTATCGCCAGGGTTATGCCCGTTACTTCAACCTCGCCAGCTCGCTGATGCCCGGCAAGTTCCAGATCGGCAACATCGGCGACTGGGCGGAAACCGGCACGGTCCCGACCGAGTACCAGAACGTGGTCAACGGCGGGGTGCTGGAGGGTTACATCGGCAAGTCGTACTCGGTGGAAAGCTGGGGCGGCTGGCAGGGGATGATGGGCCGCTACACGAAGATCATGGCCAGCTTCCAGGAGCCCAAGCTCGGGATCTTCAACCAGTGGGGCGACTCCACCGACTACCAGTCGATGCGCTATGGCCTCGCCTCGACGCTGATGAACGACGGCTACTACAGCTTTACCGACAACACCGCCCAGTACCACGGTGTCTCGTGGTTCGATGAGTTCGATGCGAAGCTGGGACAGGCGACCACGTTGCCGCCGACCGCAGCGTGGCAAAAGGGCGTGTGGCGCCGCGACTTCGACAACGGCATCGCGCTGGTGAACCCGAAGGGCAACGGCACGCAGACCGTGACTCTCGATACCTCCTACGTGAAGCTCAAGGGCACGCAGGATCCCGCAACCAACAATGGCCAGACGGTGACTACGGTGACGCTGAAGGACCGGGACGGCATCATCCTGATGCGCAAGAACCCCGTGAAGCGGCCCGCAGCGCCTCAGAAGCTCAGCGCCGACGATTGACAGCCTGCCGCCGCGCCCCCGCTATGTGCGGAGCGCGGCGGCCGTCAGGTCCGTCCGCTGCCTCCATGGACGCGGGGGTCGCCGTGTCCATAGTGCGATAGCCAGGCGGGTCGCTGCAGATCGCCCGAGCCCAGCAACCCGCTCATCTCTTCAGTGAAACCCGCGGTCATTGCGTCCAACGTGTAGCACTCCTGCACCCGGTGCTTTGCCGCAGCGCCCATCTGCGAGCGCAGCGCCGCGGAAGTCAGCGTCGCCAGGTGTTGGGTGAGGGCGTCGATGTCGCCCGACTCGAACAGCAGGCCGGTCTCGCCGTGCACCACCTGTTCCGAGGCGCCTCCCACATCGGTCATGACCAGCGGCTTGCCGAGTGCCATGCTCTCCAGCGCAGCGATCGAAAAGGTCTCGGTGCTCGACACCAGCGTCATCACGTCGCAGCAGGAGACGAACGGCCGAACGTCCTGTTGGAGTCCGGTGATTCTCACGTGCGCGGCGAGCCCCAGATCTGCAATCTTGCGCTCCAGGGTCGGGCGCTCCGGCCCGTCGCCGATGAACACTGCCTTGGCGGGGATGCCGCGAGCGCGCAGCCGCGCCAGGGCCTGCAGCAGGTCTCCAGGAGCCTTCTCAGGGCGCAACGCCGAGCACAACCCGATCACGAAATCCTGTTGGCTGAATCCCAGCGAGTGGCGCACTGCCGGCGAGTATTCGGGGTCGTCGCGGAAGTGATCGACGTCGATGCCGTTATGGACGACGCTGTCCGCCAGCGGGTGCAGCCCCATGCGCCGCCAATGGACCCGCTGGGCTTCCGACACGTAGATCAGCAGGTCGCAGCGACGGATCATGTGACGATACAGGAGCATCTGCAGCTTCTCCTTGTACGTCCTGAGCAGGGTGGAGTGGAACACCGTGACGATCTTGGGGCGAGTCTCGGCCTCGGCCGCCGACAACACTCCGTAGAGCATGGAGTACATGTTGGTGCAAACGATCGCATCGATGTTGCGCGTGGTGACCAGATCGCGCAGCTGCCTGACCGCTTTGCGCTCGATGCCGTGCCGCACGTCGCAGCATACGAGCTCATCCAGCTTGGAGCGCTGCAGCTGCGGCAGCAGGGTCTCACCGCGCTTCAGGTAGGCCAGATGCAGCCGGAAGCCGCTGCTGTCGAGGCGGTTGAGCAGGGTGACGACCTGTTTCTCCGCACCCCCGACGTGGAGCGAGTTCACGATGAACAGCAGGCCTGGTGTTTGTTTCATCGGGCTGCGATGCCGAAACGGCTGTAGATCTGAGTGAGTCGGGCGAGCGTCGCTTCCAAAGTGAATTCCGCCCGGATGGTCGTGCGCGCCGCATGGCCCAAGCGCTCACGGAGCGCCGGATCGCTCATCAGCCGCTCGATGGCGGCCGCGAGAGCGTCGATGTCGCCCGGCTGGACCACCAGGCCGTTGGCCTCCGCGGTGATGAGTTGTGGGATGCCGCCGACCGGTGTCGAGATTGTGGGCAGGCCCCAGGCCATGGCCTCCATCAGTGCCATCGGCATCCCCTCCGCATACGAGGGCAGCGCGAACAGCGTCGCTGTCGCGAATGCCTCGCGCTTGCGCTCCGGTCCCAGCCAACCTTCGAAGCGGACGCGCTCGGCAACGCCCAGCTGGGACGCCAGTGCGCGAAGCTCATCGAGGTCTCCCGTTCCGCCATACACCAGATGCAACGCGGGAGATCGTCCTGCGATCCTTGCGAAAGCCCGCAACAGGTCGTGCGCTCCCTTGGTGTGCTTGAGGTCGCCCAGGTAGAGCAGCCGCGGCGCCTCGCCCGTGCGCCGCTGAGAAGTGTCCGGCAGCGCGACTGCGTTGCTCAGCACCTCGACGTTCGCTACCGGGCAGATGCTCAGCAGCCGCTGGCGCCACTGCTCGGACAGCGCGATGACCAGGACGGCTCCCTTGAGCACGCTACGGATGTAACGTTGGGCGACGGGGCCCGATTCGGAACTATAGAACTGCAGGAATTCACCGCTGTGGATGTGCAGCAGGTACGGCCGGCCTGCCATGCGGGCCATCAGGCAGACGATCGACTTGCGCCAGAACGAGGCGCGCGAGGACATCTGGATGTGAACCAGGGGCGCGTCGAGCTTGCATAGCAGGACGGCCACTTTGATCCAACCTCGAAGCGCCGCGGTGAGCTTCGTCCAGGCGTTTCCCGTGCGATGCGTCGAGACATAGGTGGCATCGAAGCGCTCGAAAAGACCGGCTTCCTGCAGCCCGAGCACCACCGAGCGGATGCCGCCTCTGCTTTCCAGGTCCGTACCCACCATGAGCACGCTGCGGCACGGCGCAATCCCTTGTGAGCGGGCGTTCAGCTTTGTCACGAGGGCTCCCACGCGGCTAGAACTCCTGTCTCGCCGTGGAAGAGGCGCGCGGCATGGCATATAGGCTGGATAGAGCGGCCAGATAAGGCTCGACCATTTGCTGCTCGTTGAATTGACGAGACATGTAATGCTGGCAGCGCCGGCTGACGGGTTCCCACGCTTGCGGATCGCGGCTCAGAGCGGCGAGCGCGGAGGTCATCTGCGGCAGGTCCGTCACCACGCTTCCCAGAGCCTCGCGCGAGAGCAGCTGCTGCGGATCCAGGAAAGCGACTACGGGCGTTCCGCGGGCCCACGCTTGCAGATAGGTATTGGGAAATCCCTCTATTTCCGATGTGTGTATCAGGACGCGCGCGCGCTCAAAGTAGTTGCCCACGTCATGATGGGCCACCGGGCCATGAAAGTGCACGTTCGGCACCGTAAGCGCCTCTGCGCGCACCGCATCGAACAACTCCTGCGCTCCGGGCAGAGGGCCGCCGATCATGTGGAAGCTCCTGTCGGGCAGGCTTCGCGCCAGTTGCAACAGCAGCTGCGGGCGCTTGAGCGCACGGATGTTGCCCACCCACAGTGCATCGATGTCGCGATCCAGAAACGCCCTGGCCGAGCGCGCGCAATCGGTGAGTGAGGCGGCAACCCGGCTCTCACGACCGTAGTTCTTCAGCAGCTCCTGCTGTTGATGTGGAGTCTGAGCGAGCACCACATCCGCGCGCTGCAGTCCGTAGCGATACAGACGCTTGTCGCGCCAGTGGCGCACGAGGAGCGCGTCCGGATCGCAATCCGTATCGCTGGCGATGCGAAATACCAGCTTGCGGCCGCGCATCCGGGTGAACAGGGCAACCTGTCCGAGCAAGGCTCCCGCACAGCTCGTGTAATAAATATCCGCATCGGCGCGCTTCAGCGCCGCCCACAGCCGCGTCCACCGCGGATGGATGAAACGCAGGAGCGGAATTCCTTCCTCAGGGCGAGCGGTTTTGTAAGTTTTGATGCCGTCCCACGTCGCTCCGTCGGACTGTCCGTAATCGGCGACGATCATCGAGACCGCGAGACCGCGTTGTTGGAGCGCCCGGGCGAGCAGCGTCTGCTGCAACTCCGCGCCGCCCGCTCCGTGGCGGCCGTACTCGCGCGCCAGCACCGGTAGATTGCGCAGGCCGACAAAACAAATGGTTGGCGCAGGCGGACGTTCGGGGAGATCGCTCATTCGGGTCGGTTCGTGAAAGTAGCGGGCCGGCACGCGTCGGACTGGGGCGGCCCCGGATCGTCTGTGCGACATGCCGCTAGTGAACGCGGACGCTAGCCAAACGTTCCGCCTCGGGGCCCCCATCCTTGCTACAGCCTGGCTCGGTGACCAGAGGGGCAGCTTGCCCCACTGCGAAGCCCGGGTACGCCGCTTGCTCCAAGCTTGGCCTATTCGTCGGCCGGCGCGGACGACCCAACCCGCACGCTGTCATTGCGATAAGAACGGAGGACTGTGAAATGCGCTTGCGACTTCCCCACCTATTATCGTGCGGGATTCTCCTGCTGTCCCTTGCTGGCGCCGATGCCCTGGCTGCGCCGCCGGCCTCGACGCCCGCCCGCCCCTCAGCCCCCGATGGCGCCTATACGGTCAAGCCGGGCGATGTCCTGCAGATCTCCGTCTGGAAGGAGCCGGACCTCCAGGGCCCGGTCCTGGTCAGGCCCGACGGACAGTTTTCCTTCCCGCTTGCCGGCCAGATGGACGCCCGTAACAAGTCGGTACAGGAGCTGCAGCAGATGGTCACCGACAAGCTGAAAAAGTTCATCTCCGACCCGGTCGTCACCGTGTCGATTCAGGAGATCAAAGGCAACAAGGTGTATGTGATCGGCCAGGTGAACAAGCCTGGCGACTTCGTTGTCAACCCGAAGGTTGACGTGATGCAGGCACTCAGCATGGCCGGGGGAACGACGCCATTCGCAGCCCTCGGCGACATCATGATCCTCCGCCGCTCCGAGAGCGGCCAGCAGCAGGCGCTGCCGTTCCGCTACACCGACGTGGTGCGCGGGCGCAATCTGGATCAGAACATCACGCTGCAGGCCGGCGATGTCGTCGTCGTCCCGTAGGGCGGCTCCGACCGCACAGGTCCCCAGCAGGGAACGCAGGCCGATGCTGCGGGCTGGGGTGCGCAGCGCGCTGATGGCGGTCGCGAGTCTTGGGGGCGCACAGGTGGCGCATTCGTCCAACTGGGATTTCAATCCGCGCGTCGAGCTGAGCGGTGTGTTCAACGACAACTACCGGCTCGCGCAGGACTCGGCTGACAAGGTGCGCGCGGACGGCGCGATGCTGGACGCCTCTCTGGGAATGCGTCTCCTGACGCAGACGTCGGAGATCTCGCTCATGCCGCGCGTGACTACCAGCTACTTCCCGAACGATACCAGCGACGACTCGACCAACGGCTACCTGGATATCAAGGGCAACCACAAGTTGCAGAAGGGCGACTATGGGGTGGTCGCGCAGTACGCCAACGAGGAGGTGATCTTCTCGGAGCTGCTGCCCGCCAATTTCCCCGGGATCGACCTGGGACAGGTCGTGGGGTCCGAGAGCGGACGCGTCACGGCCCTCAATCGGCGCGAGCTCGAGCGCCTCGCTCCGACGATGACCTACGACATCACGCAGCGCTATCACCTGCACCTGGACGCCGAGTACCTCCACGCGAGTTACGACAAGAATCTGTTTCAGCAGGTCGGATTCCAGAACATCGAGGGACAGGCCGGCCTGGGATACGACATCTCGCAGAAGGTGACTTTTCTAGGCACTGTCATCGGGACGCGATACGAGCCTCACAACTCGGATGCCACCAACGGCTACGGCGTGCAGAGCGAGTTGCAGTTTCACCCGACTCAGATCATCAGCTACTACGTCCGGCTCGGAGCGCTGCACTCGGAGGCGCACGTGACGGGAGGCGATGTCAGCAGCACCAGCATCACCGGCGGTGCGGGTATGACCTGGACTTATCAGATCACGCAGGTCGTGCTCGACGCGCTGCGCTCGGTCTCGCCGAGCTCGGCCGGCCAGGTGCAGAACCACAGCGAGTTGCGGTTCCGCGTGATTCGCGCGCTGAAGCCGCGCCTGTCGGGCTTTGTCGGCGCACGCGCCATCCGGCTCCGCAGTGCCGTAGGCGGTCCCATCGCCGTGCAGGGAAGCGACTACCTCGCGGCGACGACCGGCATGGAATACCAGCTCACGAGAAGCTATCGGCTCGCCGGTGAATACGACTACACGTGGCAGCGCTTCCAGGGTGAGCCGCGAGCGGCCGCGAACTCGATCATGGTATCGATCATCTACCAGCCATTGAGTCGCTTCGAGCCGGTGCCCCAGCTGAACGGAATCCCTCAAGAAAGACACTAAGAGATCCTTCTAATGAGCGACACGCAAACGAGCATCGCACCGGAACTCTCCGACTACCTCGCGGCGCTGAAACGACGGCGGATGATGCTGACGGTCATCGCGCTGCCCATCGTTGCCTGTGCCCTTGCGCTGGCGATAGGCATGCCCAGCATCTTCGTCTCGACGGGGTTGATCACTTTCTCGGACGCTACGGTCTCCGGCGCCTTGCCGACCGACAAGGACCGGGTACGCCGCGAGAAGGAGTACATGGACCAGTACGTCAACAGCCTCGCCGCCTCGGTGATGAGCCCGACGACGCTGAACAAGCTGCTCGCTCAGTATCCTACCTTGGTGCAGCCGGGTGAGGAGCGCGAGGACGCCATTTCGGATGTCATTCGCAAGTCGACGGTCGAGACGGTGCGGGTGCCCGTCCTGGACCCGGACACGGGGCGTGAGCGCGAGATCATCTCCGCATTCACCGTGTCCTTTGGCAGTCGCGACCCGGTCCAGGCGCAGAAGGTAGCCTCGTGGCTGACCGATGCGTTCCTGCTCGCCAGCCGCTCGAACCTGCAGGTGCGCGCCAAGGCGGCGAGCGCCTTCTACAACACCGAGACGGAGAAATACCGCACCCAGATCGCGCAGGCGGAGGCAAGGCTCGCGCAGTTCAAAGCCAAGAACTTCGGCCAGCTCCCGGAGCTGACAGACCTCAATCTGAACCTGCTCGACCGCACCCAGCGCGACATCGACGACGTCGAGAACCAGATGCGTGGGCTGCAGCGCGACAAGATCTTCATGCAGCAGCAGCTCGAGCAGGCTCGCAATGCGGGCCAGGACGAGGGACTGCTCGGGCAATTGCAGGCCGAGTACGCCAAGAAGCTCTCGACGTACGACGAGAATCATCCCGACATGATCGCGCTGCGCCGCCAGATCGATGCTCTGAAAGCCGGTGGCGGCGCCGTGGACAGTCTGTCGCTGCCGGCTCAGCTGCAGGCTCAGAAGGCCATCCTGGCCCAGGCGCGGCAGCGCTACAGCGAAGATCACCCGGACGTCAAGCGCATCGAGCGCCAGATCAAAACGCTCGAGACGCGCATTGCCGCTGGCGAGACCAGTGCCGGCAACCCGGTCGGCAGCCCCGCCGTGGTGCAGCTGAAAACCCAGATCAATGCGATGGACACGCAGATCGGCGGCCTGCAGCGACGCGAAACGGAGCTGCGGGCGAAGCTGGAGCAGATGCAGCACCGGGTTGAGTCCACGCCGCAGGTGGAGCGCGAGTACAAGACGCTCACGCGCGACCTCGAGCTGGCGCACCAGCAGTACGACCAGATTCAGAAGAGCGAGATGGACTCCGAGCTTTCCAGTGCCGCCATCGCGAGCGGCCGCAGTGACGAGCTACGACTGGTGCAGGCGCCCGCGGTGCCGCCGAAGGCCTCGAAGCCGAAGCGAATTGCGATTGCGGCCGTGGGACTGGCGCTTGCGATGCTCCTCGGTCTGACCGCGGTGGTGTTCGCCGAGAGCGTGGACCAGAGCATCCGCGGCAGCCGGGACGTGCGCCGCGTGCTCAACCTATCGCCGCTGGGGGTCATTCCCGAGATCCGGGATGCCGCGTCGGCCAGGAAGAGCCGATGGCAGGTGGCGATGCTGACCAGTTTTGTGGCTATAGGCAGCCTGGCGGTGGTCGTAGCGGTGCGGAATTTCTACTGAGGAAGCGACTCCATGAGCATAGTCGAGGAAGTGATGCGCCGTTCGGCGCACGAGCGCACGTCTCCAGCGGTGACCAATGGGATGTCGGTGCCGATCCAGCGTGCCGCGCGCCCTCACAACCTGGGGGTTCCGCAACCGCCTCCAGGGGCGGCCCCGAGTGAGATATTCACTCCGCAATACCGGTCCGCGCCCGTGGACCCGGATGCGATGGAGCGCAATCACATTCTGCTGCGCGTGCACGACGTGGCGATCTCGCGCGCGTACAAGATTCTGCGCACCCGCGTGCTGCGCCGCCTCTCGGCCAACAACTGGGCGACGCTGGGCATCACCGGTACCGCCGCAGGCGAAGGCAAGAGCCTCACTGCAGTGAATCTGGCGCTGACGCTCGCTCAGGATGTCAACACGTGGGTCACGCTCGTCGATCTGGACCTGCAGCGCCCGCAGCTGGGTAGTTACCTCGGCATGACGTACGAGCACGGCCTCACAGACTTCCTCACCGGGCAGGTAGAGCTGGACCAGATCGTTTACGACATCGGCGTCAAGCGGCTCACCGTCATCCCCAACGCAACCTCTGTTGAAAGCTCGTCGGAGCTGCTGAGCTCACCGCGCATGGCGGACTTCGTCAATGCCCTGGAGAGCCAGTCGCCTCGGCGCGTAATCATCTATGACATGCCGCCGCTCATGGTGACGGACGACGTGCTTGCGTTCGCTCCGCGCGTCGACAGTTTCCTGCTCGTGGTCTCTCAGGGCCAGACCGCCCGGCGCACCCTGGCCAACGCCAAGGAGGTGCTGTCGGAGCTGAACCTGATGGGAGTGGTGCTCAACCGCTCGACAGAGCGCAACGACACCCGTACTACTGAGCAGCCCATGAATCCCGATCTGTCGGTCGTCGTACCTCTCTTCAACGAGGAGGACAGCGTACGGCCCATGCACGCAGCCATCGTCAGTGCGGTGGCACCGCTGGGAGTCAACTTCGAGATCGTGTTTGTCGATGACGGCAGCAGCGATCGCACGGCGCAGCTCGTGGATGAGATTGCGCAGTCGGATCCGCGCGTAGTGCTCGTCAAGTTTCGCCGCAACTACGGGCAGACTCCCGCGATGGCGGCCGGCATCGCGCAGGCCACCGGCGATGTGATCGTCACCATGGACGGCGATCTGCAAAACGACCCGGCCGATATCGGCAACCTGTTGCAGCAGATCGATGCGGGCTACGACATCGTGGTCGGCTGGCGGCACGACCGCCAGGATAAGCTCATCTCCCGCAAGATCCCCTCGCGGATTGCCAACCGCCTGATCGCCAAGGTGACGGGCGTACCGATCCGCGACAATGGCTGCTCGCTGAAGGCTTACCGGGCCCCCCTGATCAAGAAAATCCCCCTGTATTCGGAGATGCACCGGTTCATCCCGGCGATGGCGTCGATCGCAGGGCCCCGGATTGCGGAAATCAAGGTCCGCCATCACGCGCGCCAGTTCGGAAAGTCCAAATACGGCTTGTCGCGCATCTACAAGGTGCTGCTCGATCTGATGGTGATCAAGACAGTAGCCTCGTTCACGGCCCGGCCGCTTCTGTGGTTCGGGATGCTGACTCTGCCGATGCTGGCCGTGGCCGCACTCGCGTTCGGCTGGACAGTGACCCACTTCATTTCGACCGGAATGCTGTCGCTTCCGGTCGCCGGATGCGGAGTGATCTTTCTCAGCTCTGCCATCGTGCTTTTCGCCAGCGGCGCGCTCGGCGAGCTGGTCTACAGGACCGGCGACCTGCGCGAGCATGAGTTTACCGGGCTGACCGAACGGTTGGCCGTCGGGCGCAGCGTACGCGCCGCTTCTCCACATCCAGTGAGCAGTCATCCATGATGAATGAGATCTCCGATCCGGCGGTGTCCGTGATTATCCCAGTCGGCGCTCGCCACGCGGACGATGTCGCGGCCCTCGTCGCCGAATACCGCGTCGGACTGGATGCGCTGCGGGAGCCGTACGAGATCATCATCGTAATGGACGGCCCGAAGCCTGACGTCGCGGGTAATCTGCAGCCGCTGCTTTCCTCGAGAGCCCCGAGCAGTCATCTCACCATCATCAGCCTCACGCGGCGCTTCGGCGAAGCGACCGCGTTGATGGCTGGCTTCCAACGTGCCCGGGGCGACACCATCCTCACCTTGCCTGCATATCATCAGGTCCAGGGAGCCGATGTCGTGAAGCTCGTGCGAGGACTCACTTCAGCCGACCTTTCGATCGGTCGTCGCTGGCCGCGAACCGGAGGGCGATTCGAGGTGATGCGGCGGAACGCCTTCCATCGGATCATCGCCTCGGTCACGGGCCAGAGATTCAACGACCTGGGCTGCGGTGCGCGCGCGATGAAGCGGCGCGTGCTGGAAGAGATCTCTCTTTACGGAGATCAACACCGCTTCCTGCCCGTGCTAGCCAACCGACAGGGCTTCCGCGTGGTCGAGGTCGATCTGCAGCAATCGCCGCGCGACCGTTACAGCGGCGGCTATCCGCTGCGCGACTATGTGCACCGGGTGCTGGACATCTTCACGGTGTTCTTCCTGGTGCGGTTCACGAAGAAGCCTCTGCGCTTTTTCGGCATGGTCGGCGCGTCTACCTTCGCCATCGGTGCCGTACTGGTTGCCTGGCTGGCTGTCGATCGCCTCGTCTTCAGGCATCCGCTCGCGGATCGCCCCGCGCTGCTGCTGTCCTCCCTGCTGGTGGTGTTGGGCATGCAGCTGTTTGCGCTCGGATTGCTGGGGGAGCTGATCATTTTCACGCATGCGCGTGAAATCAAGGACTACCAGATCGATACCGTGACCCGTTATCCGCAGGGCGTACCGGCTGAGGGCGCTCCACCGGCGGCGGTAGCGCATGCCTCGGCCGACGCACACACGCATGTTGTCTGAGGTCAACGAAAGAGACTGTCGTACACCCAGTTTCGCGAAGAATGCAGCAGTCGGCGGCGTTAGCTCCCCGTCGCGGCTTGCGTGGTTGCTTCGTCGGCTCAGTCGGATGTACTGGCAGGAGGTGCCCTATCGCGCGTGGTCCGTAGCGCGCGGGATTGCACAGAGCAGGGGCGTATTCGAGGCTTCCACAGTTCCGCGACAGGCTGCCGATGCGCGGCGGGGCATGGCCTGGTGCGCGAGCCCGGGCACCCCTGCCGCGAGCGCAGAGCACGTGCGATCGGTAGCACAGCAGTTGCTGGAGGGCCATCTCAAGGTCTTTGGCCACGCCGTTCCGATGTCCGGCGGGATTCCGGAGTGGAACACGGATCCGGCAACGGGCACTCGCATTGAGACCTCCTTCGGTCTATTCCTCGACTTTCGCCACCTCGGGGGCGTGGACATCAAGTTTCTCTGGGAGGTGAACCGCCACCTCTGGTGGGTTCCGCTGGCTCAGGCTTTCGCGCTCGACGGAGATCGTCGGTATCTGCAGAGGCTGGGCCAGCTCCTGGTGAGCTGGCTCGACGCGTGCCCTTACGCGAGAGGCGCTAACTGGTCCTCGCCCGTGGAGCACGGCATTCGTTTGATCAACTGGAGCCTCGTGTGGGGACTGATCGGCGGAGATCGGTCGCCTTTGTTCGAGGGCGAGGAAGGGCAACGTCTGCTGCATCGTTGGCTGGCCAGTATCTACCAGCACATGCGTTTCGCGAGCGACAACTACTCGAAGTACTCCTCGGCCGACAACCATCTGATCGGAGAGGCTGCGGGGGTCTACGTAGCCGCGCACGTCTGGGATCGCTGGGCGCAGTCGCGGCAGATGCGCCGTGAGGCCAAGACAATTCTGGAACGCGAGACCTTGCGGCAGTTCGCGCCGGACGGCGTCAATCTCGAGCAGGCAAGTTGCTATCACACATTCTCCGTTCGATTTCTGCTCGCCGCGGGTCTGTGCGGGCGCGCCAATGGCGATGACTTCTCCGCGGGCTTCTGGGCTCGCGTCGAGAAGGCGATCGTCTTTCTCGCTTCGATGATGGATGCCGGTGGGCACGTGCCGCCGATCGGCGATTCGGACGACGGCGAGGTCTGGAGATTGGGACACGGGCCGGCCTACGACGCGTATCGCTCGACCGTGGCGATCGGCGCGGCGTTGTTCCGACGCGGCGATCTGCAGGCTAAGGCCCTGAGCCATGGCGACGGAGCCGATGAGCTTCCCTGGCTGCCGGGGCTCCAGCCCCCGGCGTCGGATGAAAGCGCCATGCGTTCGTTTCCCACGGAGTTCAAGCGAGGCGGCTACGTCATCCTCGGAAAGGCGTTGCATACCTCGGACGAATTCCGCGCAACCATCGATTGCGGACCGCTCGGCTACAACCGCGTCGCTGGTCACGGGCACGCAGACGCGTTAGCGGTGCAGGTCAGTTGGGGCGGCGTCCAGATGCTCGTGGATCCTGGCACGTTCTGCTATAACGCCGCGCCCGAACTGCGGCACTTCTTCCGCGGCACGCACGCCCACAACACGCTTGTGGTCGATGATTGCGATCAGTCCGCGTACGGCGCGAGCTTTCTGTGGCTACGCGACGTGAATTGTTCGCTAGTACCGGACGGCTCCAGGAATAGCCTTCACGCGAGCCACGACGGCTACCGCCGCCTGAAGGATCCGGTGACGCATCATCGCCGCATAACACTGCGGGACAACGGCTCCCTTGTGGTCGACGACTGGATCGACTGCGCCGAGCCTCACCGCGTGGAGCTGTTATGGCACGCGCCTGCCGGTGCCTTGTTGACGCGTCAAAGCGGGTGGGAATGGCTGCTTACCGTACAGGACCACCGAGTCCTGCGGCTGACGATCGAAAGCTCAGAGCCCTTCGAAGCGTCTGTCATTGAGGGCCGTGAATCGCCACCGCAAGGCTGG
>Ga0207707_10002459_pt1 | contig 16672 bp, 17 predicted proteins | sample KBSC83BmetaG_FD_184336 | JGI IMG/M metagenome (GOLD analysis project Ga0207707, IMG submission 184336) | Corn rhizosphere microbial communities from Kellogg Biological Station, Michigan, USA - KBS C8-3B metaG (SPAdes) (version 2) | ecosystem: Host-associated > Plants > Roots > Rhizosphere ...
ACACCTGCGAGCTGTAGCGGTACGCCCACGCGGCCAGGAAATCGTGGCAGCGCTCGACCGCGGCCGGGTCGTGTTCGACGGCGTGCACGCGTGGGTACAACGCGCGCGCGGCGGTCAGCGATTGCCCAAAGTGCAGGCCGTGGTGTTGGGCCGCGGTGTTGGCGGCGCATAGACGCGCGCGTGAACCGGTGCCTTCGAACAACACCAGCGGCGCCGCACCATCGCTGCGCTGTCGCAGCACGTCATCGAGTGCAAGTTGCGGAAAGGAAATGCAGGCCCATTGCATGACGGCGTTCCATCAAGCCGCAAGTGCCGCAAAGGCGATCGCCTGCGCCGGCGGATTGCCGCCGCGGCATTTCAGGACGCGCAGCCGCGCCGGGCCGGTTTCGATGCCGATGCGAACCGCCGCCATCGAAGCCTGCGCGGCCGTCGCGGTAGGGCGCAGCAGGAAACCGATCGTCTGCCCGGTTTCGGCGGCCAGCTGCAGGCGCCGCAACGTTGCGGTATCGGCCTGCCGCGGCCAGCACAGCACCGCCGCGCATGCGGCCGAGCGCAGGCATTGTTCAGCCGCCCACATCGCATCGTGTTCGCCGGTCTGCACGATCTGCAGGAACCGCAAATCCACGCCGGCCGCGATCCACGCGGCGGGAAACGGCAGATACGGCGGCGCGACCAGCACGACCGGGCATCCTTCGCGGCCGAGCGTCGCCAGCGCCGGCAGCAGCAGTCGCATTTCGCCCACGCCGTCGGCGGGAAACAGGATTTCGCTCAAGGCCGCTTGCGGCCAGCCGCCGCCGGGCAGCACGCCATCCAGCGCATCGAAGCCGGTCGGCAACGCGTCGCGACGCGGCGCCGTGCCCTGGCCGCGCCACAGGCGGCCGTTCTCGATGAGGGGTTGCAGGATCGCGCTCATGTCAGCCTGCGCGGATCACGCCGACGTACAAGCCTTCGATCGCGAACGGCGTGCGCCGCGGGTCGACTTCGATCGGCGCGTAATCCGGATTCGCGGGTTCCAGCCGCACACTGGAGGCGAGGATGCGCAGGCGCTTGACCGTGACTTCATCCTCGATGCGCGCCACCACGATCTGGCCGGTGCGCGCTTCGCGCGTGCGGTGCACGGCGGCGAGATCGCCATCGAGGATGCCGGCATCGCGCATCGAATCGCCCTTGACGCGCAGCAGGTAATCCGCGCGCGGCTTGAACAGCGCCGGGTCGACGGTGACGTGGCGTTCCACGTGCTCGCTGGCCAGGATCGGCGCGCCGGCGGCCACGCGACCGACCAGCGGCAGCCCGGTGTTGCGCCCGCGCGCGGAAGGATTCAGCAGCCGGATGCCGCGGTTGCGGCCCGGCAACAGTTCGATGCAGCCCTTCGCCTGCAGCGCTTGCAGATGCTTGTACGCCGCGCGCGGCTGGTTGAAGCCGAACGCCGCCGCGATTTCGGCCAGCGTCGGCGGCAGGCCTTCGCCGATCGCCGAGGCGATGAACTCCAGAATCCCGCGTTGGCGATCGGTGAGGGGTATCATGACAGGTACAAGTATATGTACCATTTTGACGAGATGCCAGATGCCTGCCGCAGCCCGCAGTTCCCCCACGCCCGATCCGTTCCAGGCCGGACTTTTCCAGCATGAATCGGGGGTTTTTGTTCCGATCGCCGATGCCACCGGCCGCATTGCCTACACGCCGGGCTGGATCGCACCCGCGCTCGCCGCACAATGGTTCCGGCAACTGCACGACGGCATCGCCTGGCACAGCCAGCGCCGCATGATGTACGAGCGCATGCTCACCGTGCCACGGCTTACCGCCCATTTCCGATTGGACGATCCCGCATTGCCGCCGCCGCTGGGCGAGGCCGCCGCGCGTGCGCGCGCCAGCGTCGGCGCGCCCTTCACCACGGCGGGTTTGAATTTCTACCGGGACCGGCACGACAGCGTCGCGCCGCACAACGATCATCTCGATGAAATCGTGCGCGGCCAGCCCATCGCGCTGCTGTCCCTCGGCGCCACCCGCCTCATGACCATTCGTGCCAAGCGTGCGCCGCGGCGCGTGCTGCGCCTGCAACTGGAACCCGGCAGCCTGCTGCTGATGGATTACGCGACCCAGTTGCACTACGACCACGCCATTCCCAAGCAGCGCGTCCCCGTTGGCCCGCGCATCAGCGTGGCGTTTCGCTGTTCGGTGCGTGCTTGAAACGCAAACCTGGTCAGCGCGACGACACGTACTTCTCGCGACGAATGTTCTTGATCGGCATCCCGAGTTCCTTCAATTGGGTGAAGGTGGCGTCGATCATGTCGGGGTTGCCGCAAAGGTAAGCGATGTCGTGCTCGGGGTCGGGCTGGAGTTCCGGCAGTACGTCCTGCACGTGGCCGCGGCGGTCGTGCGGACGCGGCGCGGCGCGTGCGGCGCGTGAAAGACAGGCGCGGAAGGTGAATTCCGGATGCTTGTTCGCGAACGCTTCGAATTCCTCGCCGTACAGGAGTTCCTGTTCGTTGCGTGCGCCGTAGAGCAGGACCACGCGGGTGCCGCGCTCGGCGATCAGCTTCCCGATCTTCGGCAGCATCGCGCGGTAGGGCGTGATGCCGGTACCGGTCGCGATCAGGAAATAGCGCTGGTTGGTGTCGTCGTCCATCAGGCAGAAGCGGCCGAATGGACCGCTGGCCTTGACCGTGCCGCCGTGTTCGAGGTTGCCGAGCAGTTTGGTCGCGGCGCCGCCATCGACGTACGACACCGCCAATTCGAGCTGGTCGACTTCGGCGCCTTCGGTCGGCGTGCCCACCGAATAGCTGCGCTTGGTGGGTTTGCCGTCGTCGTAGGTGAAGTGGATCTGGATGAACTGGCCGGGCGTGAACTTGAACGGCGCGCCGTCGGCACGCTGGAACGCGAGATGCCGCACGCCGGGCGCCAGCATGTGGCTGTCGGCAAGTTTGAGTTGGAAGTGTTCGATCATCGTTCGTGCGATGCGGCGAAGCCGCCGCCAGCGTAAGGGTTGCGATGCGCCGCGGCCATGCCGTTCGGCATGGGGCCGCGCAGACGAAACTTCTATAATAGGGGATGGCTGCCGATTCCGCTTTGCCGAACTCTCCCCCTTCCATGCCCGCCACCGATGCTTCCCGTGCCGTTCCGGCGCTGGAAGTCGAAAACCTGCGCAAGACTTATTCCAGTGGCGTCCAGGCGCTCAAGGGCGTTTCATTGAAGGTGGCGCAGGGCGATTTTTTCGCGCTGCTGGGGCCGAACGGTGCGGGCAAATCCACCCTGATCGGCATCCTGTCTTCCCTGGTCAATCCCACCAGCGGCGACGCGCGGGTATTCGGGCTGTCCATCCACGCCGACCGTGGCGGGGTGATGCGCCAGATTGGGCTGGTGCCGCAGGAAATCAACTTCAACCAGTTCGAGACGCCGTTCGACATCTGCGTCAATGTCGCCGGTTTCTACGGCATCCCGCGTGCGATCGCCAAGCCGCGCGCGGAAAAATACCTGAAGGAACTGCGCATCTGGGACAAGGCCTTCCAGCCCACGCGGATGATGTCGGGCGGCATGAAGCGGCGGCTGATGATCGCGCGCGCGATGATGAACGAGCCGCGCCTGCTGATCCTGGACGAACCGACCGCGGGCGTCGACATCGAGATCCGCCGCTCGATGTGGCACTTCATCACCGGCATCAATCGTGCCGGCACCACGGTGATCCTGACCACGCACTATCTCGAGGAAGCCGAGAAGCTTTGCCGCAACATCGCGATCATCGACCACGGCGAGATCGTGGAAGATACCTCGATGCGGCGGCTGCTGTCGAAGCTGGACGTGCAGTCGTTCGTGCTGGACGTCACCGGTTTCGAGGGTACGCTGCCGCAACTCGATGGCGTCAAGCTGACGCGCATCGACGACCAGACCATGGAAGCGGAGATGCCCAGCACCCATGACCTCAACGCGCTGTTCGCGGGATTGACGGCGCACGGCATTACCGTGACGTCGATGCGCAACAAGACCAATCGGCTGGAGGAATTGTTCGTGCGACTGGTCGAACGCAATGGGAACGGAGCGACGGCATGAACGACCTCGCACGGCCCCGCCTCACCGACGCGCCGACTTACGCCGCGCCCGTGCGCGCCCGCGCGAACTTCGTGGCGCTCGGCACCATCACCCGCCGCGAAGTGCGCCGGATGCTGCGCATCTGGACCCAGACGCTGGTTCCGCCCGCGATCACGATGACGCTGTACTTCGTGATTTTCGGCAAGGTGATCGGCAGCCGTGTCGGGCCGATGCACGGTTTCAGCTACATGCAGTACATCGTGCCGGGCCTGGTGATGATGAGCGTGATCAACAACGCCTACGGCAACATCACATCGAGTTTCTTCGGTTCCAAGTTCGGCCGCTATGTCGAGGAACTGCTGGCTTCGCCGATGCCGAGCTGGGTGGTGCTGACCGGCTACGTGTCCGGCGCGGTGCTGCGCGGCCTGCTGGTGGGCGCGATCGTGCTGGGCATCGCGCTGTTCTTCACGTCCTTGCAAATCGCGCACCCGCTGGTCGCGATCACCACGGTGATCCTGGGCGCGACGATCTTTTCGCTGGCGGGTTTCATCAACGCGATGTTCGCCAAGCGCTTCGACGACATCGCGATCGTGCCGACCTTCGTGCTGGCGCCGCTCACGTATCTTGGCGGCGTGTTCTACTCGGTCAACATGCTGGGCTCGCCGTGGCGCGAGGCGTCGCTCGCCAACCCCATCCTGTACATGGTCAACGCCTTCCGCTTCGGCATCCTCGGCATCGGCGACGTGCCGGTGTGGGTGGCCTACGTGGTGATGCTGGCGTTCGTGGTCGTGCTCGCCGCGGTCGCGTTGTGGTTGCTGCGCAAGGGCGTGGGGCTTCGTTCCTGAACCGTGCGGCGGCGTAAGATCGCCGCATGAAGGCCGCGCTTGCCGCCGTGATCTTCGCCTGCAGCGTTGGGTGCGTCTCCGCGCATGCGCAGGTGTACCAGTGCACCGATGCGAACGGCAACCTGGGTTACCAGGATCACGCTTGTCCCGCCGGGCAGAAGCAGAAGATCATCGACGTGCCGAGCCACGCGCCGCCGGGACACGTCCCGCCGCCCGTCGCCACCGTTGCGGCGCCCACGACGGCGAACAATCCACTGCCGGCAGCGGTTCAAGCGCCGGTGCCAACCCCTTTGCCGGTGATGTACGAGTGCGTCGGTGCGGTGAACGGCAAGCAATACCTCACGCGTTCGCCGCCACCGCCGTATCTCGCACCCCTCGGGGTGATGGGCTATCCGCCTCAATCGCTGGCGCGCGCGTACGGCACCCGCGGCGGTGCGGGCGTGTCGGCGCCGGAGTTGTCGAAGCCGCGCATCGGCGGTCCGCGAATCGCTGCCGGCATGACCGAAGTGCAGGATTTCTGCCTGCCGGCGACCCAGACGCAGGTCTGCCATTTCGTGCAAAAGGAATATGACGAAAATCACCGCGAACTGCGCATGGCGATGCCGCACGAGCAGCCGCCGCTGCGGGAGCGTGAGCAGCAGTTGCAGGGCCAATTGCGCAATTGCCAGTGATGCCTGATTCGTTGCGCTACTCCCGTCCCATCCCGCTTCGATGTAGGGCGAATGCCAGCCCGTCAACGTCGGTCAGACAACGACTGGCGGGATTCGCTGCGCTACTCCCGCCCTACGCTGGCTGCGCCGTAGCCATCTCGCATTGATGTAGGGCGGGTGCCAACCCGCGGACGCGCCAGACAACGACTGGCGGGATTCGCTGCGCTACTCCCGCCCTACGCTGGCTGCGCCGTAGCCATCTCGCATTGATGTAGGGCGGGTGCCAACCCGCCGATCGTGGTCAAACAACGACTGGCGGGATTCGCTGCGCCACTCCCACCCTACTTGGTCTACGCGGTCAACGTGAGTGCGGGCACCGGCGCGTACTTGCGTTCGTGCGCCAGCAGCCAGCGCTTGGCGGGAAGCCCGCCGCCGTAGCCCGTGAGGTCGCCATGGCTGCCGATCACGCGATGGCAGGGCACGATGATGGACAGCGGATTGGCGCCATTGGCGGCGCCCACGGCACGCACCGCGCGCGGCCGGCGGATGCGTCGCGCAATGTCGGCGTAGCTCACCGTTTCGCCGTAAGGAATCGCGAGCAACGCACCCCAGACTTCGAGCTGAAACGGCGTGCCCGATGGATGCAGCGGCAGGTCGAATTGCAGGCGCTTGCCAGCGAAGTATTCATCGAATTGGAGCGCGGCTACGTGCAGCCTCGATGTGCTGCGTTCGCCATCCGATGGCGGTGGCGGTGCGGCGCCGCCGTGCGGCAGCCCGACTTCCACCAGCCCCGCGCCGTCACTGACCAGCAGCAGCGGCCCGATGGGGGAATCGATGTGGTCGTAATACACCATTGCGATCAAAACCCGTAAGTCAAGAATCCGCCATCGACCGCCAGCACCTGCCCCGTGATGTAACTCGCGGCGGGCAGGCACAGGAACGCGACCGCGGCGGCCACTTCCTCGGGTTCGCCGATGCGCGCCATCGGCGTGCGGTCCAGCACTTGTTCCAGGTAATCGGGATCGGACAACGCCGCGTCGGTGCGACGGGTGCGGATGTACCAGGGCGCCACCGCGTTGACGCGAATGCCATCCTCGGCCCACTCGCAAGCGAGATTGCGCGTCATCTGGTGCAGCGCGGCCTTGCTCATGCCGTACGGCGCGCCGGTGCGTACGTGCGTCGCACCCGACACCGAACCGACGTTCACGATCGCAGCGTGTCCATGCTGGGCGAGGCGCGGATGCGCGAGCCTGCACAGATCGAATGCAGCCACGCTGTTCAATCGCAACACTTCCTCGAGATCGGCGGGCTCGTATTCCAGCGTCGGCTTCTTGAGATTGCCGCCCGCGTTGTTGACCAGCAGCGACAGCGGCACGTCGAGATCGGCAATCCAGTCGAAGATCGCGAGGCGATCCTCGGCGTCACCGACGTCGGCGGAAAAGCTGCGCGGATCGCTTTCGGGAAAGTCCTCGCGCAGTTCGTCGCAGACCGCGTTCAATTGCACCTCGTCGCGCGCGACCAGCAGCGGTTGCGCGCCCAGGCCCGCCAGTTCACGCGCGCAGGCCAAACCGATCCCGCGACTGGCGCCGGTGATGAGACAGGTCTGGCCATCGAGGCGCCAGCGACCGGGAGATGCGTTCACGCGCAGGTTCCGAGGATCCTCCGTGGAAGCTTAGCGCAGCTTGCAAGCCGCCGCCCGCCCCGCGACACTGCGTCGCATGTTGCGCGCCCTCGCCATTCTGGTTTTGATGGTTCCGCTCGCGGCGTGCGGTTCGCACACCACGCCTGACGCGGCGGCTGCAAGTTCCGCGGCGCCTGCGCCGGCGGCCACCAACGCGCTGGCCGGAACGCCGCTGGCCGGCTACGGCCACGACTTGAACAAGGCGAAGAACGTCCAGAACATCGTCGACGACCAGGCCAAAAAACAGGCCGCCGCCATCGATGCGGCGACGGGTTCTTCAAGCTGATCGTTCCTGCATGAGCAAGGCCCGGGCGCTTGCGCACCCGGGCCCGCGTTGGCCGCGCATGGCGGCGAAAGAGGTCAGAACCTCACCTCGGCCTGCGCCGACAGCAACCCTGTCGAAAGATTGATATCGTTCTTCTTGGCGCGGTAGTAGTCGTAGCCGACGCCGACGCCGAAGTTGCGGCTGAAGTCGTAGCCCACGCCCAGTCCGCCGTAGTAGCCGTCGGAACTGCGATGGTTGCTGATCGGCGTGAGATCGCGCGTCATGCCGTCGCCGCTCCATCCATACAGGCCGGTGCGTGCGGACACATACCAGTTGGGATTGAAGTTGTACTTCGCGTTGGCGCCCACGGTCCAGCCGTGCAGCGAGGCCTTGCTGTTCGCGACCACTGGCTGCGAGTTGAACACGTTCTTGACACGGATGTTGCCGAGATCGTTGTAGCCGACCTCCGGTCCTATCGCGAAGCCGTTGTCGAGCGCCCAGCGATAGCCGCCGCTGATCTGGTAGCCGGTATCGCTGCCGCTGTTCCGGCCACTACCGAAGTAGCTGTGGCCCGCGTTGCCGTTGATGAAGAACCCGCTGTCGGCGCCGGTCGTGTTCGTGGCGTCCTGCGCGTGGGCTTCTTGAATGAAGCTGGGTGCGGCCGCGAAGGCCGCGGCGATGGCGAGGACGATTGCAGTGTTGCGCATGATTGTCTCCACTTGTGGTTTTTCACGCACGCTTTCGCGCGCGCTTGGCCACTGAGACTGGAGTCAATCGGCAACGTTCGTTAAGGTTTCGCTAGCGCCTCAGGCGCTGTTCATTGCCCGCGTGAAATTCGCCTCTGCGCACACGCGAAACTTTTCGCGCGACCAGTGGTCGCGCACGATCAGACGACGCGATGGCCATCGATGCCATCGAATGCGTGCAGACGCGATGGATCGAAGGCCATCCGCAGCGTCGCGCCGGGCGCGGGGAGCGGGCGCGGCGGCACGCGTGCGACGAGTCCGAGCTTGCCGAACCGCAGGTTCAGGAACACCTCGTTGCCGACGGGCTCGGTCACTTCGAGCGTCGCGTCGAATTGCACCCGTGACGCAGCTGGCTCCGCATCCGCACACTGCAGGTGCTCGGGGCGCAGGCCCAGCACGATGTCGCGTCCGCGCAGCGCGTCCAGTGGCAGATGCGAACCGCGCAAGCCATCGAGCGGCAAGCTGGCGTTTTGCATCTCCAGCGCGCGCGCATCGTCGCGCAGGCGGCCTTGGAAGAAGTTCATCGCGGGGCTGCCGAGGAATCCCGCCACGAACAAGTTCGCGGGCTGCTCGTACAGGCGCATCGGTGTGTCGATCTGCTGGACCTCGCCATCGTTCAACACCACGATGCGCTGGCCCAGCGTCATGGCCTCGATCTGGTCGTGCGTCACGTAGATCATCGTCGCGCCGAGGCGATGGTGGAGCCGCGCGATTTCCACCCGCATCGCCGCGCGCAATTTCGCGTCCAGATTCGACAGCGGTTCGTCGAGCAGGAACACCTTCGGTTCGCGCACCAGTGCACGGCCCAGCGCCACGCGTTGCCGCTGTCCGCCGGAAAGCTGGCGCGGGCGTGCCTGCAACAGGTCTTCCAGACCGAGCATGCGCGCCGCATCCGCCACACGCTTTTCGATTTCCGCACGCGCGTGGCCGCGCAGTTTCAGCCCGAACGCCAGATTTCCGGCCACCGTCATGTGCGGGTACAGCGCGTAGTTCTGGAACACCATTGCGATGTCGCGTTCGCGCGGCGCCAGGTCGTTGACGGTGCGACCGTCGATGCCGATGGTGCCCGAGGTGACGTTTTCCAGGCCCGCGATCGCGCGCAGCAGCGTGGTCTTGCCGCAACCCGATGGCCCCACCAGTACCAGCAGTTCGCCGTCCGCGACGGTGAAGCTTGCGCCCGCCACGGCGACCTTGCCGTTGTCGTACACCTTGCGGATGTTGTCGAGTCGAACCGTCGCCATGCGTTTCCCCGCTCGTCGCGACCGTCACCATCTCCGGGTCGCCAGACCGGGAAACCCCCCGGCGCGGAAGCACGTTATCATGCCGATGTAAGCGTTTACATCGATTGGATCCACACGATGGCCGACAATCCGGAAGCTTCCCACGCGCCGTTTCCCGCAGGGTTCCTGTGGGGCTGCGCCACGTCGGCGTACCAGATCGAAGGTTCGCCGCTGGCCGATGGCGCGGGCGCAAGCAATTGGCACCGGTTCGTGCATACGCCGGGTCGCGTGCGCGACGGCGATACCGGCGACATCGCCTGCGATCACTATCGGCGCTGGCGCGAAGACGTCGCGTTGATGCGCACGCTGGGCATGCGCGCCTACCGCTTCAGCATCGCCTGGAACCGCGTGTTGCCGGAGGGTCGGGGACGCGTGAACCCGGAAGGCTTGGCGTTCTACGACCGGTTGGTGGATGCGCTGCTCGAGAACGGCATCCAGCCGATGGTCACCTTGCACCACTGGGACCTGCCCGCCGCGCTGGACGATCGCGGCGGCTGGTTGAATCCCGACATCGTGGATTGGTTTGCCGACTACGCGCGGGTGATGTTTCGCAAGCTGGACGATCGCGTCGGCTTGTGGACCACGATCAACGAACCGTGGGTGGTGAGCGATGGCGGCTATCTCCATGGGGCGTTGGCGCCCGGTCACCGCAGCCAGTTCGAACCGCCGATCGCCGCGCATCATTTGCTTCGCGCGCACGGCGCGGCAGTGCAGGCCTATCGCGCCGAGGGACGCAACAACGTCGGTATCGTGGTCAACATCGAACCGAAGTACCCCGCCAGCCAGAGCGCCGAAGACGTCGCCGCCACCCGCCGCGCCGACGCCTACATGAATCGCCAGTTCCTCGATCCGGTGTTCCTGGGGCGCTACCCCGAGGAGATGCGCGAGGTGTTCGGCGATGCCTGGCCCACGTGGCCCGAGGAGGACATGGCGCAGATCCGCCAGGCCATCGACTTCGTGGGCGTGAACTACTACACCCGCAGTGTGGTGCGGCACGACCCGCGCCGATGGCCGCAACGGGTGAGCGGCGCACCGCAGAAGCACGCGACCCACACCGAAACCGGCTGGGAGGTTTACCCGCAGGGCCTCACCGACGTGCTGAAGTGGGTGAGTGCGCGCTATGGCCGTCCGCCGATCTACATCACCGAGAACGGCGCGGCGTTCTACGATCCGCCAACGCCGTCCGATGGGCGCGTGGAAGATCCGCTGCGCGTCGCCTACCTGCGTGCGCACTTGCGCGCCGTGCATGCGGCGGCGCGCCAGGGCGTGGACCTGCGCGGCTATTTCGTGTGGTCGCTGCTGGACAATTTCGAGTGGGCGCACGGCTACAGCAAACGCTTCGGCATCGTGCACGTGGATTTCGCAACACAGCAACGCACCCTGAAGGACAGTGCGCGCTTCTACGCCAAGGTGGTCGCCACGCACGGCGCGGCATTGGGCGTCGCCGCGTAGGTTGGATTGGCGCCGAAACCGCGCAGGTTGGGCTTATCCCGGCTTTGCCGGGGGAAGCCCAACAATGACGGGTGATGCGAGCAATCCGTCCCTGGCGCTGTCACCGCCCGCACCTCCTTCGCGGGCTTTCGAAGCGGCACTGCGTGCTGCTTCTCAACCCTTCACGCTGCCCAACAGCAAACCGCGCAGGTAATAGCGCTGCAAGGCAAGGAACAGCGCCAGCACCGGAACCACCGTCACCACCGCGCCGGCCATCATCAAGCCCGAATCCTGCACGTGTTCGCGCGACAGCGAGGCGAGGCCCACGGGCAGCGTGTAGTGCTGCTGGCCTGTCAGCGCGATCAACGGCCACATGAAATCGTTCCACGCGACGAGGAAGGTGAACACCGCGAGCGTCACCAGGATCGGTTTCAGCAGCGGCAGCACCACCTGGATGAAGATCCGCAGTTCGCCCGCACCGTCCACCCGCGCCGCTTCCAGCAGTTCGCCGGGAATGCCGCGCGCGTACTGGCGCACCAGGAAGATGCCGAACACGCTGGCCATCGCCGGAAGGATCACCGCCCAGTAGCTGTTGATCAGCCCCGCATACTTCAGCAGCAGGAACAGCGGCAGCATCGCGACCTGCGCCGGGATCACCAGCGCGCCGATCAGCACGCCGAACATTCTTTCGCGTCCCGCGAAATGCAGCTTCGCAAATGCATAGCCCGCCAGCGTGTTGCAGGCCAGCGACAGCAGCGTGATCGATGTCGAAATGACCAGGCTGTTCGCGAAGTAGCGACCCATTCCCGCGTGCGCGAACAGTTCGCGGTAATTGGCGAGGGTCGGGTGCAGCGGCAGCATGGGAGGTGGCAGGTTGTTGGCTTCGCCCGGTTGCATGAACGATACCGACAGCATCCAGAACAGCGGAAACAGCACCAGCGCGGTGCATGAAGCCAGCGCCCCGTTGACCAGCCACGCGTGCACGCGCGGCTTCATGCCACGCTCTCCCGGCCTTCGCCGAACCGCCACATCAACGCGGTCGCCACGAACATCACCAGGAACAACAGGAACGCCACCGCCGAGGCGGTGCCCATGTTCCACCATTTGAAGCCCTGGTCGTACATCAGGTACAGCACGCTCACCGTGCTCTGCAGCGGGCCGCCTTCGGTGATCACGTAGGGTTCGGCGAACAACTGGAAGTAGCCGGACACCGTGAGGATGCCGACCATCAGCAGGATCGGGGTGAGCGCCGGCAGGGTGATCTGCCGGAACTGTTGCCATGCCGATGCGCCATCGATGCACGCGGCTTCGTACAAGTCGGCGGGTATCGCCTGCAACCCGGCCAGCAGGATGATCATGTTGTAGCCGAAGTTCTTCCACACCGCGAACAGGATGATCATCGGCATCGCCCAGTGCGGATCGCCCAGCCAATCGATCGGCGAAATCCCGAGGTGCGTCAGCACGAAATTGACCACGCCGAATTGCGTGTTGAAGAGGTAGCGCCAGATCACCGCCACCGCGACCACGGTCGTCACCACCGGTGCAAACAATGCGGTGCGGAAGAATGGCTTGAAGCGTGCGGCGGATGCATTCAGCAGCAGCGCGGTGCCCAGCGAACAAAGCATCGACAGCGGCACGCCGACGATCACGAAATACAGCGTGTGTCCCAGCGCCGCCCAGAACAGCGGACGGTGCAGCAGGTCCCAGTAATTGGCGAGGCCGACGAAACGCAGGTTGTGGAAATCGGCAAGCGCGTAGAGGTCGTAATCGGTAAGGCTCAGGCCCAGACCCGCGAACACCGGCAGCAGGAAGAACACGCCCAGCACCAGCAGCGCAGGCGCGAGGAACAACCACGCGGCGGTGCCACGGTTCATGGAATCGCCGCGTGCTGCCGCGCCAGCACCCAGCGGCGCTTGGCGAGGATCGCGTCGGCCTGCGTATCCATCTGCGCGGCAGCTTCGTCGACCGTGAGCTCGCCCGCGACCGCGCGTGCGGCGACCTGCTGCATCATGTTGACGATCTGCTCCCATTCCGGAACCTGCGGCGCCGGACGCATGTGTTCGAGCTGGGCACGGAACGCGCGCAGCTTCGGGTCGCCCTTCAGCGCCGGACTTTCCCAGGCGGAGCGCCGCGCGGGCAGGTCGCCCAGCAATTCGTAGAAACGCACCTGCACGTCGGGCCGCGACAGATATTCGATCAGCGTCCACGCAGCGTCCTGGTGCTTCGAATGGCGCAGGATCACCAAGCTCGAACCATACGCGACCGAGTCGCCGGGACCGTTCGGACCGGGCAACTGCGCGGTCGACCATTCACCTTGTTGCGACGCGGGAAGGCGCTTGCGGAATTCGCCGATGTTCCAGGGGCCGGAAAGATAGAACACGAATTCGCCGCGTCCGAAAGCCTGCCACGGGTTGCCGACCTGCACGTTGGTCCAGTCGGGCAGGTCGCCGCGCTTGAACAGGTCGGCATAGAACGCCAACGTGCGCTTGAATGCCGCACTCCCGAAGTTGCCGTAGCGGTCGCCGTCACGCAACAGCGGCACGTGCTGCTGCAAGGCCAGCGCCAGCAACTGGTCGTACTCGTTGGTCGGCAGCAGCGCACCCCAACGCGTGCCGTGGCTCGTCGCGCGGATCGCATCCATCTGCGCCCGCCATTCGGCCCGGTTGCGCGGCGGCGTGTCGAAGCCCGCGTCGCGCAGCAGGTCGGCGCGATAGAACAGCAGCCGCGTGTCGATGTACCACGGAATCCCGTAGAGCGTCCCATCGATCACGTTGGTGGCCCAGGCGCTCGCGAAATAGTCGTCGGCGTGGATCACCTTCGACGGCGCGACGCGTGGCTGCAGGGGCACCAGCGCGTGCAGCGCCGCGAATTCGGCGATCCAGGTGTTGCCGATCTGGACGACATCGGGAAGCGAGTCACCAGCGTAGGCGGTCAGCAGCTTTTCGTGCGCCGCGGTGAGCGGGATCCGCTGCACGCGCACGTCGATGTCCGGGTTCGCTTGCTCGAATTCCGGCAACAGTTGCGCGAACGCCTCGCCTTCGGGGCCGACGGTCCAGAATTCCAGCGTCGTGACATGCTGCGAAGACGCGCTGCAGCCCGCCAGCAGCAGTGCCGCAACCCCGGCGAGGAGGACGGCAATGCGGGCCGGTGGGCGTTGGGTCATTGCCGCATTATGGCAACGGGCGCGTGCGTCGTGGCAGGAAGCAATGCGGCTCGTGCGTGTTCGTTGGCCGGTTTCCGCAGCCAGCCCCCCGTGAAGCCCGCGCGTTCGAGGCCGCGCCGGATATACGGGTTGCGGCGCATCACGCTCCACACGAAACCGGAGCGGTAATTCTCGATCATCAGCAGGATCGGTCCCTGGTCGATTCCCAGGTATTGATCGTCGAACCAGCCTTTGCCCGGCACCACGTGTCCGCTGCGCAACGGCACGTCCTTCAACTGGAAGGTCGGATTGAAGGCGTCCACGAATCCGTATTTCGAATACAGCCATTTTCCGTAGCGGCTGTACATCGCATCGATCGCCGGCAGCACCAGTTCCGGCGCGTACACGATCGAGCCGATCGCCGCGGTGGGCGCGATGGTGCCATCATCGATGATCTCGCCCACATCCGCGCCACGCGCGAAGTAGCCGTAGAACTTCAGGCTGGTGCCATCCGGCCGCTGCCAGGTGGTGTCGCCCGGCCCGTCGCAGGCGGTCAATCCCCAGATGTCTCCGTCGTACCCCGCGAAATGCCCGACGGTTGAGATTGCGTAGGCGCGTTGCCCGATCACCGAGCGACGGCCGTTCTCGAAATAATCCATGTTTCGCGCCCGCATGTAGGCGTCGCGGATGCCGCGGAAATCCACCCACGATTCGCTGTACTGATGACCGAACAGCGGTGCGAAGCCGACGTGCGGCTCGCCACCCATGAAGCTGCCCCAGGTGAGGTGATAGGTCGATGTCCACGCCTTCCATGCCTCGGGCTGCACGGGATGGGTGGGCGAGCCGAGCGCGAGGATGTACAGGATCTTCGCCTCGTCGTAGCCGGTCCAGTCGCTGGGGATGAACTTGCCGCCCGGTGTCCAGCCCATGCTGACCAGCGGTGGACGCGCCTGCGCCCAGTTCCAGTCGACGCCGCGATACAGCTTGTCGGCGAGTTCGCGGATTTCGCGCTCTTGGGGATCATCCTGGTCGAAATAGGTCTGATCGAACAGCACGCCCGCCATCAGCAGCGTGGTGTCGATGGTCGAGACCTCGACCCAGCGGCCGTAGCGAAGCCCGGTCTGCATGTCGAGGAAGTGATAGAAGAATCCGTGGTAACCGGCGTCGTGATCCTCGCGGTCGCCCTGCGGCGCGTTGGCGAAAAACTTCAACGTTGCCAGCACGCGCTTGCGTGCCTGTTCGCGCGTGATCCAGCCGCGCTCGACCCCGATCGGGTATGCCGTCAGCGCGAACCCCACGGCGGCGATGCTGGAGAAGTAATCGCGCTCGGGGTGCGGCGGCCAGTGGTCGGGCACCAGTCCATTTTTCGGGTTGGCGGTCTGCCAGAAGAATTCGAACGTGCGGTGCTCGATGTCTTCCAGCGAAGGCGACTGCAAGGCACCCGCCGCGCCGATATCCATCGCTCGCAGCGGATCGACCCGTGCCGCGGCGTGCACCGGCGCGGCCGTCAGCAGCGCCAGCAACAGGAAGAACGTGGTGGCGGCGGTCTTGCGCAGCAGGGTCGCTGCGGTGAAGCGAACTCTCATTGCATCCCCCATCGCGACCGCGGCGCCTGCGCGGGCACGACACCGGCCAAAAACTGCATCACGTTCCCCATTGGATCATCCCTCGTGATTGCTGCGTCGCGATCGCCGTCACACGGCGGCGCAGTGGCGCGCAATGAATTGCTGGTGCATCGGCATGGCCTCGACGCACGCCGTGATCACGCGCCGGACGCCTTCCATCAGCTGCCGCAGTTCGGCCTCGGAAAGCTGGTCGACCGCCGGGTGATACGTCCGCGGCAGGATGCGCTGGCCGATCATGACTTCCACCCAACTGGTGAGCGCGAACAATTCCTCGGCATTGCGGTAGAAGCGCCCGCTGTCGCGGAACAACCGGATGTTGTCGGCCAGCGGTTCGGGAATTTCCATGGTGCGGCAGTAATTCCAGAACGGCGTGTCGTCGCGTTCGGTGGCGCAGAAGTGCAGGATGATGAAATCGCGGATGCGCTCGATTTCGAACGCCGTTTGCGCGTTGTAGCGGTCGATCACCGCCTGGCTGAACCCTGAGTCCGGGAACAGGTTGACCAGGCGCGCGAGACCGGACTGGATCATGTAGATCGCGGTGGACTCCAGTGGTTCCAGGAAACCGGCCGCGAGTCCGAGCGCGACCACGTTCCTGTCCCACGCCTTCCTGCGCTGGCCGGCGGTGAAACGCAACACGCGCGGCTCGCCCAACGCCGGAGCATCGAGCTGCTTCAGCAATGCCGCCGCGGCCGCATCGTCGGAAATGTATTCGCTCGAATACACGTAGCCGTTGCCGACCCGGTGCTGCAAGGGTATCCGCCAGATCCAGCCCGCCTCGCGCGCGGTGCAACGCACGAACGGCGTGGGCGGCCCGGAAATTTCGCAGGCGACCGCGACCGCGCGGTTGCAGGGCAGCCAGTGCGACCAGTCTTCGTAACCCGCGTGCAGGGTCTGTTCGATCAGGAGGCCGCGGAAGCCGGAGCAGTCGAGGAACAGGTCGCCTTCGACGCGCTCGCCGCTTTCAAGCACCACCGCCTCGATGAA
>Ga0207707_10002461_pt1 | contig 16665 bp, 12 predicted proteins | sample KBSC83BmetaG_FD_184336 | JGI IMG/M metagenome (GOLD analysis project Ga0207707, IMG submission 184336) | Corn rhizosphere microbial communities from Kellogg Biological Station, Michigan, USA - KBS C8-3B metaG (SPAdes) (version 2) | ecosystem: Host-associated > Plants > Roots > Rhizosphere ...
CCGCCGTCACGCGCAAGCCATTCGCGCTGCCGGTGATCGCCGGCCTGTCGTCGGACATGCCGGCGGTCGTCACCGCTTCCGAATCCGCGGACGCCGGCCCCGTGCACGTTCGCGTTGCCGAGCGGGATTTGGTTCGGCGATTCATGGGTGTGGCCATCCGAGGCGTGAAGATCGGACCGAGTCCGGAGTGGCTGGTGCGCCGCCTCGAGGCTGTCGGATCGCGCTCGATCAACAACGTCGTGGACGCGAGCAACTACGTGCTCCATGAGCTCGGCCAGCCGACGCATGCGTTCGATCTCGCCAAGCTCGCGGGATCGAGCATCATCGTTCGCCGCGCGGCGTCAGGCGAAAAGATCACGACGCTGGATGGCACGGAGCGAACGCTTCGCGATGACATGATCGTCATCGCCGATGCGATGCGGCCGCAGGCTGTCGCCGGCGTGATGGGCGGTCGTGATAGCGAGGTCACCGACGAAACCACCGACCTGTTTCTCGAGGTCGCGAACTTCAACCCGCGCCGTATTCGCGACGCGCGGCGCGCGCTCGGGCTGTCGACGGACGCAAGCTACCGGTTCGAGCGAGGCGTCGATCTGGCGATCGCGCCGCGGGCGCTCCAGCGCGTCGCGAATCTCATCACGCTGCTTGCCGGGGGCCGCATCGAAGGTCCGGCGGTCGACCTCGCGTACGAGCCCGAGGAGACGAAAACGATCACGGTCCGCACCCACCGGGTTGCGACGCTGCTGGGCGAGACGCTCGGCACCGATGAAATCGAGTCGCTTCTCGGAAGTGTCGGGTTCGATCCGGTTCGTGTGGACGACGACGTTCGTGTCACCATTCCCACGTGGCGAGGCGATGTCACAGCGGAAGTCGATTTGATCGAAGAGGTCGCGCGCCTGCGTGGCTACGACAGCTTTCCGATCGAGCTTCGCGCGTTTCGACCGACGACCGTCGGCGACGATCCACAATGGTTCGTCATGGGCCGCGTTCGCGAGTCGCTCGTCGGAGCCGGATTGCTCGAGGCACGCCCGCTTCCGTTCGTGGTTGGCGGCGAGGGCTTTGTGCGAGTTTCGAACCCGCTGTCGGAGGCGGAGGCGTACCTTCGGCGAGAGATTCTGGACACCCTCGCGCGCCGGGCGGAGTACAACCTCGCCCGGATGCAGGGCAACATCCGTCTGTTCGAGATCGGTTCGGTTTTCGAGCCCCGATCGAAAGCGGAGCTGCCCTACGAAGAGCTGCGCGTCGGTGCCCTCGTGATGGGTCGCCGAGCGCCGCCGCACTTCACGGATCCCAAGTCGCCGGAGTTCGATGCCTGGACGTCGTACGATCAATGGGACGCAAAGGCGCTCGCCGAGCGGATCGCAGGTGCGGCATATCCGGGTAGCAGGATCGCGCTTCGAGACGGGACGGCCGGTACGCTGTGGGACATCGTCGTGAACGACCGCGTGCTCGGTTCGGTGCGTCGCGTCGGCCTCGACGCGCCGGTGTGGGCAGCGCCGGCATTCGGCGTCGAACTGTCGCTCGGGGCGATGGAATCGGCTCCTGTTGCCGCGCCCGGAACGGCTGCCCATCGACCGTCTCCGCGGCCGGAAGTGCGTGCCGTTCCGTACAAGCCGCTTCCCACGACGCCGGCTTCGGAGTTCGATCTCGCGCTGCTGGTACCGGACAATGTCCGTGCTGAGCAGGTCGAGAACGTCATGAAGCGTGTGTCTGGACGGCTCCTCGAACGCGTGGAACTATTCGACCGCTATGTTGGCCAGGGAGTTGAACCTGGCCATCAAAGCCTCGCGTGGAGGTTGACCTTCCGCCACGCTGAGCGCACTCTACGGGATCGAGAGATCGAAGCGCGACGATCCGACATCCTGAGAGCCCTGGCTGACGAGCTCAATGTCCGACAACGCACAAGCTGATCTGCGCCCGCTGAACGAGCTCCACACGTTGGTCCGTCATCTGGCCGACGATCTGGCGTCGTTCCGCCGCCGCGCCTTGATTGCCGAGGCACGGCTCAAGGAGGTCGAGGCGCAGGAGGGCGGGGCCGCTAACCTGGAGCTTGCCGCGCGCGTGAACCAGCTGGAACAGGACAACGAGCGACTGCAGGGGAAGCTCGAGGCCGCGACCGTGCGCACGAAGCAGATCCTCGATCGCGTTCGGTTTCTGCGGCAACAGGCTCAAGGAGGCGAGCGGTGAGCACGAGCGCCAAGAAGCACACGCTTCGGGTCACGATCCTCAACGAGGAGTACGCGATCCGGAGCGACTCGCCGCCGGAGCAGGCGCGCGCCGTCGCCCAGTACCTCGATCAAGCCATTCGGGCGGTCATGAACGCCGGGGTGGTGGAGACCAACCGGGCAGTGGTTCTCGCGGCGCTGCAAATCACTGGTGAGCTCTTCGAGGCGAAGACCAGCATCGCCGAGATGAACGAGTCGATCGGCAACCTCAGCGACTACGTTCGCCCCCTCCTCCCGCCGTCGAAAAGAATCTCTGGTTCGTACCCGGCTCAGCAGTAACCTCGTTGATACCGAGAGATTCGCGAGACGGATTCTAGAGTCGTCAGTCGCCAGGGTCAGTCGTCAGGGAAACTGCGGCGCCTGAAGCCTGATCCCGGCGACTGACGACTCGAGTGCCCGTACGCCAAGCGCCTCGATATCAGTGCGGAGTCACCACCTTCATTGCCTTTTGGCCGCTCGAAGAATACCTTAGCGGCGTTGCCAAGCTCACCCGTAGGTCGCTGCGCGCTCTGTAGTTAGCGCTGCCCGCCTCACGCCCTTCGCCGGCGTGGAGCCGGAGCGAAGACTTGGGAGTGGCGCCCGGGGGAGCCGCAGTCCTCCCTGTCCTGCGGTACCAAGCCGCGGTGGAGCATAGATACATATGACCGTGACCGTTCTTTATGCCGTGCTTGGCATTCTCATTCTCGCCTTGCCGGCACTTTTTGTTTTCGGTCGGAAGACTGGCACTCAGATCGAGCGGGACCGACAGGCCATCGCAAAGGCCACCGCGGAAGAAACGTCCAAGCGAATCGTTGGCGAGGCAGAGCGAGAAGCGGAGACCCTTCGGAAAAGCGCAGTAGTTTCAGGAAAGGAAGAGCTGATCAAGCTTCGCGAGAACTTCGAGAGCGAAGTGCGTGGGCGGCGTGAAGAGGTCGAGCGTGAGGAACGACGCATCGTCGACCGGGAAAACGTGCTCGACCGCAAGTTCGAGGTGCTGGATCAGCGCGACAAAGAGCTCGGGCGTCGCGCCAGCGACTTCGGCCGGCGAGAAAAATCGGTCGCTGACCGAGAACAGGAGCTCGAGAAGCTCGTCGCCGACGAGCGTCGCCGCCTGGAACAGATGGCCGGCATGTCCGCCCAGGACGCCAAGAATGAGCTGATGCGCCGGATGGAAGACGAAGCGCAGGCCGACGCGGCCAACCGCGTGCGCGAGATCCGCGAGTCGGCCAAACGCAACGCCGAGCGCGAGGCCAAGAAGATCGTGGCGCTCGCCGTGCAGCGCATCGCCGCCGAGCATACGGCGGAAAGCACTGTATCGGCGGTGTCACTGCCAAATGACGAAATGAAAGGCCGCATCATCGGCCGCGAAGGGCGAAACATTCGCGCATTCGAGCTCGCGACCGGCGTCGACGTCATCATCGACGACACGCCGGATACGGTCGTCGTGTCGTGCTTCGATCCGGTGCGGCGCGAAATCGCGCGACTCGCGCTCGAGAAGCTCGTGTCCGACGGCCGAATCCACCCGGGGCGCATCGAGGAAGTCGTCAACAAGTCGCGTAAAGAAGTCGATACGCAGATCGTCGAGACGGGCGAGCAGGCGGCGTATGACGCCGGCGTGCACGGCCTGCATCCCGAGCTGATCAAGCTCGTCGGACGCATGCGGTGGCGTACGAGCTACGGCCAGAACATCCTGCAGCACTCGAAGGAAGTCGCTTGGCTCGCCGGCATCATGGCGACCGAGCTCGGGTTGGACGTCAACATGGCTCGACGCGGCGCGCTGCTCCACGACGTCGGCAAAGTCCTGACGCACGAGCACGAGGGCACGCACGTCCAGCTCGGCGTGGAGGTTGCGACGAAGTACGTCGAGAATCCGCTCGTGGTGAACTGCATCGCCGCGCACCACGACGACGTCCCGCACGAGACTGAAGTGTCGGTGCTGGTTCAGGCGGCCGACGCGATCTCGGGATCGCGGCCAGGCGCTCGCCGCGAGGCGTTCGAGACGTACGTCAAACGCCTCGAGGGCATCGAGCGCATCGCGTCGAGCTACAAGGGCGTGGAAAAGGTGTTCGCCATTCAGGCGGGCCGCGAAGTCCGCGTCATCGTGACGCCGGACGATGTTGATGACGTACGGATGACATCGATGGCTGAAGAGATCGCGCGCCGCATCGAGGCGGAGCTCCAGTATCCGGGACAGATCAAAGTCGTGTTGATTCGCGAAACGCGGGCGGTGGACTTTGCCCGCTAGCACCAGCGTGAGCGTCGATACGAACCTCTCCGCGTCCTCCGACAAGTTGCTCGACGGCGCGAAGGTCGCCGCGCGAGTTCAGACGGAGGTCGCGACGCGGGTCGCCGCGCTCAAGGCGCGCGGCATCACTCCGGGATTGTCAGTCGTGCTCATCGGGGAAGATCCGGCGAGCGCAGTCTACGTCGGCAGCAAAGAGCGAACGTCGAACGAGCTCGGCATGCACGGCGAGACGATCCGGAAGCCTGCGTCAACCACGCAGGCCGAGCTGATCGAAATTATCGACCGGCTGAATGCGGATCCCGCGGTGCACGGCATCCTCGTGCAGATGCCGCTGCCCAAGCACATGGATCCGGAAACCGTGCTGCGACGCATCCGTCCCGACAAGGACGTCGACGGCTTCCATCCAGTGAATGTCGGCAAGCTGTTGATCGGCGAGAAGGACGGCTTCGCACCGTGCACGCCGGCAGGTGTGCTCTACATGCTGCAGGCGTATGGCGTGCCGACCGCCGGCGCCGACTGCGTGATCGTCGGCCGCAGCAACATCGTCGGCAAGCCGATGGCGGCGCTCATGGTGCAGCCCGGCATCGATTCCACGGTCACGATCTGCCACAGCCGGTCGAGAGATCTCGCGGCGCACGCTCGGCGCGCTGACATTCTCATTGTCGCGGTCGGTCGCGCGCAGATGATCACCGCCGATATGGTCAAGCCGGGCGCGGTCGTCGTCGACGTCGGCATGAACCGAATTCCTGACGCGACGAAGAAGAGCGGCACGAGACTCGTCGGCGATGTCGACTTCGAGCCGGTGAAGGAAATCGCGTCGCGCATCACGCCCGTGCCGGGCGGAGTGGGGAAGATAACCATCGCCATGTTGATGGCGAACACCGTGCGCGCCGCGGAGCAGTCGATCCGATGACGCCGCGTCGCGCACCGCGCGGCGAGTCGGACCTCGATCTTTTCGCGCCCGACCCGCCGCCACCGCCTCCGCCCGCTTCGCGTGCGCCCAAGGCGCGTCGACCCGCGCCGCCGGCGGAGCCGGAGAAAGTCGACGCGTATCCTGGAGAAACGGCGCAATCCGCCGTCACGGTGTCGATGCTCTCGCAGGCCGCGCGCGACGTCATCGAAGGCGCGTTCATTCCGATCTGGGTTCGCGGCGAAGTCAGCGACTTCAAGGCGCATCGCAACGGGCACTGGTATTTCACGCTTCGCGACCGCATGGCGCAGATCAAATGCGTCGTGTGGAGTCGCGATCAGCGTGGGGTGCCGGCGTCGCCCGACGACGGCATGCAAGTCGTCGCGTTCGGCCGACTGACGGTATATGCGGCGCGCGGCGAGATGCAGTTCACCGTGCTTCGCATCGACGCCGAAGGCGACGGACTGCGTCGCAAGGCGCTCGAGCGCACGAAGGCCCGTCTCGAGGCCGATGGTCTGCTGCGACCGGAGCGCAAACGTCCGCTGCCGCGTTTTCCGCGCGTCATCGCGGTCGTCACGAGTCTCGATGGCGCCGCGCTGCACGACATTGTCGCGGTGCTGCGACGCCGAGCGGCGAACGTGCGGCTCATCATCGTTCCGGCGAAAGTGCAGGGCGACGGAGCCGTGCTCGAGCTCTGTGCGGCGCTGGATCGGGTGAACCGATGGGGCAAGGCCGATCTCTGCATCGTCGGCCGCGGCGGCGGCGGTCGCGAGGACCTCTGGGCCTTCAACGACGAGCGCGTCGCGCGCGCGGTCGCCGCGTGCAACGTGCCGACGATCTCCGCGGTCGGCCACGAAGTCGACATCTCGATCTGCGATCTCGTCGCCGACATGCGCGCACCGACGCCATCCGCCGCCGCGGAAGCGGCCACGCGGTCCCGCGCCGAGCTTCAGAACGAGTTGAGAAAAGCCTCATTGCGAATGTCGGCGGCGGCACGGGCGCTCGTGCGTGGGGAAGCCGACGAGCTGCGCCACATCCAGCGTGACGTGACGGCGGCCACCGCCGAGCTCGTCCAGCGGCGTCGCGGCGAGATGCAGGATGTCGCCGGCAGGCTGAACGCACTCAGTCCACTCGCCACGCTGGCGCGCGGCTACGCGGTTGCGCGTGACGAGAATGGTGCGACGTTGAGCGATGCCGCGGCGTTTCGCGAGGACATGCCGTTCGAGCTGATCATCCGCGACGGCGTCGTGCATGCGCGTGTTCGCCGCGATTCGGAGGAGGGCGCCGCATGAAGTTCGAAGCGCGATTGTCACGACTCGAGGCGATCGCACAACAGCTCGAGAGCGGCGAGCTCGAGTTGTCGCGCGCGCTCGAGCTCTTCGAGGAGGGCGTGGAGCAGCTTCGCGCCGCGGCGGAAGAACTGAACAACGCCGAGACTCGCGTCCAGCAGCTCGCGGAACGGGCGAACGGTACCTTCGAGGTCATCGAACCCCGTGAGTGACGCGTGAGCACCGCGGCGATGGTCAACTGGTCGGCCGATCGTGCCGCCATTGACCGTGCGCTCGAATTGCTCTCGGGCGACATCGGCGGCTCGCTCACCGGCCCCGTCGCCGACGCGGTGCGTTACGGTTTGCTCGGCGGCGGCAAACGACTGCGCGGGCTGCTCGTGCTCGCGGCCTATCGAACGGCCGGCGGCACTCAGGACGCGAGCCCGTTGGCTGCGGCCGTGGAAGTGGTGCATGCCTATTCGCTCGTGCACGACGACCTGCCGTGCATGGATGACGACGACCTTCGCCGCGGACGACCAACCGTGCATCGCGTCTACGGCGTTCGCGTCGCAACGGCCGCGGGCGTAGCGATGGTGCCGTTGGCCGCTCGCTCGGCGCTCACGGCGGCCGAAAGATTAGGGCTTCCACCAAAGGCGTGCGGGACGATCGTCGCGGAGTTGATGCGCGCGTCTGGCGCCGGCGGAATGATCGGCGGGCAGTTGCTCGACCTCGAGGGTGAAGACAGGCCACTCGGTCTGGCGGATCTCGAGCGAATTCATCGAGCGAAGACGGGAGCGCTGATTCGCGCCGCAGTCGTCATCGGCGGCATTGCAGCCCGGGCTGACGAATCGCAGGTCGATGCCCTCGGCACGTTCGGCGACGCCATCGGTCTGGCGTTCCAGATCGCCGATGACGTCCTCGACGTCACCGCCACGAGCGACCGCCTCGGTAAGCCCGCCGGGCGGGACCTGGACCTGAAGAAGAGCACGTATCCGGCCTTGCTCGGTATTTCGGGAGCGACGGAACGGGCCGCGGCCCTCGTTTCCGAGGGGTGCGGGGCGCTTCGCGCCGCGGGCCTTTTGTCCACGGAACTCGATGCGCTAGCTCGGTTTGTGATAGAGCGTGAGTCGTAGAGGGTCGCTAACTTTAAAGTCGAACGACATAGTGCAGATCCCTCGCTGCGCTCGGGATGACACCCGTTGGGGGACGGGATGACACCTAAACACGCATGACGCTTCTCGATCGCATCGCGTCTCCGGCTGATCTTCGTGGGCTCACTCGCGAGGACCTCGCCGTGCTCGCCACAGAGCTTCGGGCGCGTCTGATCGACGTCTGTTCCCGGACTGGCGGACACATCGGCGCCGGACTCGGCGTCGTCGAGCTGACGATCGCGCTGCATTACGTGTTCGACACGCCGCGCGACCAGCTCGTCTGGGACGTCGGGCATCAAGGGTATCCGCACAAGCTGCTCACCGGTCGCAACCAGGAGATCGAAACGCTGCGGCAGGAAGGCGGCATCTCCGGCTTTCTCAAACGCACCGAGAGCGAGTACGACGCATTCGGCGCCGGCCACGCGGCGACAGCGATCTCAGCGGCGCTCGGAATTGCCGCCGGTCGCGATGTTCGAGGTGAGGACTTCAGGGTCGTCGCCATCCTTGGCGACGGCGCGCTGACATCAGGGCTCGCGTACGAAGGCCTGAACAACGCCGGCCACTCGGACCGCAACATCGTCGTGGTGCTGAACGACAACGAGATGTCGATCGCGCCGAACGTGGGCGCGATGTCGAAGTATCTCACGTCGATTCAGCGCAACTCACTCTACAATCGCGTGCGCTCCGCGATCGGCGAGCTGGTGGACCACGCACCCGGCCCGTTGTCGTCGATGGGCAGCCTGGTTCGCAAATGGGAAGAGAGCGTCAAGACGTTCCTCACGCCCGGCGTGCTGTTCGAAGAGCTCGGCTTCCGTTACTTCGGCCCGATCGACGGCCACGACATCAACGGAATGCTCGACACGTTCGAGGCGGTGCGCGGGATGAAAGGGCCGCGGCTCGTTCACGTGATCACGAAGAAGGGAAAGGGATTTCCCGCCGGCGAGAAGAGCGGCGAGAAGTGGCACGCCCTTCCGCCGGGACATGACCCCGCGACAGGCGCGCAGCTCAAGCAGTCCACCGCGAATCCGAGCTATCAGAAAGTCTTCGGCGCGGCGCTCGTCGAATTGGGGAGCGAGAACAAGGACGTGGTTGCGATCACCGCCGCGATGCCGAGTGGCACGAGCACCGACGCGTTCGCGAAGGCGCATCCGAAGCGCTTCTTCGACGTCGGCATTGCCGAAGGTCACGCGGTCACGTTCGCGGCAGGCCTTGCCACGCGCGGCGTGCAACCGTTCGTCGCGATCTATTCCACGTTCATGCAGCGCGCGTACGACAACATCATCCACGACGTCGCGATTCAATCGCTGCCGGTGGTGTTCTGCATGGATCGCGCTGGCCTCGTCGGTGAGGACGGCGAGACGCACATGGGACTGTACGACATCGCGTACATGCTCGCCGTTCCGCAGATGACCGTGACCGCGCCGAAGAATGCCACCGAGATGATCGGGTTGATGCGAACCGCCGCCGCGCATCGCACTGGCCCGTTTTCGATTCGATATCCGCGCGATGCGTCGCCCGATAAGCCGGGCGCGCTTTCGACCGTCGAACCCGTGCCATACGGCACGTGGGAAGTCGTTCGCCGAGGATCTGACGTCGCGATTCTCGCGGTCGGCACCATGGTACTGACGTCGCTCGCCGCCGCTGACGCGCTCGCGGCCGAGGGGCTGAACATCACTGTGGTGAACTGCCGGTTCCTCAAGCCGTACGACGAAATGACGCTGGCGGCGGTGCTCGCCGATCACAAGCATATTCTCGTTGTCGAAGAGGGCACTGTCGTGAACGGCTTCGGCGCATATATGTCGGCCGTGATCGGCCGGTACGACGCGTCGGTCCGCGTGGCGGTGCAGGGAGTGCCGGATCGCGTGATCCACGCGGCCCCTCGCGCGCGGCAGCTCGCGATGTGCGGGCTCGATGCCGCGGGAATCGCGAATCGAGTACGGGCGCTGTTCGAGACCGAGGCGATGGCGGAGTGATCCGCCTCGGCGTCGTCGGACACCGAGGGTACGACGAGCTTCCGGCCGTCATGCGGACGCTCCACGAGCTCGCGCCTGCCCTGGGGCTCGAGCTCCACTACGAGCAAGAGCTATTCGAGATCGCGAACGGCGGTCAGCGCCTGGACGATCCCAGCTTCCTCGATGCGCTGCTCACCCTCGGCGGCGACGGTACGCTCCTCCGCGGCGCGCGAATCATCTCGCCGCACGGAGTACCGATCCTTGGCATCAACCTGGGGCGCCTCGGCTTTCTGACCTGCTGCAACGCAGATCAGTTATCCAATGCATTGATGCGCTTCGCGCGGCGGGACTTCGTCGCCGAATCGCGAATGGCGCTCGAGGCCCGCGTGTTCGACGCGAAGGGGATCGAGCGGCAGCAGTGGATCGCGCTGAACGACGTCGTCCTGCACAAGGGCGGTTTCGCGCGCGTCGTGAGCTTTCGCGTCGCTGCCGACGGCGAGCCGATCGCCACGTACGGAGCGGATGGCATCGTTCTGTCGACGCCGACCGGATCGACCGCGTACAGCCTGTCGGCGGGCGGTCCCGTGGTCTATCCGACGCTGGAGACCATCGTCGTTACTCCGGTCTCGGCGCATACGCTGGCCGTACGGCCCGTGATTCTCCCCGCGAGCGTGGAGGTCACCCTGCATACAGATGCTGTCGCCGAGGAGCTTTTGGTTACGGTCGACGGGCAGGTGGGCACCACGTTTTCGTCTGGAGAGATGCTGAGCGTTCGTCGCGCCGAGCGGGGAGTGCTCATCGTACGCTTTCCGGGAACGAGCTTCTTCACGACGCTCAGGCAGAAGCTTGCCTGGGGTGGTCTGGCGGATCGCGACAAATAGTCATCCCGAGCGCAGCGAGGGATCTGCACGTCCGACTGTTCGAAGTGCAGATCCCTCGCTGCGCTCGGGGGATGACAGAGAGGTGTGAATGCTGACCGAGTTGCGCATCAAGAACTTCGCGATCATCGAGACGCTGGCGCTGCCGCTCGCGCGCGGATTCAACGTGCTGTCGGGCGAGACGGGCGCGGGCAAGTCGATCATCGTCGGAGCGCTTGGGCTCCTGCTCGGTGAGCGCGCGAGCGCCGACGTCATTCGTACCGGCGCCGACCGCGCGACCGTGGAAGGCGAATTCGACATCGAGGACCGGCCGGAGATTCGCACGCTGCTCGACGAGCGCGGCATCGACGTCGACGAAACGACCGTTGTGCTGAAGCGCGAAGTCGCCGCCGGCCGCACACGGGCCTGGATCAACGGCACGCCGGTCAACGCGACGATGCTCGCCGAAGTGGGCCGGCAGCTCGTCAATCTGCATGGCCAGCACGAAGCGCAGACCCTGCTCGATCCGGACTCGCAGCGCCGCATCCTGGATGCGTTCGCCGGAGCGACGGCTGAGGCCAGCGAAGTTCGCGCCGCGCACGACGCACTCGGCGCCATCATCCGAGAAATCGCCGATCTGGCGAAGCGGCGTTCTGACGCTGAGCGCCGCGCGGACTACCTTCGCCATGTCGTGCGCGAGATCGGCGACGCCAAGCTGGTCGAGGGTGAAGACCTGCGTCTGGAGGACGAGGCGCGTCGTTTAGAGAACGCTGATGAACTCCGCGGCCTGGCGTCGGGGCTCGCGGGCGCGCTCGACGGCGACGATGACGCCGTGCTCACGAAGTTGAGCGACATCTCGCGTCACTTGGGCGCAATTCAGAAGATCGACCCGACGCTCGCACGTCTGCAGGAGATGTTCGATACGGGCTACTACTCGCTCGAAGCGCTCGCGCGTGAGCTCGAGGAGTACGAAGGTTCGGTCGACCTCGATCCGTCGCGGCTCGACGAAGTTCGCCGGCGGCGAGATCTCCTGTTCCGCCTCACGAAGAAGCACGGACCGACCCTCGCAGACGTCATCCGCACTGGCCAGGACGCGAAGGCCGAGCTGGATCTCGTGGACTCGGCGGGACTGGATATTCGACAGCTCGAGACGAAAGAGCGACAGGCGAGAGCCGCGCTTACCGAGCACGCCGCGGCGCTCTCGGCGCTCCGAACAACGGGGGCAGAACGCCTGGCCCGTGCCGTCGACGAGGTGTTGCCCGATCTGGGGATGCCCGACGGACACGTCACGGTCACGCTGCGTACTTTGCCCGAGATCGGCGCAAATGGCGCCGAGGATGTGGAGTTTTGTGTCGCGCTGAACGTCGGTCATGAGCCGCGTCCGCTGTCGCGAGTGGCTTCAGGCGGCGAGCTGTCGCGTGTGATGCTCGCACTCAAGACGATTCTCGCGCGCCTCGACCATGTGCCGACGCTGGTGTTCGACGAAGTCGATGCCGGCATTGGCGGACGCGTGGGCCTGCAAGTGGGCGAGACGATGCGGCGCGTCGCCGGCTATCACCAAGTGTTCGCGATCACGCATCTGCCGCAGATCGCGGCGCGCGGCCATCATCACATTCTCGTGAGCAAAGGCGCACGCGGTGGTGTGACAACCGCCGACGTCCGCGTACTCGACGGCGATCATCGCGTCACGGAGATCGCGAGGATGCTCGGCGGCGACCCGGAGAGCGATGTGAGCCGCGCACATGCCCGCGAGCTACTCGAATCGGCGGCGGTCAGTGTACCGCCGGATGCTACAGTCGCACCACCGAAGGCCAAGCAAAAACGGCGGTGAGAAGGTTCAATTTTGCCGGTGCCCGTCCGTCCTTCGACCGTGTCCGTCCGTGATGCGCGTGTTGTTACGGCTTCCAATAGAACTTCAACTCGACCTGATCGCGGAACGTCTTGTTGAGCGGGCCGCCGTTGCCGGCGATGGTCTCGAGATGCGAGTACGACGCCTCGAACGGTATTCCGCCTGGGTGTCGGCTCGGCCCGATGATCGACGAGTAGGTGAAGCCGACACCAATCTGTTGCGCCGTCCAAGAGTCCAGGCCGAACGGCGCCGTAGGGGCGGGCAACGCGCCCGCGGTGTCTGGCGGCAATTGCGTGAGCGTGTAGTGATCGGCGCCCGTTCGCACGATCGAATACTGGCCGGTCACCGCGAGGTATCCCGCGAGCCGAATTCGCGGAACCACCGAGAGCGCCAACACATTCCCGGCGGAGTATGTGCCGGCAAGCGGTGGAAGCAGCGGATAGATCGCGTTCTCGGTCGCGGGAACGCGGACGACCGGTGAGCTGCCGAATTGCGCCGTGTACGAGCCCGTCGCCGTTGCCGAGAGCCATTTGCGAAGTTGAAGATCCGTCGCCACGGCAGCGCTGACTCCCGGCTGATGATAGCCGGTGGCGACGTCGAACAGTTGATTGCCGTTCGCGAGCTGTCCCGTGGGGAAGCGGAACGTGCCGTTCGCGGCGAGCCGCATGCGAAGCCGATTGGCCGCGGCGGCGGTCGTGTCGCCATACGTGTTCAGCAGCTGAACACTCACACCAACGGACACGTCGCCGATCGAGCTGTGATCGGTCGACCGCAGACTGTCATATCCGGCAGCATTGAGCAAATTCTGAAAGTCGAGCGCCGCTCCTGGCCCCAACGCCGGCGAGGCCTTCCCCTGGATGACGTTTGAGCCAAGAAAGGTCTGATACTGCGCGGCGAATGATTGGATCTGCAGATTGATCGCCGCCTGCGCCGGACTCAGATCGAGCGGCACGTACGAAAGACCCGGGTGTGTCGTCCGATCGGTGCCGTACAGCGTCTGGATGGCATTCGCGAAGTTGTCGCTGCTCTGAATCAGCGTCTGAATCGCCGGCTGCTGCGAGAGAATCCCCGTGCACGTCGGATCGCTCGGTGTCGCTTGGCATTGGGTGAGTTTCGTCTGCAGCGCCGCCGAGGCACTTCGAAACGATTGGACGAGGAGAGCGTTCTGGTTCACCGCCGAACTGTTCGGCAACAGCGCCGGGTTTGGGCCGACGTTCGCGGTGCCGAGCAGCGGGTTGAGTTGCGCGTACAGCGTGGTCCGCGTTTCAACCAGCGGCACGACGACACCGAGCGTGATCCAGTTCGTGACGCCGTACTCGATGATGAGCGGCGCCGTCACGATGCGTGAGTTGGCGGTCGCGACCACGTTGCCGGCCGTCAATCGAAAGTTCGGCATTGCCGCGGCCGCGCGAATCTGCGCCTGCACTGGCCCGAACGACGGCACCTGCACTGGCCCGAGCGAGTCGACCACCAGCGGCGACGCGATATTGCGCGGGACGGGACTGCCCAAGCCAAGGAGGTCGTCGTACCGGGTCCACGAAACCAGCCCGCGGAACCGCAGAGTCCGCGCGGGAAGGAGGTCCGCGTCGGGGAGTAGACTCGTTGTCGATTGCGCGACCGAGCGCTGCGCGGGAAAACACGCCAGCAGCACGAACAGCAACCCGCTCGATCGGATCAGTTGTCGGACGCGCAAAATCGAGCTGTTGCCTCGTGGGAGAGTGAGTGTCGCCGCGAGCCGGTCACGCTTGGGCCGAGGGTCGTTATCATTCCAGCGATCGCCATCAAAGATATATAGCCACTCGTGCGCCTGCTCCCACCGCCGCGGATTCCGTGGCAGATCACCGGTAACCACTGGCTCGCGCTGCCGTGCATTCATCCGGCCGACGCGTCGCTGCACGCCGTCGGGATGCTGCACCGCGGCGCGCGTTCAGCGATCGAGTTCGCCGGCAGCAGCGACTTCCTGTCCGGGAACGGACCGGCGCTCGCCAAACCGGCAATCGACATCGGCGGAATACGCCACGAGCTCTCCGATGTTCCCATCGCATGGGAGCGCGCGCTCGGATGGATTCCGACGTTCACGTGCAGTATCGCCGATCTCGTGCTGCGCGGAACGATTTTCGCCCCGTATGGCCGCGACGCCGACGTCTCCGGAGCGGTGTACGCGCTCTCGATCGAAAACCGCGGCTCGGCCGAGGTGACCGTCGACGTCACGCTGTCCGGCACTCTTGGACATCGCCAGGCGCGTGTGCGCACGCCGCGCCCATTCGAAGATGACAGTCGTGTGTCACTCGGTGAATCGGGCGCGGTACTGCTCGAGGGATCGTCCCTGCCGGAGCTCGTCGCGTTGGCGATCGCCGCCGACGGTGACGCGCACGCGTCGGTCGACGCAAAGCGGTATTCACTGAAGCGATCGATTCGCGTCGCGGCGGCGGGGCGCGAGCAGATCGCGTTCTATTTCGGCGTCGGCCCCGAGCGCGACGGCGCCGAAGCCACTGCCGGTGTGCTGCGCCGGCGAGGATGGCGCGAGCTGCTCTCCGCGACGCGCGATGCACTGCAGAGCCTCGAGCAGGCCAGCGGCAACGATGCGATGGATCGTCTCATCAATCGCAATCTCTTCTTCGCGTATTTCTACGCCGTCGCGCGCGCGCTCGACGACGCGCAGTACTATCTCATCCGCACGCGTGTTCCGTGGAATGGCAACGGCGTGACGGTGCGCGATTGGGAAGCGCTGATGTGGACGATTCCTGCCGTCCAGCTTGCGGACCCGCAGCTTGCGCGCGAGCTGTTGCTTCGCGTCTGCGAATTGCACGGCTACGCGCCCGGACGCGGCGTCCATTATCTCGACGGGACGCTCTTCGAGCCAGGCTTTTCACTCGAGGGCGTTGCCGGCTATTCCATCGCCGCCGAGCGGTACATCCGCGACACGGGCGACGATCGCGTCGTGGACGAACCGGCGCTTGCCGACACGCTCTACATGACGGCGGAAGACCTCGACGCTCGCCGCGACAAGCGCGTGCCGTTGTATTCGACGGAGGTGAGCCCGTCGGGCGAGCCAGTCCCGCATCCGTTCACGCTGCACGCGAACGCCGCCGCGGCGCACGCGCTCGACGTCTTGCGTCGCACGCTCGATGAGGAGACGGCGCGCAACGTTCAGGATCCCGATGCCGTGCGAGCCGCGATCACGCGGCATTTCGTCGTGGAGCCGCCGGGCGGCGGTCATGGGACGTTCGCGTCATCGAGCGATCTCGCGGGCACGACGTCGACTGAAGACGATCCCGCGGCGTCGATGTTCTGGCTTCCAATGTATGAAGCCGTGGCGCGTCAGGACTCGACGTATCGACGCACTGTGAAGAAGATCGACGTCACGCCACGGCTCATGGCACAGCAGTGCGCGCGGTTGGTTGGTCCGGACGCAACGAACATTCTGCAGTGGCTTCGTCGCGCGCCGCTCGATGGCGGACTTGCGGCGGAAGTCGTGAATCCGGAGGGACAAGCGGTTGCGAACGGCGGGGACGCGTCGTTGTCGGGTTTGCTCGCGTGGGCGACGTGGTATGCGGTGAATGCGTTAGGCGAACGACCCTGATTGCGCCAGGTGCGTAGTCTTCACCCCGAGCCGAGTAGTCATCCCGAGCGCAGCGAGGGATCAGCACTCCCGTAGTTCCGCCGTTCTTTCCGCCCTCCCATCGGTCTAAGTCCGACATATATTTCGTCCGACGCGGGAATAGCTCAGTTGGTAGAGCACAACCTTGCCAAGGTTGGGGTCGCGGGTTCGAGTCCCGTTTCCCGCTCTCGAGACGGGAGGCCGAAGAGAAGGGAAATTGTCCCTCGCTCGGCCTCCCTTTCTCTTTGCCCTGATAGATGCGATCCGACAGCGAGGAAGTCGATCGTCAGTCGCTGGGGTAAGGAGTTACCAGTTTGGCGTATGGAGCTCGGTGTTACTGTCTACTCCGAACTCCGAACCGTGAACTCCAAACTCTTCAGCCTCTCACCTTGACGACGACACGCTAAGAAAGCCGGGATGGCGAAACGGGTAGACGCGAGGGACTTAAAATCCCTTTCCCGCAAGGGAGTGACGGTTCGAGTCCGTCTCCTGGCATCTTGTTGTATTGTCTGCATTTAGCCTTGGCCCGCATCGCCGTGCTCCCGATCGGTCCCGAGTCGCGGTTGGGAATGGATGCGGGAATCAACGGAGCTTTTCGACTTCTCCGAATGACGAGCGGCTATTCACCCAC